>Ga0247727_10002835_pt1 | contig 39068 bp, 27 predicted proteins | sample WisWelCaveWW1625_FD_202498 | JGI IMG/M metagenome (GOLD analysis project Ga0247727, IMG submission 202498) | Biofilm microbial communities from Wishing Well Cave, Virginia, United States - WW16-25 | ecosystem: Environmental > Aquatic > Deep subsurface > Groundwater > Cave microbial mat | place...
GCCGCAGGTTTTCGAGGGCGCGCGCAAAGATTCGGTGATCGTGAAATTGAAAAAGCTGAGCGCGGATTTGAACGGCGGGCGCAGCATTATCGAGGACACTGGGTTGATTTTCGGGACGTGGTCAACGTTGCATGATGAGGCGCTGAATTTGGCGGTGGGGTCGAATTAATAGAATTGTCATTCCGAACCACGACGCTGTTTGTCGGGGTGAGGAATCTGACGGAGAATATGTCGTCATTATTATCGATTCAACCTGAGCGAATTCAGGAATCTGTTCTTGGCCAGGTTTCTCGGCTCCGCTTCGCTGCGCTCGAAACGACAAATTTTGGAAAATAGAAAGCCCCAGCTTTTAATTTTGCTCCATCAAATAAACTTACAGCAACAACTCCCTTTCATCCCCCCTTGAAGAAGGGTGGAAAGCGAGTCGTCACTTCATCAAGATCATCTTGCGTGAGAGCGACTGCTGGTCGCTGACGATACGATAGATGTACACCCCCGACGCCACCTGGCGGCCGCTGTCATCGCGGCCATTCCACAGAGTGCTATGATAGCCGGCGTTTTTCTGCTCGCCATTCACCAGCGTTCTCACTTTGCGGCCCAGCACGTCGAAAATTTCGAGCTTCACCTGGCTGGCTGCCGGAAGATTGTAGCGAATGCTGGTTTCCGGATTGAACGGATTCGGGAAGTTTTGCAGCAGGTCGAACTGCACCGGTACCAGTGGAATATCACCCGCAGCGGCGCTGGCGAACTGCGCGCTGCCAACAATTAATTTCAATTTTTTCTGGCTGCCCTGTTTGCCGGATTTGAACGTGTACGCAGAGTTGGCTCGCAGATTCTGCGCCATTTTCAATCCCTCATCAACCAAAAAGACTTCAGAGCTGGCGGGGAAATCGCCAAGGAAACTGAACTCCAATTTCACAGCGGTTTCCGGCTGGTTGGTTTGCACATCGAATTCCCACACCTGCTCGTCGCTACCGGCGGGACGAATGTCGGTGCTGAATCCGCGCGCCGGCTGATTCCACTCCGGCTTGGCGAATTGCACGCGCAGGAAGCGCCCGATCACTGGCGGCTCGGCCAATTCAAATTTGTCGAATGACTCCAGCGCTTCGTTGCGAAGGCCAGCCCAGTTTTCGAAATCGAGCGATTGTCCGGCGCTGCCGGAAATCTGCACCAACCACTCGCCGGGCTGCAACGCGAGATAATCGGAAACGGGCTTCGACAAACGGCCCTGGGCCGCTTTGGGTCGAATGACCAACTCTATCGGATCCTCACCCGACTCTTCTTCGGAGGGAGTAACATACAGGGCATAGCCCTTCCATGGCTCCATGACATCCACGATATTCCAGCCGCGTTCGAACGAGCGCAGACTGATTTCTTGCTCGAATTCGCTGCCAAGGAGAAACATGGATTCGCGGTGGACCGGGAAATTGAAGGGCGTGGCAATGAGATTCCAACCCGGCAATACTTCCAGCGTGTCGTTGCAAACGGTGCGGCGAGTTTGGCCTGCCCCGCTATCGACAACGATGTCTTCTTTGCGCGTGATCAAAAAGTACGAGCGTCCCGGAACGAACGGCCGCGCGTCTTCACCTTCGAGATAGGTTGCCTCACCGGAAGCGGCGTCAAACTCTGACAAATCAAACAAGCGCCACTGCCGATCGTCGTAGGCGCCGAGGTCGTCAGCCAGCACTTTTTCAACGTCGCTGCTGTCGAGATCGTAGGGCACGGAGATGAGCTGGTAGTTGGTGGAATCCCCACCAGCGATGAGTGGCACCGGCCGGCCGTCGGTGTCGATGCGGAAATCGCCGTTGCCTTCCACTCGCGTGCGTACCGGGAACCAGAATTCTTCTTCATCAAATTCGTCGTCAAATTCGCCGCAGTAGGAGGTTTCGATTGGGCCTCGGCCCTCATTGCCAAGGGAGTCGATGGCCACCACTCGGTACTCGATGCCGCGGCGAGTCACGCCGGCCAGCGGAATATCGAGAATGAAATTGTCGGTGCTGGAAATACGATTCAGTTTGCGAGTGGGCTCATCGGACGCGGCGCCGCCAAAGCGATAGTGCACCTCTGCCGTTTTGATGCTGACGTCATCGATGATTTCCAAAGTGTCGAGAAAAACCTCACCGAGGTTGGCGATGTTGTCCAGATCGTCACGGGTGCGCACAATTTCCGGCGGACAAACATCAAACCGATAGCGCGCGATAGTGTTTTTAGTGTAATCCACGTTGCCCGCCGAATCTGCCAGCCAGATATACAACGAGTCGTCGCCGCACAGCGCGTCGGAAGTGAACGGCACGTTGAATATTTTGTTGGCCGGATCGTTCGCCTGAAAAATGTAGCGTCCATTGTAGTCGCTGTTGGAAGTCGGCGGGGTCTGGTATTTCCAGCGCGCTTCGGAGGCGTCTCGGCGGTTGCGAGTTGCATCAATGGGAATTTCGATCGTCAGATTAAACGGATTGGCAAAACCGAACCAGCGCGTTACTGGCGTTATCGAGCGCGACAGAATGATCGGCGCGCCCGGGGCTGTGGCGTCATACACGAAAGTCCCCGGCAGTGCATTGCGCCATGAGCGATTGCCGAGACCGTCTTCCAGCCACACGTAGCAGTACCAGAAACCGGAGGTAATTCTCCCAAACAGCGGCAGGCTGGCGCAAAATCCATTCGGGGTCAGCACTATGCGACCGCCAACACTGGCGGTGGTTTTAAGGGTGTCCGGTTCGGGCGCGGTCAGCGGGTTGAGCGGAATGCGCGAAAAGTACCACCAAATGGCGCCGATGCCGCTATTGTCGATAGGATTGGCCCAACAGATGGGAAGATACAAACCGTTGATGTAACCATTGTACCCACTCCAATTCACCGTTATGGAAGTCAACGGCGGGGGCGGCGCCTCGTCGCTGGCATCGCCATTCAAAACCACGGAACGCAAACCCTGCGGCAGCGTCAGGTCGTCGCTGTCAATCGTCAGGATGCGGCCATTATAGAATTGCGAGTTTGTGGGGGAAAACGTCACTTGCACGATCTTACTGCTATCGGGCGCCAATTCAAATGATGTTGGAGTAACTGTGTAAACGGCGTCGTTGGTGAAGATGCTGCTGATGTGCAAGGTGTCGCTGAGAGCCTCGACGCCGGCTTTTTCATTAGTAATTTTGATATCCTTCGATAAGTTCGATCCCACTTCCAACTTACCAAAATTGAGCGTGCTGAGTGCGATCGGGCTGCCGACGCTGGTCACTTCAATCTTGGGCCCACGGGCGACGCCGGTAAGCGCTACGGTATGCGTACTCTGCTGGCGATCGTTGCTGGTGATGGTCAGGTTGCCGGTGAAAGTTCCACGGCTGTTGGGACTGAAAGCAATTGCGAGTGAGCGGTTGCCGTTGCCCGCGATGTCAAAAAAGCTGGAGCTGCTGACCAGCGTAAACGGAAACGGCATAGTGACATTGGACACCGAGAGCGTCGCGCAGCTCTCGTTGAAAACGGTAACATTGAGAATTTTCTGAGTACCAGTGGTAATAGTGTCAAATTTCACGCTGGTAGTGGAGAGGTCGAGTTCACCGGAGCGGCAGATGAAAAGCGTTTCATCTAACCCGCTGCTGAGGGTGGTGTCCATTTCAACGGCGCCTTGATCTCGAGCTTCAGAGATTTGGAAAATATACTCGCCATCACCGGTTTCCGGATTGTTGGCGGAAATGGTGAAAAATCCCTGCCAAAGAGTTCCGGAAATCCAGCCCTGGCCTTTGGGGACGTTCAGCTCGAAAGGTTCTTCCAAACCGAATTTCACAACCGGATCAATGAGAGTGTTCATTGTGCGATCAAATTTCAGCTCAACCGTAACATCGCCGTTGCCCGTCGTGTTAACAGGCACACCGGAAACCAGAAAATTAATCTCTTCAAGAGCCGGTTTGTCTTGCGCGTTCGCCAAGCCGGAACTCAAAAGCAATGCGCCCAAAAATGAACTGAAAACAGCGTTCTTCATAATTGATTCCTTATCCTTTGAAGTAGTCCAATGTTAATTTATGAAAGTTCACAGGATATTTTTCGAATGCGATCACGGGAAAACCGGCGGTCCTGGCAACTGGCTCGGCGGAGGAGGATTACCGCCATTGTCGTTACCTGAGCCGTTTTGTACCAGAAAGATTCCGGCGCCTACGCCGCCAGCAATCAACAATCCAAGTCCAAGGTACCCCCACTTGAAACCACCACCACTCTCGCTTTCATAGTATGAACGGCCAAAATCTGGCGCGGGCATTTGCGCCGGCGCGGGCTGTGTGTTCGTGACACTACCGCGGCCAACCAATTTCTTTGCCAGAGACGGCATCAGGCTCATCAAACCTGTGAGGTCTCCCACTACTTCCTCGCGGGCCGAGCGCACCACTTGGCGGCTGGTCGCGTGGATCATGTGGGCTTCCACCACGTAGCCATCAAGGCCTTCCGTAATGGTACCGACCACGACCACTTGCACGCCCAGCGCGCGAGCCGCCTGTACCGCGCAGCGCGGCTCGCCGCAGCTCGCCGGATCGATGTTCTTTGCTAACAGACCCTTCTCCATATTGTCCTGGGTCATGGTATAGAACAACCCGGTTCTGGAGATTTCGTCGGTGAGGCTGCCGGTTAACACCCGGGCATCGCTGGCAGTGATGGTGCTGCCCGACGCTGTCAAATTCAAAACCACCAATGAATACTTGTTGCCCTGCTGCCGCGCCTGCAACAGACTTTGCGACAAAAGGGTGCTGAAGAAAACAACCAGCACGACCAAAGATGTAATTTTTCTCATAGCGCTTTTCTTCCCATGATGTGAGAACTTGTGTGTTGTTTAGAAACCCTAAAAATGGCAAGCGTCATATTTTTGATAGAGCCGCAAACGCAAATATGGTGCCACCCAACTGGTTTTTGAAGATACCGACGACATCTTTGAAATGGGTAATCGGGGACGCTAAAACGAGGCGGAATTGCAACTAAAATTGCTGGCTTATCGCAATTTTTGTGGGAAGTGAATAAAGGTTAAGCTATTATTTTTATACACTTGACAACAACATTTTGCTCGATACTGATACAAATGTTATTGGCTGAGACATTCTTAAGACTCTTGAATCTTCTTTTTAACTACCAGCATCAACCCTTGCACCGACTGCACAATGATTCGATCGCCGCGGCCGAGGAGATCCTCGCTGGTGGCGCGCCAGATTTCCCCTTGAACCTGAACTTGCATTCCGTTGGCATTTTCTTTTATCACAACGCCCGCTTTGCCAATCATCCCCGGTGGGCCAGTGGTGGGTGTCTTCCGCAAAATCCTAAGCACAACCACTGCCAACCAAAAATTAAGAGCAATGATTACTATCGAAACTAAACTAAAAACTGCCGGGTGAATTGGCCAGTGATAAAAATCCACAACCAGCAGGTAGAAAAGCAAATCGTCGATGAGAAAGAAGATAGTGAGAAGGAGAAGCAGGGCGACTTTTTTGGGCGGCGGTCTCATGAATGTTGTATTACTACTGTAGGGGTTGTCCAAAAGCAGCTGTCACTCCCGCATGCTTTTAGCGGGAGTCCATAAGCTGCTGATTTCATGGATGCCCGCTAAAAGCATGCGGGCATGACACTTAACGAAAATCGACTTTTGGACAGCCCCCTGATGCACTACCGGCTGTGAGACACTCCAACTCGATCACAATACTCGCTGATTTTACATTGCGAGCAAAGCGGGCTGATGGGCTTGCAAATATTCTGACCGTAGCTTACCAGCAGGTCGTTATAAATGATCCAGTATTTTCCGGGAAGAATCTTGCGCAGCGCCATCTCCGACGCCGCCGGAGTTTTGGTTTGAATGAGACCCCAGCGATTGGAAATGCGGTGCACGTGGGTATCGACGCAAATGCCGGGTTTGCCGAAACCCAGAGTGACGACCAGGTTGGCGGTTTTCCGTCCCACTCCCTTAAGCTTCAGCAGCTCATCAAGATCGTCGGGAACCGCGCCCTGATAGTCATCAATCAAAGTCTGGCAAATTTCTTTGATGCGGGCCGACTTGGTTTTGTAGAATCCCACCGGGTAGATGGTCTTTTGAATTTGATGGATCGAAAGTTTGAGCATGTCCGCGGGGTTGTCGGCCAGTGTAAAGAGCCGGCGTGAAGCTGCTGATGTCACGGCATCTTTGGTGCGCAGACTGAGGAGACAAGAAATGAGCACTTTGAACGGATCACCAGTCTGATTGGCAAACTCCGTCACGATCGGCGTGAAAAACTTTCGTACTTCTTTTTTTAAAATGGCTATGACATCATCCAGATCTGCAGGTCTCATACCGCCACGCTCCTTAGTTCTGCGCTTTTCGACAAAACCGTCAGCCTGTGAACTCCGCTTTGCGGAGATACGCCGACACCCGGACCTGAATTAAGCTCTCTAAAATTATCGAAACAGTCAGCACCGTAATCATGCACACCAGGTAATTGGCGGAGGAGTTGTAAACATAACGGAAGACGAACGGCAGCAGAAAATAAATAATGAACGGCACTACGACGAAAAAAATGGCCAGGTGCCGCGACCGGCTGCCGCGAATGTTGGGCCGCGAGAACGGTAAATCCGGCGAATAGAGGAAAGCAAACTGCAGGAATAGATGCGCCAGCAAACCCAGAATCAGAATGTGCAGAAGCACGTGCAGAACATCGCCAAAAAAATAATAAAAGACCGCGCCTAAAATAAAAAGAAACGGCAAGACAAAATAAATCATCAAAAAATTCTTCTCGGCGATCACCAGCCGGCGGACGTCGACCGGGCTGGCGTGAAAAATCCACGAAGCCTGGTAGGCGTCGCTCTGAGTTACGAACGTCCGCAGCATCATCGGGAAAAGAAAGATCAACAGATAAAGCAGCCCGGAGCGGCCCAATTCAAATTCCGGCTCCAGAAATGGATCCGGCAGCGGCCCGTCCTCGATTCCGAGAAAGAGGTAGAAAAAAGTTAAAGGTAAAATGCCAAGCACCGCCATTTTAAAACGATTATCGTGCAGAAATTGATTGCGAATCAGCTTCGAAACCACCCGCTCTTCTTGGGCGCGGGCAAATAGCAAAAACGGCTTCATAAATTTCCGTGAAGACTTTGCGCCAGCAGAGACGGCGCTAAACGCCGACATCACGCTTTCGGAATAACTCTCTGAGAGCTTGGCCAACGCAAAATAAGTGATGGAAACCGTGATCACAACCGCTGCCAACGCCAAGAGCCAAAGCAACCATGACGCATTCCCCATCACAATAGCAAGACAACTGGCGAACCAGGTAGATGGCATGAACACCAGCCAGGTTCGTTTTTCAACATCGAAGAAATCCGGTGAAGGCTGAGAGAGTAACTGGGGCAAAACAAAAAAGCTGCTATACACTACGAACGCCAGCGCAATCTGAAACAGGGCCATAGCGTTTTGCAGCCGGGCAGCGCCGATTCTTTTCATAAGGTAGGTATAAAGCAGAATGATACCCATGGCCGTGGCAAAACTCGCCAGCAGCACAATCAATAGAGTTGCGAAACCGAACATTGGATGAAAATCGGAATTAACCCAAAACGTTACGGTCGCTGGCAAGGCGAGAACCAATGTAAAGGTTAAAACATAAAACAAGATGTTGGTTAGCTTGACGAAAAAATAGGTTCGCGAAGAAATAGGACGAAACGCGAGGACGAAATAATCGTCGGGAGAGACTACTACCGCGTGATATTCAACTAGTATCAGCCCTCCCACCATGAACATCGTATAGAGGACGAGCAGGTTGATGCTAAAATTGATATCACCGCTGGCTAAAAAAACCGGCACGAATGCGAGGCCAGTAATCAAGTAAAAGAGGACCAGCGTTACAAAAGCGCCGCGGCCGGTTCGACCGTGGCTGAAACTGGAAACGCTGGACTGGCGGAAGTCCCGTTTGATGGCAACCTTACTGAGTGCAGCCCACTGGCGGGAATCGACGCCCAACCATTCAAAAAGATTATTCATCTTCACTCGCTGGCGAGTGCCTGCAAAAAGCTTTCGGTGTACTCGCTGGCATCCCGGACGCCTGTCAATTTTCCGAACGCTCGTTCCAGTGTCGGCTGCTGCGTTTGGCGGGCAATTTCCGCCGTTGTACCCTGAGTTATCAGTTCGCCCTTGTGAATGATAGCGATGCGAGTACAAACTCGCTCCACAACTTCCAGAATATGAGAACAAAACAAAATGGTCTTGCCCTGCCCGGCCATTTTCTTGAGAAGCTCTTTGATGATGAGAGCCGCGTTAGCATCCAAACCATTAAGCGGCTCGTCGAGGAACAATACCTCCGGGTTGTGCAGCAACGCAGCGGCGATCAACAGCTTTTGCTTCATGCCTTTGGAAAAGGTAGACAAATGGCGATCCTTATCTTCATAAATTCCAAAAAGGGATAAGAATTCTTCAATACGACGCGAGGCCAGCTGGCGATCGAGATGATGCAGCTCCGAGATCAGCTCCAGAAATTCCCAGGCTGTCAAGGATTCAAACAGCGCGGCGGTTTCGGGTACGTAGCCAATTCGTTTTTTGACTTCGATGGGATCGCGGGCGACATCGAACCCCGCAATTCTCGCGGTTCCAGAGGTGGGACGCAACAGGCCAGTGAACATTTTGACAGTAGTGCTTTTGCCAGCGCCATTCGGACCGAGGAAACCTAAAATCTCGCCCGACTGTACAACCAGCGACAAATTGTGAACGGCCGGTTTTCCATCAAAGGATTTCGAAAGTTGTTCGCATTGGATCATAAACGAACCGGAATGCTATTTCCAATTAATCACCACCGTCCCCGATTTTTTTTCTAATTCAACTTTGATGTTGCCGTTTTGAACGCGATACTTCTGATCCTTCATGCCGTCTTTCACCTTTGAGTCGTCCTTCCAGCCAGTCGGAATTTCAATCTCTTGTTTCTTATCACCGTTGTTGAACACCACCAGCACTTCGTTTCTGGCGTACTGGCGCCTAAAGGCGATGATGTTTTTCTCGTCATCGAACAGAACAATTTTGAAATCTCCCCTCTGCAAAGCCGGGTTGTCGCGGCGAATTCGGTTCAGTTGACGATAAAGCTGGAAAAGGTCATTATCGACTACGTTTTCAGAGGTATCGCCCAGATCTGGCCGGATGGTCGAATAGGTTTCCTTCTCGTAATCGAATTCTCGCCACAGCATAGGTTTAATTAAATCGCGCCGGTCACCGCCCCACATGCCGCTTTCATCGCCAAACAAAATCATTGGCGCCCCTGGAAACGTGAGTTGAAAAAAGGTCAGTGCTTTTTGAATCTCGCGCTGGGCCTTGCTGGGCTTGCACGGATCGTAACCATGATTGTTTTGAAGCACGGCGTGGCTACTGTCATCCGAAACCGCGTTACGGATTATGGTCGCGATACGATCGGTTTGGTGATCGCTCAAGCGATGGATACCGCTAAGAACAGACGACGCCTTATCATCGTCCGACAGTTCGATCTTTTTCTGGAACTCGGCCAGCGGATATTCCCGGCGAACAAAAAAGCCATTAACAAGATCAGAAAAGTTGTTGGTAAAAATCAAATCAAAACGAGCAGCATTTGCTGAAGTTGATTCCATTTCATCAGCCAAAGTGATAACATTGGGGTTAATGGATTTCACCAACTTCACCCATTCGTCAACGAATGCCTCGTCCAGGGATTTGGCTTCATAAACCGACCAGCCGTCAATACCATCAGCAGGATTGCCGTCGTTGTTTGGGTCGAGCCAGCGGCGAGTACTGTCGAAAATATATTTCTTGACTGGCGCGATCAAGCCTTGCTCATCTCTGCGGAACAGGGGCGAATTTCTGTTTCCCCGCCAGCTTTTGTAAATAAACTCTACGGTGTCCGGCGTGGCGGGATCGTCCCAAGCAAAAACTTCGAACCAATCTTTGTAAGCCGACTTCTGCTGTTTTTCCTGTACGTCGCGAAAGGCCCAGAATTCTTTTCCGCAATAATTGAAAACGCTGGAAATAACGACCCGCATGCCCTCTTCATGGGCTTTCTCCACTAACCCCACAAATATCTCATCGGATGGAGTGAGAGTCCAGGTTTTCGGATCTTCGGTTTCGGGTTGCGTTTTTTTCTCAGCGTCCTTTTTCTTTTCGGGACGCATTTTCTTATCCGGGCGCATTCTCCCATCAGGAGGAATTGGCTGCCACTCGCCGCCGCGCGCAAAGCCAAAATTGTCGTCAATGTGATGAAAGGTTGCAGCGTCGTACTTCATAATCGAAGGCGACTCAAATACCGGCGCGAGGTAAATGACATTGACGCCGAGATCCTTCAAATACGGCAGTTTCTCCATCACGCCGAGCAAGTCCCCGCCGTAGCGGCGCTGTGCAGCCAATTCATCAAACGACAATTGGCGTGGACTTTCCCATATTTGCAGCTTATACCAATCGGAAGCCCAGGGATGCACCTGCCAGTCTTTGCCATCTTTTGCCATGACCTGCTGTTTCGATGGATCGTTGTTGGGATTGCTGTTGCGAAAACGCTCCGGTACAATATGGTACCAGACCGCACCCTGCGTCCATTCCGGGAAAGGATTTTCAGAAAAGGCATTTTGAGTTATAATCAAAAAGGATAGTACGACTAGAGTTGAAAGTTTCATGAATACGTTCTTTCCTAAATAAGTGTGGTTAATATAAAAAACAAAAATCAGCAATGCAAATACAAAGGCCACTTGAGCCGTGTTAGGTACATAAAAGAAAACAAAAAATTCCGGGGGATAACAGCGGCACAAGGCAGGTTTATTTTTCTTTATTGGCTTCTTTTAGGAGCATGTAAAACGATGTGACGAAGCTAACTTGAAAAACTCCGAACGACACAGCAGCCAGACGGTCGAAATGCTCGGCGTCGCGGTAGTATTTTTCAATTAACTCTGGATCGCCGGTGTTAAGGTAGGAATCGTACTTATCGTTGCCGCGGCTTCTGAAATAAAGAGATAGGCCGCCGGAAACCAGGGCCAGCCCCGCCGCCGAATACAAAATCACTTTTGAGCGCGATCGCCGTTCGTCAGGATTATCGGTTGCAGGGGCAAACCGAATCGGCGCTCTGGCAACCGACATCGCAATATTATAGAACCGTTGATCGTCCTGCCCAATGGTGAATGTGGTATCGCGGTAGCCGCTTTTTGAAAGGGTGATCTGCGTCATTTCATTTTCGGCCAATTTAAAAAAAATCGGCGTCTCTCCTAACACCCTGTTCCCTGACACCAATGCGCCAAAGGGCTGCGAATTGATGGAGAAGCTTTTTTTGAAAACGACCGGCACCCGCAATGTGTCATTGGGCAATATTCTAACATCGGCAAACCAGTCTTCCTCAAACCAGTTGCGGCGATCGGGATGTTGTACAGAGACTTTGTGCAAGCCCTCAGTCAACTCGAAGACGCTGCCGGGCGTTGCGCCAACAAACTGGTTATCGATTTTAATTTCGAGACCAACGTGCTGGGTTAACAACATCAGGTACCCAGTTGGCTCATTAACGACAATTCCCGGAGCTGAGAAAATCTCTCCGGGGCAGATAATGGGAAAGGCGAAACTGATCAACAAAATTAGCGCCACACATCTAATGGGGGTATTAATCATGGAATTTTGGTTGTTAAAACGAATCATTTGCTGTGGAATCCGATGGCGTAAATGCATAGACAAAGCGCTCCTCGGAAGCGCCAAAAATATAATTATTCCAGACGATGGGCGAAGTGCGAATTCGCCCCTTGGTTTCAAATTTCCATAACAGTGCGCCGGACTCCAAATCCAAACAATAGTAGTTGCGATCCAACGATCCAAAATAGACGACTTTGTCCACTATCAGGGGCGTCGTGCTGATGGCGCTCTGGGCGTGGAAGCGCCACAACTCCACGCCGCTGTCGGCGTTCAAACAGTAGAATTGGCCATCGCTGGCGCCAAAAAGAATCCGCTGGCCATCGCTGGCAGCAGTTTGATGAATGGGGTTCTTCGACGAGAATGTCCAAATTGTTGAGCCGTCGCTCAGGTTAAGTGCGTAAAAGGTGCTATCAATTGAGCCGACAAAAACCCTTTCGCCGGCAAGGACGGGTGTAGCGAACACGCTGGCGCCGGTCTCAACTTTCCATTTGAGCTTGCCATCTTCCGAATTCAAGGCATAGATAACGCCGTCGTCGCAGCCGGCCACCAGTACGTTGTCTTTCAGCGCTGGAGACGAATGGTGCTGATCTTCGGTTTTGAACGTCCAGATTTTTTCGCCGCTCTGAAAGTGGTATTTGTCTATGTGACTATATTGAGCAGAGACATAAACGGCATCATCGGTGACCAATGGCTCACTGGCGATATCACCTGCATTGATTTTCCACATATACTTTCCGTAGAAAAGATCGTACTTTGCGAGTGTGTTCTCGCCATATCGAGCTGCAAAAAACAGGTAGCGGTTGCGATAAGCGAAGGCGGCTTCATGCTGGCCTTCGCATTTGCCGCGGCCCAAGCGTTTACCGCTGGCGATATCGAGGAGTTCGAATCGACCATCGAGCGTTGTAAAATAGAGCACGCCATCGACGGCGAGCATGGTGGAAGATATTGCGGAACTGGCTTTGTAAACCCAGATATTCTTCAAAGGCGGATGAACGGCAAAAGGCCTGGCGTTGACTCTTTCCGGGCCGCCCCCGAATTGCGTCCAATTGTTTACAGCGGCAGGATTGCGCAAAGTGTCCGGCGACGGCTTGACAGAGACTTTCTTACACGTCCAATTCAACAACGAAAAGAAAAGTAGAATAACACAGTGGATGGCAATATGGTTTGAACGACAGCGGAGAAATGTCATCGCGTTTGATATGCTTTCATAGTGGGTCGGTTACGTTAAATTACCTCTTAGTATGTCGCCTCTAAGGGAAATTCTCACATGGCTTAAAAATCAAATCCGAACCAGAAGGCTTTCTTGAGTCCCTTATCGAAGTGCAGATGCGGACTATCAAGATCGCGGATCTGGAAGCGTCTGCCAAATTCGTAGCGCAAAACTAAGAATCCAGCAATTCGCCACCGCAGCCCAAAGCCGAGGCTGCCGAGCACTTCATTGAATTCGTAATCGCGATCCCAAGCTTGACCAAAATCGACAAACAGCGCGCCGCGGATGGCGTTGAAACCGAGGCCGCCAAATGGGAACCCCACCAGGAAGCGGTCAATAAATGGGAAGCGTACTTCGTGATTGACGAGAAATAATTTTTGCCCCCAGATGCGCCAGCGTGGATAGAGCCGCAAATCCCAACTACCGCCCATGAAATAGCGAAACGCCTCGCGCCCCTGGTTGAACCGGCCCATCATGCGCACGGCATAGGCCATGCTGGTGTTCAAACGGAAATAGCGCCGGTAATCCAAAATGACCGTAAAAAAGTTTACGTCGTTGTGCTGCATGTCGATGGTATGCCCGAGGGTGATGTTAAAACGCTCGCCGTCCATAGGACCGGTGTAGCCCCAGATGGAGTTGTCCTTAACGTAAGAAAGTGAATTGGTGACCACGATGCCGTCAACTCTTTTGCTAAAGGAATCGTACTTGCGCTGCTCCTTTCGAATGTTGACTCCGCCTTCAATGCGATCGAAAACGGAGAAGGGATAACTGGCAGCGACGAATCCGCCGATCTGCTTGCGCTCGAAAAAGCTGTCAATTTGATCATAAAAGCGGCCGGAAAGCCGATAGGCGCCGATGGCGTAATTCGCGCGGCGGGACATCTCCACGCGCGTAACCGCAAAATTCCAGCTGTTGAAAAAATCGCCGCGGGTCTGGGCATTATTATACAACAAAAAATAATACTGTTGATTGCCGAGCATATCGCTGATGGCCAATTGCGCGCCGCCGGAAACTCCAAACACCGGATCCTGCGAAATCGCGCTCTGGGCAATGTCCAAACTGAATTTTCTTTTGTATTTGATGGTGGTAGATTCGACCACGCCGGCGATTTTTTCCGCCGCCCACAGCTCGTTGCCGGCCACCAGGGTGTCATTCTCTACATGCGTGAATGTATCAAACTTGTCTTTAACATTCGAAAGCTCGCGGATTTGAAACGAGAAATTTTCAAAGGCAGTGAATACCATTCTGTCATCGCTTACCCAAACCGGATCGAATGCACCGGTGGTGAAATTGGTGAGCTTCTTCAACTTATCCTCGGGGGCGATGGCCGAGGGATACTCGCCGCGGGCGGCGCCTTGGCCATTCACATTCTGGTGATTTGAATTATTTCCATTTGCGTTAATCTGTGTTGAATACGTTTCTGCCTCTCGGGGACCCACGTTCTTCAACATCCAAATGTTGAACGAGCCATCGTGATCGGAGCCAAACGCGAGAGATTGGCCATCGGGCGACCAGGCTGGCGCGTAGTCGTTGTGGGCTCCTTTGGTGATGTATTGAATGGCGCCTTTTTCCAGATTATAAAGAAAAAGATTCATGAAACCATCTTTTCCGAAATAAGAGCGGTCGGAACTGAAAGCTATCACTTTGCCGTCGGGCGACCAGGCCGGGTCGTGGTCGTGGTAGAAATCATTGGTGAGGCGCTGCAATTGTCCGGACTCGATATCTACTATATAGAGATCGCTCAGTCCCGCGAAGCTGATTCCGGAAAACGCGATCTGGCGGCCATCCGGCGACCAATTGGGAGACGCAAGAGAAACCAGATCCGGGAATTGAAACTTCTTCAAAACCTTTTTGTCTGAAATGTTGTACACGTAAATCACATCGCTGGCGCCGCTCTTGGTGACAAACGTCAGCTCGCCGCGATCATTGACATCGATTTTGCTGCTGAACAAATGAAAGGATTCGAAATCCGAGGTGCGTTCGCCCTTAATCACAGCCTCGTCACCATCGTCTTCGTCGGCCAGTGGTTTCGAACACACATTGGAATAGCCGACGCGGTTGGAGACGAACGCGACCCGCTCTTCACCGTTATAGTTGTAACAGGCCGGCTTGGTATTAATCCCCTCTTTAGTAATGGTTCGGGTGACCATTTTGGGAAGGTCATTTTCTTCCAAAAGCGGATAGTACTGCTTTTTCAGATCGTATAGCCACTTCTGATCAAATTCTTCGTAATCCAGGCCAATGGTCAACTTCATGACGTTAGAGAACTCCCCTTCCTTCCAGAGGTTCTCGATAAGCTGCTGCAGCTTTTCTTCGCCAAAGGTTTCGGCAATGTATTTGCAGATGGCTTGGCCCTCTTTATACATAAGAAACGAACCGTAAATAGCATCCATGCGGCTGACCGGCACGAGATGATCGTTAAGCACCGCATCCCGAAGAACCATCTCCGCTTGTGAATCCCAACCTTCCGACCAATACTCAGCAATTCCCTCTGTAAACCACAACGGCAGACCGGGATGTGTTGTGCGGCGGTGATCTTTGAGAACGCGGCTCATCCGACTGCGGACGAACACGTGCACCAATTCGTGTTTGATGACATGCTTGAATTGATGAATGCTGCCGTTTGAGGGGATTACCACCCTTCCTTTGATGAACTCGAAAAAACCTCCGACTCCTTCGGGAATCAAGTTCGGAATAGTGTTGGTTTGTTGAAAATGCGAATGGTTGGAGTAGAAAATCAGCGGCACTCGATTGGAGATATTATGGTTCAGCTTACTCTCAAATCCGCGATAAGCCTCCTCGGCAAAGGCGGCGCCAATCTCGGCAAGCTCCTGCATTTCGGGGTAAAAATAAACATCAAAATGCTCGGTGCGCATAATCTTCCATTCAAAATTATCATACTGGATTTTATTGCGGCCAAAGTAATATTGGGAAAATACGTCAGAAACCGAAAGGCATAAAAATATGAAAGACGCCAACAGATGGGATTTTCTGGACATCGCAACAACCTTATTAAATGAATACCGCGAAAATTGGAGGGCTAATTAGACAGTCATTTTGATTTAAACTTTAGAGATGACTTCATAATACTTACCCTAAAGGAACTCCTTTTATTCCCTTCATTGCCATGTAATTAGAACAGGCTATGGCGCTCCTTTGGAAAGTTCAATTTAACAAAATAAACCCGTTAGTCAAGTTAATTTTTGGAACTATTTCCCGATATAAAATGAAAAGATATGTGGAAGGCCTGACGATTTCCTTAGAGTCGTCAGCAATTTCAGGACGAGCAGTGATTCATAAAGGACTATGAGTGCCTCGTTTAAATTTCCTCTCAAAACACACTCTAATATTTCCGCGGCTGATTCGGATTCCCGTGTCGTTGACGAAACCGAGTTACTGTAAGGGCCATCAATCAGCAACTGCGCAAAGAGATTTACGAAACCCGCAACCTGCTCGAGGTTTCGATTGAACTCAACTCCGCCCTCAACGAAGAAAAAATCATTCGTTCCTATTTGCTGAATTTGTTCGGATTGCTCAGCACCCGCAGCGTCGTTATTATCTCGAGTCTATCAGGAAATGGAGCGCATCTCTCTCACCGATCCCTTGACAGGATTATTCAACCGCCGCTATTTTGAAAATTTTTTGCAAAGAGAAGTCTCGCGGGCGCGACGGTTCAATCATCCCATTTCACGGTCATGGTCGATGTCGATCATTTAAAAAATTTCAACAATAGTCTTGAACATCCTTCTAGCGATTCGTTATTAAAACAAATCTCATCGGTTCTCAAAAAGACGGAGCGCTGCCATGACGTGGTGGCGCGTTACGGCGGCGAGGAGTTCAGCATCCTGCTGCCGGAAGTCTCCGGGCAAAGCGCACTTGCGTTCAGCGAACGTCTGCGCAAAGTGGTCATCGAGCACCCATTTGAAACCGGGAAATCCAGCCTCATAAAAAGAGAATTGGCGTATTTGATCGGCGGCAGCGAAGCGCGTTTCCGCGTAAACCTGACGCACGACAAACAACTCACCGAGGCAGTTAAGTACTTGCAAGATGCCAACAAATTGCTCGCTTTATCCCAATTATCAAAATAGCCCATCTTAAAGCAAAAACATAAAAAAACCAAAAACATAAAAAACTGTTGACAAATCGTGAAAAATTTTTTATTTTCACATTACTTGACGGTTATATGGTCTGACCCTCCTTATTATTGTTTAGTTCTACGAGACAAAAATGTATAACAAACCAAGTTTATCGCAAGTTCATGCGAATGAGCTTGACATTTTTGAGGTGCTATTATATATTGTAGCGACCCGAACAGCCCACTCTTCAAACCAAAAGGAGGGTTTACATGAAGAAGAAGCTGTTCGCCGCCGCTTTTGTAGTTGCAATATATTCCCTTTTCGTCTTAGCATTATCAGGGGCCGATAACCAAGGTAACGTCACAATGTTTCTATCAGATATCGGATTAAGCACCTCATCTACTGCATTACCAGGGGCATCATCATCAGACGCCAATTCTTTAATCTGTTTCAGGGACCCTATACCGGCACCATCAAGAAAACCACCAGCACCACCATTGAATTAAGGGTGTGTTTTCATCAACCTTTTATCTGTTAACTGGCTGTTCGGGTCTATATGTTTACAAAAAATCTCTACATCAATTTTAAAATTATCAACTACTGGCTCATCTTTGTTTTATTTCTGATAATCATTTCCAACTTTCCACACGAGCGGGTCCCAATTCTTTCGTGGATAAATTGTTCCATCTATTTTCTACTTTTCTTGCAATGTCTTTTCCTTTTTAAAAGGGATACGACCAACAAATTCATCTTTTTTAACATTGGGTTATTTTCTCTCTTCCATAGCCTATCAATTATCAACACTTTCATTGGTGAGCAATTTCTTTTCGGCAGCGATTTCCTCGCCTATTACTTCTTCGAATACAGAATTATCATCTTGAGTTTTCTCTTCGTGCTGTGCGTCGTTTATCTGGCTATCAACTACCTGTTCAATGAGCTTGATACATCCTACATATATCTAATTACACTAACGATTATTCTGCCGCTTTTCTTATGGCATTACTACCCCTTCCTCGAGGACAAAGAATACATTCTGAAAATTGAAGACGCGGTTTTATATAAGCATGGAATGTACTTTAACCTTCTGCCCCTCTTTTTTATTTTTCTTTATGGCTTTATCCTTTATCGGTACGACCGTTCCCTTGGCGAGCACATTAATACTATTATGGTATGTTTCTTCATCATTACTATAATGGATATCACCAATCTTCTGGGCAACATTTATAAAATTACCATTTTTTCGCTTAGCCAGTATGTTCTGCTCGTCAACCTCTCGTTCTTTTTGATCACTATGTTTCGACTGTTAAATTATGCATATTCGGAATTTGGCCAGTTTTACAATGCCATCGTGACAGCTGGCAACGATCTCGGCGTACCCATTATAAGGAAAAAGAGCGCTTCGATTTCGATACTCGATTTTGCCAAAGCTTATTTCCATCACCGCAGAAACGCAATTGTTTTTTTTACGCTCATATTCATTTTTTGCATAAATTATTTCAACATCTCTATATTCATCAAACTGAACTTGGCTGTACTAACCACGGGGGTTCTAATTATATTTTATTACTTAACCGCCCTGTACGCCAAACGATCAAAAGCGAATAATCTGATTTCTATAAAGCCAGAACGTCAAGAACCTAAAAGCTAAAAAGAGGTTTCCTATGGTCAACACAAGTGATGTACGGTTTGAGGAGGCAAGATTTATTGGGAATAGCCCGGAGTCAAAAAAAATAAATCGCGCCATTAAAAAGTTCTCCAAGGTTGAAAGCAACATCCTCATTGCCGGCGACACCGGCACCGGCAAAGAATTCATCGCCCGGCAAATCCATGCGCTTTCATCCACTAAAAATCGTCCGTTCGTCGTTCTAAATTGCTCTGCCTTGGGTATCACCATCGACAATAAAGAATTGTTTGGGGAAGAGACGGCTAAAGATGGATCGATACAAAGGACTCTTGGCATCATAGAATGCGCCAACCGCGGCACGCTTTATTTGAAAAACACGGAAGAGATGCCGACGCCCTTTCAATTCGAATTGCTGCAGGTGTTTCGAGAAAAAAAATTCCGCCGTATCGGCGGCAAAGAAAGCATTGCGCTCGAAGTTCGCATCATTTCCGCCAATGTCGCGGACTTAGCAAAAGACATCGAAAGCGGAAAATTCCGGAAAGATCTGTATTACCTGCTCAATACATTATCCATCAAAGTTTCGTCGTTAAAAGAAAGACGCCAGGATATTCCGGAGTTGTTTATCTTTTTCCTAAAAAAATATTGCAGCGAAAACGGCCTGGAAATTCCCGCGGTGCCAGCCGAAATTTTCGAATCGATCCTTGAATACGAATGGAAAGGCAACATCCGCGAACTTAAAAATTGCGTGGAAAATCTGGTTATGATGTCCCCAGAGGGCGAATTGGCAACGGAATTCCTGCCATTTGAAATCAAACGTCACCCGCTCGATTTCCTGGAAGTGAGGAATCTTAAGGGTGTCATTTCAGAAGTCGAAACCTACTTAATCAAAAAAGCACTGTTGAAATTTGCAGGAAATCAAGTTAAGGCTGCAAAGCTTCTCGGAATACCGGAAGCGACTCTTCGCTTCAAAATGAAGAAATACGCTATTCCAAAGGATTGACCACAAGCATTGACAGACTAAAACCCAAAAAGCCCTCACTCATTTTTTTGAACAGAGGGCTTCATTATTTGGAACATCAGATTTTATTCAAAGACAATTTCCCGGACACCGCCCTTTTCATCCCCTACCACAACAAGCTGTACCCTCTTTACAAACAATCCATTTTCAAGCACACCCGGAATTGAATTAATTTCCCTACTTAACGCGTCCGGCTCTACAATTTTTTCGAACCGGCAATCCAGAATATAGTTATGGTTGTCGGTAAGAAAAACGTCGCCGCCGCCACTCATACGGATGTTTACTTGGCAACCCAACTCAGCCAGCCGCTTCGCAGAGAACCTCCAGCCAAACGGCAAAACCTCAACCGGCAACGGAAATGCGCCCAACTTTTGAACAAGCTTCGTTTCATCCACAATCATGATTCGCTTCGAGCTGGCAGCAGCCACGATTTTTTCGCGGGTCATCGCGCCGCCGCCGCCTTTGATCAAGTTGCCATTGGGATCAACTTCGTCCGCGCCATCAATGGTGAGGTCAATTTTTTCGAAATCATAGAGTAGGGGAATCGAAAGTTCGTCAGCTAATTTTGTCGTTGAAATTGAAGTGGGCACGCCCAGGATTTTCAAACCATCCGCCACCATCTTTCCGAGAAACTCAATGACATACTTGGCCGTCGAACCGGTACCAAGACCGACGGTCATCCCATCTTTAACATAAGAAACGGCTCTCTCAGCCGCCGCACGTTTTGCTTTATGAAGTTCCATGTCTATTAAACCCATGAAAGCGATAGCAGAAATCTAACAAATTTGCACTGAAAATCAATCACTCGACCAAAATAAAAAAGGGCTTGTGAAAGCCCTTTAATTTTAAAGCTTCCATTTAAGATTAGAGATTTTTGAACAGAGTCAAGGTAACCCTACGATTCTCCGCGTAGCCATCAACCTCAATGTTGAAGCCAATATCCTTGCTGGCCTGGCGTTGATTGTAATGGTGAACGGCCAGCGTGGCCTGAATGGCGCTGACCAGATGGTTGACGAGAATCATCGCCACTGTGAGGTCGGCGCGATTGGAAGCGCGATCGCTGCGAATTCTCAAATCCTCGAATCGGCGACGGTTGGCCTCAGAGTCCCAGCGCCAGAAAAATTCTTCCGACTCCGGATAGAGCGCGCTTAAGTCCCGGTCGCGAAGCTGCGCCTGATTATATTCCGCAATGTCGATGAAATTTCCAATGTCAACAAAATAGCCTGCGGATTTTCCGTCTAGATCGACGCCGGCATGTGTGACCGCAAATGTGCGGTAGTCGTCCTCCAGCCAATTGCTCCACGCTGTAAAGCCAGCGTATGTCCCCCATAAAACCACTTCTGAAGCCACGAAAACTTTGAGCATGGTATGAGACCGAGCATAATATTGCCCCCAGCCCGGCAAGATTAGTGACTGCAAAAACGCCCGGCCTTTTGATTTGTAGCCCGAAATTTGGCTGGACGGAATCGTACCGAAGCGCCCAACCGAATTGGCAATAGACTCGCTGGTTTGCGCTGTGAAATGCAGCAGTATTTGCCTTTTCTGAAAATGAGCCAGGGGTGGTTTAAGCGCTGTCATCGCATTTGTTACCGGCGATGACGCCAACGAGTGGGCAGTCGAACTCAAAACCAAAGTGAGTAAAAATAGGAAACGGTCAAATGGTTTCACCATGTCAGCCCCAAAACCAAAGTCGGGACCACTTCTGCGCCGTACACTCGCCCTTGCATCTCGAGGCTGCCTTTCAAAATTTCCTTGTTGTGACGCTTGGCGGTCCACCCGGCATCCAGTGCGCTGAGAACGTGATTGAACAATGCCGCCGCGGCAAAATTGCTGGCGCGCTTAAAATGATCGTTGGTATCCTTTCGCATAAGAGTATACTGTTCGCGATTCTCGGAATCCCGCGCCCTGATCGCTTCACCGTCATCCCAACCGGCGTTGAACTGATCATATTTACCGATGTTTTCATAGTATTGTTGATTTTTTCGTTCCGGCAAAAAGTGACTGAATTTACGACGCTCATACCCACTCAAAATACCCCGCAAAGTAAACATATCTAAGCCTGCTATGTCAGTCTGAGTCAATCCGCTATCGAATGCTACTGACTGCCAGTAATCAAGTTCGACCCAATGCTGATCCGCGAAAGCTTCAAACAGATTTTCAAGATCGCCGCCGCGGTTCTGATTGATAATATATCCGGTTATGGTGCCGACTTCAACAGCCAAAAAGAAGATGCTCTTCAAAATCGAACCGTTGTAAATTTGCCCGGTGCCCGGAATGACGGCGGAAAACACCACCGCCTTGGCAACGGAACGGGTGCCGCCTTCCCCCGACGCATGACTGTTGTCTAAATACGGTGACGGCATTTCTGCAAGCCGGTTATTTAAAGCCAGCTGCAAATCAACTTTACTCCAGGTTGCAGTAATGATTTCTTTGGCTGTCTCGGCGGAGTTTACCGATACAGAACTCGCCAAAAATATACTGCAAAAAATAAGTGCCCTCTTCATACGTCCCTCAAAATTGTTTAATCGAGATACCCGAACGACAAACCAAAATAGAATCGCCACTCTTTGCCGTAGGTTTGATTTGCGACTTGAAATTCATCCAGGCCATAAGCGGCATTGAAGAAGAAGCGCGTCGGGTACGAGTAGAACGAAAACATGTCCATCCGTAGCTCCGCGCCAACGCTGGATTTGAAACGATTGAAATCGAGCTTGTTTTCATTGAAGGCGTTGCCGTAATCAAAAAATACACCGAGAAAAACTTTGTCGAAATAGAGATGCCGAACGCGCACATCGATATTTCGGATCAGCGGAAAACGATAGGTGGCGCGGCCGAGCAGCAGCTTGCGCCCCTCGATGCTGAAGTAAGGGTAGCCGCGGTTTCCCAAGATTCCGCCACCAAAAAAGTTGAAGAAACTGTCCACCTCGGTGGTGATGAATCCAGCCTGAAGGTTTAAATTCAATGTATGGTTTTTTATTGGCAGGCCAAAATGCTCTTGCCAGTCCAGTGTGAACTGATGATAGTTGTGATTGTCGTACACTTCGTCTAAAAACGCGTCGTTCACTTCGAAGCCGGTGAGAAATTTGTTGAGCTCGAAATCGTAGCCGAGGGTGACAATCCGCCCGTGTGGATTGGTCTCCGAATCCACCGCAGGCTTGATGCCATGATGCGTGAATTGAACGGAAAAATCGCGGCCGATAAAATAATTATAACTGAACGATGTTTCAATGTCTTCTTCCTGAAATTTCGCTCGCGAACTATATCTGCTGAATACGAACGCAGTGCGCAACACATTGGCGTCGCCGATTTTGAACCGCACGCCCAGATCGGCTTCGATAAGGTTGTAGCGAAATTTGTCGGAAGCCTCGTCCACCGTCAAACCGCGCCGAATGATCTCGATCGAATCGACATCGACGTCGGTATTTTGCACCTGGTTGTAAAGCTCGAGAAAAATCGTGGGGCCGAATTTGCGGTAATCGATGAGCGCGAATAAATCGTAGTCGCCGTGGCGATTGACATCGAAGCCGGCGAGGAAGCCGTATTTGTCCAACACATCATAAGAATATAAATAAGAACCGAGTTTCACGGTGCCGTAGTCAATCATCACACGCGGCAAGAATGAGACAGGCGAGTAATGATTTCCATAAGGCTTGACTTGATAATTCGGCAGCTGCGAATCGTCAACTTTACGGATACTGATTTCTTCCAAAGAGGATTCGGAAGAGCCGTTTTGCGATGAGCCCTTCACGCCATTGCTGTTATTGCTATAGGCCAAATACTGGGCCTTCGCTGGATCGACGGCCTGCGGTTTTTCGATCAGGGCAATTTTATAGCCATCGAATGTGAAAGTCGAAAAGAGCAACTGGCCATCGCGCGAAATTGATGGCATGAACGCTCCGCCGAGGACATTTGTCCACTGGATGGTCTCTTTGGTTTTCAAATCCATCGAGTAGATGTTGAAGATGCCGGTTTTGTCCCAGCTAAAATAGATGTGACGGCCATCGGCGCTAAAAGCGGCATCGCGAGAATCCGCGGCATCGTCCAGCAGCGGCGTAACTTTGTTGCTGCCGACTTCCAACAAAAATAAATCTTGTCCATTATTTTTCGCGAAACTAAAAACGATCTGCTTGCCGTCCGGTGACCAACGCGGATGTGAAAGCTGCTCGCTATTCTGAAAATTGGTGATGGCATCGACTTTCTTTGTCTCCAAATTCATCAGCGACAAATTTTCCGTTCCATCTTTATTAACGATGAACACCAGATTCTTGCCATCACGAGACCAGTCGGGACTGTGCGCCCGCGCACCCGTGGTAATGCGCTCTTTTTTGCCCTTACGCCAATCCAAAATGTAAATGTCGAAGTAGTGCGATCCGCCCTCGCCGCGCGCCGACTTGTTGGCATAAGCTAATTTAGTACCATCGGGCGACCAACTGAATGAGTAAGCGATTCCACCGCCAACTTTTTTAATTTTAGTTTGCTCTTTGCTGCCAACCCAGAGTCCGGTTTGCGACATGTAATCGTTGCCTTTGTTGGTCACGTACGCGAGCATAGTTCCATCGGGCGACCAGGTGGGATTGAAATTCGCCATGCCTTCAGTTTCGATAATCGTCCCCTCAACTTGATTGGCTAAAATATCCCGCATTGAAACTGAATATTTGGATTTCAAATGACTCACCCATTCAGCATACAAATCCGGTCCACTTTTGCCGGTGGCCTTTTTGAGAGCGCCATCGAAGCTCCAAGTGAGGAAGCCTTTCATGTTGCTGGTGGCGCTGCGCAGCTTTTCAATGCCATACTTGTCCGCCAGATAGGAAACAAAGGCGTAGCCGTGATTGTAAACCTTCTCGTTGCCGAGACTGCTCTTGCCAAACACACCCATCTCGTTATAAGTGAGAAGCCGGTTGTCGATGGCGGCGGTTCGCAAAATCATGTCGCGATGGGAGTCCCAGGTGTCATAATCGAGGCCCGGAAGCTGATACTGCGCCACGCCTTCCGCAAACCAACTGGGCATCACCGTCATAGCAAAGGGATAAGAGGCGATGACGTTCGGGCCGCCGTGCAGCACGTCCTCGCGGCGATCCTCTTCGTAACCGATGGCTTGAAAATAGAACGCCGGAATGCGCGACGTGATTTTCTTCGCCGACTGCAATTGAATCATGTGGGTGAATTCGTGAGTGATGACGTTGCGCAGCCAGTTTTGCGATCCGCGCAATTCGAAGTCGAGGGCCGTCGCCCAGATTTCCAGCTTGTTGTCGTAGTAAAAAGCTGCGCCATTAGAATAGTCGTCGTGGTCGCGAATGATAAAATGATACTTCGTGCCCGGCTGGTACTGGTAGAGATTCGTGACGGGGCCATACACTTCTTCAGCGATCTTCGCGACAACTTTTGCGGTGCGCTCCGCGCCTTCATGAAAGTGAACGAAGAAGTGCTCGGTCTCAATTGAAAGCCATGTCAACTCGGGGTGATTCTCGGTTTCCGGCTGAGCCCAAATTGGGGTTGAGAGACGGCAGATTATTCCAACCGAAAGCAGCAGCAATTTATTGTTCATGTTATTCGGAAACTCTAATTCAAGTTCAGGCGGAAGCCGGCGGTGACATTGAACAGGTCAGTGAATTTGGCTGATGGCGTCGTCAATTTGTTGTCATCAAAAATAATCGAGAAGCGGGTTTGAACGAAAAAGCTGGCGCGTTGGTTGGCGCGAAACTGCAAGCCCGCCGCGCCAAACACGCCCGGATTGCGCAAGTACTTTCGCATGTCAAACTCAATGTTCGCTTCCTCGGGATTCTCTTTCGCACGTTTGATATTGGCCTTGCTGTCCTGTACGTAATATTGTCCGGCGCCGATGCTGATGTACGGCAGAAGATTTTGACGAACAGGCTTCAAACAATAATTGAAAGAAAGACTCGCTGACCAATCGCGCAGCAAGAATTTATTTAACGAATTTAACTCCTCTGAATTGGAATTAAACTGCAACCCGAAGAAATTGTGTTTGCGAACTTCCAAATTGATAAAAGACTTTTTTGATGTGGCATAATTCAGAAACAAACCCATCGAGGTGTTGGGATCAGTTGAGGAGGTGGCGCTCATGAAACCGGTAGTGAGGCCGAACATAACTTTTTCGTGTTCCTGAGCCTTGGCTTTTTTGCAAGGCAACGTAGAACCAGCACAGCAGATCAGGAGCAGCAGATATTTTTTCATGGTTATCCCTATCGTTGTTTATTTAACCACAGCTATTTTAAACACAGCCACACCCTTCCGGCCCTCGCCCTCAGCTTCCACGCGCGCCAAATAGACGCCGCTTTGAATGTTCTGCAACGGCCAGGTTACTTCATTGTCAGTTTGCGAAAATCCAGTGCCAGTCAGCTCATCCACCAAATCGCCGGCAAGATCAAAGATTTTGATCTGTACCTGCGCGGGGAAATTCAAACGATAGCGAATGGTGGTGAGGTTCCCATCGGTCGGATTCGGATAGTTGTACGCCAGATTTGCCGGCAGAAGGTCGCCCTCGGGCGCCGGCGGAGTGCGGGGATCGAGATAAACATTTGTGTGTTGTGAATTGGCCAAAAACTCAGCCCAGGACGCATTCGCCGGCACAAAAGGCTGCGGTAGTTCCCAGGCATAAAGGAAGCCGTCGTTTGCAACCGCTGCTATCGCGATCGAACCATCGTTTTCGAGATCAGAAACCGCGGCCGTCGAGTTGATAGCCGCTCCAGTTGATAAAGGAAAATCCGCCAAAATTTTGCTGTTGGCCTGAAAGGCCATAAGCTGATTCGCGTTCGAGCCGGCAATCAATTCAGCTCGACCATCGCCCTCGAAATCCATCAGAACAGGAGAAGACCTAATCGTAGATTCTGTCGAAGATGAAATTGCAATGGGAAAGCCATCGGCGAGTGAGCCGACTTTGTTAAAGGCATAAATCTTGTTGTTGGAAATAAGCACAATTTCTAAAAAAACATCGCCATCCAAATCGGCGAGACCAATGTATGAATCCGGCCTAACGTTCGTTGTTCTCGGAAAACCGTCCAGCAAATTCCTGTTCTGATCAAAAACGTTGATGGCCCCGGCATCGCTCACACTGATGACGTCGAGACTTCCGTCTTTGTCAAGATCGCCAACCACCGGGGTTCGCGAGGTTGCCTGAATGGTCGAATATTGCCACAAGATGGCGCCGGCTTCGGTCATCAACCCGACCATTCCTTCCCTCGTGGCGAAGGCGATACGGTCCGGTGGATATAACGCAAAACCAGCGATGCTCTGTGATGGGATTTGAGTCAACGAGGTACCGTTGCCGGCATCATCGATGGCGATGATTTTGCCGGAGGTCGTGCCCATGATTATCGTGAATCCCAACCTTTGAATGATCATGGGATGGGTCGAGAAAGTCTCGCCGTTTTCAAACGCAAACACCTGATCGGCGCGGCCATTGGCGTCGGCATCTGCAGCAGAATAAGCCGCCACTGCTTGATCGGTTGCGATGACCACCAGTTGCTGATTATTCAAATTCGCCGCCGCGGGTGAGAAACAAAATGTCCCGACGGGTTCGGCAAATGTGGCCAGCGGCAAGGTCTCAATTTCGCCATTGAGCTTTTCGCGCAGCGCGACATCGCCATTGGAGATGACTTTTGAGCCATCGGCGTTCCATGCCAAAACTCGAGTGGCTTGATTTGAGGCCCAAACAATTTCCCGGGCGTCGTCGTTATCCAGATCGGCCATGATCGGTGAATTGGTGAGGATCCCGGATTCTCCGACAAATTGTGGAAAACCAGTTTTTGAGATATTCTCACGTACACTGAAGGTCATCACTTCGGCTGGCTCGCTAAAATTATCAATCAAAATGTGAGTGTTCGCAGCGGAATTCGAGAAGCTGTTAGGTTTGGTATTGGGGGTAAACGCGACTACGCCCGAGCTGTTTACGAGTGTGTTGATTTCATTCGAAGCCCAGAACATATCTTCGATAACGCCGTTTTCCGCGCCAGCGCCGGGACTCAGAAAGTCATAGAACTGACCGATGTCCTGAGCGCCGTCGGCTTCTTCCAGATCGACGCCGCGGCGACTGGGATCGGCGTTCACGCGGTTCTCGGCAAACCTCTCGGCAATCACCGATTCATCGATGTGCCAAATCAAAATGCCCGAACCCGGCAAACCGAAATCGTATTCATTGACTTGCGTAATAACACCTACCGGGACTTCCGCAACCAGCCGTTGGCCCTGTGCATCCCAGCGGAATTCCACGCGCGTCCCGTTGGCGTCGCGGCCAATGGCGACGTTGTCATTGCTGGCGTCGCGGTTTCTATTTTCAATCAGAAAATACTCGCGGCTGTTGATGGGAATTTTATAAATTTTTTGCGAAGTCTGCGAGCGCGTCGTCGCCACCAGCAAATTGGCGCCGTTGCGGATTTCGATGGGCGTCTCCCACCCTAAAAAGACTTTCGACCAGGCGCAGGGTTCGGCGGGCAGAAGTCCGAAAAAATTTCCCGAACCCTGATCCATCAAACCAAAGACGCCGATACCGGAGCGTCCGTTATCGGTGTTGAACAAATTTGGTAACCCTAATTGGTGGCCGAACATGATGGCCGCAGTGCCAAGCAGCCCGATGTCAAAACCTTCCTGACTCTGGGTCTCCGGCAAAATCATGCCGTCGCGAATGAAAACGCTGCCGCCATTGACGGCGATGCCCGGATAATTGAGATCGTTGTTGCCGAGCTTTTCACGCAGCGTGGGAAAATCCAAAAACACCGAGGGGATGTCCTGGGGCGTGGGATCGAAATCAAGCGCGAAATCCAAACCAACGCCGGCGTGAAAAAGCATGAAGCTGTCGAACCGCGCGAAATCGATGGCGCCGCTGGCATCGGCCAGCTCGAATCCTTCTTGAAACAATACACTGAGCCGCTCATCCAGCAACTCCTCGTCACGCGTAGGCGAATAAAAACTCATTTGCTGAGAAACGGTGAATGCGCTGTTCAGATCACCTGGAAAGACTTCGAATTCGAGAATGAGTTGACCCTTAGAAACCGTGCGAAAATAATTTGCCAGCGCCAACAGTTGGTGCTCAAAATAGGTGCGGTTGTGCGGCGGCGGATCGATGGCCGCTTCGTCGGAGGTGGTCAACAAGAATTTGCCGTTACCGGTGGTCAGCGTGTTGTTGTCCTCTGGGAAGTCCACGCGAATGGCGAGTATCCTCACCGTATCCGCTGCTGCAGCTTTCGCAATCGAGATTCCCCGGCTCAAACGTTCGGCTGGCGATCCGACTCTCAACAAGTCACGATCGGAAATGCCGCTGCGATGCAGTTTCATAGCCGACGTCTGGCTGAGAACGTCCTGAGCTATCCACGTGGAAAGAAAGAACAGAAATGTCTTAAAAACTCTCAGAGGCATAAAGGATGTCTAAGTTTTAAAAATAGCCGCCCCGAAACCCGGCTAAAATTTGACTCCAACAAGAAATTGCAGCGACTGGTTTTTTACAGTTAGTAAATCGGTTGAATACGAGTTGGTAAAATCAGGGCTATAACGGACCTCCAACAGTGGAGTGAAGTTCTGACCCACGTTCAATTCGCTTCCGATACCAACGCTTGCTCCAAAGGTAATCGTTTTGAATTGATCGTACACCTCACCCAGAAATGCGCTTTCATATCCCAACTTGAAATCAACCCTTGGGCCCGCAATCAGATAAGGCGATATTGTTTTATTTGTGAGACTCATTTTCGCCAGAATCGGCACGGAAAAATAGTTGACACGGTTCTTGAAGGTCAACGCGCCTGTGGGTTCGGGACCGCTTTCCGTAGTTTCGATTTGCTTTTCGGTCATGCCCTTTTGAATGAAATGGAATTCCGTCAAAATGTTGAAATGCGGATGGGAGATCCATTCCACGGACAAAGCCCCGTTCGCCCCGGCGATCCGATTAAAGTCGGATGAAAAAGCCGTATACTTGAACTGCTGCTCAGAAAAAGAAACTCCGAACTTTACGCCAAGACGTGGCGTTGATTGTGCGAACGAATTAGCAACTGTAAAAGAAAGGATAGCAATGGCGAACAACTGCTTTCTCATGACAGCCTCCTGCATTAAAGAATTCGTCAAAATGCGCACGGCGATTTTTATGGTAAATTGAAGGTACCCCCTCGAGTCTCAACCGAGGGGCACTTCATCAGAATATTTATTTTCCAACAGTGAGTGAAAAACGCATAGTATCCGAGAGCGGATGATTCGGGCCGGCGGAAATATAACCAAAATCAAATTGGTAAATCGCGTAGCGCAAGCCGGCGCCAATGGTCAAGTAATTGGCTTCGCCGGCGTCATCGAAGTTGTAACCGGCGCGCAAAGCGATGAGATTGGCATACCAGTATTCGGCGCCCGCGTTCAAGATGTAATTGTTGTTGCCCCAGGCGGTCACCAACGATTTGATCACTGAGTCAGAGGTGCCATCGTCGTGTTTGTTCACTATCAGCTTATTGACATCAAAAACAAAGGTTAGGCGATTATATTCCTGCTCGATGGCTCGGTACGCAAGGCCCAATCTAAAGTTGGTGGGAAGCGGATCCGCCTGCGAGGCATCGACATAAGTGATTTTTGGTCCGATGTTGGAGAGATTCATACCCAGGTTCAGACGGCTGAGTAAAAAACTCTTTTTAAGCATACCCAAATCGACGGCAAATGCATTGGCGCGGCCATCGCCTTTTTCAGTGCCAGCACCGACGCTGGAAAGATTGCTACGAATGTAGCGTACGTTCAAGCCTACTCCAAAGTTTTCCGAAAGCAACGTACCGTAGGAAAGCGTGATTGCAAATTCGTTGCTGTTGAACGTTCCGACAGGATCGGGACCGCCTTCGTCTGTGATCGTCTGCTCACCCAGGTTAATATACGTCACGTTCAGCCCCACTGTGCCCAGACCCTCAATGGACTGTCGATACGCGCCAAACAGAAAGTAAAGATCGTTAAAATTGAATTGCGGCAGCCACCTTGAATACATAGATGAAAACTGCTTGCCCTGCTGAAACGCCAAGCCGGCAGGGTTCCAGTACACGGCTGAGACGTCGTCAGCGACGCCAACAAAAGCCTCGCCCATGCCGCCCGCGCGAGCGTTCGGGGAAATTAAAAGAAATAGTACCGCTGCTTCACTCACCGCAAACACGTTCGATGCTGCGATAGCCAGAAGTAGCAGCGTTAGTACGCACGTGGTCAATTTCTTCATAACGCATACCTCCAAATTAGGGTTGATCGAAGTTTATACTGCACTATTTTCACAATTAACGGCGACGGGCGGGTATAAATAAAAAACCGAATGCTAAGGATTCTGATTCTATCGTCATTCGATAGAATCACCTCTAAACATTCGGGCTAAACGCCCATACACTCTAAGCTCGTTTAAAGGTAAACAATCTGGTTATTAACCAATCAATTTCAAAACAACAGGTGGTCAGATAATCAAACTAAACCTTTAACGAACTATGTATAGGCTCTTCCTCTAATTTTAAACGAATATATAGAATTAAAAAACTTTTGTCAAGGCTTTTTTAAGCTCGTTACACCGTAACAGTATAAATCGGCTTCATCAATATCAAACTTTACCAACTAATTTACCAGCGGTGTTGGGATATGCGGTCGTCAAACTAAAATTCATTTAACAATTCTTATGCCACCCAGATTGAATTCAAGGTTCGGTAATAGTAACCTGCAAGTTAAACAAGGGATTAGTTGAACGATAGTCGGCAAATCAGAAACCTTGAAAAGATTTTTTACCAACAAAAATGTATCAGCTTATTACATCTGTCTCAGGAAACCTGCGCACGATAATCCTCTGCGGATAGAAGTTTCTGCAGCTCAGCCTGTTCTTTGATTCTGATTTTAATTATCCAACCCTCGCCATACGGAGATTGATTGATCAGCTCTGGCTGCTCCTCCAATTTGATGTTCACTTCGACGATATCACCACTGAGTGGAGCGTATAAATCCGAAACTGCTTTGACCGCCTCGATGGTGCCAAAGGGTTGCATCTGAGTTGTCGTACCGCCAGACTTTGGAAGTTCCACAAACACGATATCCCCCAGTTCACCCTGAGCATATTCTGTGATGCCGATAGTGGCGATGTCGCCTTTGATGGCCACCCACTCATGTTCTGCTGTGTAGCTTAATTCTTCAGGAATGTCCATAAGTTGTCTCCTTTCACTTTTACTCTCATTTTGAATTAAGCCGCATTGGAGTAACGGCGCTGGAAGTTCTCCACAAACTTTGTATCGAAATTGCCGGCTCTAAAATCTGGATCATCCAGCACCATCATGTGGAAGGGAATGGTTGTATGAATACCCTCGACGATAAACTCTTCAAGCGCGCGGCTCATGCGCACCATAGCTTCATCCCGAGTGCGGCCTTGTGTGATCACCTTCGCGATAAGTGAGTCATAAAACGGCGGAATCTGGTATTGCGCGTAGGCGTGGGTATCGACGCGCACGCCGGGCCCACCCGGCACATGAAAACTGGTTATTTTTCCCGGCGACGGCCGAAAATCCTGCGCCGGATTTTCGGCGTTGATCCGGCACTCAATCGCGTGGCCGCGCATTTTATAATCTTTGTTCCAATCGATTTTTGCGCCAGCGGCGATCTCTATCTGCTTCTTAACCAAATCAACGCCAAACACTGCTTCCGTGACCGGGTGTTCCACTTGGATGCGAGTGTTCATTTCCATGAAATAGAACTTGCCGCGGTCAAACAGAAACTCGATGGTGCCGGCGCTTTCGTAATTTACAGATTTCGCGCCCTTGACTGCCGCCTCGGCCATCTTTTTGCGAATTTCGGGAGTGATCACGGGGGAGGGGGATTCTTCGATCAATTTTTGGTGCTTGCGCTGAATTGAGCACTCGCGTTCCCCGAGCGCAACGATGTTGCCATGCGAATCACCCAGAAGCTGAATCTCGATGTGACGGGGATTCTCGAAATATTTTTCCATGTAGAGGCCGGGGTTGCCGAACGCGGCGGCCGCTTCAGCGCTGGCAGTATTATACAAATTTTCGAGTGATGGTTCATCGCGCACGATACGCATGCCGCGTCCACCGCCGCCGGCCGTGGCTTTAAGAATTATCGGATAACCCATGCTGGCAGCGATATTCTTTGCCTCGTTAACATCCTTCAATATCCCCTCGCTGCCGGGAATAACCGGCACGCCGGCCTTCTTCATGGTATCTTTGGCGAAGGACTTGTCGCCCATTTTTTCGATCATCTCCGGCGAAGGACCAATGAACTTGATATTGCAGGAGGCACAGACATCGGCGAAGTGGGCATTTTCGGAAAGGAAGCCGTAGCCGGGATGAATGGCCTCGGCGTTGGTAACCTCGGCAGCGCTGATGATACGTGGAATCTGCAGGTAGCTCTCTTTGCTGGGGCCAGGGCCGATACAAACCACTTCATCGGCAAAACGCACGTGTAGGGAGTCGGCATCGGCTTCGGAATAGACCGCAACCGTTGAGATTCCTAATTCCCGGCAGGCACGAATCACTCGCAGGGCAATTTCGCCGCGATTGGCGATTAACACTTTCTTAAACAATGGATAGTCTCAGAATGTGTGGAAGTTCAATTGCTAACTTTGCTCGATCTTAAACAGGGGTTGATTATACTCAACGGGCTGGCCATTTTGAACGAAAACCTCTACGATACGTCCGTCAAACTCGGATTCGATCTCATTCATCAGCTTCATGGCTTCGATGATGCAAATCACCTGTCCCCTTTTGATGGTCTGATTGATATCGACATAAGGATCGGCATCCGGCGCGGGCGAACGATAAAGTGTGCCAACCATCGGCGCTTTGATTTCAACCGTCTTTAAGCTTTCTGATTTCGGCTTTTCAGCAACTGCTTTGGGTTCGGTTGCCACTGGCGCCGCAGCCATGGGCGGGGCTGGAATGGATTGAGCGTGGCTGCCATAAGGTGTAGAGTTGGAATAATGAGAATTACTGGGAATTTTGGATATTTTGATGGTTCTTCCCCAGCGCGAAATTTCTAATTCCCTTATATTACTTTCCTCGACAATCTTCACCAATCGTCGAATTTCATCTTCCTTCATATCCCCTCCTCGAGTTCGTTCAATACTCTTGCTTCAAATGATGCAACGTCTTGATTTACGGCGTCTGATATGCGGTTAAAACCACTTAAGGGGGATAAAATTTTTGGGCAAAGTAAATATAACCGATGCGCCCTTAAAAGTCAACTCATTTTTCGGATGCGGGAATCCGCGCCGGAATGCGGTCTTTGAGGCGGTTGAATCCCAGTCGCGAGAACAACGGGGCAATTGCAGCCTCCCTCGGCCCCAGGTATTTCAGAGAATCGAGGTCAGCTTGAACGGGCGCTGTGGTTTCAATGGCCGCCAGGCGTTTGGAGAGGAAAGCCTTTTCTTTTTGCTCGATCAATGTCTTCTGAAGAGTCGAGGCTGCCCGCATCGGCAACTTGGGCAGCAGATCGATTTTATCGTACAGGTCGTCGACGCTTGCGAAGTGGCGGAGAAGCGCCGCGGCCGTTTTGCGTCCCACGCCGTTCACGCCGGGAATGTTATCGACGGCATCACCCATCAACGCCAACAGGTCGACGATTTGCTGCGGCGCCACACCGAATTTCGCTTGCACGGCCTCGGCGTCATAGCGCTGCTCTCGGGCAAAATCCCAAAAGGTCACGCTTTCGTTGACCAGCTGCGTCAAATCTTTGTCACTGGAAACCACTACCGACTGATGCCCTTCGCGAACGAGTTGTTTGGCCAGTGCGCCGATGAGATCGTCGGCCTCGTAACGATCATCAATAAACGCCGCCATGCCCATCGCTGTGGTCACCTGAAAGCAGTCATCCAATTGCGCCTCCAGTTCCGCCGGCGGCAAAGCGCGCTGGGCTTTGTATTCGGGATAAATTTCGTTCCGGAATGACGTGGTCAAACTGCCGTCAAAGGCTACGGCGATGTGGGTCGGTTGGGCTTTAGTCAAAACTTGGATGAGAAAATCAGTATAACCATGAACCGCGTTAACGGGCTGGCCATCGGATGATTTGATGGATAGCGGCAGCGAAAAATAGGCGCGGAAAATGTACGGGCTGGCGTCGATGAGGTAAACAGTTGGCATACGTAACGAGGAAATCGATACCATCGCTTCAAGCAGTGGTATCGCTATGATTACAGTCCTTTCACCACTTCCAGCACCGCTCCCGGATGCTGCGGCACTTTCACCTTCAGAAAAATTTTCTGAATCATTCCATTCTTGTCGATGACAAACGTGGTGCGCTCCACGCCCATGTACTTTTTGCGGTGAAAATTAAAAATGGCTACTTACTGCGTTCGAAAATAGCCATTTCGCTGAGTGTGAACCCGGTTTCGAACCGACGGTCGACAATTTAAAACATTTTTGAATAAATGTCAACGAGAGAAATGGGATTCAAATCTCCCCTTGAGGGGAGTGGCAGGCGAAGCCTGACGAGGGGTGTTCGCCTGAAAATGAATTTTCAGGCTCAGAGTGCAAGTCGCCTCGAAGGCGACTATGCCCGAATGGTGAGCAGTCGTCTTCAGACGACTTTCACTTTTAGCCTGCGATTTCAATCGCAGGAGGGTGACTCCGTCCCTAGATTTGATTGCTTGACATTCCCCAAAAATCTAACTATTATGCCAAAAGTTGATCCCCTTTTTCAAGGACGACCCCATGCCAACCATCCTCGAATTTCAGATTCGCCCGAAAGAATCTGATGCCTTCACGCTCGAAATCTTCGAGCGCGGCCGCAGCCAGCCGTTGACGCACGCCGCCTTCGATTACCCGCTCTCCTACATGACCGAATACGAAATTGGCCAGCTCGATTTCGATGCCAAAGACCCGCACGCCCGCCTCGAACGGCTGCGCGCGTTTGGCAGCAAGCTTTACGAAAAATTGTTTCCAGCCGAGGTGCAAAAAGTCTGGCAATCGTACAAAACCAAAAGCGATTTCCTCGTCCTCTGTCTGCGCATCGCCCCCGAAGCCAGCGGTCTCGAAGCGCTCCCGTGGGAAACCGTGTTTGACGGCGAGGAATTTCTCGCTGCCGGCGCCAAAACCGGGCTGTCGCGGCTGCCGCTGGACATCCCGCCGCAGGACGATTTGTCGCCCATTCCGCCGCCGCTGAAAATGCTGGCGTTCATTTCCAGTCCACTGGATTTGGCGGAAACCGAGCGTCTGCAAATGGAGCGCGAGCAGGAGCTGCTGCTGCAAGCGGTGAACGCGCCCGCGGGACAGGGCGTGCTGCAGGTGGATTTCGAAGACGCGGCCAAGCTCCCCATCCTCGAAAGCAGTTTGGAGGCGGGCTACCACATTTTTCACTACTCCGGGCACGGCATTCCGCCCAAAGACGGCGGCGGCCTGCTGCTGGAAAACGCCGAGGGCAAGCGCCGGCCCACGCCGGCCGCGGAAATCCTGCAGGCCATGCAAAAGGCCGAAGCCACCCTGCGACTAACGGTGATCTCCGGCTGCCAGACCGCCCGCACTCTGCACAGTGGCGGCTTCCGCGACCTCGCCCGCGGAATGGCACAGCGCCGGGTGCCCGCGGTGCTCGCCATGCAGTTCTCCATCTCCGATGTTGGCGGACTGCGGCTGGCGGAAACCCTGTTTCCCAGGCTCGCTACTGGTCAGCCGTTGGAAATGGCAATGAGCGCCACTCGCCGGACGCTGCTGCAGAGCGATGATCCTTACTTACAGGGGGACGCATTGGCGCCCGTGCTCATCACCAGCAACGGCGCCTGCCTGCGGCTCGGCGAAGCAACCGCCGCCCGATCCACTGCCGCGCCTGCAATTGACTTCAGTTTTTACCTGCCGCTGCCCCAGCTCAGTTTCGGCTTTTATGGCCGACGGCGGGAATACCGCCAGATTCGCGATGCGCTGGTGCAGCACAACCGCCGCGCCGTCATCGTGCACGGCATGGGCGGCATTGGCAAGACCGCCCTCATTAGTAACGTGGCTACCCGCCTGCGCAAACAGTTCCGCGGCATCTATGCCTTCGACTGCACCCGCGGCGGCCTGGCACCGGAAACCATCGTGCTGGAGCTGCACCGCTATTTTGAGCGCCAGGGGGTAACCGCCCTGCTGCCGCTGCTGCACCAGTCCATCCCGCCGGAGCAATTGGCTAATTTTCTGGCGCAGGTGCTGAGCCAGTGGCCGCTGCTGCTGATCTTTGATAACTTTGAATCCCAACTGACAACTGACCACGGACAACTGATCGCTGATCACGGTGCACGGGATACTCACTTCATCGCTGATTCCAATCTCCGCATCTTTCTGACAACTTTGATCAAAGCCACCGCCACCGGCAGCCGGTTTCTCTTCACTTGCCGCTACCTGTTTGATCTCGATGAAAAACGGCTGGCCGATCTACAGGAGTTGCCGCTCGGGGAATTGAGCCGGCCCGAAGCCCTCGGACTGATGCAGAAGCTGCCCCATCTCTCCGCAGCCGGCTTTGAAGAGAAACTGGCGGCGTTCAAAACCTTTGGCGGCCACCCCTACGCGCTGGTGACCCTCGACCGCCACGGCAGCCACCGCCCGCTGGCCAAAATTCTCGAAGATGCTCGGGGCGTGCACGCCGAGCTGCGGGAATTTTTGGCCATTGAGCTCAACTATGCCCGCCTCTCCGAACGCGCCCGCGAGCTGCTCAACCGCCTGGCAGCCTTTCGCAGCCCGGTACCGCCGGAGGCCACGGGGTGGGTAATAGGGGAAACGATTGATACAGTGACGGATTTCTTGAAGCGACTCGACCGCGAAAAATTGCCAGAAAAATATAAATCAATGAACGATGCCGAACTTCTGGCCAAGCTGAAAGAAACTTTGCCCGAAAAGCGACAAGCCATAGATGTGCACCAACCCATTTCTGAGTTGGTGAGCTGGGGCTTGCTTATTCCGCTCTCCGAAGATGGACAACTACAAACGCTGGCGGTGCACAACTTGGTGCGGGACTTTTGCCGGGAGAAAGTTGGCAGCGAAACGTGGCGGTTGCATTTGCAGGATACCGCCGCCTTTTACACCGACCAGACCAAACTGCTTGGAGAATATGACAAATCCCCTGCGGCGGTGTGGAGTGAGATGGAGGCCTTTGAGCTGCTCATGGAAGCCGGGGAGTTTGAACGCGCGGCAAATTTACTATTGAATGCCCACCCGCTCTTGGGCCGCTGGGGCCTGGGACGCTATCTGGAGAGTCAGTACCGGCGTGTGCTGGACAAGGTTAATCGCGATTTAATGGCGAGAATGACCCACAGCCTCGGAGTTCTGCTGGGGCAGCGCGGGGACTACAGCGCGGCGCTCCAGCACTATCAACAGTCGCTTAAAATAGCGGAAGAACTTGGCGACCGCGCCGGCACCCTGCATCAAATCGGCATGATTCACGAGGTGCGCGGGGAATACGGGGCGGCGCTCAAGCACTATGAACAGTCCACTCAAATATTCGAAGAATTAGGCGACCGCGCCGGCGTGGCGGCGTCCCTGCATCAAATCGGCATGATTCACGCGGTGCGCGAGGAATACGGGGCAGCGCTCAAGCACTATGAACAGTCGCTCAAAATAGAAGATGAAATAGGCTACCGCGCCGGCGTGGCGGCGTCCCTGCATCAAATCGGCATGATTCACGCGGTGCGCGAGGAATACGGGGTGGCCCTTAAGTACTATGAACAGTCCACTCAAATATTCGAAGAATTAGGCGACCGTGCCGGCGTGGCGAACTCCCTGCATCAAATCGGCAGGATTCACGAGGCGCGCGGGGACTACGGGGCGGCGCTCCAGCACTATCAACAGTCGCTCAAAATAAAGGAAGAAATAGGCGACCGCGCCGGCGTGGCGATCTCCCTGCATCAAATCGGCATGATTCACGAGTTGCACGGGGAATACGGGGCGGCGCTCAAGCACTATGAACAGGCGCTCAAAATAACCGAAGAAATAGGTGACCGCGCCGGCGTCGCGTGGAGTCATGGTGCTCTCGGGCAACTTTTTACTCAAATGAAAAACTATTCAGAGGCGTTTCAGCATTCGCTCGTGGCACGTTCAATTTGTAGAGAATTGCAATCCCCGAATGTGCAGGTGGCGATGCAGGATCTTAAAGCTCTCCGCGTCCAATGGGGCGCCAAAGAGTTTGATGCCGCCTGGCAGCAGGCCACCGGCGCGGCGGTGCCGGAGGAGTTTAAGAACCCCCCTCTTTCCCCCCTTGAAAAGGGGGGATGAAAGGGGGGTTGGAATTTAGAAGCGAACTGCTTATGGCCAAAATCATCAAAGTCAAATGCACCGGCCCCGGCCAGCACGTCAACGAGGTGGATTTAGACAAGCTGCTGCAGCCCACGTTAATTCTGAAAGGCAAGCCGTCCAAGCAGCCGCGCGATCTGCCGGAGCGATTGGTGGAGCGCTGCCAGTTCTGCACCGAGGGCAAGGTCATTCTCACCCGTGAGATGCTTGAGACATTTACTAAACCTTAGAGGTTTAGTAAACGTGATTAACGATGTCACCATTCCTGTCATTCCGAATCGACGAAGTCGGTGAGGAATCTGGCGGAGCACCGATCACTATAATCAAATCAGTCGAGAGCGCATTCGCAGAATCTAT
>Ga0247727_10002836_pt1 | contig 39060 bp, 30 predicted proteins | sample WisWelCaveWW1625_FD_202498 | JGI IMG/M metagenome (GOLD analysis project Ga0247727, IMG submission 202498) | Biofilm microbial communities from Wishing Well Cave, Virginia, United States - WW16-25 | ecosystem: Environmental > Aquatic > Deep subsurface > Groundwater > Cave microbial mat | place...
AACGAACGCGACGACCTTGCCGGCCGCCCGCGCAGCCGCCCGCGGACGCGGGCGTGCCTTCACAGATCCACCCCCCGCACGGGCGTTTTCTTGCGCGCGCCCTTCACGAGCGGCACCGGGACGCGCCCGGCGCGCGCGTCGATCATCCTTTGCTGCGAATTCAGGCGCGGCTCGCCCCGCCGGGCCGCTACGGGCACGTAGGTCCCGTCCGGCCGCAGCGACCGGGCTTTGAGCGTGTCCGCCAGGTGCACGGCGAGCACCTCGTCGATGACGCGGCGTTTGAGCCGTGAATCAACGACTGGGAAGAGCACCTCGACACGGTTGTCGAAGTTCCGCGGCATGATGTCGGCGGAGCCGAGGAAAACTTCCTCGTCTCCGCCGTTGCGGAAATAATAGATCCGGCCATGCTCGAGAAACCGCCCGACGATAGAGGTGACCCGGATGTTCTCGCTTACGCCCCGCACCTCCGGCCGCAGGCAACAGATTCCGCGGACGTTCAGGTCGACCTTGACCCCCACGCGGGAGGCGTGGTACAGCGCGCGGATCACGCGCGCGTCGACGAGTGCGTTGACCTTGAAGGCCAGCCTCCCTCCTCCGCCCTTGCGGTGCGCCGCGATTTCGCGGGCGATGCGTTTGATGATCTCGTCGCGCATCCGCCATGGCGCGACAAGGAGCCGCCGGTAGCGCCCCTCGCCGGGGTAGCCAGTGAGCGCGTTGAAGAGCTCGCTCACGTCAGAACCGATGGCGCGGTCGGCCGTCATCAAGCCGAGGTCGCCGTAGAGCCGCGCGGTCACGGTGTTGTAATTGCCCGACGAGAGGTGGGCGTACCGGACGATCCGGTCGCGCTCGCGGCGGACGATCAAGCACATCTTCGCGTGCGTCTTCAGTCCAACGACCCCGTAGATGACATGGACACCCGCCGCTTCGAGGGCCCGCGCCCACGCGATGTTCTTCTCTTCGTCAAAGCGCGCCTTCAGTTCCACGAGCGCCGCGACCTGCTTGCCGTTCTCGCGCGCTTCGATGAGCGCATCGACGATGGGGGAATTCTGGTCGATGCGGTAGAGCGTGATTTTGATCGCAAGGACGGCGGGGTCGCTCGCGGCGGTGCGAAGGAGGTCGACCACGGGTGCGAAGCTGTCGTAGGGGTGGTAGAGCAGGACATCACGGTCACGCACTGCGGCGAACGGGTCGCGGGAGTGGCGCAGCGCGTGCGGCACGACGGGCGAAATCGGCGGGTCCTTGAGATCCGGGCGGTCGAGCGACGCGATCTGGGAGAGGGCCGAAAATCCTAGCGGCCCGTCGACCTCGTAAACGTCGTCGGGGGTAAGCCCGAGGTTGCGAGTGAGGATGGAGAGGACCCGAGGCGCGATTCCGCTGACCGCCTGGAGGCGCACGACCGACCCGAAGTAGCGCCGGCCCACAACCTCCTCCACCGTGTCGAGGAGGTCCCCGGCCTCGAGCTCCCGGATTTCTTGGTCGGCATCGCGCGTCACGCGAAACGGGTAGGCGGCCTTGACCTCCATGCCGGGGAACAGGCCCTTCAGGTTCGCGGCCACGACTTGCTTCAACCAGACCAGGCGCAGTGGCCCGATCGAGGAGGTGTGACCGGCGGCGTCCGGCACTTCAAGGAGGCGAGGGAGCTCCGCGGGCACCTTGAGGCGCGCAAAGCGCTCGCCGTGCTCGGGGTGCTCGAGCACGACGGCGAGGTTTAGGCTGAGGTTGGAGATGTGCGGGAACGGGTGCGAGGGGTCGAACGCGAGGGGGGTGAGGATGGGCAGCACATTCTCGCGGAAGTAGCTGCGGAGGCGCTTCTGCTCGCCGCGCGCGAGGTCCGCGTAGTCCAGGACATGGATCCGCTTCTCGTGGAGGGCAGGTTGCAGCGACTTCTTCCAGCAGGCCGCATGCCGCTTGAGGTCGGGGACGAGCGCCTGACGGATCGCGTGGAGCTGCTGCTCCGGGCTCATTCCGTCGGGCGGCAGCTTGGTGCCGCCTGTCTCCGCTTGGCGCTTCAGCCCCGAAACGCGCACCATGAAAAATTCATCGAGGAGGCTCGCGTAGATGGACAGGAACTTCGCGCGCTCGAGCGGCGGCGCGTTTTCATTTTCGGCTTCCTCGAGCACCCGGCGGTTGTAGGCGAGCCACGAGAGTTCGCGGTTGATGTACAGCGAGGGGTCGTTGAGGTGCGCGGGGTCGGGGAGCGGCGCGCGGGGGCCGCCCTTCTTCGCGCGTGTCGCAGCCATGGTAGCACCTTCGTGGACGGCCCTGGACGAGCCTTCGGGCAGATGAAGGGAACGAGGGGCCGCCAGCTATTCCCCCTCTTCCTCTTCGCCGTTTTTGTCGGAAACCGGCGCCCCTCGCCCGATGCGGCTGGTGGTCGCGAGGTGAACGACGCCCTTGCCGATGCCCACCGAAGTTTCCGCGATGCGGTCGATCGTAGTGAAAGGCACATTCTTGAGGCCCCTCCGCGATGCCGCGGATCGGCATGACCGCGATAGCTTTTGCGTGCGGGCACAACGCAGGCCGGAGCCAGATGGCCGCTGCGTTCGCTAGGGCGCTTGCGCCGCCGGGGATCAAGGTAGTCTCGGGCGGCGTATCTCCCGCCCGCGAGGTCAACCCCGTTGTGGTGGCTGCAATGGCCGAAAAAGGGATTGACATCTCGGGCGAGCGGCCGAGGAGGCTCACGCCGGACGAGGCGGCGTCGGCAGATTACCTCATCACGATGGGTTGCTCGCCGGACGAGGCCTGCCCGGCGGGGTACCGGGGCGACGCACGAGATTGGGCGCTTTCCGACCCTAAGGGGAAGCCAATCGAGGAAGTCCGGAAGATTCGCAATGAGGTCGAGGCGAGGGTTCGAGCGCTCGTCGACGAAATTCGCGCCCGAAACGGCCACCGGGGCTCGAAGGCGGCCTAAAATGGCGGTTTGGCCCTTACGAGGAACCCCTCGGGCCGCGCGCACCAGAGGAACAGCGCGCATCCGAAGGGCTCGTCGACAACATGGGACGACCCTTCGTCGGACGCGAGCTCGAGCGAGTCGTGCGTCCAACGGCCGAGCGCCGAATGGTCGTCATTGACCGTAAGCGCGATGCTCCCGCGCGCGTAATCGGGCACGACCTCCACCGTATCGCCGCGCAGCTTCCCCTTTCCCGCACCGTAGGGCGCCATCGCGATGTCGGAGATCGCGCCGCGCCGGTCGACCTGCAGGCGCCCGCGGCGCCAGTCGGCGGAGGCGAACCACGAGTACCGCTGTTCCCCTGGTGCGGTGTGGGCCGCCGAATAGATGCGCAGGTCGCCCGCCGGGCCAAACGAGGGAGGCGACACCCAGCCGCGCGAGAGGATTCGCTGAAAGTCAGGGTGATCCATGGACGGGATGGCGAGGAGCGTCCGGGAGCCGGAGCGGACGTCGAGGTTTCCATCGACAAGCCGGACGCTGAGGTTCGCCATGGCGCGTCCTTCCCCCTAACGCTCAGCCATGGGTGTTGGCCCACTGGATCTCCTTCCAGCCATGCGGTTGGGGGGGCCAACCTTCGGTCATGTAGCGGACGAAGGCCTCCTTTGAGTTCTGCGTGAGAGCCTCATTCGAGAGCCGCTCGCGGCCCAGCGTGGTCGCCCGGTCGCCGGGGAGGCCATGCTTCGGACCGTAGTGGCACGGATAGATGCGCACGGCATCGGAGAGGCGAAGCAGCTTGTCGAAGACGGAGTGGTAGAGCTCCGTCGGCCCCTCCGGGTAAAAGTCCGCGCGGCCTACGGTGCCGATGAGCAGCGTATCCCCGACGATCGCCTCATCGCCGGCGAGAAATGTCATGGCGTCCGCCGTGTGGCCGGGGGTTGCGATCGCCCGGACCTCGACGTCGCCGACGCGCAGCCCCGATGCCTCGGCAATCGGCGTGTGCCTGAAGGTCGCCCCGGAATTCTGAGGCATCGACAGCGGAACGCCCCGCGCGCCGGCAAGCGCGCGCGCCGACGAGAGGTGGTCGGCGTGCGTATGGGTCTCCCACACGCCGACGATCCGGAAGCCGTGCGCGCGCGCGGCCTCGTCGTAGAGATAGGGGTCTTCGGTCGGGTCGACGACGACACAGACGGCGGCCGAAGGGTCGGCGAGCAGGTAGGAGAGGCAGCCCGTCGACTCGCGGGCCGTTTGGATGATGCGCGGGGACACGGCCACACTTCAGCGAGGGGCCGGGGCGCAAGATTAGGTTTTCCTTGGGCCGGGCAATCCGCCTACAAAGTCGCCAACAACCAGGCCAGGTACGCCATGTAACCGACGAAGAGTGCCGCGCCCTTGCGGCCGGTGAGGCGGGAACCAGTGCGCATGAACAGGAGCATGGCAACGGTGAAGCCCATCATGACCGCGAAGTCCACCAAAGCCGGCCCGCCGACCGGCAGGGGCGCGATCAGCGCGCTGACTCCTAGGATAGCGGCGATGTTGAACAAATTCGAGCCCACGACATTCCCGATGGCGATGTCGTCTTCCTTCATGTGGGAGGCCACGAGCGAGGTGGCAAGTTCCGGCAGGGAAGTCCCGGCGGCGACTACGGTAAGGCCGACCACCCGGGAGTCAACGCCGGCGGCGGAGGCGAGGTCAACGGCCCCCGTGACGAGGGCTTGAGCGCCGAGGACGAGGAAGCCGAGGCCGACGGCGATTCCGCCGACCAGGCGGGCCGGCCCCGACCCCTTCACGGGTACGGCGCCAGGCGTTTCGGCGACCACCTTGGCCATGACCCCCGTCTTTCCGGTGATGTAGGCAAAAGCGAGGAGGCCGCCGAACGAAACGAGGAGGAGCACCCCGTCGAGGCCGGCAAGTGAGCCGTCGGCGGAAAGTGCGAGGAAGAGCAGGCTCGTGATGAGCAGCGTCGCTGCGTGGGGGCCGAGCGATCGGGGTCGGACGACGAGCGGTGCGAGGATCGCTCCGGCCGCGAGCACCACGCCGATGTTGAAAATGTTGCTGCCGAGGACATTTGCGACGGCGATGTCGGTCTCGCCAGTCGTTGCGGCCAGCGTGCTCACAGCGAGTTCCGGCGCGGACGTGCCGAACGCGACCACGGTGAGCCCGATCAGGAGGGCGCTGATCCCCGCGCGGCGGCCCGCCTCCGCGGCGTTCTCAACGAGCCATCGCGCCCCGAGGTAAAGGACGGGAATGCTCGCGGCGATGAGGAGCAGCGCTTCGACGACCAACTACTCGCCCCCGTTCGCATCGACAGCGGCCGGGGAGCAACGGAGCGGAGTCTTGAAGTTTGGTGGGTCGTAAACCTACGCTTCCCCTGTCATTTTGCGTCCATCGCCGACACCGCGCGCGCAAGGACGCGCACGTCGATGCCCATCTTGTTGCAAACGGCAACGATGGCCGCGGGGTCGGCGGGGATGCCGTACTTCTGAAGCACCCGGCGCACTTTGCTGTCGATCGGGAACGCGTCCATGAGCAGGACATCGCGGAGGTAGCAATCGATGATCTTCGTGCTGGTGGTTCCGAACACGTCCTGCAGCACCGCGCGTGCAAACCCAGATCCCCCCGCCTTTAGGTCGGCTGCGACATCGTTCATGGACTTGCCGCTGTTGCGCAGGTAAAGCGTCATCCCGCGCAGGAATTTCCCCTGCCACCCCTGCTTCAGCGGGTAGCAGGCGACGAGCGCCTCGGCCTGGGAACTCGTGAGCGAGTGGAGCGGCGTGGCAAGCTCGGAGTATTTTGCCTTCACCTTGCCCCACACGGCCATCTGCCGGTCGACCTTATGGGGCCCCCACGACAGCACGGCGAGGAACCCCGTGTCGGGCGAAAGTTTCCCGAACCTCGGGACTAGCCACTCGTCCGAAAACTTGTCCTCGGCATCCTCCGGCACGCTGTTCCAAAGCTGAGACACTTTCTCTTCAATCGGGAATTGTCCGCCTTCGCCTATGTCGATCCCCCCGTCCTCATGCGAGTCCAATCCGTTTCTCGAGCTTCACCGCGCAGAGCTCGCGGTCCTCTTTCACGTCCACTCGCTCCGGGCTGAGGCCGAGCGCCTCGTCGTACGCGCGAAGCGCGTCCGCGTAGCGGGCCATGAGCTCAAGCGACTTGCCGCGGTTGTAGTGGGCAACCCAGTCTTCAGGCCTTAATTTGATCGCCTTGTTGAAGCAGAAAAGGGCGTTTTCGACCTCGTTGAGGCGCAGGTGGGCGGCGCCCTTGTTGTTCCACGCCTGGCCGTAGCGCGGGCGGTTCTTGATCGCGATGTCGAAACAGCGCAGCGCGTGCCGCGGCTCGCTAGCCTGGAGCAGCGCGAGGCCTTTCTGGTACCATGCCTCGGGGGCCTGGGGGCGGAACACCGTTGCGCGCGTGAAATACCGCTCGGCCTGCGCGGGGTCGCCGATCCGCAGGAGGGCGATCCCTCGGTTGTACACAATGTCAAAGTCGCGCGGCTCCGCGTCGTAGGCACGCGAGAGCGCTGCGAGCGCGTCCTCGGGCTTTCCCTCTTCAAGGAGGGCAATGCCCATGCGAAGCCACGCGCCTTCGCGGCCCTCGTCGAGCGCGGTAGCCTTCGAGTAACCCTCGAGCGCCTTGGGGCGGTTCCCGAGTTCGTGCAGGATGGCGGCGATCTCCTCCCACCCGCGCGCGTCCTCGCGGTCGCGAAGGAGCGCCTTGTACATGCAGCGCGCCCCCTCGTGGTGCTCGCCAAGCGCGGCGAGGGCGCGCCCTTTCCCGACCCAAGCATCGCTGTAGCCGGGCTTCAGCTGGAGCGCGGTCTCGAACGCCGCGGAGGCGTCTTCGTGGCGGTCCATCGAAAGCAGCGCGTCGCCCTTCACGCGCCATGCAATTTCACTCTTCGAGTCGGCGTCGAGCGCCCGCTCCGCGAAGTCGAGCGCGTCGTCCACCTTTTCCTCGTCGAGCTCGAGCTCGGCCCTCTCGACGAGCGCCACCGGGTCCTCGGCAGTGAGCTCGAGCGCCCGCGCGTAGGCCGCCCGGGCGTCTGCGGGCCGGTCGAGGACCCGCAGGATCCGTCCGCGCGCGAGCGGGTAGGCCGCGACCTCGTCGTCGAGTTCCTGCGCGCGGTCGAAGCACTTCAGCGCGACCTCGTCGCGCCGCAGCGCCCGGCAGACCGCCCCGCGAAGCGCCCAGGCGCCCGCGTGGCCTTCCTCGAGCCGGAGCGCGCGGTCGACCGCCGCGAGCGCCTCCTCGTTGGCACGGGTCTTCAGCAGCGACTCGGCCTTGAAGCGCCAGGTCTCCGGGTGGTCCGGGTCGAGGCGAAGCGACTGGTTGTAGGCGTTCACCGCCTCCTTCTGGATCCCCATGTGGAAGAGCGACCGCCCCTTGTTGCGCCACGAGGCGGCGGAATCGGGGTTGAGCCCGATCGCCTTGTCGAACGCCGAGAATGCGTCCTCGTAGCGCCCGAGCTTTTGCAGCACGAAGCCGAGCATGGTGTACCCCTGCTCCGACGAGGGCTGCAGTTCCAGAAGGCGCGCGAGCGCCTCGATGGCCGGTACGTCGCGCGCCGCGTCCTTGAGCAGCCGGCCCTTGAGAAGCCACCCCTCCGGGTCGTCCGGCGCGATCTCGATCGCGCGCTCGGCCGCCGCCAGGGCCTCGTCCACTTGGTCTTTCTCGGAGAGTATTTCGGCGCGCTCGCGGAACGCTTGGTGGTAGTCGTCCTTGAGGCCGATGGCCTTGTCGATCGACGAGAGCGCTGGGTTGAACCGCTTCATGATGTGCAGCGCGCGGGCCCGCTGGTACCACATCGACTCGTCGTCGGGGTTCTGCTCCACCGCCATCTCGAGCAGGTCGAGGGCTTCCTCGATCCGGCCGAGCTTCGTGAGGAGCGCGAGTTTGCGCTTCCAGGCGAGCTCGAAGCGCGCGTCGTGCTTCAGCGCCTCATCGTACTTCTTGACCGCCTCCTCGTCCTCGTCGAGCATCTCAAGCGCGAGCCCGAGGTCGCACCACAGGCCGGCGTTGTTCGGGTCGATCGTAAGCGCGTGGTCAAAGGCCTTCTCCGCTTCCTCGAAGCGCTTCAGCGCGTGGAGCACCTGGCCCTTTGCCTGAAGCGCGCCGACGTCCTTGGGCCGCAGCCGCAGGAGCTGCTCGTAGGCCCGGAGCGCATCCTTGAACCGGCCGAGCTTCTTCAGCGTCTCGGCCCGCAGGCGAAGCACGGGCTCATCCTTGGCGTTGAAGCGCAGCAGCTTCTCGCAGCATGCAACCACCTGCTCGTCCTGTGCCAGCGCCTTGTGGCACTCGAGCTTCATCCGCCACGCGTTCTCGAGCTTTGCATCGAGGGAGAGCGCGACGTCGAGCTGCTTGACGGCGTCGTCGTACTGCTTCATGTTGTAGAGCGCGTCCCCGAGGCGCAGGTACACCGGGCCATCGGCGGCACCTTGCTCGACCACGCCCGAGTAGCACTGTGCGGCCCGCGCGAAGTCCGTCTTGTCGAAGTATGCGTCGCCGAGGAACCGCAGCGCCTGGATGTTCTTCGGGTTGATCTTGAGGACGCGCTCGAAGGCGTCGACGGCAAGGTGCGGCCGCGCGAGCGAGAGGTAGTTCTGGCCGCGCTCGACCCACGCGTCCTCGTAGGTCGGCAGGATCAGGGTGGCGCGCTCGAGGTTGGCGGAGGCGTCCTCGAAGCGCCCGAGCTTGCGCAGCGCCTGGGCCCTCTTGAAGTGCGTCTTATGGTCTTCGGCGTTGCGCGCGAGCGTTTTGTCGTAGCACGCGATGAGCTCCGCCGTGCGCCCGAGGCGCGTGAGGATGGCCTCCTTGTGCGCCCAGGCCTCGAGGTTTTCGTCGTTGAGTTCGATCGTGCGGTTGAAGGCGTTGAGCGCGTCTTCGTCGATCCCCCTGCGCTCGAGGATCAGCGCGCGATTGAAGTGCGCGGCCTCCACCTTGGGGTCGATCTCGATCACCTTCTGGAAGGCCTGGAGCGCCTCCTTGAATCGGCCCATCCTCGTGAGGATCTTGCCCTTCTCAAGGAAGATCTCGCCGTCGGCGGGCTCCAGTTGGAGGTAAGCGTCGAAGCAGCGCAGCGCTTCCCCTTCGTCCTTGAGGCGAAGCGCGCTGATCCCTTTGTTCCGCCACGCGGGCGGGATCTTGGGGTTTACAGCGAGGGCGCGCCCGTACGCCTCCGCCGCGCCGGCGAAGTTGTCGAGGCGGAAACGGCAGTTTCCGGCCTGCGCCCACACATCCACCATGCGCGGATCGCGCTTGAGGACCTCCTCGTAGTTGCGCAGAGCCTCCTTGAAGTCCCCGGTCTGGTAGTACGAATTGCCGACAAGTTCCCAGAGGTCGATGTTCTCCGGGTCCTTGCGGAGGAGTTCCTCGTAGACGGCAAGCGCTTCCTTGTGCATCCCGAGTGCCGTGAGCATGGCGCCCTTGCGCCGGAGCGCCTTGAGGTTGTTCGGGTCCATCTTGAGGGCTTGGGTGTAGGCGTCGAGCGCCTCCCTCGTGTGGTTGAGTTTGTCCTCCAGCTGGGCCAGCTCGAACCAGCCTTCCCCGAGCGAAGGCCGCAGCGCCGTGACTTTGCGGAACGCGTCGACGGCCTCCTGGGGGCGCTGGAGCTCGCGCAGGGCGCGCGCCTTGTTGAGCCATGCCTCGACGTTGCCGGGGTCTTTCTCGATCTGCTTCTCGTAGACCTTCAGGAGTTCCTTCAGGTTTCCCGTCTTGGAAAGCGCGACCTCCTTGCGTTTCAAGGCGTCTGCGTTGTTGGGGGAGAGCTTCAGGGCCTCGTCGAGCGACTTTACGGCGTCGGCCCACCGCCCGTTCTTCTCGAGAATGCCCGCGCGGCGCAGCCACGCCGGCTCGTTGATCGGGTCGAGGCGCAGCGACTCCTCGTATTCCTTCAGCGCATCGTCGGTGCGCGCGAGGTCTTCGAGCGTCTGGGCGCGCAGGTCGCGGACCTTCGCGTCCTTCGGCGCAAGCTTCAGCACGGTCGCGAAGGCGGCCTCCGCCTCGGCGTTTCGGCCGAGCTTGCGCAGCGCCACCCCTTTGTTGCGCCACGCGCTCTCAATCCTAGGGTCGAGGGCGAGCGCCTTGTCGTAGTACGAAACGGCCTCGGCGAACTTGTCGAGCCGGTAGTACGCGTTCCCCGCGTTGTTGAGCGCGGGGGCGTTTCCAGGGTCGAGGCGAAGCAGCCTCGCGTATGCGTCGGCCGCCTGCGCGAACCTCTCGAAGCCGTAGAGGGCGTTCGCATACGCTTCAAGGAGGACCTTATCCTCGGGGCGCTTCGGGAGGGCCTTCTCGATTGCCGCGATCGCTTTCTCAGGCTTTCCCGTCCGCGCGTAGGCAACTCCGAGTTCGCCCCAGGCTTCCTCGAACCCCGGCACGATGGCCGCCTTTTCGAGCGCCGCAACGGCGCCCGGCCAATCGCCTGATTCGAAAAGGAGCTTCCCAATCTGGAACTGGGTGTCCGCGTCGGCTGGCTTGACCGCGGCCGCCTGCCGGAACGACTGCAGCGCGCTGCGCTCGTCGTCGAGTTCGAGCTGGCATTTGCCGCGGTGGTAGTGATATTCGAACTCCATGGGGTTGATCTCGGAGGCGCGGCGGAACGAGTCGGCGGCCTCCTGCCACCGCTTCAACTTCAGGTAACTCTCGGCGCGCTTGCGCAGGGCGTCCTCGTCGGACGGGTTGAAGTCGAGCAGCCGCGAGAAATTCTCCGCCGCCTCCTGCCACCGGCCCGCCTCGAAGAGCGCGTTGGCGCGGTTGTTCCAGACCTCTTCGCGTGCGGGGTTCAGGGAGACCGCGCGGTCGTACGCGGAGATCGCCTCGTTGACGCGCCCTAGTTTTTTCAGCGCGACCCCCTTGTTCACCCACGCGTCGTCGTCGTTCGGCCTCAGGTTGATCAGCTTGTCGTAGGTCGCGATGGCCCCTTCGAAGTCGCCGAGTTTGAACTGGCACACGCCGAGGTTGTTCCAGGCCTTGTCGTAGTCCGGGCGCACGCCGACCGCGCGCGAAAACGCGTCGGCCGCCTTCTGGAACTTGCTGAGGTTCATCAGCGCGACGCCAAGGTTGTACGCGGCTTCCGCGTTGCCTGAGTCGAGGCCCGCGGCCGCCTCAAACGATTCCGCCGCCTTCGCGTAGTTCTTCAGGTCGTCGTAGGCGGTGCCTTGGTTGAACCAGGCGTTGAACAGCTTGTCGTCGAGCTGAAGCGCTTTGTCGTAATTCTCGATCGCTTGCTTGAGTTGGCCCGACGAGTAGTAGTAGTTCCCGAGCCGAAGGTAAGCCTCCGGGCTTGCAAGGAGCTGGCCGCCCGAGGCGCTCTCGACTTCGCGGACCTTCGCCTCGATTTTCTCAAGCACCCCGCGGTCGGTCGAGGAGACCGAAAGGGAGCCTCCGCGGGTGAAGTCGGCCGCGACCCCCATCGAGCTGAGGAGTTGGTTGAGCCGAGCGGCGACATCGGTAAGCTGCTGCGGGTCCATTCCTTTGATGACCATCGAGTCGAGCTGCTTCAGCGCGTCCCCCGACGAGACAAAGGTCACGCGGTCGGCGTAGGAAGCCGCACCGACGGCAATCGCCCCGGTCGACTTGCGGGTGCCGGCCTTCAGTTGTCCGCCGCCGAGGATCGCACCTTGCCCGCCGATCAGTCGGCTGCCGGGGGTGCCCCCGGCGGCAAGCGGCGTCCCGCACTGGGCGCAGGCCTTGTTGGTATCGGGGTTGGCGGTGTTGCACTTTGGGCAGATGACGGCCATTGCAAAACCCCCTGGATGCGCGCGCCCAAGATCGCGCAAGTCCTCATATGAGGATTGCGGGCGCGTGCCTTTGCCGCCGATTGTGTTGGCTCACGCTGGCTCACAGGGCCGCCGCACACCGGCCAAACTGACCCGCGTACCCGATCGCCAGAGCAGCATTCAGGATCATCGGCACGATGATCGGGCGAAGCGGGAGGGCCGCGGTTGCTCCATCTTGCAACGGGGTGCTCCGCGGCCTCCGCGCCTAGAAAAGGACCGCGAGACGCTTGGCTGCGTCCAACAGTTTTGTGGAGACGGAAGGCCCGGCGTCCTCGGCAACGTGCACGACAAGGACGAGTTTCTTGCCAATGGGCGCCGTGACGAGCGCGCCCTGCTTGAGGCGCGCCTCGACCCATTGGACTTCGGCGCCAAGGTCGGCAGTGGCTGCTTCAGCCGCACCGGCCATCGCCGCGACCATGGCGGCGTAGACCTCACGGTTCACCGCAGACGGCGCGCGGCCTCCAAACAAGGCGCCGCTGCGCAGGACGAGCGCGGCAGAGGCCCCCGGAAGCGCGGCTTCGAGGTCGGAAAGCGCCTCCCTGACGGCCGCGTCGCGCGCGTCTGACATGTCCCCCACCGCCGCCAAGCAAGCCCCGGCCTTGGGGGCTTACTCTCCGAAATTTGAATGTTGGGCTATATCCTTGTTGCCCGCCGGATTCCAATCCCTTGCGAAAATCTCAGGTGGAATGAGCGTGCCCGGCGTGGCGCCCGACAAGGAGGAGGCGACCCGACTCGGTGATTTCAATCGCGGAGATCCCGCGGTCGCCGCGAACGATGCGGAGGACCCCAAGGTCCTCAAGGCCGGGCGGCTCCCGCGGGCTCTTGAGGTGGCGGACGACGGCGGCCTTCGAAAGCCCCGTCCGCTCGGCGATCGATTCGAGCGACGGGGCCTTCCCCCCAGCGGATTGGATGGCGTCGAGGATGCGCAGCTTTTCGTCGCCGATAAGTTCCGTATAGGAAAACCGGAGCACGGGCATCTTGATGGCCTTCCCCTCGACGACGTGGATCGCGTCAATCCCGTGAACGAAGGCGGCCATGAGCAAGGAACACCCGCACAGCGGCGAACCCCCCGCGATGTTCGCGTGCACGCCGTCGAAGCGCTTGGCCTCCTTCGCCATGATTTCGCCGACGGCCTTCAGCGTCCCCGTGATGATATCGCCCTCCACCTTCGAGAGCACCGCATCGATCAGGAGGCCCCTCAGCTTCTCTCTGAGGGCGGAGGCGGCCACCTCGGAGTCCTTGTGATAGAGCAGGTAGACCTTAGCAACGGGGAATTCGCGGAGACCGAGTAGGATCGGCGCTTCGTCCCCCCCGACGGTGGCAATTTGAAGCGAAGCCACTAAGGGAGCCCTCCGATTGGGACGCGCCTTGCGTGGAGAAAACCCTTGCCGTGGGGAACGGCGGCGCATGGGGCTGCCGGCCAAAGGGGCGTTCCTTCATCTCATGACAGGGGTTTCCGCCGCGGCACGTGAAGGTTCTCTACCAAAATGCCAAGCTCGGCGAAATCCGGCTGCGGGCAGACACCCTCGACGACCTCTGGCACCTCCGGCACATTGTCGCCATCGGTGACCTCGTCGAGGCGCGCACGTACCGCCGCGACGACTCCGCGACGGGCGATACCTCGAAGCCCACGCGGGGCGAAAAGCGGGCGCTGACGCTCGGCGTCCGTGCGGAGAGCGTCGAATTCCAAGCGTTCACCGACCGGCTGCGGATCTCGGGAAAAATCGAGACGGGCCCCACGGACCTGGGGCAGTATCACACCCTGACGGTCGAGCCCCGCGACGACATCAAGGTCATCAAAGAGAAGTGGCGGATGCACGAGCTTCTGCGCATCAAGGAGGCCGTCGCCCAAACTGGCGCGCCGCGCGTGGCCATCCTCTCCATCGAAGAAGGGGAGGCGCTCATCGCGTTCGTCCACGCTTACGGCGTCAAGGAAGTCTCGACGGTAGAATCGCGTGGCTCGGGGAAACACTATCAGAAGTCGAGCGGGCGGCAAGAGTTTTTCGGGGATGTGCTCGCCGAGTACAAGATGGCCCTTGAAGGCCAGGAGGTCCCCGTGGTCGTTGTCGGTCCGGGTTTCACGAAGGACGATTTCCTCAAATTCGCGAAGGAGAAAGCCCGGGGCTTCTTGGACAAGGCCGTGGTAGATTCGACGGCCCACGGAGGCCACCTCGGCGTCCAGGAAGCCCTGCGCCGGGGCACGGTTGCGCGGGTCGTGGAGTCTCACCGGCTGGTCGAAGAGACGCAACTGCTGGAGAAGGTGTTTAGCGAGATCGCGCAGGATGGGAAGGCGACCTACGGGCCGAAGCAGGTGGAGCAGGCGCTGCAAGCGGGCGCGGTGGAGACGCTGCTCGTGGCGGATTCGATCGTGAGGAGACCCGAGATCGACCTCCTGATGGAGATTGCCGCCGACTCGAAGGCGCGCGCGGTCGTGCTCTCGACCGAGGCGGAGGCGGGCAAGAGGCTCGAGGGCCTCACCGGCATCGCGGCGCTCCTGAAATTCAAGCTCGGCTAGCGCCGCTCCCTCCGAGAAGCCCGCGGGGTTCACGTGCATTTTATAGGCCGATCTCAATCCCCGGAAGTCGCGCCGGCGGTGCCTTGGATGAAGGAAGTCTGGATCGAGAAATACCGCCCACGTAAGCTTGCGGATGTGGTGGGCCAGCGGGACATCACGGAGCGCCTCGAAGCCTACGTGAAGCAAGGCAACCTCCCGCACCTCCTCTTCGCCGGTCGGGCCGGCGTCGGAAAAACGACATGCGCGGTCGCGCTGGCTCGCGAGCTCTATGGCGAGAAAAGCTGGCAGATGAACTTCCAGGAGTTGAACGCGTCGGACGAGCGTGGCATCGACATCGTGCGAGAGAAAATCAAGAACTTCGCGCGGACGGCGCCCATGGGCGATGCGCAGTTCAAGATCATCTTCCTCGACGAGGCGGACAACCTCACGAGCGACGCCCAGTCGGCGCTGCGGCGCACCATGGAGAAGTACACCAAGACATGCCGGTTCGTGCTCTCTTGCAACTATTCGTCGAAGATCATCGAGCCGATACAGTCGCGCTGCGCCATGTTCCGGTTCCGGCCGATCCCGAAGGAGGCCGCAGAGGCGTACCTGAAGCACATTGCAAAGGAGGAAGGCATCACGCTGAAAAGCGACGGGATGGACGCAATCGTGTACCTTGCCCAGGGCGACCTTCGAAGGGCCACGAACGCCCTCCAGGTAGCCGCGGCGACCGGCAAGGCCGTCGACGAGGAGGTCGTGTACCAGGCCACCGCCTCCGTGCACCCCGAGCGCACCCAGGAGCTGCTCAAGGCCGCGGTCGAGGGCGACTTCCTGCGCTCCCGCAAGATCCTCGACACCATGCTCGTCGACGAGGGCCTCGCGGGGGAAGACATCATCAAGGCGATCCACAAGGGCGTGTTCGACCTGCCGATCGACGACCGCAAGAAGGTCGAACTCGTCGACAAGATCGGGGAGATCGACTTCCGGATGGTGGAGGGGTCGACCGAGAGAATCCAGCTCGAGGCCCTTCTAGCGCACTTCGCGCTCGTGGCCTCTGACGGCAAGGCGAGGAAGTAGGGCGGCTCACGTGGGCGCCGCCAGCAGCCCCTCGATCGCCCCGCGCAGCACGGGCGCGGAGACCGCCCCAAACCATGTCTTGGCGATATTTCCGCTGCGGTCAATTAGCACCAGTGTCGGAAGGGCCGTCGCTCCATACGCGAGCCCCACATGCTCTTCGACGGTGTCGAGCGCGAAGTACCACCCTTCGCTCTCGATTGATCCCGAAATGTTTGCGTAGGTCAGGCGGAATGCACGGACGGCGGCGGGGTCGGCCCCGTACTCTTCATCCACCGAAATCATGACGACTTCTGCAGGCCCGTACTCGGCCCGCAGGGCCTTCAGTTCCACAAGCTGCTGCCGGCAGGGGATGCACCACGTCGCCATGAAGTCCAAGATGACCGGGGTGGCGGTGCCTTGTTGCGCAAGGCTGAAAACCGAGCCGTCGACCGTGGTAAGGGAGAAGTCGCTGGCGGGTTTTTCAAAGTTGGCGGTCCCGGCTCCGACGTATGGCTCGGCCACGTAGGTGGCCACCGTGAGGAGGCTCATCACCGCGACGGCGACCTTGAACCTGTGGCTCGGCATGGCGTACGCCAAGCTACCTAGCCTCGCGCTATCTAAGGTTTGTCGGCATTAGCCGCGGCGCGGTCGCTTGCGTGTGCGTGCGCCTGGCCGGAGGACAATTCGCATCTCGCGCGTCCGTTCGAAGCCTGCACGCGCGTAGAGGCCCTTGCCTTGGTCCGAGGCGTGAAGCGTCACGCGGTCGAGGCCCTGCGAGCGCGCCCATTTCAACGCGGCGGAAACGATTCGAGACGCGAGCCCTTTACCCCGGTGCGCCTGCGCCGTGTACATGGAGAGGAGGTAACCCTGACGAGTCCCGGTCCAGCCCGGACGGGGCTGCGCCTCCTGGATCCAGATCACGCCACTTGCCACGACCTCGTCCCCAACCTCAACAACGAACGCCGCGCATTTGCCGCTCTTCAGGCGCGCGCGGAGCCACCGGCGGTACGTGGAGTCGGCCGCGTTCAATTGACGCTTCGTCCTGTTGCCAATGTCGGTCCACATCAAGCGCCGGTGGAGGACAAGCACGGCGAGGTCCGCGAGGCTGCCGCGTCGAACGCGCGCGCGGGCCATCGGCGCGCGAAGAACCTGGACGCGGATAAGTCCGGCGGTCGCGCGCTACGGCCGGCGCGAACGGCGCTGCGCGGCAAGGGTCCGCGCGAAGATGAGCGCCAATGCGCCGGCCGCCGCCAAGGCCGCAAGCGGCACCAAAACTTCCGCGAAGAAATTGTTCGAACCGCTTTCTTGCGGCAACCGGCCTGCGGGGGGCGCATCGACCTGCACGAACACGATGGCGGCAAGGCGGCTTTGCACCCAGCCCGGCTCAAGGGAGAAATTCAGGCGCCCCCCGCGGCTCGAGTCCCCGGTGAGGTCGAGCCGGTCGCCGGCCAGGTACTGGCGGACGACAAAGCGCACGTCGCCTCCCGCCTCCGCGGAGGAAACGGGGTCCTCTACGATGAGACCACGAACCGAGACGGTGAAGCCCTGGAGGTTCAGCGGAGAGAATACCTCGTAATCGATGTGTCCGGTCGACACGACAACAACGGTGCTCAGGTTGATGGATGCGCCGGGAAGGACGCGCGCGGCCTCGTCCAACGCCGTTTGGAACTGGGCGCGCGCCTGGGGACCGCCGCCCGACACGAGGCCGAGGCCGTCGAAATAGGCGGTTGGGGCAAGCTCCGTTCGGTAATACTCCTTGAAGCGCGTGTGCGGCGCCGCGAACTCGGCATAGGCGAGTGCGGATCGCGAGCTGTTGTTGACGAGCGCGTCGGCCGCTGCCCGAGCATCGGCGTTCGCAGCGCTCTCGCCGCCCACAAGTTGCTCGAGGAGCACGCAGCGCTCGTCAAGGCCCTGGCGCGTCGCTTCTGTGGACGAGAGCGGGTGGAAGGCCGCTTGGAGCACCTCAAAGCGATCGGGGGGGGCAGCCGCGTTGCCGTAGGGAGCGGCGGTGCAAACGCAGAGGACGACGGCGAGGGCGGAGAGGACGAGCGTCTCGGGGCGCCCCATGGCGCGCCACGCTTTCAGCGCGCGCAAATACCTTGCGGAGCAACGCAGGGGTCTGTGGCCTAGAGCCGGTTCCAGCCCTCTTGCAGCCGTTTCCGGATCCTTTCCTGATCGCGATTCGTAAGTTCGGCCTCGGCGGAATCTCCAAGGGGTGCGTCGGTCGAGGGACCCGCAAGCACCATTTCTCCAGGCTTCACATCGCGCTCCGGTTCGGGCGCCGTTAGATTGGCGGTTCGGGGGGCCGTCCCCGACACCTCCGTGACCGCGACATGGGGCGGCTCCGCCCGGGCGGGTTCATCAACCGAGGCGTGCACGGTTTCGGGGGGGGCGGCTTCGGCGGTTGTCTCGACCAGCTCGGTGATTCGCACTTCCTCATCGCGGATGGGCGCGAGCGTCATCTCAAGATCCGAGCCGAGTTTTTCGGCGTCGGTTTCAACTGGCTCGAACTCCCCGTCATGGCGCCGTTTTTTCGACGGGGCTTTGGCGGGCGCCCTGGCCGGGTGATCCCTTGCAGCAAGGACGACTTCGCCAATTTCCGGGAGCGCCGCCTCGCCGCGTGCGTGTCGCTCGATCTCGTCGGCTTCCTCTTTGGCGTGCTTCGCGCTCCGGGCGATCTCCTCGCCTTCCTCGGCGTCCCTGTCGGCCTTCTTCTGCAACCGGATTTCACGCAGGATGTCGCTCGCGCTGCGGTTATGCCGCGGCGGGGGAGCGTCCCCTTCGTCGGCCGCCGCTTCCGAGTCGACCTCGGTCGACCCGTGCGTGATCTCGAAAGCCGGCACGGCTTCCTTGGCCTCGTTCCGCCGGGCTGGCGTTGCCTCCGCCACTTCCGACGAAGAGGGCGCTTCCAGCGCCTCCTCGGCCGAACGTGGGTGCACGCCGACCGCAAGGCTCGCCCCGTCAGGAGCGGGGTTTCCTTTCGGCTTGCCGCGCGCGGAGTCCGGCGGCCCCTCTGCCGACGCAATCGTGCGCTTCAGCCACCGGTCCACCTTTGCCGACTGGCCGGCCGTTGGGTCTGCGCGGTCCGCCGAGCGCGCGACCTTTGACTTGCCGCCGTCCACGGTGGCGGTCGACCTTCGCTTCTCCTCCTGCTCGACGGCGTCGATGGCCTTGCGGACGAGTGCGGGCGGCGCCACCTTGGGCTTCGACGCGGGCGCCTTGGGCTCGGGCGCGGTTGGGTCATCGTCGTCCGCGATGCGCGCGCGCTGTCGGCCCCGCCGGTCGAACACCGGTCGGTCTGAAAACTCGAGGGCATCAACGCCGGCCTCGTCGACCACCGCTTCCCCCCCTTCGCCGAGGTGTGCGATCAGGCCGCCGAGGTCGTCGGCTTCTGAGGGCGCGGCGCGCCGGCGCGCCGACTCAAATTTCGCATTCTCGAGGTGCTCGAGCGCATCGTAGTGCATCTCGGCGGTGAGGGCGGAGGCTTCGAGCGAGCGCGGCCGGGACTCCTCGGCAGCCCCGGACGATGTAACGGCGTGCGGAGCCAAAGCGCGAGCGCCCTCAGGGTCCACTTCGACCATCTGCGAAAGCGACCGCGCGCCGCGGCGCATGGCGTGCAGCGTGTGGGTGCGGCGGAGCCGCTTCTCGAGCTTGGCCCGTGCAACCGGGTTCACGGAGCCCCCGTAAATGTGGTATTGCTTGCTCGGGCGGTAAAGGTGCGCGCCGGAGCGCCCTTCTGCACCGCTCCCGCGGGCGTGGCCGGCAAACGCAATCGTCTGGGGAAGCGATAGGTCGACCTCGGGGGCCTTCGCGACGCGAACGCGGCGCTCGCCGCGGGACGAGGGCGTGCTCGCGAGGAATTGAGCGACGACTTGCCGAGAAGTGGGGCTGAGCGGGATTTCTCCAATCGACCCTTCCTGGGCCTCAAGGGCCGAGTGTGGCGAGGCGCCGCGCTCCCCGCGGCCGGAAAGCCATGCGAAGCGAGAACGCGGAGCCGACCAGCTCCCGGCCGAAACCCCCGTTGCGCGGGTTCGCCCCAACGCTTTCCGCTCTTTCTCCGCCCGCGCGAGCGCGTCGTTGAGCTTTGCCACGAGGCCGTCAACTTCGGCCTGCCGAGCGCCCCTGATGGCACGGGCCGGGGCTTGAACCAAGGGCGCGACCACCCGCGACGCGGGAATCCGCGCCGTGATCGGCGGGACCATCCGCTCCTGCACCTTCATCTGCGTCATGGCGCCGCCGGCGAGCGCGAAGGCGAGCAGGCTGAACAGTGCGTCGGGTCCCGCGTTCATGATGGCCGCGAGGTTTCCGAGCACGTATCCCAGGATCGGGAAGTCGAATGGCAACGAGCCAAGCACGCCCGCCGCACCCGCCTCGACCGCGTGTCGAACCATGGCCGGCACGACCGAGGTGGCGCCCGCCAGGGCCGCGAGCGCGCCGAATGCGATCGCGATAGGGATGAGGGCCGCAATTGCCGCGCGCAGCGGCGTCCCGGCCTTTCGGCCGCCCACATAGCCGGCGACGGCGGGGCCTAGGATTGGAATCCAAAACAGCAGGAGCGACAGGAGGACGATCCAAAAAGCGCCGCGCTTCACGCCGTGCCTGGCCTGCAGGGCGCTCACGGCGCCGACTTCGATCTGGATCTTATCGACATCGCCCTCGGCAAGACCCTCCGTCTTCACCGCGCGCCGGCGCGAGGTGCGCACGACCTCCTCCAGGTCCTCCTCGCCTTCCCGCATGACGCGGCGCCCTCGTGTTTGGCGCGGCGCTTCGCGCCCGCGGGGCGACCGGCGCTGCGCTCGCCGCGCGCCGCCCTCCGCTTCGCGCTCGGTGGGATCATAGGCGACCACGTGGTGGCCGTCCTGCCGCTTCTCAAGGATCGAGAGCGCGGCCCGCAGGCGCGCGAATCGAAGGGGTCGGTGGCCGCGCTTGTTCCAATCCCGCCGCGCGCTGCGGTCCGGCCGCCCCGCGGCGAGGCGCGAGTGCGCGCCATGGGCGTTTCCGGTCTTCGTTCCCTGAGCTCGAGCCTTACGGCTCCGTACAAGATTCGCCATTGGCGTCCCCCCTCACAAAAGCTGGCTGACTAGAGTGCATCCCGTTTTTCCGATTACAGGAGTCCATATATAAGCGTTAGTAATGCTGGACAATCCCCTCTCTTTCGCGTGGAAACCGCCTGTTTTTCGGGGACTTTTTCGGGCGCCTGGGGGGTGGTCGCGCCCGCTACCCCGGCCCGCCGCGCGGGCCACGGCCCTCGAATTCGGCTTCGAGCTCGTCGACGACCTCGGCTTCCTCGTCGCTCGGCGCGCGCGCGTCCAGACGCGGGGGGGCCCCGGGCACGGCGGCGCGCTTGTCAGAATCCCTGCTGGATTCCTCCTTTTCCGGCATGCGCGAACCCGGCGCTCCCGCGCTGCCGATTCGCGCCCTCCGGCGGAACACCGGCCACAAGAGCGCCACGAAAAACAGCGCGCCCACAATCACGGCCGCGATGCCGAGGAACGCACTCGTCGAGGCCTCGGTGCGCACCGTCACGGTCTTGCGGACGGTGTGATTTTGGCCGAAGGCGTTGAACACCGTGAGGACGACGTCGTAGCTCCCGGTCGTGTTGAACGTATGGTTGACGAGGACGCCGCTCGCCCCCTCGCTGCCGTCCCCAAATTGCCAAAAGAAACTCAAGTTGCTCATGTTGCCGTCGTTGCGCTCGACCGAGTCGGCCGCCGAGAACTCGATCGGCTCCCCGGGCGCGAAAATGGTCCGGTCGCCGGTCGTCGAGAAGACGGCGATCGGCGCCAGGGGCGGGACGGTGGGATGGCCGAACACGCCGAATATGGCGCGCAGCCCCTCCGGCTGTGCGGCGAACACGCTCGGGCCGGAAACGTTCGTGATCAGGGTGTCGTTCTCGTCTCGGATAACGGAGGTTTGGATGGCCCAAGCCTTCGTCGTGTTCTCAAAGACATAGAGGCCGATCGAGAATTCGTCGAACTCGCTAAGGTCCACGGCGAGGCCATAGCGGAACTCGATGCGGATCCACGTGACCAAGGAGGCGTCCGGCGGAAGCGTTATGCTGAATTTGTCGATTGGGCCGAACCCCGGCGGAGGGATAAGCCCCGTGACGGGGGTGAGGCTCGAAATCCCCTTCCCTACGTATTCAACCATGTACGAAAGCTGCGGCGCATCCCGTGTCTCGATTCGGAAAATATTGAAGGGGCCGAAAACGGAGCTGATCGCCGTATCGAGGCCGTCGGAGGCCTCAAAGGTATACGTGTGCCTGCCCGACGAGAGCGCGCCCGTCCAATAGTAGTCCACGCCTTCCGTGAAGTTGAAGGTCACGTTGGAAACCGGCAAGAGCGGCTTCAGTCCGTCCGTCTCATTGGAGATGTTCATGGCGATCCCGGCCGGAGGATCCCCGTCAGGGTCGAGGTAGCGGACTTTGAACGTCCAAATGGTGTTGTCGTGGTGCTTGCCGGTAATGTCCGGCTGCGGGCGGTCCTCCTGCGGCACGTAGACCGTTGGGGCCTGGTTTTCGATGAGGTGGAGGTCGATGGTGCGAGTCGAAGACAACATCAAACCGTCGGTCACCGTGAGGCGGACGCGGAAGTCCCCCGGGAAGCCGTAGGTGTGGAATTCAGAGGCCGCGGTGCTGTTGTTTCCGTCCCCGAAATCCCAGGAGAAGGCCAGGGGTTCGTTGTCCGGGTCAAAGGTGCAGGCGGACGAGAAATTCACCGGCTCCCGGGTGCGGTACGTGCGTCCTGCGATGGGCGAATCAAAGCAGGCGGTCGGCGGCCGCCCAGTGATGAGACCCAGGGTAACGATGGTGCCCGCGTCGGTCTGGAGGTGGAGCGTCCCCCCGAGCAGCGCCGCGGAGGATCGGAATTCGCCAAGAGGTCCGGGCTCGTACTCCCACTCGATGTCTCCCGTGGTGGCGGAAATGGCGAATAGCCGCTCACTGCCGGCGTACACGGTATTGTTCCCCGCCGCTCGGATGGCATTGCCCAATTGGGCGGGCGAGAGGGAGCGGTTCCACACCTGCGCGCCTGACCCGGCAAGGAGGGCGGTCACGTTGGATTCCGTCGGGATGAAAAGCCGGCCGTAGGCGAGGGCCATGGCGCCGGTCACCCGCGAGTCGAGAGTCGCGTTCCACACGGGGGTCGGAGCGAGCGGCGCAAGCGAAAACGCCGAAACATCCGTGGGGCCGGTTACGGCGTAAAGGAAGCTCTGGCCGGCGAGCGGCGGGACATCCGTCGACGCTCCGAGTTGAACCGGCCAGCCGGGGGGCTCGGAGGCGGTAGTTAGGTTGAATGCATGAAGCTCGCCAACCGACGAAATCACGAAAACCCAACCCGGTTGGACGACCGGCTCGGTGCGCAGCGCGGGCTGGCTCGCGGGGGGAACGCCGATCGTGGGCAACTCCCGCTCGACTCCAAGGCTAGCGACCGAGAGCTCGACCAGCCGGTCGGTCATGCCGAAGAACACCGCGTCGCCGAAGGGAATGCCCGAGGTCGTCGGGCGACCGGTAAGCGCCACCGTGCGCACGGCACCGCCCGTGTCGGGGTCGATGAAGGTGACGTTTCCGGCCGGGTCGGCGGGGTCGGACGTCGCCACGAGGATCAAGCCGTTCGCGAGGGTGGGCGAGCCGACAAGCGCCGCGGGGGCGTCCCAGGTCCAACTCACGGTGTCGTTTCCGCGCGCGCGGGGCACCGCCACCACCCGGTTCGACGAGTCTGAGAACACGAGCGTTTGGCCGTACGCGATGAAGCCGCCGCCCTGCACATCCAGGGCGTCCTGCTTCCAGAGGAGGATGTTGTTCTGGGGCGTATCGGTCTCGAGGAAATTCGTGCCCCGGGCGTCGCCGTAGCGCGCCGCCCAGCCGCCAAGGGGCGGGAGGACGCTGTAGGTCGCGGTCGCGTTGTTGTTGAGGAGGTCTCCATCGGCCGGCGTCACCGCGGTGATCGAGACCGTGATGTTGGCCTCCCCTTCAGGGCCGAAGCGCACGGGGGCGCTGAGGGAGATCTGGCTGAACTTGTCCAGGTCCGTCAGGTTCCACATCGCGATGGGCGTAACGGCGCCGCTTTGGTTGACCTCGGCCGTGGCCTGCCCCGAGCCTTTCTTGTCTCCCCTGTTGTGGACCGTGACTCGAAGAGTAAGGGGCTGGTCGCGGTGCGGAGTCAGGTCGCTTAGAACCATGTCCGTGGGGTCAACCGCGAAGTCAGGCTGGGCGCCGAACGCGTAGAGGTATCCGTCGAGGGCCGGGACGAAGATCATCTCACTTGCGACCGCAAGGGGCGCGATAACTTCCGCCGGGAGGTCGTAGGACCAAAGCAGCGCCCCGGAGGCAAGGAACAGCGACACCGCGCCATCGCGGGCGGCGGCGACCACCCGCCCGGCAACCGCGGCAGGCGAGGAATCCATGGGCGCGTCGTCCCCGACGGGCTGCTCGCCGAGGACAGCCCCGTTCGCGGACAGGTCGAGCCACCGCAGGCGGGCGCCGGTGTTCGTGAGGCCCCCCGCTTGCTCGCCGGCTCCGGCGACATACATGACGGAGCCGTAGACGGCCGGAGTAGCGGTCATCCGCCCGACGTCGGGAGAGGTCCACAGCGGCGCGCCTGTGAGCGCGTCGAACGCGAGCACATACCCCGAGTCGACGTCCGCGGTGAAGTACGAAAACCCGGCCGTTGCGGCGTAGACGACTCCGCCCGCCACGACGGGGGACGCGAGGAGGTGCCCCTGGGTCACGGTTTGGTTCCAAAGATCCTGGCCGGTCGTCGCATTGAAGGCCCAAAGCCGCGGCGCCACGTCCCACGAAGGGGTCACGGGGTTGTGGATCCCAGCGGAGGCGGCGTAAACAATTTCCCCCGCGTGGGCCGGGGATGCCACGACCTCCGAACTCAAATTGGCCGACCACGCCGCCGAGCCGTTTACCGCGTCACGTGCGTACAGCCAGTAGCTGTAGGAACCATAATACACGAGACCGCCCACAACCGTTGGCGAGCTGTGCACGAACTGGATTCCGCCGCCAAGGTCTGGGGTCTCGTTCGCCGACCAGATTCGGCCCCCGGTCGATGCATCAATGGCGAAAAAATTTGGCGAGCCGAACGCGCCCTCGGCGCCGAAATAGAGGACGCCGCTCACGAGTGCGGGGGTCGAGAAGATGCGTGCGAATGCGCCGTGAGACCAAAGCCGTGCCCCGCTCGTGGCATTGAAGGCCATCATGGACGAGCCGAGCCCGACATAAACGATGCCGGCGTCGACGGCCGCCCCGCCCTCCGGCTTGTCGGATGCATTGGCGCGGTAGCTCCAGACGACATGGCCCATGGGCGGGAGCGTGGTGTCCCCCTCGCCGGTATGCTCGGGGTTGGCGTGGAACATCCGCCACGAGCCGAGGGGGAATTCGGAATGTGAGAGCGACACCACCACGGAAGGCGCGAGGGCGGACCCGGCGGGCAGCGCGCCAACGGGCGCGACCAGCAAGAGCGCAAAGCATGCGGCGGCCGCCCGGGAGGACGCGAAGCGGTGGCGCAACTGGTGCATTCCTCCGATTTCCAGCCCCCGGGCGCAGGCCCTCGGGGGGCGTGTGGGCGCCACACCCCAGCACCCGTCATAAAGGTTGCCGGACGACTTCCGAAGCGGTGGGCCTGTTGCCGTGGGCCACTTCACGCCCAGTCGACGATGACTTTTCCCGTCATCTCGTCGGGGCGGGGGAGTCCGAGGAGGTGGAGCATGGTCGGGCCCATGTCCGCGAGGATGCCATCCGCGACCCGCAGCGAAGCACTCGAGACCGCAAGCAGCGGCACCAAATTGGAGGTGTGCGCCGTGTGCGGCTCTATTTTGCCGCCGATTTCCTGCGCCATTTGCTCGGCGTTGCCGTGGTCGGCGGTGACGATGAGCAGACCGCCGCGCGCGAGCACAACCTCGGAGATGCGCTTTAGCGACGCGTCGACGGCGAGCACTCCTTGCTTCGTTGCCTCGATGATGCCCGTGTGGCCGACCATGTCGAAGTTCGCGAAATTCACAATAATCAGGCGGAACTTTCCGGACTCGACCCCCGCGACAACCGCGTCTCCGATCGCTGGCGCGGACATTTCTGGCCTGAGGTCGTAGGTGGCGACCTTGGGTGAAGGCACGAGCAGCCGCTCCTCGTTTGGAAAGACTTTCTCGCGCCCCCCGTTGATGAAATACGTAACGTGCGCGTATTTCTCGGTCTCCGCGACGCGAAGCTGGCGCGCCCCGGAGGCCGCCACCACGGAGCCGAGGCATTCAATGACCTCCACCGGCTTGTAGAGAACCGGGACGGGGCGGTCGAACTCGTCATAGCGCGCCATGGTCACGAACTGTCCGGGCGGACCCGTGCGCCGCTCAAACCTCGTGAACTCCGTGTCGAGGAGCGCGTGCGAAACCTGGCGCGCGCGGTCGGGGCGGAAGTTGAAGAACAGGACGTTGTCGCCTTCCTTCACGAGTCCTCGACGGCCTTCGAGCGCCCATTCGAGCGCGGTCGGCCGGACAAACTCGTCGCCCTCGCCGCGGGTGCGGGCCTTCCGCAGGGCCTCTGCGACGTCCGCCGCTTCGTGGCCCGCCCCTTCGGTGAGAAGCCGGTAGCCGGCCTCCGTCCGTTCCCACCGGTTGTCGCGGTCCATGGCGAAGTATCGGCCCTGGAGCGTGGCGATGCGGCCGATGCCGAGCTCGCGCGCGGAGGCCTCGACCTCCTCCAAGTATTTTTCGGCGCAGCGCGGCGGCACGTCGCGCCCGTCGAGGAATGCGTGGGTGGCCACCTCCGGAAGGCCCGCGGCCTTCGAGGCGCGAAGGAGCGCCTGCAGGTGGCTGATGTGGGCGTGCACGCCGCCGTCCGAGACGAGGCCCATGAAGTGCGTTGTCCGGCCCGAGGCCTTGGCCTTCGAAAGGAATTGCACGAGCGCTGGGTTCTTTTCGAAGTCTCCGGTGCGTATGTCGCGGTTGATGAGCGTGAAGATCTGCCAAACGATCTTGCCGGCGCCGATGTTGAGGTGCCCGATCTCTGAGTTGCCCATGTGGCCCGGCGGCAAGCCGACGTCTTCGCCGGAGGCCGATAGCCGCGCATGCGGGTAGCGGGCAAACGCCCCCTCGATGAATGGCGGGTGCGCTTCGGTCGCGGCATTGTGCGGCGAAGGCGGAGCGATTCCCCAGCCATCCACGACGACAAGCACGGCGAACGGAAATGGCTCGACCAAGAAACCGCCGGCGCGCTCGCAATCTTGCGTCGCGATAAAGCCTTTCGCGCGGCCGCCTGGCGGCGCGGGGAAGTGCAGGGGGAGGGATTCGAACCCACGACGCCCTAAGGCACCGGATCTTAAGTCCGGCCCGTTAACCTGGCTCCGGCACCCCTGCATGAGACCCGCGCCCGCCGACCAGCGGCCGCGGCGGCGGCTGGAAGGACCCGCGGCTCACGCTAATAACTCAAGAAGGAGGGCCGTCGTCGTCCGGTGTCGCAAGGCGTGGCTCCTCCGTCGGGGGTTCCCGCCGCGGCCTGTCGCCCCGGCGGGCAAGCAGGATCGCACCGAGGAAGCAGATAATCGTTAGGGCTACTGTAATCAACGGGATGGTCCGCGCGCCAACGCTCGGGTCGAGACCGGCCGGCAGGTACGGGTGGGTCCCGAGGACATAATCTGAGAAATCGCCCAAGGCAAGCCAGCCGGCCGCGATGAGCGCCCAGAACGGACGCGGAAGGCGCATTCCTTTGATCAAGATGCCCGCCTCGGCCGCTTCCGCCAGGTGGAGAACCAGCAGCGTGTTCGTAAGCTCGGCGCGCTCGGGGGCAAAGAAGGCGTCCCGGTAGATCCAGAAGACCACGACCGTCCAGATGCCGTACTTGACGAGGGAAACGAAGGCGACGAGCTCGAGGGTGGAATTGCGGGTGCGCCCGCGCAGCCACCAGAGGGCAAACACGACCGTCATGAGGAATGGGCCCGTGGGCGAGTCGGGCACGAACGGGAGGAGGTACCAGGCGGTGGCCCCGAGCTGGTCCCAGTAGTAGTAGACCCCGTAGGCCACGCCCCCGACGTTGGTGAGCGTAATGGCGAGGGCGAGGGCCTTCACCTCGCGGAATGCGGAAAGGAGGTTGAGCACCCGTGCCGCGAGCGTCTCGCCCGCGAGGTACGACCGAAGCGGTTGCCCCGTTGGAGATCGCCCCGAGGCCGCGATCCGCGAGCCGCCTCAAAACGACTGTGGAGCCAAATGGTTCGGGAGCCGCGTTCGGCGACCCCCCCTTTCGGCTTATCTTCTCAGGAATCGTTCGTCGGGGCGGGTGGTTGCCCCGGAGGGGCAACCTTCACGTCCCTTTAGCGTCCGGGGGAAGGTGGCGGGAAAGGAAGGGTTAAGCGCCCGACGAGCGGTCGGCACGTCCGATGCGGATCGGGGTAATTGCCGCCCAAGACAAAGGCTCCAAGCGCGTTGCCCAGGACGCGCTGAGGCTCCTCCACGAGCGCCACCGCGAGGTGACTGCGCGCTCCGACTGGGGGCCGCCCGCGCCCGACGTCCTCATCGCCATCGGGGACAACCGGTTCCTTCTCGACACGCTGCGCGACGTTCCCGCGCGCACGCCGGTCCTCACGGTGGGGCAGGGTTTCCTGGCGGAGTTGCCTCCGGAGGGCCTTGCGGCGGCCCTCCCGAAGGTCGCGAGCGGCCGCCTGTCGATTGAGGAACGTCTGCGGCTTGACGTCACCGTCGATGGCCGCGCCCTCCCGCCGGCGCTGAACGACGCCGCCCTAACCTCGAGCCGGGGCGCCGGGTTCTTGCGCTATTCGCTCGAGGTGGACGGCGAGCGGGTCTGGCGGGACGCCGGCGACGGGGTCGTAATCTCGACGCCCACCGGGTCGACCGGCTACGGGCTCTCGGCCGGCGGGCCCGTGGTCATGGAAAACGCCGAGGCGCTGCTCGTGGTGCCCATCTGTTCCGCGACCGGCCAGAGGCCGCTCGTGCTCCCGCGCGAGGCGAGGATCACGATCTCGGACGTCGAATCTCGGCTCGGCCGTGTGATCGTGCTCGATGGGCGCAAGCGCCACCGGGTCCGGGAATCCGGCCTTTCCGTGAGCGCGAGCGCCACCCCCGCGCGTTTCGTCCGGCTCGGCCGCACGCGCTACCTGCAGGTGTTCGGCAAGCTCCACTCCAAGCGGCAGGGCGCCGAGCTCCCGATGGACGCGGCGCCCTCCGCGAAATTTATTTTCCGCTTGCTTGCCGACCAAGGCGCGCTCTCCGAGCGTCAGCTTATCGCGGAGTCGGGGCTGCCGGAACGGACCGTGAGGAGCGCGCTCACGTACCTCGTCCGCGCGGATTTCGCCGGTCGCGCGTCCAGCCTGCGCGACGCGCGCGAGGCAGTCTTCGCCTTGAAACGCTGATTCTCATTTCGAATTGCGCCGGGAGCGCGGCAGGCTGGCTTTCGCGAGTTCCTCGCCGCGCACGACCGCGCGGACAAGGTACGACGAGGCGAGCGCGAAGTGCCGCACGCCCGGGTAGAGCGACCCGGTGGCCGCCTCCGCATGGAGCGCCCTCAGCAGTTCGCCCCGGGGCGCTTCGCCAATCTCGCGCACGGAGGCGAGCGGGCGCGCGGAGGCGAGGACGAGCACGGCCCCCGCGAGGAACACGAATTCCAAGTGCGCGACCCGGAGCACCCCGAGGTCGGCGCTCGAAGCGACCGCCGCGGCCCCAATAATCCCGCCCATGAGCGGCCCCGTGCCTGTGGCAAGCGCGCGCACGAGTAGGGTGCCTGAAAGGTAGGCGGGCGTTGCGGGTCCGCGGGCCATCTTGAAGGCCAGGTTCCACGACGCGAGGTCGGCCCCGGCCGTGCCGATCGAGAACAGCACCTGGATCAGCACGACGGCCGCAATTTCAAGCGCCCCGCCGTCGGGCACGAAGGGGGTCGCGAGCAGGCCGGCCGCGAAAACAGGCACGGCGACCGCGAGCACGGGTTTGTTCCCGTGGCGGTCGGACAGCCTCCCCCATAAGACAAAGAAAACGACATTGGTCGCGGTGCCGACGACAAGCAGCGCCGTGACCGTCGAGATCGGCAGTCCGTGGTCGACGAGCAGGAAGATCGGGAAGAACGGGAGCGTCATCGTCGCTCCGAACCCCCAGAGGACGAGCCACTGCAGGAGCCTGCGGAAATTGGGGTCTTTGAACGGAGCCGCCAGCGACTCGCGGATCGGCACCACGCTGGGGTCGTCGCGCGGCCGCGGGTGCGGCATCAGCGAGAGGAAAACCGAAGACCCGATCCCGAAGAGGGCCGCGACGACATAGATGGCCGCGAACGCTGCCCGCTCGCCTTCGGCGCCGCCAACCGCGCGCTGGTGGTCGATGAGAAGGCCCGCCCCAAAGAGCACGGGACCGGAGAGGCCCACGAGGAGTGCACCGCGCGTGCCGAAGTAGCGCCCAAGGCGCTCCTCGGGGACCAGGTCGCGCATCCACCACAGCCAGGAACCGCCGGCCACCGCAGTGAAGGCGCTCCAGGCGAAGAGCCCCGCGAAGATGCCGGCGGTTTGGAGCCCTGGCGGAAAAAAGAGCACGGCCGCGGCAACGAGGAAGATGGAGAGCCGGCCGGCGGTTGCAAACGCAATGGTGACCGCCTTTCGGTTCTGGAACTTGCGGTAGAGCAGCCCGGCGGGCAGCTGAAGCCCCTGCGCGAGGAACGGGAGCGCCGCGAGGACCCCGTAGTCGAAATCCGACATTCCGGCGAAGAGCGCGAGTGCTGCGAGGATCGCGCCGCTGCACAGCGTGAACATGGCGTTTGCGAAAACGCCGTCCACGATCCCGAATCGGAGGCCGCGCTCCACCTCGCGGGGCGACAACTCCCCCGGCCCGGGTACGACCTCATCCACGCGCCCACAATCATGTCTTGGCGTCAAGCATTTCGGCGGAAGCTCCGCGTCGGCGCAGCGGCCGGGCGGGCACCCCCCCGACGAAGCCTTCGACATCCGAGTTCACAAGCGACATCGCGGAGACCACGGTGCCCGGGGCGATCCGGACGCCCGGGAGGATGACACATTTCGCCCCCACGACCGCCCCCTTGCCGACCACGACGGGGCCGAACCGCCACTCGCGCTGCATGAACTCGTGGCAAAGGATGGTCGATCCAAAGCCGACGATAGCCTCGTCTTCGAGCGTGATGAGCTCGGGGAAAAAGATGTCAACGGTGGCCTCAAGCCCCACGGACACATTCCGGCCGACCTTCACGCCCATGCGGCGGTAAAGCCAATTCTTGAAGGAAAGCGACGGGGTGGCGCGTGCGAGGCGCATGAGCAGGTAATTGCGCGATACACGCCAGCGCGGAGCCGCCCTCGGCCAGTACCAGAGGGCGTTGTGCTCTCCGGCGGATGGCCGCACGGTGAGCCGCTCGTGCCGGCGGCCGCTCGTCGCCGAAACAAGGCCGGCTTCTGCCGCCTCCTGAGCCTCAGGCTCCGCCTGCGCCCCGTTCAAACCCGCAACGCCTCCTCCCTCGGGCCGATCGCTGCGGCAAATTCGCGCGCATCGACGGCAAGCGCAAACGTGCGCCCGCCCTCAACCTCAACAACCGGGACCTCGAAGCCATACTTTGCCCTCAGCTCTTCCTCCGCGTCGACATCGATCACATGCAGGACGGAGCCGTCCGGGTACTCCACGTGTCGAACGACGCTAGATGGCCCGCAGGTGCAAGGGGCGAATCGTAGGCGAGGGGGCCCCAGGCACCGCACCAGCTCACGCTCGACGACTTCCAGAGCCGCCTCGCAAAGCCCGCAGGGCTCCCGCAGAAAGAGGCGTACGTCAGGCATTGGTTTTACGCGACGCGTCGCCGACGATTTCTACACTTCGCACTGGCCCTTCGACGCCCCCCTCTCGTCGCCCCGAATTCTTGTGCCATTCCCGCGGTCTGGATAACGCCAATCAGCGCGCTCGGCGAGCCGGAAACGCTTATTAACGAAAACCAGGTTGTGCGGCTTCCCCGTCCTTTCCGGGGAAGGCTTGCAAGGAGGAATCGCTTGGCCCAGGAGAAGCAGCAGCAAGCGAAACAAACCAGCAGAGCCGAAGCCCGAAGAACCAAAGACAAGTGGAAAGCGAAGAAGTGGTTCAACATCTACGCGCCGCCCGCCTTCTCGAGCGCGCCGATCGGGGAGGGCCTTGCCGAAGAGGCCGCAGGGCTAATGGGGCGCATTTCTGAAATCACCATGCAGGAGATCAACGGCGACTTCGCGCAGATGCATGTCAAGTTGCGCTTCAAGGTCAATGAGATCCGAGGGCAGGACGCGCACACCGTGTTCGTGGGCCACGACCTCACCTCGGACTACGTGCGCCGGCAGACGCGCCGCAAGCACTCGAAGATGGACGTCGCAAAGGGCCTCGTCACGAAGGACGGATGGTCGATGGTCATCAAGCCGCTTGCCATCTCGGACCTGAGGATCAAGTCCTCCCAGCAGACCGCGATCCGCACGACGCTGGAGAACTCGATTGTCGACCTTGGCCGCACTCACACGCTCGGAGACCTCACGAAGATGATCGTGAACGGCGAGATGTCAAAGGAGCTTACCAACCGCGTGAAGGCAATCTATCCGGTGAAGCGCATCGAAATCCGGCGGAGCGACATTCTCGAGCGCAAGTTCGAGGTCCCCGCGGAGTTTGCCGACCGGCCCGCGGAGGCCGTGGCCGCGGCAGCTCCCGCCTCGGAGAGCGCCCCCGTGGCCCCAGCCGCCCCGGCCGCGCCGCCCGCGACATCGCCCCTCGCCTTTCCAGAGAGGGAGGCGGTCCTCCAAAAACTCCTCAGCATCCCCGGCATCGGGCCTTCGAAGGCGTTCTCGATCTTCGACGCTGGGATTCACACCCTCAAGGACCTGGTGGGGGCCGACACCGCGCGGCTCATGCAAGCGGATGGAATCACGGAGGCCCTTGCCTCAAAGATTGTCGAGCACCTGCACGGGGCAGGCGCGTCGGCTTGAAGACGCGATTGCCTTAGGCGCTCGCGCCAGCTTGCGCCTGTTCCGGAAACTTGTACGTCCGAGCCCAGGAGACGGCCGCGAACACATCGGCGATCTTGAATGGCTTTGTCACGAACCCGAGGGCGCCGGCCGCGATGGCCTCTTCGCGGTTTCCGACATCGGACGAGACGAAAATGATCCGCGCGTTCGGGTCGAAGGACTTGATCGCGCGCGCGGCTTCAATGCCCGTCATTGTCGGCATTACGTTGTCCATCAGCACAACGGGCTTCTCCTCGAATTTCAAGTAGGCGGCCACAGCCTCATGTCCCGACCCCACCGAGGAGACGCGAAGCCCCTTGGCGCGCAGCATCTCGGTCACCATGTCCCTGTGGAAAAGCTGGTCATCGGCGACGAGGACATCGCAAGGCGGCACGGAAAAATCGTCGGACGGCATGCGGCAGCGGTTCGATCTACCCCGGGAGGCGGTACAAAAGGCTATCCCCCTGACTTGCCGCCCACGGACGGGGGGCGGGCCGCCCCCTGGATTGCCGCGAAGCTCATTCCTCCTCGCCCCAGTGCTTTGCGAGGTAGTCGACAAGGCCGGGCGTAACGATCACTTTCTTGCCGACGACCGGATAACCGTAGGGAAGTTCGATGTCCATTCCGTCCCTGTAGCGGACCGTGAGCCCGTTCGTGAATTCCAGATCTTCGAGCTGCGCGCCAAGCGCGACCGCGCGCGCCGCGAATACCGCTACATCGATCGGAAGTTGGACCGCACCGAGGTGCCGCGCAGGCAGCTTGGCGCGCCGCGTGATGAGGTCGCGGGTGCGCCCCCGCATCGCCTCACCGCCGAGGATCCCGCCGACGACGAGCGCGTCGAAGGAAGCGCAGTCCGCGCCCGTGAGGGGCTTTGCGGCTCTTGGGTCGAGCACCACGGCCTCGCCGTAGTCAAGGTCGCGGAAGCTGCGAGCACTCACATGCGCGCCCTCGAGGCGCTGGAGGTCTCGCTGCAAACGCCGGTCGCGGACGTTCGTAAAATACACTTCGCCGCCCCACAGCGAGCAGGCGTGCGTGTATTCGAGGAGGAGCCAGGGCGAGTGCCGGGGCTCCAGGTTTTCAACCACAAGCCGTACGGAAGGCACTTTTCGTCCCTTCGCGCGCGCGGGCAATTTCCTCGCGCGCACGGCCGTCCCTCCGCCGCCCACCAGCCGCCCCCCAACGCATAAATGCACGCCGCCCGATCGCAAACGCCTTGGCGGAACGGAAGGTCGTCCCCGACACATCGGTGCTGATTGACGGTCGCGTGAGCGGGCTCGTGGAAGGCGGCGACCTGAAAGGCGCTTTGATCATCGTTGCGGAAGCCTCCACCGCCGAGCTTGAGCACCTGGCAAACTCCGGGCGGGGCATTGGCTGGAAGGGCCTGCGGGAGCTTGCGCGGCTGCGCGAGATGTCGGACGCCGGGCGCATCACGCTCCAATTTTTCGGCACGCGCCCCTCCGACGTCGAAGTCGCCTCAGCGCCGGGCGGGGCCATTGACAACCTGATCCGCTCGGCGGCGCTTGAAACGGGAGCCGAGCTCATCACCTCGGACCGGGTGCAGAGCGAGGTGGCGCGCGCGAAGGGCGTGCCGGTCACCTACGTCAAGCCCGACGTGGCCGAGGAGGTCCAGTTCGAGAGCCTGAAGATCCACCGCTTTTTCGACCCCCAGACGTTCTCGGCGCACCTGAAGGAGGGCACGGTCCCTCACGCCAAGCGCGGCAGCATCGGACAGGTGAAGTACGAGAAGGTCGGCGACAAGCCGACCTCACGCCAGGAGCTCCTGGACCTCGCGAGCGAGGTGCTCGACTTCGCCTCGCGCGACGGCGACTCTTTCATCGAAATCGACCGGCGCGACTCACGGATCGTGCAGCTCCGCAATACCCGCATTTCGATCGCCTACCCCCCCTTCTCCGACGGCGTGGAGATCACCGCCGTGCGGCCCGTCGCCAAGCCGAGGCTCGAGGAGTACCACCTTGAGGCCGAGCTTGTCCGCAGGCTCGAGGACCACCACCGGGGCGTGCTCATCTCGGGGCGCCCGGGCGACGGGAAATCGACATTCGCGCAGGCAGTCGCCGTGCACCTCGCAAAGCGCGGCGCCGTCGTGAAGACGATGGAACAGCCGCGGGACATGCAGCTTTCCGCGGAAATCACGCAGTATTCGGCGCTCGAGGGAACCATGGCGCTCACCGCCGAGTTCCTGCTTCTCGTGCGCCCCGACTTCGTCGTGTACGACGAGGTTCGCAAGTCGACGGATTTTGAGATTTTCGGGGACATGCGCCTCGCCGGCGTCGGCCTCATCGGAGTGACGCACGCGAACCGCGCGATCGACGCGGTCCAGCGGCTCATCGGGCGCGTTGAGCTAGGGATCATTCCCCAAGTCGTCGACACGGTCATCCACATTGTGGACGGGGCGATCCGCCAGGTGCTCGAGCTTGATTTCACCGTCAAGGTGCCCGAGGGAATGTTCCAAGCGGACCTCGCGCGCCCGGTCATTTCCGTGACGGACTTCCGCTCGGGGCGCGAACTTTTCGAAATTTACACCTACGGCGACCAAGTGGTGGTGATGCCCGTTGGCGCGGCGGCGGGGCGGAGGGATAGGCGCCCGGGGGGCCGGGGCGGCCCGATCGCGCCGCGTTCGACTCAGGGAAACACGGGCGAGGCCGGCGCGGCCGGCGACACTGAGCGCCCGGATTTGGCCGCGGGCGTCGTCCGCACGCGGTTTCAGGGCAAGATGCTCGTCCTACGGGCCGACTTTCAGCTGGCCGGCCACGAAGTCGAGGTGCTCATTGACGCCTCACCGCTGATGGAGGCCCACGTGGGACCGAAAGGGACCATCCGGATGGCCAGGCGAAGTCCGCTTGGGCGGCAACTCGAAGGCGCCCTGCGCCGCGGCGCGCGTATCTCGCTCCGGCGGCGCTGAAGTGTCACGCGAGCTCGGCGAGGAGCACGCGGTCCACGGCCCGATCGTAGACATGGTTCTTGATGGGGAACAGGTCTTTCAAGTCAAAAACAAAGGCGTGCGGCTCCCTGGCTACGAACCGCTGCTCGCGGTTGAAGCGGGCGATCGACACCATCGCTTCCACCTGCTCCCTGAAGCTGTGGAAGGCGAGGATCTCCATGGCTTCCACGTCCGCCGCGACCCGGAACACGACGGGGAGCTTTTCGTAGAACGGTCCTTCGAGCGGCGACCGCGTTTCGAGCGTCTGGCTTGGCCGGTACCGCTGGTGGAGCAACGAGACCACCTCGTAACCCAGCATCTGCAGGTTGGGGATGCGCACGGTCCGGATAAGCCCGAGCGCCTCGAAGCTCTTGCGCATCTTGGTGACCGTTTGGCGCGTGACATCGATCTGCTTCGCCACGCTGCTGTCGTGGAGGTCGGGGTTGGAGATCAGCCCCCGATACACCTTCTTCTCGATGCGTGAGAGCTCGAGCGCTGAAGGGGACGACGCACGCTCACGGCTGAGGTCGCGGGCGGGCCGGCTCCCCCCGCGTTCCTCGATCCCGAAGTCGCGTGCAAGGAGCGAGGCGCAGTCGAAGAAATTCGAGACCTTGCACTGCGTGAACGGGAAGTGCACGGTTTCGTACCCCTCCGGCAGCAGGAACTCGCTCTCCGAATACACTCGGAAAAAGCGCTCTGTGTTCTGCTTGGCCGCGGAGTAGTTCCGGTTGAAAGACAGCGCGAAGCCGGCGCGCGCGTCGCTTGCGAGGTAGTAGATTTCGGGGAAATCCGAGAGCAGCGACCGCCCCACCTCCAGGCGCTTTGCCGGCGCAACGCCCGCGTTGAGGTGAGCGTAGTTCACGGAGAGCAGCTCGCACCCGAGGTGCTGGAGCTGGGGCACGCGCACCGTCATGAAATATCCGCGCGACTTCAGCCGGTTCTTGATCGCGGTCACGGTCGAGAGCTTTACCCCAACGCTTTCGGACAGCTCCCGGTCGTTCAGGGCCGTGTGCCGCACGAGGGCATGGAAGACCAACTTCTCATTCGGTGAGAGGTCTTTGAGGGCCATGCGGACGAGACCCGAACGCCACCCATCCTACAAAACAATATCGGGCCCCTCCTTTGATGTAACATTAGGGGGTCGGACGCGTCCAAAGCCGCCCAATCCCCCAACCTGGCTCGCCCCGGGCCTTGCAAACCTCCGCGGGGCGGCCGCGAGCGTGCCGAACGCTTAATTCCCCGCGCCTTGCTTGCCGGCGAGGAGACCCCGAGCGTGACCTCCGCGAACATCTTCCGCGCCTACGACATCCGGGGCGTGTACAACGAGGACCTGTTCGCCGAGGATGCGGTGGAGATCGCGCAGACCTTCGCTGAATACATCGGAGGGAAGGGCCCGGTTTCCCTCTCGCGCGACGGCCGGACCTCGTCGCCGGCACTGGAGGCCGCCGTTTCGGCGGGGCTCTCCTCGAGCGGCATCGACGTCGAATCGTTCGGGCTGCTCCCCATCCCGACGGCGAACTTCGCGACGTGGCAGGGCGGGGCGGCTGCCGGCGTCTACATCACGGCGTCGCACAACCCGGCGAAGTACAACGGGCTGCGCTTTCGCCACTCGGACGGGTCGGGGTACACGACCCAGAATGACGAGATCAAAAAGCTCTTTTTCGAGGGCAAGCGCCGCCGGTCGGCCTGGGACAAGGTCGGAGCGATCCGGCACGCGGACGCCGAGCACTGGGTCGACCGGTACACGCACTACCTGCTGAAGCGGCTACCTGGAATGCGGCCTCTCAAGGTTGTCCTCGACCCGGGAAACGGCGCGGCTGCCGTGACCGCACCTCGGCTTTTCACGGAAGCCGGATTTGTCGTGCGGGTGATCAATGGCGAGGTGGACGGCCGATTTCCCAACCGCGACCCGCACCCGACGGAAAAAACGATCGGGGGCCTTTGCAAGGCGGTGAAGAAGGAGGGAGCGGCGTTTGGCGTGGCCTTCGACGGGGACGGCGACCGCTGCGTGTTTGCCGATGACCGGGGCCGGGCGGTGCAGACCGACAAGGTCGGCATCATCGTTGCTCGCGAGATCGCACGGCGCAAGCGGGGCGCGACGATCCTTGCGAACATGCCCTGCTCGATGATTGTCGAGGAGGAGTTGCACAAGGTGCCAGGGACGCGCGTCCAGCGCGTGCGCGTGGGGGACGTGTATGTGTGCGAAGCCATCCGCAAGTACGACGCCTCGTTCGCGATGGAGATCTCCTCGCACTATTTCCTACCCGAATTCTACATCTTCGACGACCCCGTGCTGATGGCGCTCAAAATGGCGCAGGAGATTGGGGAGTCGGGCAAGAAACTCTCGGAGCTTTCCGACGAGATTCCCTCGTACCCATTTGTTGAGAAGGAGATCCCCGTCAAGGACGAGGTCAAGTTCAAGGCCGTGAAGCGGTTGGTCAAGTATTACGAAGGCAGGGGGCTGCAGGTGGACACCACCGACGGCGCAAAAGTGCCGATGAAGGACGGGTGGGGCCTGCTCCGGGCTTCGAACACCCAGCCGATGGTGCGGCTCTTCGCGGAGGCAAAAACGAAGGGAGCGCTCAAGCGAATCGTAGCGGAAATGGAGAGGGACTGCGCACGAGCCGTCAAGAAATCGATGGCCGGGTAGGCGACCCCGAGCGATCACCGGACCTGCGCCGCCACGAGGCTAAGGGTCCTTGCGAAGAGGTCGCACTCAGTCTCTGTGTTGTAAAGGTAAAATGACGCCCGCACGGTGCCTTTGATCCCGTGCGCGCGCAGCCACGAGTGGACGCAGTGGTTCCCGGAGCGCACCGCGATGTTCGCGGCTTCGTCAAGCATCAGCGCGACGTCGTGGGAGTCGACGCCGGAAAGGACAAATGAATAGATCGAACCGCGGAGGTCTGCGTCGGCAGGCCCGATTAGCTGGACGCCCGGCAGGCCCTTGAGCGCCTTCGTGACGCGCCGGTTGAGGGTGCGCACGTGGGCCGAGATCTCGTCCATCCCCACCGCGTCGAGGTACCGGAAAGCCGCACCCGCGCCGAGGATTCCGGCATAATCCTGCAGCCCGCCTTCGAAGCGGCGCGGCGGCCTCAGAAACGTGGCGCCCTCGTAGGTCGTCTCGGCGACGGTGGAGCCCCCGGGGTTCACCGGATCCATCCGCTCGAGGTGCTCCGCCCGGCCGTAGAGCAGCCCGACACCCGTCGGCCCGCACATCTTATGGACCGAGCAGGCAAAAAAATCGCAGTCGAGCTTCCGGACGTCGACGGGCTCGTGAGGGGCTGACTGTGCGCCGTCGAGGAGCACCGCCGCGCCTTTGTCGTGCGCAATCTCGGCGATTTCGCGTGCCGGCACCGAGGTCCCGTCAAGGTTTGCCGTGTGGCCGACCGCGATGAGTTTGGTCTTCGAAGTCACCGCGGTCTTGAGGGCCTCGAGGTCAAAGCCCCCGCCCTTGCCCGAGCGCAGCACCGTGTACCGGATGGCGCGCTGTTTTCGAAGCAGGTGCCAGGGCGCGAGGTTTGAGTTGTGCTCCTTATCGCCGGAGATGACCTCGTCGCCCTTCTTGAGGCCGAAGGAGTGCGCGACGAGGTTGATCGCCTCCGTTGTGTTGCGCAGGAACACCATCTCGTCCTTGTGGGCGGCATTGAAGTGCGCGCGCGCCGTCTCGCGCACCTCGTCGACCTTCAAGGAGACCTTTGTGGAAAGCTTGTGCACCGAGCGTTCGCCGCACACGGGGTAGTTCTCGTAGTAGTCGACGACCGCGTCGACGACCTGGCGGGGCTTCAAGGCCATGCAGGCCGAGTCGAAGTAAACGAGCGGCTTGCCCCCGGGTTTTTTCGAGAGGATCGGGAAGTCCGCGCGGACCTTCTTCACGTCCATCAAGGGTCGCCTTCACTAGCGGTACCGCCTGATATTAATTCGAGGGTCGCGACCACCACACCCAGCCCCGCGCCGCGGGGTCG
>Ga0247727_10002837_pt1 | contig 39048 bp, 28 predicted proteins | sample WisWelCaveWW1625_FD_202498 | JGI IMG/M metagenome (GOLD analysis project Ga0247727, IMG submission 202498) | Biofilm microbial communities from Wishing Well Cave, Virginia, United States - WW16-25 | ecosystem: Environmental > Aquatic > Deep subsurface > Groundwater > Cave microbial mat | place...
AGCTGTCCGCATCCGGCGCAATGTCGAGATCGGTACGGCCGAACACCATGCCGCGCACGTAATGCGTCACCGGCTCCCTGGCGAAGTGGAGCCCGAGGCGACTTCGGTCGTTCTCCTTCTTGCCGCTTTGGTGGTAATGGACCTGCATGATGACGTCGTCGCCCTTGAGCATCTGCCTCCCCATCCCGCGCATTACGCCCGCGACAACCTGTTCGACGACCAGCTCCGCTCCGAGGAAGACGCCGTCCTCGTCCAGTTCCAGATCAACTTCTGAGCCGCACCCGCGAATGCTCTGACGATGAGGCTCGAGAACATTCCTCGAGGGGCGGCACGCTCATCGCCTCGGACATCACGTGCCGGAATCGGTTCGGGAACGGTCGGCGTCACATTCGGTCGTCACGCAGATCCTTGAGCAGATCGAGGTACGGAACCACTTCCACCCTGTTCTCGAGGCGCCGGCGGCGGTCGACGAGGGCGGCCACCCTCTTCCGGACAGGCTTGTACCTGCCGACGGTCTGCTCGAGCGATTGCAGTCCGCGGAGGTCGGCGGGACCGACGTTCCTGCTCGCCTTGATCTCGATCGCGACGATGTCCGAGTCGCGCTCGAGGACGAGGTCTACCTCGGCGCCGGATTCGGTGCGGTAGGAGGAGAGATTCCACCCTTTCTTCAAAGCGCGGACGAGCCCGATCACCTGCAGCGAGAACCACTGTTCGAACACCGTCCCCATCTGGTCCTGCGTGATCGGCCTTCGATGCAAATCGAGCAGGGAATTGCGAACGCCGACGTCGAACAACAGGATCTTCTCGCGCTGTGAAATCCGTCGGGAGATCTTTCTCTTGGGATGGAACGGAGGAATCCGGAACAGGAGAAGCGTGTCCTCGAGCAGCGCAACGAACCTCCGGACGGTCTCCTTGGGAATTTCCGTGTCGGAGCTGATCTTCGAGTAATTCAGCCAGCTCCCGCTCAGGACGGCGGTGACGTCCAGGAACCGGGCGTAGCCGCCGACGTTCTTGGTCAGGGCCTCGGCGCGGATCTCTTCCCGCAGATACACCTCGACGTAGGTCTCGAGAACGTCAACCGACTCCTCGTCACCGAGATAGATTCCCGGGAGCATTCCGACCTGCAAGGCACGTCGAAGGTCGAGTGGCTCTTCCAGCTCGAGACACGAAAGCGGGTCGAGGTACTCGAGGATCACGCGTCCTGGCAGGAGGTTCACGCCGCCGCGACGCAGCTTCCGCGCGCTCGAGCCGGTCAGAAGAAAGCGCAGGCCCTTTTCGCCCTTGTCGAGGATCATCTGCACGGTGTTGAGCAGTGCAGGAACCCGCTGCACTTCGTCGATGAAGATCAAGCCTGGTTTGCGCAGCGCGGCCAGCTCCTGCTCGAGCTGTTGCGGGTCCTTGGAGAAGCGCAGGAACTCGCGCTCGTCGGCAAGGTTGATGGTGCACACCGGCTTGAGGGTGCGACAAAGCGTGGACTTGCCCACCTGCCGGGGGCCGAGCAGGAGAAGACTCTTCCGGGACCGGTGGAGGCGCTCCGCGATCAGCCTTTCAACCATGTGGGCAAATTACGTCGTAATTGACCCACGAGCAAGACGGCCCCGGCACCCGTACGGGTGGCCCCAGGGGACGACGAGGATGTGGCCGCCCCGGAGAACCGGGCCAGGTTTTTTCTAGAGGTGCCGCTTCGTGGCACCTACCGCAGTTTGAAAACGGCGAATGAGTCCTGGCAAGGACTTACGTCGGATCGGATCGAAAAGTTGTCACTCCATTTAGACGAGTACGGGCTTGCTACCCGCGGTGGCCCCAGGGGATGAAGAGGATGTGGCCGCCGCGGCGCTCGCCCCGGCGTTCGTAGCGGAACAGCCGCCACAGGAACGAGAACCGGGATTCCTCCGGGGCGGTGTCCCAGGTGATGAACGGGAAGATGTCGCGGCTCGTGCGTTCGCCCCGGGTCTCCTGGCGGTATCCGTAGTAGAGGAAGCTGAAGCGCGAGCTCTCCTCGGTCTTCTTGCGGTGGAGCATCCACAGAAGGCCGTCCCACTCGATGCTCTCGCCCTCGCGCTGGTACTCGAACAACAACGGAATCCGGACATGGCGCCAGGTCTGCGCTTCTGTGCGCGAGCCGGCGAACCGCTCGATCGCGAGACGAAGGTCCTCGTCCGGTTGAAGCACCTCGCCATGGAGCACGAGGAGGTCGCGTACCTCCTTCTCCTGCGCCAACGCCTCCTCGGAATCCCGCCGCTGCGGGTGTTGCACCAAGTCGTAAAGCCTTTCCTGCTCCTCGTGGGACAGGCTCCCCGGTCGCCATTGGCGGTATCTGCGCCACTCGTTCTTGAACCAGTCGAACAAGAATCCCGCGTAGTGGATGCGCTCGAGGTTGTGCGAGTTGAGCTCGCCGGGCGCGGGAGTTTCCGGGACCCGCATTCTCTCGTTGCCGAGCTTGAAAAACGTCAACAGGGTGCTCGACCAGCCGTCGAGGTCTCCGGCATGGTAGCGATCGAGCGCGAACACGAGGCGCGTCCCCAGGTGCGTGCTGGTCTCCGTTTCGCTGCTCTCGTGCCCGAACAGCGACAGAAAGTCGATCACGTTGAATCCGCCATCGGTGTCCGACCACGAGAACAGCGGCCATGCGCGCAGGCTCCCTCCGGTGGCGGAGCGATGGTGCCGGCCAAGGCCGAGCAGCAGACAGCGCTCGTTCTCCTCCGGGCTCAAGCGCTGGGAGTAGATCGGAAACACCCGAAAGCGGCAGCTCTCCGCATCGTGCCAATGTCTGACGATGGACCACGGGTACAGGAAGTCGGGGTCTTCCTCCTTGGTGGACGAGGAACACAGCGGCCAGAACCGAAAGGCCGAGCCGCCGGCTTCCTTCTCGTATTGACCCAGTCCCAGGAGGAACCAGCCGTCGCTGCCGTCCGCACCGCTCCGATGACGAAACAGCGGCGCGATCCGGGTCGAGAGCGAATCCCGCTCGCGGCGGCGCTCGAACAGCGGCCAGAGAAACGACGTGAACGAACCCTCGGGCCCCGTGCTCTTGTGGAACAAAGGCCCGAGCACGTTCACGAAACGTGTCTTGCCCGAGCTGTCCCAGCTCCGCCCGCCGAGCGGCGTCACGAACGTGTTCACATCGCCATCCCGGTGGTAGTAGAACAGCGGAAGCAGCATTCGCGTCGTGGTGCTCGGCGAGCGCCATGACCACCACAACGGATACACATTGAGCCCGCTCTCCTCCCCACGAACGTGCCAGTCGCCAAGCAGCGTGTAGACGTGGGCGCCGTCGTCCTTCTTGATCTTCCAGAACAGCGGCAGGACCACGGTTTCCGCGATTCCCGGACGACGCCCATGAAACCAGATCGGGAACAGGCCTCGCGAGACGAACGACTCTTCGTCCCCGTCCGTCCACCACGCTGGGCCGACGTGATTGAAGTCTCCAAAGGCGAACAGCGGGAACAACCCGAATGTCCCGCTGCGGGGCTCCATCCACCACGCCTGATCGTCGGCTCTGGACTCCGTCCACCAGAATGGCCCGTAGTAGTGGAGTCCTGGGCCGTGCCTCACGAGCGGGAACAGGCCGAACTTGCGATCTCCCGAAGCATCGGGATCGGTCCACCACACGGGTCCCACCCAGCTCAGGCTGCCGAGGTTGATGACCGGGAAGAGACCTTTGTTGTCCTCGAATCGATAGACGAGCAGCGCCCAGCCGTGGCCCTTCTCGAGGTCCCACCTCGACAGCGGCCAGAGCACGCCGAGCTCGTCGTCCTCTCGGTACACGAGGGGGCGCAGCGCAAAGCCGTGCTCGTCCTGGTCGAACGCAGGCCACAGGACCGCGGCGCTGTGCTCGTCCGAATACAGCAGAGGCCAGAGATTGACGCGTTCGCTGGACGGCGGCTGCTCCGAGAAAGGCGACAGCCGGAACATCCTCTCACCACCGGCACAACCGACGCCGAGCGTCGCGGCCCACAGGATCAAGCAGCGCACGAAAGCAGCCTCGCTCTTCATCGCCGTCCCCACGGGTGCCGATTCGCCGACGGCTCAGCGTTGAAGGTTGGACGAGAGGAAGCTGCGCGTCATGGCGCGGCGGATCGCTTCATCGGCCTCCGGGAGGTCGCTGGTGTATTGTAGGAAGCAGAAGCACATCTCGTCGGTGGTCTCCTCCCCGTAGCGCACGCGCCGCGGAGGCTCGGACGGGTTGTAGGGGTTGTCCGCGGAGTTGTCGAAGCTCGCATAGAGGTCGAGCCGCGTCCCCCTGGGCAGCGAGATCGGATCGACGTACCGGTACTGCCCCTGCCAGTTGAAGTCCCAGCTCTTGATCCAGATGAGAGGCCGGCTCGTTCCGTCGGGCAGCGTCGCGTCGATCTTCATTTCGTGACCGATCCAGTGCATGTGCGGCGAAACTGCGACGATGTCGAGGTCGACCGGGATCTCGAGCCGCGCGCTGCACTCGTAGCTGTCCGCATCCGGCGCAATGTCGAGATCGGTACGGCCGAACACCATGCCGCGCACGTAATGCGTCACCGGCTCCCTGGCGAAGTGGAGCCCGAGGCGACTTCGGTCGTTCTCCTTCTTGCCGCTGGGATGGTAATGGACCTGCATGATGACGTCGTCGCCCTCGAGCATCTGCCTCCCCATCCCGCGCAGGAACGTCTGCGGCGTCGCGCCGGGCGCCCAGCCGCCCAGTCCCCGCGCCGACATGAAGCCGGGCCCGCCGAAACCGTGGTAGCCGGGGGCCGGGTCCTGTGCGTCGCGCCTGCGCCCCTCGCCGCGATCGTCGAGGAACAGGAGCGCATGGTGAACGACGCGCGGATTGCCCGGCCGGAACTCGATGCCGACCACGGCCCGGTCCTCAGGGATGTCGCTCGGCAGGACGAAGCAGCGAAACGAGTCCGGTCCGTCGGCCGCGACCACGAACTCGTCCTGCATCTCGAGCACCAGATCGGGCTCGCCGAGCGCCCAGCCTTCCGCGAACTTGGGAAGCGGCGGCAGCTCCGCTTCGTCCCCTTGCGGCGCCCCTGCCCGCGCCCACTCTTCAAGCAGCGCGATCTCTCGATCGCTCAGGGTGCGCTCGTCGCGGAACTGCCCGTGACCCGGCTCTGCCGGCCACGGAGGCATGAACCGCTCCGAAGTCACCGAGGCGATGTGCCGGGCGCGGTGCTTTGCGTCCTCGTAGCTCATCAGCGAGAACGGCGCGACCTCGCCGGGCCGGTGGCAGGCGACGCAGTGGGTCCACAGGATCCCGGCGACGTGGCGGGTGAACGTGACATCCGTCTCGTTGATGGCGGTTTCCCCTGCCCATTCGATCGGACAGCCGACCGGCTCCGTGCTCGTCGCCGAGTCCTTGTCGCCGGCGGCAAGCCTCGCAAGCGCTTCCTCGAGGTCGCTCTTGGTCACCGCCGGTCTTTTGCGTCCCACTTCCAGATAGAGGTCATCGATGCGCCCGCGGTAAACAAGGCTGCCGTCGCGCCGGACCACGAACGCCTCCGGCACGTGCGAGGGCCGGAGCTGTTCGAACAGCTCCTGGTCGACGTCGTGGATCAGCGAAAACCCGACGGCAAACTCCTCCCGGAACTGCAGCACATCCGCACGCTTGAGCGACGGCCTCGACAGCACGCCGACGAGATCGACCTGATGCTTCCCGCACCAGTCCGCGATTCGATTGAGCTGTGGCACGTACTGAGCGGAGATCGGACATTCGGGATCGAGGAACACCAGGCACGCCCCGATCCACTGCAGCGACCGTCCGAGCGAATGGACCCTGCCGTCGAGGTCGAGGGCGTCGCTGGCTCCCGCAAGACTCAGAGCGAGCCCTCCTCGATCCGGTCCCTCGCTCGAGGGGGATTCAAGTAGCTCCTCCGTCGTGGACTCCTGCAACCCGAGTGCGACACCGACCATTCCAGCGAGGATCGGGTTCATCGTCGTCAAGGCAAGAATCAAGGTCGGTGTCGTCATCGAGGCTTCCTTAAGGGTCCGCGCAAGAATAACTTCCCGTTCTCGGTGCTCAGATTTGCGCCAGGTTCGTCCTCGACGATTGAGCGAATCCGGAAGCGTATTGGTGGATACGCTGAGGAATTCGCGATTGAGGAGAGGGCGAAGATGGTGTGAAGCTGGGCGCCCAGGATGGGAAGTTATTCTTGCGCGGACCCTAAGGTCGCCGCCGGGGCCTCGCGCGTGCAATGGGGAGTTGAACCGTGCACGGGCCCGGCAGCGCCGAGAGGAAGGCAGAGCTTAACGCGCGTGACGTTCATGGGCTCGGGGTCGCCGGAATGGACGGGGCTCGTGAACCGATTGGGTGAATGCTGAACCGGATTCAACGCGCGTGTCAACGGGGGATACAATCCCGACTCCTCGGATTCAGGGGCCCGATTCTCCGCTGCGATCTCCCTTCATCGTGCACGCCAAGAACTTCGTCGTCTGCTGCGCGCCGCTCTTTTCTGCCGCGCCGGAAGAAGCCGTGCAGTTCGAGCGCGGGCTCTGGCGCCAGGGCGACGTCTGGATCCAGCGCAGCCGACTGACCGCCCGGGTCTCCGCCAAAGTGTTTCTCTCGGGATCCGAGCTGAACCAGATCGAGCGGCCGATCGAGGAGACGGACGAAAGAAAGGTCACGATCCTCGAGGCGGACGCGAGCGGGCCGACAGAGTGGTGGATCGAATACTTCGGCATCCGGTTTCGCGCCGAGGGGACGGAGGCTGCAATTCACGTGTCGGTCGATCCTTCCCTCTCCGAAACCGGAGCCCGCCGCCTCGAGGAGGTGCGCAAGTCCCTGCAGTCGGAGTATGCAGGGCGCGGACTGAGCCACCTGCTGAGCCCGGTCCTCGAGGGGCGCAGTGTGCGGGTCGGGGACCAAGTCGACGTCGCCCCGGAAGTGGCGTCCCTGCTTCTTGCACCGGCAAGCGGCTGGAGCTGCCGTTCGATGCGCCTCAGGCTGCGCGGCGCAGCGAAGTCGCAGGGACTTAACTGCGGTGAGTTCGAGGTCGAGATCGTCTGCGAGAGCGACCTGCCTTCGGGGCAGGGGATGCGCGCGGAGCTGAAGGGTTCCGCACAGGTGGAAGCCGCCTCGTGCGCTCTAAAGGAGCTGTCCGTCGAGGGGCCGGTGTCGATGTCCCTCGATGGAGCGCCGGCGCCGATTCGGGTGGAGGCGCTGGCACGCATGACCTTCGAGCTTCGATCGGAGCAGAAGAGCCTGCGCTGGAACGGCTCCTCTTCGAGCTCCTGGCACGACGCCGCGTCCTGGTCTCCGCCGCAGGTTCCCGACGAGATCGACGAGGTCGCGCTAATCGAGCGGGAGGGCGAAGTGTTGCTCGAGGGGACCGTCCGGCTCGACGCCATCGCGGTGCTGGCACCACGAGCAGTCCTGAGGCTTCGGACCGCGACCCTTGAGGCCGAGGCGCTGGAAGGATTCCAGAGCGCCGGCGTGCTCGAGCTCGATCCCGGATCGCGGGCGGAGCTGATCGGGACGTTTCACAACCTCTCCACGGGCCGGGTCCTGGTCACGCGCGGCGGAGCCCACTGCACGTTCCGGACTCCCGGCTCCGTCGAATCGATCTGGCGCAACGACGGCGAGGTCCTGGTGTGCACGGGCGCGCCTTTCTTTGCGACTCTCCAGTTTCGCGGCGCCACCGTCATCGAAGGCGGCGGATTCATCCGCCTCGAACACAGCGGCGCGGTTCTCGAGACGGCGGCGGAATCATCGTTGACGCAGTCGAAGGAACACCGGATCTGCGGCGCCGGCCTGCTGCGTGCCGTGCTCGTCAACTACGGCATCGTCGAGGCAGACGTCGGCGGCGGCCAGCTCAGGATCGTCTCGGAGAGCCTGGTGAATCGCGGAGAGCTGCGCGCACGGAGCGGCGGTGAGCTGTTGTTCTCGGGCGGGAACATCGACAACGAAGGCGGAGTGATCGTCGCCGATGGCGGCAACGTGCTGTTCGCGAGTCCGCCGCCGCAGGGGGAGGGCGACGAGACCCCGGCGGTCGTGCGGATCAGGGGAGGAGTGTTAAGCAGCGCACCCGGAAGCCTGCTTCGAGTGGCGGCAAGGGGCCGGCTGGTCCTCGAGAGCGAACGGCCACAAGAGGATGCGCGACCGCCAGAGAGCGTCCAGCTCCGGGGCGACCTTTTGATCACGGAAGAAGACGCCACGGTCACCGTGCGCGGCTCCCTTCAGAACGACGGCACGATCCACGTGTTCGAGAAGGGCATCTCCTCCGCGGTGCTGCGCCTCGAAGCCGGGGACCCATCCGGCGAGGTCAGGCTCGAGGGAAAAGGCGGCATCGTGCTGCATCAGGAGGCCGCGGCGAGAGTCGAGCTCGCCGATCAGGTACGGTGCGTGCAGCATGCGCCGCACACGATCTCGGGGGCCGGTCATCTGTTGATGTCGCTCGAGAACCGCGGCACGATCCGCGCCGATCATCCCGGCGGACTGACGATCCACGTCCAGGAGTTCGGGCTCACCAACCTCGGCAGGATCGAGGTCATCTCCGGCGCGACGCTCACCGTGAAACAGGGAGAGCTGGTCCAGCTCGCCGGGGTCCTAAGGGTCGACGGCACTCTGGACCTTCGAGATTCACGTTTGTCTCTCGCGGGAGGAACGTTGAGCGGGACGGGGGCGTTGATGGGACCGGTCGTCAACAGCGCCGGCACGGTCTCGCTGCGCACCACGGCGTCTCTCCGGATCGACGGCGATTACGCGCAACGCGAGGACGGAGCTTTGCTCGTCGAGATCGCCGGGAACGGAGCAGAGTCCGAACGGGCTCTCCTCGACGTCTCAGGTTCGGCCCTGCTTGCCGGCACTCTCGAGATTAGCGCGGAAAGCTCGCGCCCCGCACCCGGCGAGCGCTGGGTGATTCTGTCCGCCCGAGGAGGCATCCACGGAAGATTCACAGAACTCGAACTGCCCGAAGGCCTCGCCGCCGAGCTCGAGTACACCGACCAGTCCTTGATTCTCGTCATTCGATGAGGAGGTTGAAGAAAACAGTCACCCTGGGCCCTGCCCGGACGGCAAAGCGTGCCTCCGGGTCAGAAATCCGTGGTGGCGGAGACTGCGTTAGAGGCTGCGATCCCTTGAACGGCCGCCGGGTCGGGGTACCAGACCTGGAAGTAGCTGGTGAATCCCGCTGGCACGCCGGCGGGCCAGGTGCCGGCGAGGGTAAAGGATCCGTTGACGTCGCAGTCGAGGCAGATGAAGAAATCGGGGCTCGGCAGCAGCGTGCCGCCGCGCACCGGCAGGCACAGCGCAGACATTCCGCCGATCAGGAAGGTGTGCGCGAACGGCAGGGCCTGCTCGAGCTTCAGAGTGACGGTGCTGCCGGCGGTGAGATCGCCGCTGCCGCCGAGTGAAGGTTCGCCGTTTGTTCCTTTTGTCGCATGGCCGAGGTCCGTCCACAATGGACCAGGGTGCGGCGCGAACCGTGCGGCCACATAGACCTTGGAAGGATCGACCGGCGCACCGACCACCGCCGTGCCGCCGCAGGGGTCGAGGTCCTGGAAGCTCAGCCCTCCGTGGATGGTCAAAGGCCCGTTGACCACCGGTGCGCTGATCAAGGTCTCCCGGAACATCTCGACGCGCGCGACCAGACGATAGTGGCGACCGGGCTCGACCCTGATCTCTCCGGGCAGGTAGACGCGCCGGTTGCGTGGACGGCGCTGCGCCCGCAGACGGCTTTCCTCGACGATGAACGGCTGTCCCGAGTCGGTCACGTCCCACAACGCGACCTTGAACAGGTCGCTGCCACATTGGGCGGAGCTCGCGGTCAACACTCCGTCGACGATGACCTCCTTGATGAGCTGCGGGCCGGAGGCAGCGTCCGTTTCAAAATCCATTCCGACGTACCAGTCGGGTGCCGGCGCAGAGCCCGGCTCGGACAGGGGCGTCGTGTCCGTCGGCAGCGCAAGTCCGCCGGTGGTCGTCGTCATCACGGCCTCTGAGGTCGGAACCGGAGCGAACTCGCAGCCGTCGGTCACGACCTTTCCGCTGCGGAACACCTGGATCTCGCGGCCTTCGAGGTCGGCGAGGTCGATGTCGCCCAGCTCCGGATTGACGATCCGGTCCACTCGCAGGATCCCGGCGGCGGGGTCGCTCGGAAAGTCGACGACCACGTCGAAGCGCACGTCCTCCGCGGGGTCGTCGGGGACCGGATCCGGAGGAAGGGCGAAGTGGACCGCGTATTCGTTCTGGTTGAGGTAGCCGCCGGCGCTCGACACCAGCAGCTTTCTCTTGGTGACTCCTTCCTCGCCGTGGATGCGCAGCTCGACGATGGCCCCGTACTCGGTCTCAAGACCTTCGGCCACTTCGGTTGAATCGCGCAGCACCTTCACGCGCAAGTGCCTCTTGAGACCGGGCGCAGTGTCCGCTCCGTACAGGTAGTTCTCGTAGAAATGCCCGACGTCGAGCCAGTTGCCGAGCAGGCAGTCCGGATCGCCGTCCTTGTCCCAATCGGCCCACGCCGGCGTCGCGGAGGTTAAGTGCGAGCCCGGAATCGAGTGGCTCGCGACGATGAAGTGACGGTCGCCGGTCTCGACCCACATGTTGCGGCGGAACACCTCCTTGGTGGTGAAGTCGATGTCGCCGTCCATGTCCCAGTCACACCGGGAGAAACCCAGGCACAGTCCGCTGTTGGGATCGTCGATGATCCCCTTGGAAGCCAGGAAGTACATGCCGTCGCCGTAGGCTTCGTACATGCGTACTCCCTGGCCGCCGACGCAGTAGGCGATGCACAGGTCCAGGTCGCCGTCGAGGTCGTAGTCGAAAAACGCCGCACCTTCGTCGTAGCTGACATGGAACTGGATTCCGGAAGCGGCCTCGGTCATCCACCGGAACAGAGGCTGGCCGGGCTTGGAGACGTTCTGGAACAGCGTCGTGCAGCTGTAGTGGTCGGGGTCTCCGTCGAAGTCGACGTCGCAGAACTCGGCGCCCTCGGGGCGCGCGCTGTCGGGCGGCGGGTTGTCGAGGCCGGCCGCGGCGCTGATCTCCGTGAACCGGTACTCGCCACCCGGTCCCGTCGGCCCCAGGTTGTACAGAAAGAAGTTTCCCGGGCCCCTGAACGCCCACGGCGGATACACCGGCAGGAAGGCGTCGAGGTTGCCGTCGGCGTCGACGTCGATCCAGCAGAGGGTCTCGGAATCTCCGAACGGCTGCACGTCGACGATGTTGGGGTCGACGGCGACGTCGATGAAATCGGCATCTCCCAGGTTCTTGAGGAGATGCATGAATTCATCCTGACCGGCGTTGCGCGGCTCGGTGCCGATGTCCGCGAGACCGTCGTTGTTGTAGTCGCCGAAGGAGCTGCCGTAGCGGAACCCCGCGGGCGGCAGGATGCTGTCCAGGTCCCTGCGCAGCTTCCAGGTCTCGCCCTGGACGTTGCGCCACAACTGGGCGGACTCACAGGCGAAGAAGTCCGGCCAGCCGTCGGCGTTGAAATCGCCCCACGACACTCCGTTCGTCTCGCCGATGACGAGGCCGCCGGGCCAGTCCGCGTTGGTCCACAAAACCAGGGGCACGTCGTCGGCACTGCCTTGCGCGTCCTCGTGCAGCTCGTAGGTGTGAGTGATCGTCTGCGAGGCGCGCGGCAGAAGATCGTCGGGCATGCGCAGGACCCGGCACAGCTCAACAGGAAAAGGGCCCGGCGCCGGTAGATCCTCGGGATAGCTCCAGCCCGCGGGTCCGCCGGGACGCCATTCACGCGAGAACAGGATGTTCCTCAGCGGGAAGTCGGTGAGATTGGCAATCTCAGAGAACGCCAGAACGACGGGAGCGGTCGCGTCGAAGCAGAAAGTGGTACTCACTTCGAGGTCGGCGGTGCGCGTGATGGCCGTGGCACAGTCGCGCGCCACGCTGAACGCGATTCTCTCCACCGGCGTTCGACCCCTCCAGTCCGGATGGGTCCCCAGGCACACTGCCTCGCCCGGTCCGTTCACTCCTTCGTAGAGGATTCCGGCCCATTCCGCGAACCCGGGCAGCAGTGTCGCGCCACGACCTTCCCCGAGGTCAAGCCCCTGGTCGGGCACTCCCACCAGCACTCCGTAGTCGTTGACCGTGACGGAGAACCTGCCGTTCGTGATCTGCGCGGTCTGGTCATCGGCAAAGGCGACCTGCGGAATCAGAGACCCGACGAGCCACGGAAAACAGACCAGGCTTGCGCTTCTCATCGAACCCTCCATGCACCGGACCGAGCGGCCGAGCTCCCGAACATGATGAGCGCTGCCCGCGCAGGCTCAATCCATCGCGAATAGGTATAGCCCGACGGAGACAGGCAGTCACGACGTCAGGGTCGGCTCATTCTGGATGTTCGAAGAGATACTTCATCGCGTCGAAGTCGAGCGTCCACGAGGCGTGGGCGCGATGAAGCTCACCCGTCCCATGACGACACCGATGGATGACGGCATCGAGGCTCCCCCATACTCGGGCAGGCCGGATGAACAGCTCTTCCGTTCATCGATTGTGTTCTACCGTCGCGAGGACGAACTTGAGGTAGCGACCTTCGGGAAAGTGGAGTGGAGCGGGGTGATCGGCGGGCTGTCCGCGCATCTCGAGAAGGCGGAGCTGGCTGCGAGTTCTCTGGCGTGCGCGGCCGAGAGCTTCGAGGAAATGCTCCATCGTGACGTGGCTGGAGCAGGAGGAGGTGGCGAGGAGACCGCCGTCCTTCACACACTGGATGGCGAGCTCGTTCAGCTCGGCGTAGGCGGACAGCGCCTTCGCGAGGGTCCTCTTGCTCGGCGCGAACGAGGGCGGGTCGACGATGACGCAGTCGAACCGCCGGTTCCGGCTGCTGCATTCGCGCAGGTACTCGAAGGCGTCGGCGACGACGAACTCGTGATCCCTGGGGTCGAATCCGTTGATCGCGAAGTTCTCACGCGCCCCCTCGACGGCGCCCTTTCCGACATCGACGCTGATGACCCGCCTTGCGCCTCCCAGAGCGCACGCCACCGAGAATCCGCCGGTGTAGCTGAACAGATTCAGCACCTCGAGACTTCGCGCGACGCCGCGCATCAGCCTGCGGTTCTCGCGCTGGTCGATGAACAGCCCCGTCTTCTGTCCCCGCACGACGTCGACCCGGAGCTTCATTCCATGCTCGCACACCTCGATCGGCACGGGAGGCGGCCTGCCCCACAGCTCGATCCCTGGCGCGCTCGGGTCCGAGTCCTTGGACAAGGCTTCTGCCCGTGCTCGAGGAGAATCTGATTTCGCGTCCTCGCCCCGTTTCCCGCCGAAGATGTCGTCCAGCCAGTCAAGACTGGGTGTCTGCATCTGCTTGCGCGGGCCGGAAGTCTTTCCGGGCTCGCGGACGCGGACGCCCTTGAGATAGATGCCTCGAGGCTTGGCGACGTCGACGAGGGCGCGCGTCAGCTCGCGCAGATGCGGCAGCCACGCCGACGTGTCGAGCTTCATCACCAGAAAGCCCGCGTACGAGTCGACGACGACGCCCGGCACATCGTCGCCCTCGCCGTGGATCAGTCGGAAGACATCCGTTCGGTCCGCGGTCGAGCGCTCGACGCGCGTGCCCTGGGAATCATCGACGTCGTCCGATCGGACCACGGATTCCGTCGTCTCCAGGCCGAGCGCCTGGACTCGCAGATGAAGCGCCCTGAGAACTCGACTCTTCCACAGGTCCTCGTCGGGACGCGTGCGCGGGTTGAGGGTGATCACTCGCAGAGGAATCGGCGAGCCATGCTCGTACAGGGCGAGGCCCAGCGGCCGGCCGTCCTTCCGCTCCAGCGTGATGAAATCGCCGGTTCGGGCGCTCAAGCTCCGGCCCTCGAGGACGTCCGCGAAGATCCATGGATGACCCTTGAGGATCTCCCGGGCGAGGCCTTCGCTGAGAACGAGTCGGGGGCTCATGATTGATTCTTACCCTCTCCAGGCGATGGCAGGTGGTTTCATTGCGGTAGTTTGTACTCGGCGCAGAAAGGATTTCCCTTCCGTGATCTTTGCATGCGGTCCGCAGAGGAAACTTCCCCCCATCCGCCGGCGCTTCGTGGCAGGAGGGGTGCTGCTTGCCCTGACCGCGATACCGACGCCCGCGCTGGGACACGACTGGAACGGTCTGGCGCTCGACCCATCCGGAAACCTGTTCACGGTCGACGGCGAGACCGGGCGGATCTTCAAGGTGACTCCGGAAGGCAAGGTGAGCGAGTGGATCTCCGCCAAGGTCGGCGAAACCCTCCTCCACCCTCACCACCTGGCGTTCGATTCGAATGGGGCCCTTTATCTGCCCAGCGGCTGAGGAATGGGATTCATCCACAAGATCGGCCCGGAGGGCGCGATCGAGATCGTCACCTACCAGAAACCCGCGGATTTCGCGCTGGAGCACGTCCTGCCGGACGGCGAGGGCGGCCTCTACCTGCTGGGGCCGACTTCGATCTTCCAGCTTTGCGAGGGTTCCGTGCGCGTCCTCGCGAACGGCTTCAAGGATCTTTCGGCCGGTGCCGCGGTGCGCTCGAAGAGCGGAGCCTTGTACATCGTGGACGGCAGCCAGGTCGTGGTGATCAAGGGTGAAGAAAGGCGCACCCACTCCACTCCGCTCAAGTTGCCGTTCGGGATCGCGGTCGACCCTCGGGACCGCTGTTACCTGACCGATCACCTGGGGAACACCATTCACGCGATCGACCCGGAAGGTCAGTGCCACAGGATCGCCGGCACCGGATCCCCCGGACACAGGGACGGCCCCGCGGCACAGGCCGAATTCTGCTTCCCTTCCGGCATCGTGGTCGACGCAAGGGGCCATCTGTTCATCAAGGAAAGCGGCCGCAACGAATCTCACCTGGAGCCGCTGCGCATCCGCGAGCTCACGCCGGAGGGTCAGGTCACCACGTTCGCGAGGATCAATAGAGCTCCGTAGCCGCAATGCCATTCACTTTGGGGCTACCCGTCATTCCCGCGAAAGCGGGAATCCAGGCCGTTGATGCGCCCAGTGCCTGCCTACCGTGATTCCCGGGAATGCGGGAATCCAGTCTCATGGACGGCGAGCGCGCACAAAGTGAATGGCATTGTCCGTAGCCGGGTCTCCCTCAAAAGCGCGCGACGAACTGGATGAACCCCCTGGCCTGGTTCTGCAGTCGCTCCCTGATCTCGGGATTCACGAAGTTGCCGTCCTTGTCGAGCATCTCGTGAACACCCTTGATGAACACCCGTTCCGGGTAGAGGTAGGCGTTGCGGTAGCCGAAGATCTGCTGCAGATGCTCGACGGGCCTGAGGCCCCCCCAGATGCCTGCGCCCAGCCCGACGAAGCACACCGGGCGGCGCTCGAACGACTCCGGGAACGGCAGCATGTCGATGAAGTACTTGAGCACCCCGGGCGGGCCGCCGTTGTACTCGGGCGTCACGACGATCAGACCCTTGGAGTCGAGCACGCGCCGCAGAAACGGCTCGAACGTGGCGGGCTTTTTCGCGTACGAGGTCGGATGGAAGATCTCGGGCGGCAGCTCGGCGAGATCGTTCACCGCGAGCGGCTCTCCCAGCTCCTTGTAGATGCTCTCGACCACCCGTGCGACCGCGCGGGTCTTGCTGAGCGGGCGGTTGGTGCCCACGATCAAGGTTTTCATCGGACATCGATCTCCTGAGCCGTTCGGTCGAGTCGCGAGACCGGCAGAACGATCGCCCATCATGCGCGATCGCGAGAGCTCGTTCGAGATCTCGCTAGCCCCAATGCCGTTCACTTTGTCACTCTCCGTCATTCCCGCGAAAGCGGGAATCCAGGCCCCTGACGCACCGTCATTCCCACGAAAGCGCGTTAATCCACTTTCGCAGAGGGCCGGCGCGCGCAAAGTGAATGGCATTGGGGCTAGGGCTCGTCCGAAGGGCGAGCCCGGCCGCGTAGCGGCCGCAGGGGCCGCCAAGCGGCACCTCTGGAAAAAACCTGGCCCGGTTCATGTGCATTAGCACTTCATCCCTGAACACACTGTCGATCGGTCGGAGCCTCAACAAACAATCGCAAGAAGCCTTGAAGCAACGGGTCGCGACCGACTTTCCATCCTGTTCATGAACAATTCGGGCTGGGCACGCTGCCGAACGCGGGATCGGACTCCATCGTTATGATCGCCCAGCCCGCTGCTCCGGCGACTGCTTCGGCCGGCGACGGGCAAACGATGCGAGGATTCCCCTTGGCGGGAAACACGTTTGGACAGCTGTTCCGGGTGACCACGGCCGGCGAGAGCCATGGTCCCGCCAATCTGGTGATCGTCGACGGTGTTCCTCCCGGGGTCGCACTCAGCGCCGATGATCTTCTTCCGGATCTGAGGCGCCGTCGCCCGGGACAGTCGGCGCTGGTCACGCAACGGCGCGAGGAGGACGTTCCCGAGATCCTCTCGGGCGTGTTCGAGGGCAGGACGACCGGCACCTCGATCGCCATCCTGATCGCCAACAAGGACGTGCGCTCCAAGGACTACGAGGACTTCAAGGACAAGTACCGGCCGGGGCATGCCGACTTCACGTTCGACGCGAAGTACGGCTTTCGCGACTGGCGCGGCGGCGGTCGCTCGAGCGCGCGCGAGACCGTGGCACGAGTCGCGGCGGGGGCGATCGCGAAGAAACTGCTCGCTGCGCAGGGAATCGAAGTCGTCGCCTACGTCAAGCAGGTGGGGACGATCGTCGCGGACGTCAAGGACCCGGCGGCGATCCGACTCGAACAAGTCGAGGCGACGCCGGTGCGCTGTCCTGACCCGCTCGCCGCGCCGAGGATGATCGACTTGATCGAGCGGATGAGGAAGGAGCGTGACTCGATCGGCGGCGTCGCCGAGATCGTCGCCAAGGGAGTCCCGGCGGGATGGGGTGAACCGGTGTTCGACAAGCTCAAGGCCGACCTCGGCAAGGCGCTGTTCAGTCTGCCCGCGGTCCTCGGAGTCGAGTACGGCGCGGGCTTCGCCGTCGCGACTGCGCGCGGCAGCACCAACAACGACCCGTTCGTGCGCGCTGAGGCGGGCATCACGACCGAGAGCAACCGCCACGGCGGCATGCTCGGCGGTATCTCTTCCGGTCTGCCCATCGTCCTGCGCTGCGCGATCAAGCCGACCAGCTCGATCCCGCTCGAGCAGAAGACCGTCACCAGGGAAGGCCAGCCGACCACCATCAGCGTCAAGGGCCGTCACGACCCGTGCCTCCTGCCGCGCTTCATCCCGATGGGCGAGGCGATGGTCGCGATCGTCCTCGCCGACCACATGCTCCGCCACCGCGCCCAGTGCGGCGACGCGGCGCCACAGTAGCCTTGCGTTCCAAAGCGTCCCGCCGGGAGGTCTCGGTCCCGGGAAGCCTGAGGTTGGCTGGTCGGAAGAGCGCGGAACAGTCGATGGAGGGAGAGACCAACGAGGAGAGAGAGAGAGAAACTATGAATATGACCGCGAAAGTCCTGGGTGTCCGGGTCTGCGGGGCGGTTGCGGGAATGCTGTTGCTCGGCTTGACGCCGACCGTCGACGTGTTCGCGGAGAAGCTCAAGGGCAACCCGACCCTTCGCCAGACGATCGAGTACTGGACCTACGCGCACGCGGTGATCGAGGTGACTCGCGGGCCGCTCTCTTGGTGGGGCACCGTCGACGTCTCCGCGACCCTGACGATCGACGAAACCGTGCTGACGAGCTTCAGCCTCTACACGGGCGATGATTCGGACGACGATGGCGTCCTCGAGAAGAGTGAATGGACCCTCGAAGAGATCGGCTCCATCACTCGGACGGACGCGCAGGCGGTCGGCTCCATCCCCAGGACGACCGTCAGCGCCCGCAAGGACGCCTATCGCCTCGTCATGGTCGACGACAGGATCGGCATGACGTACGAACAATGGGGCGCGGAACTGAAGTACGAAGACCCCTGATGGCGCTTGCCGTTGTGATCGCGGGCGAGAGTCAGTTCGGTCGTCAGGTGCGCGAGGGTCACTCTTCAAAGACGCCGGTGAACACCTCGACTGCAGGGCCTTCGAGCCACACGGTCTTCCCGGGCCCCTTCCAGCAGACTCTCAAGTCGCCGCCGCGCAAGTGGATCGTGACTCCTTCCTCGACGAGTCCCTGGCGGCGGGCGATCACCCCCACCGCAGCCGCGCCGCTCCCACAGGCCAAGGTCTCCCCTGAGCCGCGCTCCCAGGTGCGTTGCCGGAGCTCGGTTCGAGACAGCACCTCGACGAAAGAGACATTGGTGCGCTCCGGAAAGTCCGGGTGGTTCTCGACCTTGGGGCCGACCTCGGTCACGGGATAGCGCTCGACGTCGTCGACGAACACGACGCAGTGCGGGTTGCCGAGGTTGACTGCGTGAATCAAGAGTGCGCTCCCGGATGCGGCGGTCGGTGTCGCGTGACCGCCGGCCGGAGACTTTCCCGGCGTGCCGGAGGCGGCGGAGGCGGCGGAGGCACGGGCGAGTCCCAGGAGGGGGAGCCGTTCGCCGAGCACCTCTTCGTCGGCCTGGTTGGGTGCAAGGCGCATCGGGATCTCGCTGCGGCGGAATCGCGGTGCGCTGAGCTCCACGGACAGCTCTCGTGCTTTCCCGTTCTCATCCTTCGCGCTGACTCGAACCGCGGTCATCCCGGCCCTGGTCTCGATCGCCATCTCTTCGCCGGCGCGACCGCGGTCAAAAAGAAACTTCCCCAGACACCGCAGGCCGTTGCCGCACATCTCCCCTTCCGAGCCGTCGGCGTTGAACATCGCCATGCGCGCGTCGCCCCTGACCGAAGGGAGGATCACGATCAAGCCGTCCGCTCCGACTCCGGTGCGGCGGTCGCTGATGGCCCTGGCAAGCCGCGCCGGCTCGCCCACGTTCGTCGAGAAGCCGTCGACGTACACGTAGTCGTTGCCCGCGCCGTGCATCTTGACGAATGGGATGTTCAAACTGGCTCCTCTCCCGGAGCGCTGGCCTGTGGTGCCGACCTTTGAACGCGCGACAAAAGACTATCGAAACGACCCGGTGCGGCCAGAGGGTCGGCTTGGCCCGGATTATTCATGAAGATCATGGGCCGTGTGTCGCAACTCGTTGTCTCAAGTCTGCTTGCGATGTGGCTTGAGGCTACTAGTGGTCTGATGCAGAGATAAGGTGCCTTTTCCGCCGAGAGATTCGGACCGCAGGCGAGGCGCGCTGCCGAAGCAGGTTGAAGAGAAACCTGCTGAGAAGGCGCAACGAAGCCTGCGGTTCGAAGATCCGGCGCAAAAGGTGCCGTATCTCTGCATCAGACCACTAGGACCAATGGACACTCTGTGCATCCATGAGCCAGGCCAGGTTTTTTCTAGAGGTGCCGCTTCGCGTCACCTACGGCCGCCACACGGCCGGGCTCGTCCTTCGGCCGAGCCTGACCCGGATCATTCATGCATGATCCGGGTCACGGCGGGCTCAAGCCTTCATCCTCTGCCGTCTCCGGCTTCTCCCGGGTGTTGATGTAGATCAACACGCCGAGCACGGCGACCATCGTCAGCAGGAAGCCGAGCATCATCAGAATGCTGAAGTTGAGGCTCTTCGACAGCCCGCTCACCTCCTGCGCATTGTCACGGGAGGCGACCGCCTCCCGGCACATCGCTCACTGCGGGTGCGCCGCCGCTCCCGTGAGCACCCACATCACCAAGACACCGATGATCTTCACCCACTTCAACGGATCGGCTCCATCCACTTCTCCTCGGGGCGCACCAGTGTATGGATGCGACGTCCTCCCCGGAAAGGGCAGCGTGGTCGTCGCCGGTCGAACCGGGCTCATTCAAATCGAGCCTGGTACAGCATCCAGTAGATGACGACGCCGGTGATGGACACGTAGAACCACAGGGGCAGGGTCCATCGGGCGATCCTCTTGTGGCGGTCGATGGCGTTCTTGAGTGCGAAGCGCAGGGTGACGAGGACCAGGGGCACGATCGCTGCGGCAAGGATCGTGTGGGAGATCAGGATGGTGAAGTAGATCGGGCGGGCGGCCCCGGTGCCTTGGAACTTGGTGCTTCCGGCGTTGTATTTGTGCACGACGTAGGAGCACAGGAACAAGGCCGAGGTCGCGCACGCAGTCAACATCAACCTCTTGTGCACCGCGACGTTTTTCTTCCGGATCGCGGCCCAGCCGAAGAGGATGAGCATCGCGCTGATTCCGTTCAGGGTCGCGTTGACCGCGGGCAGCCTTGAGATCAGGGATTCGAGATCGTCCAGCAAGAGGGCGACGTCGTGGCGCACGGCTCCCAGGGGGTCGGGATTGTAGGAGGCGGTCAAGGTGTCGACGACCGAGCGCACCCAGCCCTGCGGGTCCACGATCGAGAAGCGCGTCGAGTGGATCACCTGATCGCTGCCTTCCGGGGCGTCCCCGATCGGCTGGATGAACCCTTTCTTGCACAGATCGAAGGTCGCCTCCTTGTCGCCGGTGATCCAGTACCAGCGCCCGAAGTCGGCGCCGAACTGCGAGGCGTAGGCCTTGAGGCGTTCGGGCGTGTCGAACCCGGGGTCGGCGGTGATCGTCAGGAACCGGACCCTCGAGTCGGCGGCAAAGGAATCGGCAAGCTCCTTCATCTTGCGCGTCATCTCGGGGCAGGGACCGGCGCAGCGCGTGAACACGAAGTCGCAGATCCAAACCCTGTCTCTCATGCTCTGGAGAGTGAAGGGCCTTCCCAGGCAATCGGTGAAGGCGAAGTCGGGGAGCTTCCCGAAGTTGGCCAGGATCCGTCCGCGGTCGGCGTGAACGCCGGTCGCCGCCGCCTCGTCGCGGCGGATGAACCGGGCATAGAACCAGATGTATCCCGCCGAAAAGACGAGCAGGCCGAGCACGATCAAGAGCAGGCGTCGCAGCAAGCGGACGTTCCTTGCCCGGATCATCGCCTCCTCAGACATGAGGTCCATCATCGTTCTCCCGGACTCCTTCGATCGCCTCTGGCCTCTGGAATCACCTGCGAACACGCAACTCGATGCCCACGGCCTGCCCGACCGCGGCTTGATTCGTCCTCATCGTCGCCCTCCTCGGTGGATTCGCGGGGAGCCGGTCGCGATTCACGTCGACTGAGCCCGCGGTTCACCGGGCAAAGACCGGACCAGCCAGGCGCGATCCAACCCTGAATGATCCGGAAGTGCCTTTGGCCGTCATTCCCGCGAAAGCGGGAATCCAGATCCTTTGCGGCGGGCGGGTGCACAACCCTGGATTCCCGCTTTCGCGGGAATGACGGAGAAGAGTTCGCGGGAATGACGGCCAAAGGATTCCCAGTGCCTCCGTCGGGTTCCACTCTGCCGGTTGCTCACCGACTGAAAGACAGAAGACACAGAAGAACGGGAAGGTACACGAGCGAGATCGACAGGACGGAACGTGCGGCGCGATCGGTTCGCGTTCTTGAGAACCAGAGGCTGCCGGCGACCAGAAGTGTCCCGCCGATGAGAGCTGCCACTCCGTATCCGCCACCCGATTGGTCGAGCGCCACCGGAAACAACGACAGCGCGAGCAGGCCGAGCGACTGCAGGAGCATCTGGCGTGCCGTCAGCGAGCCGTCGGCGTCGTCGCGGGACAGCATCCGGAAGCCGCCGGCGCGGTAATCGTCCCGGTACAGCCATGCGATCGCGAGAAAATGCGGGAGCTGCCACAGGAACAGCAGGCCGAACAGGATCGCCGCATGCAAGTCGAGGCTGCCGGTCGCGGCCGCCCAGCCGATCAAGGGCGGCATCGCGCCCGGAACCGCCCCCACCAGCGTGTTGAGGTGGGTGCGAGTCTTGAGCGGGGTGTACACCAACAGATATGCCAGCAGCGTCGCGACAGTCAGCAAGGAGGTGAGCGAGCCGACGAACCACCCGAGCTCGACCGCGCCCAGGACGGAGATCCCGATGCCGAAGATCACGGCATGGGAGACCCTCAAGCGGCCCGCGGGCAGCGGGCGCCCACGGGTCCGCTCCATCCTGGCGTCGAGGTCGCGTTCCAGCACCTGGTTCAGGACGCTGCTCGCGCCCGCAAGGAGCAGCACGCCGACCACGGTGTGGAGCAGGTGAGCGGCGCCGTGATCGACTCCGGCCCAGCGGTATCCGAGAAAGGTGACGAGCCCGACCATCAGCCCGATGCGCGGCTTGGTCATCAGGAGGAGATCCCTGGACCAGGCCGCGGAGAACGACCGATGGAGTCTGGGGGTCGCGTTCATCCGACCTCCGCCTTGCGCAGGCGCAGCCGGCAGGAGCGCAGAACGAGGAACGCGCAGCACCCGAGGATCAGCGCACCGTTGAATTGATGAAGTGAGGCGATGTCCCAGCGGGTCTTCGTCAGGACCGTGAATGCGCCCAGCGCAACCTGCAGCAGGACCAGAAGGGCCACCGACGCCGCCGGTCCGGTGAGTCGCGCCGCGAAGTCGCGCGATCGCGCCAGTCGAACCCAGTAACCGATGACCGTCAGGAGGACCACCAGGGCGCCCGCACGATGCGCGAAGTGGACGGCGACCTTGGGGTCCTCGAGCGGCGGGACGACTCTTCCCAGCGACAGCGGGAAGTCCGGAATCACGAGCGCGGAAGCCGTGTGGCGCACGATGGCGCCGAGCAGGAGCTGCGCCAGCACCACGCCGAACAGCCTTCCCCCCGTGCGCCGCAGACCGACTGCCTCGGGAGCCATCGCCGGCTCTCCCAGAATCCACTCCCGCGACAGGAAGTAGCTCACCGCGATCGACAGACACAGGAAGAGCTGCGCGAAACAGCCGTGGGCGACCGACACGGCCGGCGGCAGGTAGTACTTGACGGTGATCCCGCCGAGAACTCCCTGCACGATCACCGCGGCCAGCATCGCGACGCTCGCCCACCGCAGCCATGCTCGCGTCTCGCGGCGCAGCATCCACGTCATGTGCACGATCGTCAGCAGGCCGACGAGCTGCGCGACCAGCCGGTGACCATGCTCGTACAGCACGTTTCCCGGCATCGGAATGAACCACCATCGCCCGTACGACGTCGGCCAGTCGGGGACGGCAAGTCCCGCATCCCTGCTGGTGACCAGGCCGCCCACGAGGAGCAGGAGAAGCGTCGCGAAGGTGTGGACCAGCGCGAAACGGAAGTGCGCCTTGCGGAATGCCGGTGCCGGCGACCGCTCGAGCAGAGCCTCGCTGTGCCCGGCACTCACCCGTGCGAGCGCCGTCGTGCCGAGTGCGGGCGCGGAGCTTCCCACGAGAATCTCAGACCTGCGCTTCATGGGTGGCAGCAGGCTGCGCGGCAGGGATCGGGATCCACTGCGGCGCGAAGTCCTCGGCGGTGTTCGGGTGCGAGAACTCGTACGGACCGTGGTACGCCGTCGGCAGCTCCTTCCAGTTGAGGTGCGGCGGCGGCGACACCGTCGACCACTCCAGGCTCCCCGCGTGCCACGGGTTGTCGTTCTCGACCTTCCGGCCGAAGAAGATGCCGTGGACCAGGTTGACGAAGAACGGGATCTGGAACAGACCGAGCAGCATCGCGCTGATCGTCATCACCTGGTTCATCCAGTGGAACTGGTCGAGGAACTTGTACTCGAGACCCGAGCCGATCCGGCGCGGGAACCCGCCCATGCCGATGACGTGCATCAGGAAGAAGGTGCCGTTCATGAAGATGAACGTCCCCCAGAAGTGGACGTTGCCCCAGAACTGGTTCAGATGGCGGCCGAACATCTTCGGAAACCAGTGGTAGATGCCGGCGAAGATGCCCATCACCGAGCCGGTGAACAGCACGTAATGGAGGTGCGCGACGATGTAGTAGGTGTCGTGGATGAAGATGTCGACCGGCGCGGACGCCATGTAGATGCCCGACAGTCCGCCGATGGTGAACATCGACACGAACGCGAGCGCGTACCACATCGCCGGGTTGAACTGGATCTGGCCGCGCCACAAGGTCCCCAGCCAGTTGAACACCTTCACCGCGGACGGCAGGGCGATCATGATCGTCGAGATCATGAACGTGGTCCCGAGCGTGGGATTCATGCCGCTCTGGAACATGTGGTGGCCCCAGACGACGAAGCCCAGGCCGGCGATGCCCGAGATCGCGAACACCATCGGCTTGTAGCCGAAGATGGGCTTGCGGGAGTAGCAGGCGATCACGTCCGAGACGATGCCCATCGCCGGCAGGATCATGATGTACACCGCAGGATGGGAGTAGAACCAGAACAGGTGCTGCCAAAGGATCACCTGGCCGCCGCCCGCGACGTCGAGCGGTACCCCACTGATGTCCAGCCCCTTGGGCAGGAAGAAGCTGGTTCCCATGTGGCGGTCGAACAGCAGCATTCCGAGCGCGGAAGTCAGCACCGGCGTCGCGAAGCACTGCAGGATCGCGGTGATGAACAGCGACCAGACGGTGAGAGGCATGCGGAACAGCGACATGCCCTTGGTGCGCAGGTTGATGATCGTCGTGATGTAGTTGAGGGCCCCCATGATCGACGACGACCCGATGAAGATCACGCCGACGCACCACAGCGACTGTCCGTTCATGAAACCGAACTGAGGGAGACTCGACAGCGGCGGGTAGCCGGTCCAGCCGGCTCCGGACGCGCCGCCCGGGACGAAGAAGCTGGTCGTCAGGATCAGCGAGCCCGAGAAAAACACCCAGTACGAGAGGCCGTTCAAGAACGGAAACGCCATGTCCTTGGCGCCGATCATCAGCGGGATCAGGTAGTTGCCGAAGGCGCCGGTGAGCAGCGGGATGATGACCAGGAAGATCATCACCGAGGCGTGCATCGAGAAGGCGGTCGGATAGAACTCCGGCGTCATCACGCCGTCCTTGTCGTACACCTTGGGCGCCTTCTCGTCGTCGCCGAAGTACAGGAGCTTGCCCGCGCCGAACAGGAACGGGCGGGGCATGTGCTCTTTGGCTGTGAGTTCGAGAAGCCCTGCGTTCTCGACCGCTTCTTTGGATCGCTCGACCTCGGCTTTGACGATGGCCTGCGCTTCCGCCTCCGGGGTTCCCCCCTGGACAAGATGCTCGGCTTTCTTCGCCTTGCTCCAAGTCGTGTAGTTGTACGGCCAGGCGATCTCCCAGCGCACCATCAGCGCCAGCAGGCCGCCCACCAGGAAGAAGAACAGGCAGGTGAAAAGGTACTGCAGACCGATCACCTTGTGGTCGGTCGAGAAGACGTACTTGCGCAGGAACGGCATGGCGTGCTCGTGATGCCCGGCCTGTGCGTGCACCTCCTCCACCGTCACCGTCTGAGCTGGGTTCTCGGTCATCGTGCCAATGCCTCCGTCACTGTGCGGCGAGCCAGCGGTCGACCTCTGCCCGCGGCATCACATACAACCGGCCGAACATCCGGTAGTGCCCGAACCCGCACAGCTCGGCGCAGGCGATCTCGTACGGGAGGTACGGAAAGTCCTTGTCCAGCACCGCCATCCGGTGGTCGAGCAGCCGGCCCGGCGGCGCCACCTCGCCCGCCCGGGTCGGCTTGAACCAGACTTTCATCACGGTCCCCGGGACCGCGTCCTGTTTCACTCTCATGTGCGGGATGAACAGGCTGTGGATCACGTCCTTCGAGCCGAGCTTGATCAGCACCGTCTCGTTCTCGGGAACGACGACCACGCCAGCGCTGTTCGAGAAGTCGTCCGCGGTGTCGAGCCTGCCGTCGGGACCGGGATAGTAGACGTTCCAGTTGAACTGCTGCGCGACGATCCTGATCGTGTACGCCTCGCCGTCCTTCGGGAAGGTGTTCTTGATCTCGTCCCACATTCCCGTGCTGTAGAGGCCCAGGGCCACCAGGATCACCGTCGGCGCGCACGTCCAGACGATCTCGAGCTTGTGGCTGCCGTGGGTGTAGAAGGCCTTGCGACCCGGCTGGCCCTTGTACTTCAAAAGGAACAGGACGAGCGCGATCTCCACGCCGAAGAACGCGATCATGATGATCACCGTGATCACGTTCCACATGACGTCGATCGGTCCCGAGTAGGAGGAGAACGACGGAGCCAGCCACCAGAGATTGTCAAAGTCCATGCCGCTTCCTGCCCCTTCCCGGATTCAGCGGACGAGACTCACCCGGCCGCTTGCTTCGGAATTGCACTTCAACGTTTCGCCAGCTTCACCTGCGGGCGCAGCATTGTGATCCATACTCATCTTTTTTTGCATTTGAACTCGACGGATGCCGTCTGCCCCGCCGCCACCGTCACGCTCTGCTCCTGAACGCCGCAGGCCTCGGTCCACAGCCTGACCTTGTGCGTCCCCGCCGGCGCGTTCGCGATCGTGTACGACCCGTCCTCCGCGCTGACCGCGAAGAACGGATGCTCGAACACCGCGGCATGCGCGGACATCCACGGATGGACGTCGCACTTGATCTTGATCGGCGGGCTGAACTCGGGGAACGCGAACTTGCGCTTCTGAACCTCGGGCTTGGGCATCGCGATGTTCGCCTCGGGATTCTCGATCGCCATGATGTGCACGTTGTGCAGGGTCTCATCGCTGCTCTTGATCTCGAGGGGCTGGCCCGCCTGCACCGCGAACACGTGTGGGACGTACATGCAACCCAACTGATCGATCAGGAACGGCGTCGCGGGGGCCGCGTACTTGTCCGCGACGTCGAGGTAGACGACCGCATAACGAAGCCCGCCCCCCGGGCCGACGACGACGTCCTCTCTGAAGACTGCTTCGCCCTTCCACGGCGCCTGGCACACGGGCTCGGTCATGGTGAGCTTTTCCCGCGCCGGTGGGGTTCCGTCGTAGAGAACCTTCCCGGTGATCGTTCCCGACTCCGCCGGGTTCACAGTCTTGACCGCCGATCCTCCCGCGGAGGCTGACTCCCGGTCGACCCGTTTGTTTCGGGCTTTGGTGTCCCCGCCGCCGCTACACCCGAAGCACCCTGCAAGCAGGGTCACCAACATCATCAGGCTCAATCCAACTCGCATCGTTTTTTCCTTTCGCTGGTCCGTTGGAGCTACTTCTCGCGGACCAGCTCTTGCAAATCCTGTGCGAAGTGCGCGGAGAACAGGTAGTCACGGACGAGGTCCATCTCGCGCTCGGCGTCGTTGATCTTCTCGGGCCACGCGCTCCTGCGCGCGCCGGTCTCCGGAACGATCGGCCAGAACGCCGTCATTCTCGTTCCCGGCTGGTACGCGAGCGGATCCACCAGCCAGTGTCGCACCCACTTGGGCTGCAGGCGGTCTTTGGTGTAGGCGAGGTTGGGCGCCAGGTCAGCCTCGGTCTTGCCTTCCGGCGGGATGCCGCTCGGGAGGTGGCACAGCACGCAATTGTTCTTCTTGAACAGCTCGCGCGCCAGCTCGAGGTCCGACTCGGACAGCTCCTTCGCCGGCGCCGTGTTCGGGAAGTCGATCTGCGCGAGGAACGTCCCGCCGACCGCCTTGTACCCGCGCGCGACCAGCTTCTGGTAGAGCTGGTACTTCCCGGCCTCCGCCTGGCGCACGCTCTTCTCGTCGTAGCCGTTGAAGTCCTTCTCGAACTTCCTGGCGACCTGCGCCCACTTCCCGCGGTCCTCCGAGGTGTGCCACAGCTCCTCTTGCGCGAAGTAGGCGATGAGATCGTTCAGCTCCTGCTGGCTGAAGTCGAAGGTGGGCATGCGCGCCTTCATCCAGGTGCGAAGATGCGCCTTCGAGCCGCGCCCGCCGCCCATCGACGGGTCGGTCAGGAACTCGAACAGCCAGTCGTACTGGGTGCGCGCCCCCTGCCCGTCGAGCAACGGCGGGAAGAAGCCCGCGGCCGCCTCGCCGATGAACTTGCGCAGCCTCCCGCCCTCGCGGTACAGCACGTGACAGCCCAGGCAGTTCTTGTTGCGGACGATCTGCCGGCCGCGCTCGACCGCCAGCTCGTCCCCGTCGAGGTTGCGCTTGATCGTCTGCGCCAGGTGATCGTTGCGCAGCGACAGGACAAAGGTGGCGACGGCTTCGAGGTTGTCGCCCTCGAGCGGGAACTGCGGCATCTTGAGCTGCTCGAACGGCGGGCGGTCCTTGCCCTGGTCGAAGAAGCGGGTGTTCGCCAGCTTCTGTTCCAGCCAGCTCTCGCGCTTGAACTTGCCCTCCGCCTTCCAGTGCATCTCGAACGTGCCGAAGTCGAGGCGGTCGGCGTGCTTGCTGCCCCAGCCGTTGAGCTCCGTGCCGATCTGCTTGTCGTTCTCGTGGCCGGCGATCAGGTGGCAGCCGGTGCAGCCGTAGTGATTGACCAGGAACTCGCCGGCGCGGCGGCGTTTCTCGAGCGCGCTCATCGAGGCGATCAGCTCGCCGGCGCTCTGCTCGGTCATCCGCTCCAGAAACTTGTCCTTCAGGATCTGGTCGTAGAGAGAGTCGTCTTCCGGCCGGCGAAAGACCTTCGCGTCGAACTCGGGATTGCGCAGCTCCTTGAGATAGGCGACGAGGTCGGCCGCCTCCTGCTCGGTGAGACGCAGGTTGGGCATGTTGGTCCGGACCCGGTGCGGGTCGAGGGGCACCTCGTCCCGCTTCCAACCCTGCTCGACGTCTTCGCCGATCCACACCGAGCCCGGGTCGAGCAGCCAGGTGAACAGCCAGTCCTCGGTCACCTTCGAGCCGATGCCGGAAAGATCGGGACCGTGCGACAACGGGTCGAGTCCCTCGGCGCTGAAGCCCGCCATGTCGTGACAGGCGAGGCACCCGACGCCGCCGGTGTCGCCGAACAGCTTCTTGCCGCGCTCCGGATCGCCGCTGCCGGGATATCTCCGCAGGGCCACCGGCGTCGACAGGTTGTACAGGTACTGCACGATCGCCGTCACCTCGGCCCGCTGGCGCTCTTCCTGTTGCTTCTTGTTGTCGAGGTGGAAGAACGTCGGCATGCGCGCGTCGGCGCGGAAGGACTTGGGTGCCTCGACCCACTTCAAGGCGAACTCCGGGCTCTTGAGCTTGCTCTCGATGTGGTAGAGCGGCGGCCCGACCTTGCGGTGGTTCTCCATCGGCGCGAGCTTGTGGCAGCCGAAGCAGCCGTAGTACTCGACCAGGTCACGGCCGCGGTTCCACTGGTCCGCGCCCGGGATGTGCACTTCCTGGTTGTGGCACTTGTAGCAGGAGGCCTCGACGTAGCTCGAGGACAGCATCGGGTGGTCCCAGTAGTGCGCCTCGTGCCAGTGATGCTTCTCCTCCCAGTCCTTGCGCTGCTCCTCGTGCGCGGGAGTGTGGAACGCGAGGTTGAACGTGAGGCGCTGGCCGTTGCCCAGGTGGCAGCCGCTGCAGCCGAACCTCTCCTGGGAATGGGGTGAGAGCGAGGTCGCGAACAGCTCGGGCCTTGAATGCGCCTTGAAGACCGCCTTGTCCTTCAGGTCCTCGTATTCCTCCCACTTCGGGTCGTCGTAGGCGTACTCCTTGTGGCGGTCGGAGGCCGCATGGCAGGTGATGCACATGTCGACCTTGGGAACGCGCAGGAAATTCAGGTCGTCGAAGATCTCCTTGACGACGATCTTCTCGACCTTGACGTTGGGCGCCATGAAGTCGACGAACAGCGCGTTGCGGAACTTGGTGAACAGACGCGTGGTGTCGACGCTCTCCTGCTTGCGCTCGAGGCGACCGACCTCGCGCTCGAGCTCGTCGACCTGCTTCTGGATCTCGGTGATCGCGGAGTCGTGGGCGGCGAGAGACGCGCGCTCCCGGGTCAGAATCTCTTCCGCCCGCTTGTTGTCGTCGTCGAGCTCGAAGAAACGCCGCTTGAGCTCGAGATAGTGCTCGAGAGTCCGCTGGTTCGAGGACTTCCGCGGCGCCCAAAGGTCCTCCTCGCCGAACGCCGCCTCCTCGTAATGGAAGCGCTCCGCCTCGAATCGGGCCTTGGCCTTTTTCATGTCGGCGTTGATCAGGTTGAACTCGAGCTCCGCCTCCGCAACCGCCTTCACGAGCTCGGGCCGGACGTGATGGTCGGCATCGAGCTGGAGCCTTGCGGCATCCTGTTTCTCGAACAGCTCCTTCAGCGTGCGGTTGGCGACGGGACCGCCCGCCTGTCCCCAGGCGAGCTTTGCCTGGGCTCCCGCGACGATGTACTCCTCGTCGAGGAAATCCCTGCGGCAGCTCTTCCACTCCCTTGCGTAGTCGTCCCACACCGACCACACGTACGAGAGCAGCATCACCAGGGACGAGAGCAGGAACCACCGGTTGAGGGACGACACCTTGTAGTAGGTGTCCCCCATGCTGGATTTCTTGATCTCGTCGGCCACGGCCAGATCCTTTCCTTCCCTTCCTCGCTCAGCTTCCAACGTCTCACGCGAATCGGCGTCCGGCCTTCCGCGTCGAGCCGGTGGACGTCCTGCCGTCCACGGGGCTCCCGAATGCTCCGAGGGTCAGATGTTGAGGAACAGCTCCTGGATGTTGACGAAGTACTGCAGGTTCACGGTCCAGCGCAGGACCATCTTGATCGGCAGGGCGATCATCATCAGCAGCATGACCACCATTGCGAGGTACCGCGGCTTGCCCATCTGCGCGAGCAGCTTGCGGAAGACGGTCAACCCGAGCATCAAGGGCATCACCCCCAGATACCCGAGCACCAGCAGGATCCCCGGCATCTCCCGCGCCAGCCAGAACGTCGGCTTGTTCATGTCGAGCCCCCACTCCCAGAAGATCTGGCTGAACTGCACGTTGGCGGTCGCCTCGACCTTGTGGGGATTCTGCGGCTCGAACGGCCCGAAGAACGCCTGATTGGGCCCGCGCAGGAACGTCATCAGGATGATCATCGACACCCACAGCACGACGAACCCGTAGAAGAAGGTGACGATCGCGAACGGCCGCTCGCGGAACGTGTAGTAGCCGTTGCCCTTGGGGTTGGGGTCGACGTACGGGATCGCCATCAGGCCGACGATGATCAGGCCGGGGAAGACCACGCCGGCGAGCCAGGGGTCGTAGTACACCAGCATTTCCTGCAGGCCGAGGAAGTACCACGGCGCCTTGGAGGGGTTGGGAGTCTTGTTGGGGTTGGCCGGCTCCTCGAGCGGCGCGTCGAGCAGCATCCCCCAGACGATCAGGATGGCCGTCCCGATCAGAAGGCAGATGAACTCGGTGTACACCAGGTCCGGCCAGACCAGGACCTTCTTGGGGATGACCTCCGCCTCCATCGGCGGCTCTCCCCGGGCGATGCGGTCGTCGTTCCTGACTGCGCGGGAAAGACTCAGCCAGCAGAAGAACCCCACCAGGAACAGCATGAACACGATCGGCACGTTGTCCGACTTGCCGACGTTGGCGTGGAAACCCGGGTTCTGCACCGCGAACACGAAGAACAGGACGGCGGCCCCGAGCATCGCCAGGGCGACCTTGCGCTGCACGAAGAACCGGCGCCAGATCAGCATCGCGAACACGGCGAGCGTGAAGATCGAGAAGAACAGGCTCGGCGCGGCCAGCGCGTTGAACAGGGATTCGATGACGTTTCTCACTTCTCGATCTCCGCGGAATCAGACATCACAGGGGACCCGAGATGCCGCCGTCCTTGCGGATCCGCCAGAAGTGGACCGCCATCAGGATGGTCGCCGCCAGCGGGATGAAAATGCAGTGCAGAACGTAGAAGCGCAGCAACGTCGCCTCGCCGACGAATCGGCCGCCGAGCAGCGCGAAGCGCGCATCGTCCCCGGAGTGGACCAGGCCCACGTCGCCGACCGAGATCAGAGAGGCGAGCGGCCCCTCGTAGCCGGCGATCGGCGTGGCGCGCGCCATGTTCGAGCCGACGGTGATGGCCCAGATCGCGAGCTGGTCCCAGGGAAGGAGGTAGCCGGTGAACGAGAGCAGCAGCGTGAGCACCAGCAGGATCACGCCGACGTTCCAGTTGAACTCTCGCGGCGGCTTGTACGAGCCCGTCATGAACACCCGGAACATGTGCAGCCAGACGGTGATCACCATCGCGTGCGCCGCCCACCGATGGATCTCGCGCATGATCCCCATCGGCACGTGCTCGCCCAGGGCGATGATGTCCTGGTAGGCGTACTCGGCGGTCGGCCGGTAATAGAACATCAGCAGCACGCCGGTGATCGTCTCGACCAGGAACAGGAAGAAGGTGAGACCTCCCATGCACCAGGTGAACGACAGCTTGATGCCGGAGGTGCGGACGTTGACCGGATGCAGATGGAGGAAGACGTTGGAAAGGACCGCGAGGGAGCGGTTGCGGACCGTGTTCGGATAGCCGTGGCGGAAGATCGAGCGCCAGATCTGGCTGTCCTTGACGTGATCCATCAGGCCGGGTCGCTTGTAGTGCGACGTGCCCGGACGCGGGATCCGTCCTTCCTTCTCCGTCGCCCTCTTCGCCGCCGACTTCTTGTCTGCGGGAGGAGGTGTGGTCTGATCGGCCATTCAGGCCCTCCTGACTGATCTTGCTCCCGAGGCTCCATCCGAGCCTCGACCGGTTCTCAGTACGCGCGCCGCCGCCCTGGCCTCGGTCCTTCACGCAACGATCACAGATACAGAAACGACTCTTGCTTGCTCCACTCGCCCTTCTCGCCCTGGAACTTGGTGCTCTTGTCGACGAGCACCTGCCCGTCCTCGGCGGTCGTGATGCGGTAACGTTCCAGCGGGCGCGGAGCCGGACCCTCGAAGTTGATGCCCGTCTTGCGAAAGCCGCTGCCGTGGCAGGGACACTTGAACTTCTGCTCGTTGTCCAGCCAGTTGGGCGTGCATCCCAGATGCGTGCAAGTCGTCGACAGGGCGAAGAGGCCCTTCTCGTCGCGCACCAGCCAGGTGCCGTTGGTCTCCTTGAACCGTTCGTCCACCCGGCCGGTCGCGAAGTCCTGCGGCAGGCCGGCCTTGAACTGCAGGGGCGGCTCGTACGTCACATTCGGGAACAAGAACCTGAGGACGTAGAAGAGCACTCCGACCAGCGATGAGACGGTGAACGAGATCCAGGCGAACAGCAGCAGCCAGTCGCGACGGTAGAGCTCTTTGGCCTCCCAGACGGTCTGCACCTTCGGGCGAGGCTTGGGCGGCGGAGGCGCGGCGGCGGGCGGGCCGGCCTTGTCGGCAGGCAGGTCCGCAGAAACGGGTTTCTCGGCGGCGTTCGACATCCCTTAATGCTCTCCCGTAAGGATTACGTGCCGGTTGCGATTCTCCCGCTGTCACCGGCTTTTAAGGCTCGGCAGCAGAGCTGCCCTGGTCTCATCCACCGCAAGATCCGGGCTGGACTGTGGATGGATTCCCCCCCCACAGTGTCGACAACGGGCCGGGCAGGATACTCAGGGCCCTCGGGCAGGGTCAAGGAGAGCATGGCGCTCCGCGACCCGCGAAATCCGCCGCGACAAGGTTCGCGCGGATCTACCGACTCTCCGAGCCTTCGCCTTCCAGCGTTCGAAGCAGGCGCCGCGCGTCATCTTGAACATCGCGATTGGGGTCGGAGCCGGCGAGATCTCGGACCAACTCTCGAATGCGTTCGGTGGCACCGTCTTTCGGGAGCTTTTTGCAGGTGGCGAGGTTCTCGACCGAGATCAGGGCATACCGGAGAGTGGTCCCGGAGGGGTCGGCGGACTGCACGCTCATAAGCCCCGAGTCCGGGTAATGCTGCCCGAGCTCCTTGAGCCGGCGGCGATCCAGGATGAGCTCGAGTGTCGGGAGCCCCTCGGGAAAACCGAGCTTGGCAAGTGCGAAGGCGGAGTTGATTCGCACCCAGAGGTCCTCGTCGTCATGCAGCTCGACCAGCCGCTGGTGCATGGATTCCGGTACCTTGTCTCCGGACGAGAGTCGCAGGAAATACAGATCGCCCAGGGCGAAGGTGGCGACCATTCGATAGCTTTGGTCGCTCTCCCTTGTGAGCCGGAGCAGAACGTCGCTCGCAGCCTCGTCCCCGAAGGCGCCGACCGCGCGGATCAGAGTGAACAAGGCGGTTTCCAGGTCTTCCCTGGCGCGGGAGGGCGCCTCCGGAATCTGCTCCAGGCCGGTTTCGATGGCGGCGATGACGTGAGGCACGGCCTCGCCGTCCTTGAGTCGCGCCGCCAGCAACGCGAGGTAGGCACGCACGTTCATGCTCTCGACGTCGTTCTCGAGCACGCCGCGAAGGCGTTCCTGAAACCGGCTGTCCGCGCGCAGCAAGTCGACGTTTTCCTGCTGATCGACGAGGTGCACCAGGGCGGCCGCAGCCTGCCAGCGCTCGTTGAGTCCGCCGGTCTCGATCCGGTGGAGCAGCTCCTCGGACGAATCAGGCTCGCCCACCAGGGCTCCAAACCCGAAGAACACCCCCACGATCACCGCGACGATCAACATCGGAACGAGGAACAACGGTACAAGCATCTTTGGATGGGAGCTCTGGGGCTCGGATTCACTCAAAGGCTCCAGCTCCGAGGCCCCGTTGCCGGAGACCTGGTCGTCCTCCTCCGCGTCCGGTGAGGCCACTTCCTTCTCCTTCTCGCTTGGAGCCTGTGTCAACGCTACGCGGCCGGGCTCGCCCTTCGGACGAGCACCAGCCCGGATCCGATGATCCGGGCTTAGGTGGTGAGATGAAAGCCTGCTCCTGCAAGTCTCTCGCCAGCGAGCTTGGATGCAACGGAACCAGGGGTGCCGGGGTCTTCCTGTTCGATGGATGACGCGCAACGCCCCCTTGAGGACCGCCGCTTACGGAAGATTCGACTTCCTTCGCTAAGAGGGATGGGTCCCGCTGCGGCGAGGAAGGCTGACTCTCCAAAAAGTCTTGAGCGAAGCGCGGTGGTCCGTCGAGAGCCCCAGGCAGGTCTGCCATGGAAAGGTTGATTTGCAACTTTATGCAAGGTAACTCATAATCATGAGCAAGGCTTTCCGGCATCAGCGAATCCGGGATCTGGTGAAGGCCGGCGTCGTTTCAAGCCAGTCACGGCTCTGCGACCTGCTTGCCCGGGAAAACCTGCCCGTGACGCAGTCGACTCTGTCGCGGGACATCAAGGAGCTTCAGCTTGTCAAGACCACGGACGGCTACCGCCTGCCCGACTCGGTCGCGGACCGGAAAGGCAGCGATCACTCAGGTCTGGAAAGGTCGGTTGCGCAGTACCTCTCGAGCTGCCAGACCGCGCACAACCTGCTGGTCCTCAAGACCGCCGCCGGACATGCCCATCCCCTCGCGGTCGCGATCGACCGCGCGGAGCTCGACGGCGTGGTGGGGTCGATCGCGGGTGACGACACGATCCTGGTGGTGACACCTTCCGAGGAGCATTCGCAAAAGCTGGCGGATCGATTGCTGAGGATGGCCGAGGGTCGGCGGTGAGCGTGCAGAGCGCGCGTCTCCCCGCGCGCGCGGCCGGGAAAACGAACAGAGAGAAGGGGACGATGAGCACCGACCACGAGCGGCTTTCCGTCGGCGATCTGCTGACCATCGCCGATCTGTCGCGCGCCGACGTCGAGACGATCTTCGAGACGGCGCGCCGGCTGAAGAGCACGCCGGCGGATTTCTCGACCACCTTGAACCATCAGACGCTGGTGCTGATCTTCGAGAAGCCGAGCCTGCGCACCCGCTGCACCTTCGAGATCGGAGTCGCGCAGCTCGGTGGGCACTCGATCTATCTCGACCACACACGGGTGCGGCTGGGCGAGCGCGAGTCGATCCGCGACGTCGCCCGCAGCATCGATCGCTGGGCGCACGGCATCGTCGCGCGAACCTACAAGAACAAGTCGGTCATCGAGCTGGCGGAGCACGCGCAGATCCCGGTGATCAACGGATTGACGGACCTGCTCCATCCGTGCCAGGGACTGACCGACCTGTTCACGATGCACGAGCACTTCGGCTCGCTCTCGGGTCTCAAGGTGTGCTTCGTCGGCGACGGCAACAATACATGCCATTCGCTGATCTTCGCGTGCGCGGTGATGGGCATCGACCTCACCGTCGTCACTCCGGAGGGATTCGAGCCCAACTCGCGCGTGGTCAACTCGGCGACCACGCTGTGCCGGGGGAGCGGGGCGAGCCTTCAGATCGAGAATGACGTCGGCAAGATCGCCGGGCACTCCGTGATCTACACCGACACCTGGGTGTCGATGGGACAGGAGTCCGAGACCGAGGAGCGCACCCAGCTGTTCTCGCCGTACCAGGTGACGACCGAGATGATCGAGCGGGCCGGCAGGGACACCGTGTTCTTCCATTGCCTTCCGGCCCATCGCGGCGCAGAGGTGACGGCGGAGGTGATCGACTCGCCGCGCTCGCTCGTCTACCAGCAGGCCGAGAACCGTCTGCACGTCCAGAAGGCCCTGATGCACCTGTTGATGGGCGCCCCTGCCCGCGACCAGAGGTCCCTCCAAGCCACCGCAGGGTAGAACGATGCATCGCTCGGCCGGCTCGATTCGGAGCACCCTTCGCGGCTCTGATCCCCGCGCGCACCAGCGTTCGAAGGAGATGGAGAATCCCATGGCTGACAAGGCGATCCGGCCGAAGAAGATCTGCCTCGCGTACTCGGGAGGTCTCGACACCTCGGTCATCATTCCGTGGCTGAAGGAGAACTACGCGGGTGCGGAGGTGGTGGCGTACTGCGGCAACGTCGGCCAGGGAGAGGGGGAACTCGAAGGGCTCGAGACGAAAGCCCGGCAGAGCGGTGCAACCAAGCTGATCATCGAGGACCTGCGCGGCCAGCTCCTGGAAGAGGTGATCTTCCCGGCGCTCCGTGCAGGCGCGGTGTACGAGCGTCGTTACCTGCTCGGCACCTCGTTCGCTCGCCCGATCCTCGCGCGCGGCCAGGTGCGCGCGGCGCTGCACGAGGGTTGCGACGCGCTGGCCCACGGTTGTACCGGCAAGGGCAACGACCAGGTGCGTTTCGAGCTTTGCTTCCAGGCGCTCGCCCCCGAGCTCGCGGTGATCGCTCCGTGGCGCGAATGGGACCTGAAGTCGCGCGAGGATCTCCTCAAGTACGCGGCCGCACACGGAGTCCCGGTCAAGCAGTCGGCGAACAAGATCTACTCGCGCGACCGCAATCTCTGGCATCTGTCGCACGAGGGCGGCGAGCTGGAAGACCCCGCGCAACCGGTGCCCGAGCACGTGTGGCAGCTCACGGTGAATCCTGCAATGGCGCCGGCGAAGCCCGATCGCGTCAAGATCGGGTTCGAGGGCGGTTCACCGGTCGCGGTCGACGGGAACCGCCTCCGGCCGGCCGAGCTCCTCGAGCTGCTCAACCTGCGCGCCGCCGCGCACGGCGTCGGTCGGGTCGACCTGGTCGAGAATCGCCGCGTCGGCATCAAGTCGCGCGGCGCGTACGAAGCTCCCGGCGGAACGGTTCTGGTTGCGGCGCTGCAGGCCCTCGAGGAGATCTGCCTCGACCGCGAATCGATGCGGCTCAAGGACTCCCTTAGCGACCGTTACGCCGACCTGATCTACGACGGACTGTGGTTCTCTCCGGTGCGCGAGGCGATCGACTCGTGCATCGGACGCCTCTTGAGCCACTTGAGCGGCGAGGTGGAGATGGAGCTGCTGCGCGGCTCTTGCAGGGCCCTGTCCAAGAGCTCGCCCCACAGCCTGTATCGCGAGTCGCTGGCCACGTTCGGCGAAGGTCAGGGCTTCGACCAGAAGGACTCGCGCGGGTTCATCAAGCTGCACGGCCTGCAGGCCGCTCTCGCCTGGCGCCGCGACCACCCGTCCCGCGCCCAGACCACCGCCCGCAAGTAAGGGCCCGTCCCGAAATGGTTGCGCCGTTTCGCCGGCCCTCGCCGCCGCTGGCGTTGTTGCGCCTCCTCGGAAACCAAAAAGGTTGCCTGCGTCGGCGCGCCTGTTTCGTGACGTACCCTAAAGACCGACTCGAGCGGTGATCGCGGCGGCGAGCTTCGTCCTCACCCCTTCAGGCCGCGTGCTCGACAGCGGTCGCGAATACGTCCTGCTCGAATAGGGAGCTCGACCGCGCTCACAGCAAGCTGAGATGCTGGCGCAGCTCGATCTTGAGCTCTTCGGGCAGCACGACTCTCTGCACGCTGCGCACGAACAGACCCTCGGCATTCATGTCGCCGAGGTCGACCATCTGGTCGCAGGTCTTGCCGGCGGAGTTGCAGAACAGACGCACCTGAGGGCGAGGGGCCATCTTGGGGTCCTCTTTCCCGCGGATGACGACGCCGATCTCGCGGGTGTCGAGCAGCACCAGGGTGCCCACCGGATAGATGCCGAGCGTATTGACGAACACCTTGAACAGCAGCGGGTCGTACTTCGTCCCCACCTTCTCCCGCATCACGCCGAGCGCCTCCGGCGGCGACAGCGGCTTCTGCCGGAAAGGGCGCGGCGAGGTCAGGGCGTCGTAGGAATCGCAGATCGCGATGATGTCGGAGAAGAGCGTGTTCTTGACGCCGTCGGGAAGCTTGGGATACCCCTTTCCATCAGGACCCCGGTGGTGCTCGAGGGCGGTCTGGATGCAGCGGACCACGACGTCCACCATGCGGCTCGACTGCAGGAACGTCTTCACCGCGCTCATCGGATGGCGGTGCACCGCCTCCCATTCACGATCCGTCAGCGGACCCGGCTTGCTGGTGATCAGGGAGTCGACCTCGCCCATGCCGAGGTCGGCGAACAACGCCGACAGGCCGAGGTCGCTCAGCACCTTGCGCGGCAAGCCCAGGCGGTTGCCGAGCACCACCGCGAGGATGGCGGTGTTGGTTGCGTGAGTGACCGCGTACTCCTCCGGCTTGCGGACCGCGCACAGTGACAGGAGGATCGTGTCGTCCTCCTGCGCCGTGTCGATCATCGAGTGCATCGCCCGTTTGGAGTTGCGGAACGGGAACTTGCCGTTGATCTTGCAGGCGGCCATCACCTCGCGGAACACGGTCATCGTCTTGTAGTAGGCCTCGACCGACCGGTTCTTGCAGTCGGCGACCGAGCTGGTGATCTTCACCTCCAGCGGCGGTTCGACGGTGATCAGGTCGATGCCCTTGCTCACGAGCTGCTCGAGGACTTTCTTGAACGGCTCCTTGTCCGACTCCCTGCAGGCCTGCACCGCCTGGCAGAGCCCCTGGATCTGCGCCAGGGTCACGCCCGCCTTGAACAGCACCTTGCCGATGCCCCGCGTCGTGAGAGTCTTGCGCAGGAACTCGAAGGCCTCGTTGCCGCCGGTGACGCTCTTGATGCGGACCTCGTTCAGGAACAGGAACTCCGACCGCGCCTCGAGGGCGGCGTAACCCTCGGTCCCGGCGAACACGTTGACGGACTGGATGAACTGGTTCGCGCCCTGTGCCACCATCGTGTGCTCGAAGCCGTACATCCTCGAGAGGCGGATCACGGAGACGAGGCTCGAGACGAACGTGAGGCCGTGCTTGCGGACATTCTTGTTGAGAATGTCGGATACGCTGATGCTCTGCTCGGACTCGACCGGTTGAACGGTGGTCATGGAAGGTCACTCTTTCCTGCCGGTG
>Ga0247727_10002838_pt1 | contig 39045 bp, 41 predicted proteins | sample WisWelCaveWW1625_FD_202498 | JGI IMG/M metagenome (GOLD analysis project Ga0247727, IMG submission 202498) | Biofilm microbial communities from Wishing Well Cave, Virginia, United States - WW16-25 | ecosystem: Environmental > Aquatic > Deep subsurface > Groundwater > Cave microbial mat | place...
AGGATGGGCTCCGCAGGGGCCGAACAAAAGGATGCGGCCAAGGACAAGAAAGAGCAGCAGAAGGAGGACGCCGTGACGTCAGCCTGATCCCAAGACCTCAACTGTCCACGAAACCGGGGTAGGTCCAGGCGGAGGATCGAGACGGTATGAGGGCAATCTGGCGTAGGCTCAAAGGTCTTGGGGACGATGTGAGTGACTTGCCCAACATGGAGGAACTCCCCGAGCGGCATCCGCCTTGGCCCTTGATCAGGCTGGCGCTCGAGCTGTCGATTCTGGCAGCCGCCGCGGCCCTCTTCTATCTCACCCTGCGATGAGCCAGGCGAAGAAGCGGCCAATGGCGTAGCAAAGCGACGAGAATGCTAGGCTCATGGCTGCTGCGGCCAGAACGCCGCCAGCCATCACCCGAGATGCGCCGGCCTTGGCGAAACGGGGCTGTAGGTAGGCGTATTCATGCAATGTGGAGAGGATCAGCAAAGCCGCGCCGAGGACGACGATGTAGACCGGCGCGCCCGCGAATGCCAACCCGGCGACCGAGAGCATAACAATCAGCTCGACCTTGCCAGGGTCGTAGTACGTTCGAGAGAGAGTTCGGTAGCCCCGCATCGGCTGCTAGTAGCCCTGCGCTGCCGATTCGCACAACAGCCTACCCAAGCGCGCTGTTGAAAGCTGCGCAGTGCGGTAAACCGCCCACCAACGAGAAAGGGCCCCGCCAGGAGGCCCAGTCTTGTGCGATTGCGATTGCGTGTCAGGAGAGAGGGCGGCCGTTTCAGCGCGCCGTCTGCGACTGCTGCGGCACGTCTGCGCCGAGCTTCAGCGGCTCGTAGTAGGCTGTCTCCCGCCGGCAGGCGGCGAGAGCGGTCACGGCACACAACACAGCGACAACGGCGATCTTCTTGACGTTCACGATACGACCTCCAAGCACTGTTTACGGTTGCCAATAAGACCCAACTCACCCCGTTGCCCAAGCAACGAATGGTCAAAGAAGCCCCAATTCTGTTGATAACGCCCGAAAGTCACGTTGGGTGCCGGCGCCCAGTCCTGCTCAAGCTTGCGCCTTGGCTGCCCGCTTGCGTTTGGCGGCCTCGGCGCTGGCTTTGGCGTGCGGGCGCGAGCGGGGACAGACCTCAGCCAGGAAGTGCACCAGCGTCCCCGTCAGCGCGTCCTCCTTCAGCCCGTAGTGCACGTTCTGGCCCCGCTTCTCGCGCCACACCAGCCCGGCGTTCTCCAGCACCGAGAGGTGCTTGGAGATGGCCGGCTGCGACATGATCTCACTGAACCGCTCGGCGATCTCCCCAGCCGTCATGTCGGTCTTGGACAGGTAGGCGAGGATGCGCCGGCGCGGGGCCGACGACAGCGCCTCGAAGATCTTGTCGACCGACATCGTCGGCTCCGGATAGCTTGGGCCCCAGCTTGCATGCAATGGGCACACGAGACATAGCACACCTCGTCGTCGGACGACCCACGCGAATAACTCTTGCCCATATAACTAACGAGTTATATAGTCAAGGGATAGGGATGGGCGGCTCTGGTCGTGCAAGGGAGAGAGCCATGATCTCGGCTGCAGCGGCGCCTGGGCCTGCCCCGATACCCCGCGATGTCGTCGACGAGGCGCTGGCGAGCTCGCAAAGCTCGCTGCGCTCACCCCGCATGTTCGATATCGAGGACACGAGCGCGTTCGAGGGCGCGGTGCGCTGGAAGCCGGTGAAGTCGCTGTGGATCGGCGCCATGACCGCCATCGCCCTCATCGGCGGGCCGATGTTCTTCACCTGGGGCGCACTGGCGCTGTTCCTCGTCACTACCGCCGTCACGGTCTGCCTCGGCCATTCGCTCGGTATGCACCGCCGCGCCTACGACTGCCCGCTGTGGCTGGAGCGGCTGTTCGTCTATCTCGGCACGTTGGTCGGCATGGCTGGCCCCTACGGCATGATCCGCCAGCACGACATCCGCGACTGGGCCCAGAGGAAGCCCGGCTGCCATGCCTATCTCGCCCACCGCAGCCCGATCCTGCGCGACGGCTTCTGGCAGCTGCACTGCGAGCTGATCCTCGCCCATCCCCCCGAGCTCGTCCTGGAGCGGCGCGTCGCTGAGGATGGCTTCTACCGCTTCATCGAGCGCACCTGGATGGCGCAGCAGCTGCCATGGGCTGCGCTGTTCCTCGCGCTTGGCGGCATGCCGTGGCTGGTCTGGGGCATCGCCGCGCGCATTGCCGCGTCGGTGACGGGGCACTGGCTGGTCGGCTACTTCGCCCACAACCGCGGCCCCCGCTCCTGGCATATCGAGGGCGCGGGCGTGCAGGGCTACAACGTGCCCTACTGCGGGCTCATCACCATGGGCGAGGCCTGGCACAACAACCACCACGCCTTCCCGGGCTCGGCGCGGCTCGGGCTCGACGCCGGCGAGACCGACCCGGGCTGGTGGGTCCTGCTGGCGCTGCAGCGCCTCGGCCTGGTGTGGAATGTGAAGACGCCGGAGATGCTGCCGCACCGGCCCAATTTGGTTGCGATCGCGGGCGAGCGGGCAGGCGTGGGGCGGGGTCGGGCCCTCAGCCGCGCTTGAACTTGCGCAGGAAGGCGGCGCGGGCGGGGGCATCTTCCAGGGGGCCGAGGATGCGCAGGCCCATGCCCGTGGTCGTGCGCCAGGCCACCTCCGCCCTGTGGATCACGCCTCGGCGGGCCTCGGCCAGGTAGAACTCCTCGGGCAGGCCGTGCGAGCTTGTCAGGCGGATGTGCGCGCCGCCGTCGGACACGTTGTCGATCGTGCAGTCGATGACCAGTTGGGCCTGGCCGAAGATGACCTTGCCCTCCTTCAACACGCGCCGGCGAGTGCTCTTGCGCTGGTTCTTGCCGTCTTTCGGCGAGGGAGGGGCGGCGGGGGCGGCCTGCGGCTCGGTGGCCGTCTGGGGTGCGGGCGCCGTCGGCTCGGCCACGGCCGGCGCCGGCTCGACGGGCCCAGCCGTTGGCGGGGCGGCACTCAGCCGGGCCACGACCGCAGCCGATCCCGGCTTCGGAGGGGTTTGGCGAACGCCAAAAACTCGTTGCGACATACCGGCCCCACACTGAGCCCGATCCTGTCCCCCCGTGGCGTTTGATACACAACGCTCGGTTAAGGATCGGTAACGGCCGGGGCGGCAATTTGAGCGATTGTGGGCAGCGTCGGCGCCCGTCAGCCGTCGAGGCGCGCCACGTCGAGCCGGTGCACGATCCCCTTGGTCTGGCTGTTGAGCGCCGGATAGCGTATCAGCACCAGCGGGTCGTGGCCGGGGATGACATGCCGCGGCGAAGCCGCCAGCGCTTTGAGGCGGGCATAGCCCTTCAGCGTATCCTCGACATCGATGCCGATCGGAAACACCTTCGCCTTCTCGAAATTCTCGTAGTAGTGCGAGGCGTCGGAGGCGAGCACCACCGGCCCGGTCGCCGTCATCACGCGCACGCACTGCAAGCCGCGGCTGTGGCCGCCGATCTTGTGCACGGTGACACCGGGGGCGATCTCGGCATCGCCGTCGTGGAACACCACCCGGCCCGAATAGACGTGACGCACCATCTCGCAGACGTGGTCGGCGGTGAAGGGGTAGCGCAGATGGTTGTGACACATGCAGGGGCCGGTCGCGTACGCCATCTCGGCGGCCTGCAGATGGAAGCGGGCGGCGGGGAAGGCGCCGAGGGTGCCGGCGTGGTCGTAGTGCAGATGTGACACCACGATCTGCTCGATTGTCCCCGCGGCGGCACCGATCAGCTCCAGGGCAGCCGCCGGCGTGCGGGCGATGCGGCGCCCGCGCTTGGCCCCCTCGGCCTCGTCGAAGCCGGTGTCGACCACGATGGTGCGCTGGGCATTGCGGATGACCCAGATGAAGTAGTCGATCGGGTGGGGGCCGTCATGATCGTCGGCCATCAGAAAGCTCTCGAACCGCTTGCGGTTGGTGTATTCGCCATACTTGATGGCCATGATCTCGTAGGTCTCGCTGGTCACGGGTGTGCTCCCTGCAGTTCTCGGTTGGCCGGCGTAGAATGGCTGTGCCGGGCCGGTCTGTCATCCGGACGTGCCGGCCGGCGTGGCAACCTTGTTGGAGCTCGGCCGTCGCGCGGGCGCGCGCGCCGCTGCCCGCGGGCCGCGAAAATGTTGTATTTGTGCGAGAGCTTGGCGTTTCGAGTGCGGTCGATGTGTTGGGAGCCCTCCCTGTGAACGTGTCCTTCCTGCAGGAGCTGATGAACGCGATTGCCGACCAGGGTCGGCAATTGCTGCCGCGCTCGCTCGGCCGCTCCGCACCGCAGGACGACATCGTCGAGCTGGCCGGCGCCCTGCTCTCCGGCCGCGGCGAGGCCTCCGGCGTCGCCATCGCCAGCCAGATCCTGGCGCATTACCGCACTTTGAGGGCCAAGGAGCGGCAGGCCTTCCTCACCTTCTTGTCGCGCACCATGCAGCCCGACGCCGACGACGTTGCGCGCGCAGCCAAGGCCTATCTCGCCGCGCCCGGCCCGGGCAACATGGCAGCCCTGCAGGAGGTCGTCGAGAGCCCGTGCCAGGAGTTCTTCCGCCGCCTTAACCTCGCGCCCGGCGCCACCGCCCAGATCGTCGCCATGCGCCGCGACCTGCTGGAGGCCGCAGCGCCGGCGCTCGGCGTGGTCGAGCGCGATCTCAAGCACCTGCTGGCGTCATGGTTCAACCGCGGCTTCCTGGTGCTGCGCCGCATCGACTGGCAGACCCCGGCTGCCATTCTCGACAAGATCATCGCCTACGAGGCCGTGCACGAGATCCAGGGTTGGGACGACTTGCGCCGTCGCCTCGATCCGGCCGACCGGCGCTGCTTTGCCTACTTCCACCCCTCGCTCATCGACGAGCCGCTCATCTTCGTCGAAGTGGCGCTGATGGGCGAGATGCCGCAGAGCATCCAGGCGGTGCTGCAGGAAGCGCCCAAGAACGGCGATCCGGCCGACAAGCCGAGCACGGCGGTGTTCTATTCGATCTCCAACTGCCAGGAGGGTTTGCGCGGCATCTCTTTCGGCAGCTTCCTCATCAAGCAGGTGGTCGAGGACCTGCTCAAGGAGCGCACCAGCCTCAAGACTTTCGTGACCTTGTCGCCGGTGCCGCAGTTTGCCGACTGGCTCGCCGATGTGCTGGCCGACGACGCCACCAGCCTCGTCACGCCCGCCGAGCGCGAGCGTCTGCTGGTGCTGGAGGACCCGGCCTGGGTCGGCTCGGCGGCGGCAGAGCCTATGAAGCCGCTCCTGTTGCGGCTTGCGGCGCACTACTTCCTCAGCGTCAAGGTGGAGGGGCGCCCGGTCGATCCCGTGGCGCGCTTCCATCTCGGCAACGGCGCCCGGCTCGAGCGCATCAACTGGCAAGGAGACCTGTCGGCCAAGGGCCTGCGCGAGGCGCACGGGCTCATGTGCAACTATCGCTACGACCTCAAGGACATCGAGAAGAACCACGAGGCCTACGAGAACGAAGGCGCCGTCGCCGCCTCCCGCCAGGTGCATACCCTGCTGAAGGTCGAGCGGGGACGGTCGGAGACGAGCAAGTTCCTGGCCCTGCCGGGTCTGCGCACGGTCAAGTCCAGGCCCGCGAGCGAGTAGCGCCCAGGCGCTCTTGCCTGCCCGGGCCCGGGGTGTGCTAGATGCATTGATTTCTATGACGAACCGCGCGCAGCGCGATGGCGGCCGGAGGTATCGGGCATGCGTTATGGTGACCAGGATCGGGAAAGCCAGAACGTCGAGGATCGCCGTGGCCAGGACAGCGGCCCGGTGGCCGGCCGGGGCATGCCGTTTCCCCTGCCCATGGGCGCCGGCCGGGGCCTCAGCATCGGCACGATCGTCATCATCGGGGTGATCTGCCTGATGCTCGGCATCAACCCGCTCGAGCTCTTGAGTGGGAACGGCATTCCGACCATGCCGGACACGTCGCGCACCCAGCCCACCCAGCCGACGAGCCAGCGCTCCCCCTTCGAGCTGCCGCGCACGCCGGGCCCGCGGCAGGCCGCGCCGCAGAACGATGAGATGTCGCAGTTCGTGCGCCGCGTGCTCGCCGACACCGAGGACGTCTGGGAGCGCGTGTTTGCGGCCTCGGGGCAGACCTACCAGAAGCCGACGTTGGTGCTGTTCTCGCGCGCGACGCAGACGGCCTGCGGTACCGGCATGTCGGCGATGGGTCCCTTCTATTGCCCGCTCGACCGCAAGCTCTACATCGACCTCAAGTTCTACGAGGATCTCAAGACCAAGTTCGGCGCGCCCGGCGATTTCGCGCAGGCCTACGTCATCGCCCACGAGGTCGGCCACCACGTACAGACTTTGCTCGGCGTGGCCGAGAAGGTGCAGTCCCTCAAGCAGCGCATGGACCAGGCGCGCGCCAATGCCATGCAGGTGCGCATGGAGCTGCAGGCCGACTGCCTGGCCGGGGTATGGGCGAGCCTCAACGACCAGTTGAAGAAGCGGCTCGAGGCCGGCGACATCCAGGAAGGGCTCAACGCCGCCTCCCAGATCGGCGACGACACGCTGCAGCGGCGCACGCAGGGCCAGGTGGTGCCGGAGTCGTTCACGCACGGCTCCTCCGAGCAGCGCGTGCGCTGGTTCAAGCGCGGGCTCGAGACCAGCCAGATGAAGGCCTGCGACACCTTCAACGCCAAGGACCTTTGAGCCCGGCAAACCTGATAGACACCATTGCCTCGCGTCCCCGCACCGCCGGTCGGCGCGGGGATTTCGTCGAGCGTCCGCCGAAGGGAAGAGACTAAGCATGGCCCTCGCCGATTTTCCCTGCCGGGTGTGCGCTGCCTCCAGGCTCGAGGAGGTGACGGACTATGCGCATCTTCCGCGCGTCACCTCCGACTGCAAACCGTTTCCGCCGGGCGGACGCATCGCGGTGTGCAGCGCCTGCGGCGCCGTGCAGAAGCCGACCGATGCGCGCTGGCAGCAGGAAGCAGCCTCCATCTACGAGGCCTATGCCCCCTATTTCCAGTCCGGCGGCATCGAGCAATCCGTGTTCGATCCGGCTAAGGGCGCGCCGCGCCGTCGCAGCGCCGTCATCCTCGACCGATTGGCCCAGGTCCACGCGCTCGGGCCCACCGGCTCAGTGCTCGATGTTGGGTGCGGCAACGGTGTGCTGCTGTCGGCCTTTGCGGAGATGAAGCCGCAGTGGCGCCTGTTCGGCCATGAGCTTAGCGACCTGCACGCACCGGCGCTGGCGAAGATCCCGGGCTTCCAGCAGCTCTACACGGGCTTCCTGGCCGAGCTGCCCGCCAAGTTCGACGTCATCGCCATGATGCATGCGCTCGAGCATTTCCCCGACCCGCTTGCGGCCCTGCAGGACCTGCGCACCAAGCTCAACGAGGGGGGATGTCTCTTCATCGAGATCCCCAACGGGGAGGCGACGCCGTTTGATCTCGTCATCGCCGACCACGTCTCCCACTTCACCCGCCGCGATCTGGCGCGCTTGACCGAGCGCGCCGGCCTGGCGGCGGCTGTGATCGCCGACGATTGGGTGACGAAGGAGCTCTCGGTCGTCGCCCGCAGCGCGGGACAGGCAGTCGCCATTCCCCCGCGGCCGCCAGCCGAAGCGCTGGCGCGCGTCAGGAGCCAGATCGCGTGGCTGCAGGGCGTGATCGACGACGCGCGCCAGGCGGCGCGCAAGCCGGGGGCCCGGCTCGGAGTGTTCGGCACCTCGGTTGCGGCCATGTGGCTGTTTGGGCAGCTCGCCGACGACATCGCCTTCTTCGTCGACGAGGACCCGAGCCGGCAGGGCACGAAGCTGCTCGACCGGCCGGTGCTCACGCCCGGCGAGGTGCCGGCGGGCGCTACAGTCTACGTCCTGCTGATCCCGCAGGTCGCCCGCACCGTGGCAACGCGGCTGGCGCGGCCGCAAATCGAATTCGTGGTGCCGCGCCAGGTCGGCCAGCCCGGCGCCTGACCCGCTGTCGCGACCCTCACCAATCTGACCCGGTCTCGGCACTCGTTGCCCATTCGACGAAGCGGGCTGCGTTGGGATCGCCCTCCTCGGGAGCCCAGGGAGCGAACTCGTTGGCGCGATAGGGGCCGGGCTTGATCTCCATGACGGCGGTGCGCGGCTCCAGAACGATGGCACCATGCCACGTGCCGAGTGGGATCTCGATGATGGGCGCGGCCGGGCTCAGCTCGACGCGCTTCTGCAGGCGGCCTTGCTCCGTGAAAACCAGCACGTCGAGATGGCCCTGCTGCAGGATCAGCATCTCCCATTGCTCGCTGTGCTGGTGCGGGCGCACGTAGGTGCCGGGCTGCATCATGATCAGCAGCCGCTGGACCGGGTCGGCGTGCCCGCCGTGCAGCAGCAGATGCGAGCGCTTGCGGGCGGCCGCCTCGGCCTGCGCGGCAAGCTCAGCCATCGCCTCCCTGCCGATCGAGCGTACCTCTGACATGGGGCTCCTGCTGGCTTGCGACTGGGCATCGCCGGACTCAGGCGATCACCTCGACCTTGGGGATGGGGACCACGAACTTGGCCCCCCAGCCGCGAATTCCCGCCATCGATACGATGATCTCATCACGGATGTTCCACGGCAGGATCAGCAGGTAGTCGGGGCGGTCCTGGTCGATGGCCTCGGGCGCGCGCACCGGGATGCGGGTGCCGGGCAGCAGGCGGCCCTGCTTGGCCGGGCTGCGGTCGACCGCATAATCGATGAAGTCGGTGCGAATGCCGCAGTAGTTGAGCAGCGTGTTGCCCTTGGCGGCCGCCCCGTAGGCGACGATGCGCTTGCCCTCGCGCTTAGCCGCGATCAGGAACTCCAGGAGCGCCAGCTTGACCTCGCGCACGCGCATGTCGAAGCCCTGGTAGCCGGCGGGGCTGGTGAGCCCTTCGGCGCGCTCGCGCTCCAGCAGCGCGGCCACCCGGGGCGAGCGCACCGGCGCGTCGGCCTCGGCGTGGCGGGCATAGATGCGCAGCGAGCCGCCGTGCGTGGCGAGCTCGTCGACGTCGAACACCGCCAGCCCATGATGGGCAAAGATGCGGTCGACGCTCGTCATCGACAGGTAGGAATAGTGCTCGTGATAGATGGTGTCGAACTGCACCCCGGCGATGAGCCGGGAGAGGTGCGGAAACTCCATCGTAATGACGCCCCGCGGCACCAGGACCATCTTCATGCCGGCGGCGAAATCGTTGATGTCGGGCACGTGGGCCAGCACGTTGTTGCCGAGCAGCAGGTCGGCCTTGCGGCCCTCAGCCGCAAGCTCGGCCGCCAGCGCGCGCCCAAAGAAGCGCACCAGCGAGGGTACGCCCTTGGCCTCGGCCGCCTGCGCCACGTTGGCGGAGGGCTCGATGCCGAGCACGGGAATGCCCATGGCGCGGAAATACTGCAGCAGGTAGCCGTCGTTGCTGGCGATCTCGATGACGTGCGAGTCACGGCCGAGCCCGAAGCGCGCCGCCGCCATCTCGCAGTAGGCCTTGGCATGGTCGAGCCAGCTCTGCGAGTAGGAGGAGAAATAGGCGTAGTCGTCCGTAAAGATCTGGTCGGCGGCCTTGTGCTCGGGCAGTTGGACCAGGAAGCAGGACCCGCACACGTAGACCTTGAGCGCATAGAAGGGTTCCGGCCTTTGCGCGTCCGCCGGCTTGATGAACGAGTTGGAGGCGGGCGAGGTGCCGAGGTCGCAGAACGACTGGGTGAGCGGCGCAGCACAGAACCGGCAGCGAAAGCCGCTCATGGCGCCCCCCAAAAGGCCTGATAGGCCTCGAGCTGGCGCACGGTGACGGCGCGCATGTCATCGCCGCGCATATGCGCGCGGTGCCAATCGACGATCCAATCGAGCGCCGTGTCGAGCGGGAGGCGCGGCCGCCAGCCGAGCTTGGCGCGCGCCTTGGAGGCATCGAGCGTCAGGACGCGCGCCTCATGCGGCCCCTGTTCCTTAGCGGTAACCCAACGCGCGTCGCCGCCCCAGCGGGCCACCATGCGGTCGGCGATGCGGCCGACCTCGATCGCATCCTCGGCGCCGGGCCCGAAATTCCAGGCCTCGGCGTGCGCCGCCGGCGCGCTGTAGAGCCGCTCGGCCAGCAGCAGATAGCCGGCGAGCGCATCGAGCACGTGCTGCCAGGGACGGATGGCCCTCGGCGAGCGGATGACCACCGGGGCGCCGGTGGCAAATCCGCGCACCAGGTCGGCGATGAGCCGGTCCTCCGCCCAGTCGCCGCCGCCGACGACGTTGCCGGCCCGCGCGCTGGCAAGGCCGATGTTCTGCGCGGCAAGGTAGGACTTGCGATAGGCCGAGACGACGAGCTCGGCGCACCCCTTGCTGCTCGAGTAGGGATCGGCCCCGCCCATGGCCTCGTCCTCGCGATAGGGCCACACTTACTCGCGGTTCTCGTAGCATTTGTCGCTGGTCACGACCACCACGGCACGCGCCGGCGACAGCCGGCGTACGGCATCGAGCACATGCGCGGTGCCGAGAACGTTGGTCGCGTAGGTCGCGATCGGATCGCGATAGCCGCGGCGAACCAGGGCCTGAGCGGCGAGGTGCAGCACGATCTCGGGTTCCGCCTCGGACACCACGCGCTCGACGACGGCGAGATCGCGCACGTCGCCGATCTCGGAGCGCACGCCGGTGGCGATACTGGCCGCCTCGAACAGGTTCGGCGCCGCCTCGGGGGCAAGCGCTAGGCCTGTCACGCGGGCGCCGCAGCGCTGCAGCCATAAAGTGAGCCAGGCGCCCTTGAACCCCGTGTGGCCGGTCAGGAGTACCCGCCTGTCCTTCCAGAATTCCGGTGTCATTTCAGCACTCTGAAGGTGGCCTCCGGCCAGCGGTCGCGCTTACTGGAGGCTAGCACGCCGATGCGGGATTGGAAGGCCGGCAACGAGCGCCGGTGCGTGCGGGCCGGTCGGGGCGTAGGGCTCGCTCCGTCAGCGCGCCGTATGCGACGAGACGGCGACGGTGGCAGCGTCGTCTCCGAGCGCCCAAATGTTATGCAGCCTTTGGATTCAAGCCGTTGGCGGCTGGGCTGTGGCCGATGGGACTTGCCACTGGCGCAATGTTGCAATATCGATCGCCGATCACCGGCATCATAGGTCAGCGGTCCGCCCATGGCTTTGTCAAATCCGACGAGCGATCAGGCTCGCACGCATACCGTGCGCTTCTTCGAGCACGTTCGCACCATCGCCAGCCAGCTGTCGGCCGAGGCGATCGACGCGCTTGCCGGCGAACTCGCCGCCCTGCGCCAGCGCGAGGGGCGCCTGTTCCTGATCGGCGTCGGCGGCAGTGCCGCCAACTGCAGCCACGCCGTCAACGATTTCCGCAAGCTGTGCGGGATCGAGACCTACGCCCCGACCGACAACGTCTCCGAGCTCACCGCCCGCACCAACGACGAGGGCTGGGAGGGCGTCTTTTCCGGCTGGCTCAAGGTCAGCCGGCTCGCCTCGCGCGATGCGCTGATGGTCTACTCGGTCGGCGGCGGCAACGCCGAGAAGAACGTCAGCGTCAACATCATCCGCGCCATCGACCTGGCGAAGGAGCGCAAGGCCAAGGTGTTCGGCATCGTCGGCCGCGATGGCGGCTACACCAAGCGCATGGGCGATGCGGTGGTCGTCATTCCGACGCCGGACCCCGACCTGGTCACGCCGCTGAGCGAGGCCTATCAGGCGGTGGTGTGGCATTGCCTGGTGTCGCACCCAACCCTCCAGATCAACGCCACGAAATGGTGAGCCTGGCGTCATGGGGCGGGCGGCCGTATTCCTCGATCGCGACGGTGTGATCAACCGCTCGGAGGTACGCGACGGCAAGCCCTACTCGCCGCGAGCGCTCGATGATTTCCGGCTGCTGCCCGGGAGCGTGGCGGCCATCGACCGTCTGAAGCAGGCGGGCTACCTCGTCGTCGTGGTGACGAACCAGCCCGACATCGGCAATGGCTTCGTCGCGCGCGAGGTCGTCGAGGCCATGCACCGGCGCCTCAGAGAACGCACGTTAGTGGATGACGTACGCATGTGTCCGCATTCGCAGGGCGCGGGCTGCGATTGTCGCAAGCCGCGACCCGGCATGCTGCTGGCGCTGGTCAAGGATTGGCAGATCGATCCCGCAAGCAGCTGGATGGTCGGCGACCGCGGCTCCGACATCGTCGCCGGCGAGGCCGCCGGCTGCCGCACAATCTTCATAGATCGGGGCTATCGAGAGCCCAAGCCGGCGGCGCCGACCATGGTAGCGCGAACTCTGCCGGAGGCTGTCGAGGCCATTCTGGGGCATCAGCGAGAGCGGGCCCCCGCGACGCCATCAACCGTCCGGCGCCGGCAGTAGTCTTGGCGTCCAGGACACGATTGGGCTATGAGTCGGCTCGGGTATTTGGCACGCACGCAACGCACGGGGTTTCAGCTATGCGCGAAGTCGGGCAACTGAAAATCAAGATCTTCGCCGATGGCGCGGACCTGAACAGCATTCGTGAAATGTATGCACTGCCCTACATCAAGGGCTTCACCACCAACCCGACGCTGATGCGCCTCGCCAAGGTGAGCGACTACAAGGCGTTCGCCCTCGAGGTACTCAAAGCGGTGCCGGATCGGCCGGTCTCCTTCGAGGTGTTCGCGGACGATTTCCCGAGCATGGAGGCACAGGCCCGCGAGATCGCCACCTGGGGCAGCAATGTCTACGTCAAGATCCCCGTGTCGAACACGGCTGGCGAGACTGCGTGCCCCCTGATCGCGCGGCTCGCTCGTTCCAACATCAAGCTCAACGTCACGGCCGTGATGACGCTGCAGCAGGTTGCGGCCATCGGCGCGGCGTTGAGCAAGGACGTGCCGGCGGTGGTGTCGGTGTTCGCGGGCCGCATCGCCGATACCGGCCGCGACCCCGTTCCCCATATGCAGGCAGCGCTCGCCCTGCTGCACGACCGCCCCAAGGCCGAGCTGCTGTGGGCCAGCCCGCGCGAGCTCTTGAACATCTTCCAGGCCGATGCCATCGGCTGCCAGATCATCACTGTCACGCCCGACGTTCTCAAGAAGCTGTCGCTGGTCGGCAAGGACCTCGACGCCTACTCGCGCGACACTGTGTCCATGTTCTACAAGGATGCGACCGCGGCCGGATACAGCATTCCGCTTGCGCGCTAGCGCGCCGCCTCGTAGGTCATGGGCGGACCTTAAGGAAACGGGCAAGCCAGCGCCTGGATCGTCGCCGGGCTGCGGGGGCGCGGGAAGTCTTTGCAGGGACAAATAGCTCATGAACGCTGAACTGAAGAACGTACTCGTCACGGGTGGGGCCGGCTACGTTGGCCACGTGCTGACCCCGGCACTGCTCGCCGCCGGCTACAACGTCACGGTCTACGACACGCTCTGGTACGGCGCCCGACTGCCCAACAGCCCCAACCTGCGCGTCATCTCGGGCGACATCCGCGATGTGAAGAAGCTCGGCGCCGCCTTCAAGGGCATCGACGCGGTGCTGCACCTGGCCTGCATCTCCAACGACGCGAGCTACGAGCTCGACGAGGCGCTTTCCAAGACCGTCAACTACGATTGCTTCGAGCCGATCGTGGTGGCGGCCAAGGAGGCCAAGGTCAAGCGCTTCGTCTACTGCTCGTCGAGCTCGGTCTACGGCGTCAGCGACTCTCCCGACGTGACCGAAGAACACCCGCTCATCCCGCTCACGCTCTACAACAAGTTCAAGGGCATGTGCGAGCCGCTGCTGTGGAAGCACAAGGCCGACAACTTCACCTGTGTGACCATCCGTCCGGCGACCGTCTGCGGCTACAGCCCGCGCACGCGCCTCGATCTGTCGGTCAACATCCTCACCAACCATGCCGTCAGCAAGGGCGTCATCACCGTGTTCGGCGGCAATCAGATGCGTCCCAACCTGCATATCGACGACATGTCGGACGCCTATCTGATGATGCTCGAGGCGCCGCACGCCAAGATCCATGGCGAGACCTTCAACATCGGCTTCCAGAACCACTCGATCGCCAGCATCGCCGAGATGGCGCGCAAGATCGTGGCGCAGGAAGTGCCCGGGCGCGAGCAGATCAAGGTCGTGACAACGCCGTCCGACGACAACCGCTCCTATCACGTCAACTCCGACAAGATCCGTCGCGTGCTCGGCTTCCAGCCCAAGCGCAACATCGAGGATGCCGTGCGCGACCTGGCGCGTGCCTTCCGCAATCAGCTGCTGCCCAACAGCTTCGATGACGACTGGTACTACAACGTGCGCACGATGAAGAAGATCGGCGCGAAATAGCGGAGCCGGCCCTTGGCCAAGACCGCCATAGTCACCGGGGGCGCCGGCTTCATCGGCAGCCACATGGTGGACCTGCTGCTCTCGCGCGGCTATGCGGTGCGCGTCATCGACAATCTCGTGGGCGGGCGCGAGGCCAACCTCGCCCACCACCGCTCCAACCCCAAGTTCACCTTCGACGCCTCCGACATCCGCGCCCACATGCCGGGCGATCCCCTGTTTGCGGGCGTGGACTACGTGTTGCATTTCGCCGGCATCGGCGACATCGTGCCCTCGATCGAGCGGCCGCTCGAATACATGTCGGCCAACGTGCAGGGCACCGTACACATGCTCGAATGCGCGCGCGCGGCGGGCGCCAGGAAGTTCGTCTACGCGGCGTCCTCCTCCTGCTACGGCCTCGCCAAGACGCCGACGCGCGAGGACCACCCGATCGTGCCGCAATACCCCTACGCGCTCAGCAAGTATCAGGGCGAGCAGGCAGCCCTGCACTGGCATCAGGTGTACGGCCTGCCGGTCAACTCGATCCGCATCTTCAATGCTTACGGCACGCGCTCGCGTACCTCGGGCGCCTACGGCGCCGTGTTCGGCGTGTTCCTGCGCCAAAAGATCGCCAAGCAGCCCTTCACCGTGGTAGGCGACGGCAGCCAGACCCGCGATTTCCTGTACGTGACGGACATCGCCGAGGCGTTCCTGGCCGCCGCCGAGACGCCCATCGCCGGCGAGATCTGGAACCTCGGCGCCGGCAATCCGCAGCCGGTCAACCGCCTCATCGAGCTGCTCGGCGGCGAGAAGGTCTACGTGCCGCGGCGGCCCGGGGAGCCCGATTGCACGCACGCCGACATCGGCAAGATAACGAGCATGCTCGGTTGGAAGCCCAAGGTGAGCTTCGAGGACGGAGTGCAGCGCATGCTGCAGCAAATCGACTACTGGAAGGATGCACCGCTTTGGGATCCAAAATCGATCGCCGTGGCAACCAGGACGTGGTTCCAGTACCTCGGCAAGAGCGCGTGACGGAGGCAGGTGCGATGATCCCGTCCGTCAAGAAGATGTACGATCACAAGGTCAAGACGCCGGCGGAGCTGGCCAAGATCATCGGACCGCGGCCGCGCGACAAGACCGTGATCATGTGCCACGGCGTGTTCGACGTCGTGCATCCGGGCCACCTGCGCCACCTGGTCTACGCCAAGAGCAAGGCCGACCTGCTCGTTGCCTCGCTGACGGCCGACCGGCACGTGTCCAAGGGCACCTATCGCCCGCATGTGCCGCAGGACCTGCGCGCGCTCAACCTCGCCGCGTTCGAGATCGTCGACTACGTGGTGGTGGACCCCAACGACACCCCGCTGGAGAACCTGCGCACCATCCAGCCCGACTACTTCGCCAAGGGCTACGAGTACACCGCCTCCGGTCTGCCGCAGAAGACGCAGGCCGAGCTCGACGTGATCACGAGCTACGGCGGCGAGATCATCTTCACGCCCGGCGACATCGTCTATTCCTCCTCCAAGCTGATCGAGCTGGAGCCGCCCAACATCCAGATCGACAAGCTGATCACGCTGATGGAGACGGAGGGGCTCACCTTCGACAGCCTGCGCCGGACGCTCGATCAGTTCGCCGGCAGGCGCGTGCACGTCGTGGGCGATACCATCGTCGACAGCTTTACCCAGTGCGCCATGATCGGCGGGCAGACCAAGACGCCGACCATGTCGCTGCTGTTCCAGGAGAAGCAGGACTACATCGGCGGTGCCGGCGTCGTCGCCGAGCATATCCGGGCGGCCGGCGCCGAGGTGGTCTTCTCCACCGTGCTCGGCAACGACCAGCTCAAGAAGTTCGTGCTCGACGGGCTCAACAACAGCGGCGTCGAGGTGCGCGCCATCATCGACTCGACGCGCCCTACCACCAACAAGAACGCCATCGTGGCCGGCGGCTACCGCCTGCTCAAGGTCGACACCCTCGACAACCGGTCGATCTCCGACGACATCCAATCCAAGCTGCGCAAGGCCATCGCCGAGATGAAGGCCGACGCCGTTGTGTTCAGCGACTTCCGCCACGGCATCTTCAACCGCCTCACCATCCCCGGCCTGATCGCCGCCATCCCGCGCAACATGTTCAAGGTGGCCGACAGCCAGGTGGCGAGCCGCTGGGGCAACATCACGGAGTTCAAGGGCTTCGACCTGATCACGCCCAACGAGCGCGAGGCGCGCTTTGCGCTCGGCGACCAGGACTCGGGCGTGCGCCCGCTTGCCAGCCGCGTCTACGATGCCGCCGCCTGCACGACGCTGATCCTGAAGATGGGCGACCGCGGCGTGCTCACGTGCCGCTCGAGCGACCACGAGGCGCTGAACAGCTTCTTCGTCGTCGACAGCTTCGTCGACCGGGTGGTCGATGCGGTGGGCGCGGGCGACGCGCTGCTGGCCTATGCCACGCTGTCGATGCTGGCCGCCAAGTGCCCGGTCACGGCCACCATCATCGGCTCGGTGGCGGCAGCCGTCGAGTGCGAGGCCGATGGCAACCATCCCGTCAAACCCGCCGACGTGCTGGCCAAGATCGATGCGGTCGAGCGGCGCGCCCACTTCCAGCGCTAACCCCCCATGCGCTGCATCGTCGTCGGGCTGGGGGTTCAGGGCTACAAGCGCCGCAAGTTCGCCGGCCGGGACGCGGTGGCCGCGGTCGACCCGGTCAATCCCGAGGCCCAGTACAAGTCGGCATTCGATGTGCCGCTGGCCGACTACGACGCGGTGCTCGCCTGCATCCCCGACGAGCCCAAGGTGGAGCTGCTCACCTATTTCCTGTCGAACGGCAAGCACGTGCTGGTCGAGAAGCCGCTGTGGGCGGTGCGTGACGAGGACATCGTCGAGCTCGAGCGTATCGCCCGCAGCCAGGGCGCCGTCTGCTACACGGCCTACAACCACCGCTTCGAGCCGCATTTCGTGCGCATGCGCGAGCTGATCGCCTCCGGCGCGCTCGGCCAGATCTATTCCTGCCGCATGTTCTACGGCAACGGCACGGCGCGGCTGGTGCGCGAGTCGGCCTGGCGCGATCGGGGCGCCGGCGTGCTGCCCGACCTTGGCTCGCACCTGCTCGACACCTGCCGCTTCTGGTTCGGCGACCTTGCCGACACCTTCGGCGTGATCGCCGCCAACCGGTTCGAGAACCAGGCGCCCGACCACGTCATCATCGGCACCGAGAAGAGCCGGCCGCGGCTGGAGCTGGAGATGACGCTATTGATGTGGCGCAATCACTTCACCTGCGACATCCTGGCGGAGAATGGCACGGCGCACATCAGCTCGCTGTGCAAATGGGGGCCGAGCACGTTCACCAAGCGCACCCGCATCCTGCCTTCCGGCCGTCCGCCGGAGCACGCCGTGACGCTGGTGCAGGACGACCCGACCTGGGCTGCCGAGTACGACCACTTCAAGGCGCTGGTCGAGCGGGCAGCGGTCTGCGACCTGTCCGGCGACTACTGGCTGCAGCGCACCCTGCGCCGGCTCGGCGAGGAGGCGACGCGATGAGCCCGGTCGTTGGCTTCGCCGGCATGACCCACCTCGGCATCAATTCGGCCGTGGCCACGGCCGCGCGCGGCTTTGCGGTGGTGGGCTACCACGACGATGCCGCGCTCATCGCCCGATTGCAGCGGCGGGACATGCCCGTGGTCGAGCCCGGACTCGACGAGCTGGTTGCGGCCAATTGGGAGCGCCTCGTCTTCACCGCCGATGCCGCAGAGCTTGCGCGCTGCGACGTCGTCTATATCGCCGCCGACGTGCCGACCGACGACGAGGCCCGGTCGGACCTCGCCCCTATCCTGGCGCTGATCGACCGCGTGGCGGGTGCCATGCGCAACGACGCCATCCTGGTGGTGCTGTGCCAGGTGCCGCCCGGCTTCTGCCGCAAGCTGACGCAGATCCCGCAGGAGCGGCTGATCTACCAGGTGGAGACGCTGATCTTCGGCCGCGCCGTCGAGCGGGCGCTGCACCCCGAGCGCTTCATCATCGGCTGCGCCGATCCGGGTCGGAGCCTGCCGGCTGCCTATGCGACGGTGGTCAAGGCCTTCGACTGCCCGCTGCTAGTGATGCGCTACGAGTCGGCCGAGCTCGCGAAGATCAGCATCAACTTCTGTCTGGTGGCGTCGGTGTCGGTGGCCAATACGCTGGCCGAGATCAGCGAGGCGATCGGCGCCGACTGGTCGGAGATCGTTCCCGCCCTGAAGCTCGACCGGCGCATCGGCCAGTACAGCTATTTGGCGCCCGGCCTCGGCATCTCCGGTGGCAACCTCGAGCGCGATCTGCGCACCGTCATCAACATCGGCGAGGCCGAGGGCACCGACGTCGGCGTGGTCAAGGCCTGGTTCGACAACTCGCGCCACCGCAAGGATTGGACCTGGCGCACGCTGCAGCAGGCGGTGCTGGCGGCCAAGCCTGACGCAGTGATTGCCGTGCTGGGGCTGGCCTACAAGGAGAACACGCACTCGACCAAGAACTCGCCGTCGTTGCAGCTCCTCTCGCATCTCGAGGACAAAGCGGTTCGCGTCCACGACCCTGTCGTGCCGGGTACGGCAGCGCCCAAGGCCAAGTTCTGCGCCACGGCCTTGGAGTGCATCAATGGCGCCGACGTGGTCGTGCTCGCGACACCCTGGCAGGAATACAGCGAGCTGCGCCTGGAGGATCTGGCGCAGGCCATGCGGGGCCGGGTCATCATCGATCCCTACCGGCTGCTGCGGGGCGACCGCGCGCGCGCGCTGGGGTTCGCGTATCATGCCCTGGGGGCCCCGGCCTCGATGCCGGATTAACGGAGGATCAGCGGTGCTCACACATCTCAACTCCGCTTCCCACAAGCCGGCCCGCGTGGTCGTGATCGGTGCTGGCGGCTTCGTCGGCAACGCCATCGCCAGCCGGCTCGAGAAGGACGGCATCGCGGTGCTGCGGCTCGCGCGGCGCGAGGTCGACCTGCTGGCGAGCGATGCCGCGGATCGCCTGGCCGGGCTCCTGAAGGAGGGCGACAGCGTGGTCGCCGCCGCCGCCATGGCGCCTTGCAAGACGCCCGATATGCTGAAGGACAACATCGTCCTCGCCGGCGCGATCGTGCGTGCGCTGGCGCGCGTGCCGGCCACGCACGTGGTCAACATCTCCTCCGACGCCGTGTTCGGCGACGAGCCCCTGCCGCTGACCGAGGCCTCGCCCCGGGCGCCCGGCAGCTACCACGGCGTCATGCACCTCGCGCGCGAAATCATGTTCGCGGGCGAGCTCAAGGTGCCGGTGGCGACGCTGCGGCCGACGCTGATCTACGGCGCGGGCGACCCGCACAACGGCTATGGCCCCAACCAGTTTCGCCGCAAGGCCAACAAGGGCGAGGCCATCACGCTGTTCGGCGAGGGCGAGGAGCGGCGCGATCACGTGGCGGTCGAGGACGTGGGCGAGATCGCCGCGCAGGTGCTGGCCCACCGCTCGACCGGCAGCCTCGACGTTGCTTCCGGCACGGTGACGAGCTTTCGCGCTGTCGCCGAGCTGGCGGTGCGCCTGTCCGGCAAGTCGGTCGCCGTCTCGGGCAGCTCGCGGCGGGGACCTATGCCGCACAACGGATATCGGCCGTTCGATATCGCGGCGACCGGCAGAGCGTTCCCGGCGTTCCGCTACACCTCCCTTGCCGACGGCATGGCGCGCGCGCAGAAGGCGGAGTTCCCCGATGGCTGAGATCGACCTGCTGCGCTCGCTGCCGAAGGTGAAGCGCAACATCCAGAAGCGCGCCGAGGCCAAGGACCCCGCCACCGTGGCCATCGCCAAGCAGTACGGCGAAATGTACTGGGACGGGCCGCGCGAATACGGCTACGGCGGCTATCGTTACGATGGCCGCTGGCGCCCGGTGGCGCGCGACATCATCGCCCACTATGGGTTGAAGCCCGGCATGCGCGTGCTCGACGTCGGCTGCGGCCGCGGCTTCCTGGTCAAGGACCTGATGCTCGAATGCCCGGGCCTGGAGGCCTTCGGTCTCGACATTTCGCTCTATGCCATCACCACCGCGCCCGCGGAGCTGACCGGCCGCCTGCACCTTGGCACCGGCGAGAAGCTGCCCTTCCCGGACAAGTCCTTCGACTGCGTGCTGTCGCTCAACACCATTCACAACTTCCCCCGCCCACGCGCCATCAAGGCCATGGCCGAGATCGAGCGTGCGTCGAGAGGCAACTCGTTCGTGGTGGTCGACAGCTATCGCACGCCGGAGCAGAAGGAGATCTTCGAGAGCTGGGTGCTGACGGCAGAGTTCCACGACTACCCTGACGGCTGGGTGAAGCTTTTCGACGAAGCCGGCTACACCGGCGACTGGTACTGGACGATCATCGAATGAAGGAACTCCTGGCCAGGCACAACCTGTTCCACGTTCCGGACAACCTCGACTTTCGCAATGCCGTCGTGGCCATCATCGTGCTCGACGACGGCCGCTACCTGATGCAGCTGCGCGACGACAAGCCGCGCATCTTCTACCCCGATTGTTGGGGCCTGTTCGGGGGCGGCGTGGAGGCGGGGGAGGAGCCCGAAGCCGCGCTGCGCCGCGAGCTGATGGAGGAACTCGCGCTCGAGCCCGGCGCGCTCACCTATTTCACGCGCATGGATTTCGACTTCCAGCGCTTCGGCGCCGGCACGCTCTATCGCATCTACTACGAGGTTCCCCTGGCGGCTGCGGCGCTTCCGTCCTTGCGCTTGGGCGAGGGGCGCCTTATGGAACCCCTGGTACTGGGGGATATCCTGGTGGACAAACGGGTGGTTCCCTACGACGCTTTTGCGCTTTGGCTGCATTATGCCGATGGCCGGAGCGGACGCGCGCAGCCGCCCAATAGCGTTCAACGTCAATCTGAGCGAGACGACAGATGAGTAAGACGTACTGCATTCTCGGTGGCGGCGGCAGCTTCGGCATTCATGCCGCGATGTATCTCCTCGACCATGCCAACCCCAAGAAGGTCATCGGCGTCGGCCGCAACCCGCTGCGCGCCGAGCCGTTCTCGCTCAACATCGACAAGCGCAAGGGCTACGAGTACCACGCGCGCCACGTCACTCACGAGCTCGACCTGCTGCTGGAGCTGCTCGACAAGGAGAAGCCCGAGATCATCGTCAACTTCGCGGCGCAGGGCGAGGGCGCCGTCTCCTGGAAGCACTCGTGGCGCTTCTTCGAGACCAACTCGATGGCGCTCGTGCGGCTCTCCGAGGAGCTGATGAAGCGCAAGTGGCTCGAGCGCTTCATCCAGATCGGCACCTCGGAGATGTACGGGTCGGTCGATCACGCGACCAAGGAGGACGAGCCCATCAAGCCCTCCTCGCCCTACGCCGCCTCGAAGGTGGCCTTCGACCTCTACCTCGAGTCCGTGCATCGCTTCCTGAAGTTCCCGATGAACATCATCCGGCCCTCCAACGCCTATTGCTCGGCCCAGCTGCTGCATCGCGTGATACCCAAGGCGGTCTGGTGCGGCCTCAAGGGCGTCAAGCTGCCGCTGCACGGCGGCGGCCGGGCGGAGAAATCCTATATCCACGCCCGCGACCTCGGCCGCGCCATCCATCTCGTCGCCGAGAAGGCGCCACTCGGCAAGACCTACAACGCGGGCCCGGCGCTGCCGACCTCGATCCGGGAGGTGGTGGAGCGCACGGCGCGGGCCATGGACATTCCGTTCGACAAGCTGTGCGAGGTGTCAGGCGACCGCCTGGGCCAGGACAGCCGCTATTGGCTGGACTCCAGCGCCATCAAGCGCGATGTTGGCTGGGAGCCGCAGATCGGCTGGGACGAGGGGCTCGCCGAGGTGGTCGGTTGGGGGCGCAAGTACTGGGACCAGATCAAGGACTTGCCGACCGACTACGTGCTGCGCGCGTGAGGGATGCGATGACCGTGATGGACCGACGCTTGCCGGAGCGGGGCCGCAACAGCATCGACGCAGCGGCCGCCCGGCGTCGTTGCCGCGCCTACCGCAAGCGCATCCTCGACATCTCCCAGCAGGTCTCCGCGCTGCACGTGGCGCCGGCGTTCTCCTGCACCGAGATCACCGACACCATCTATCACGAGCTGATGCGCAAGGCGCCCGACGGCTCCTTCCATGACGTGTTCCTGATGTCCAAGGGGCACGGCTGCATGATCCAGTACGTGATCCTGGAGGAGGTCGGCCTTCTCTCCCGCGCCGACCTCGACGCCTACTGCAAGCCGAACGGCCGGCTGGGCGCACACCCGGACTACGAGACGCCCGGCATCAACGCCTCCACCGGCTCGCTCGGCCACGGCATGGGCCTGGCGACCGGACAGGCCTATGGCGAGAAGCTCAAGAACACCGACGTGCTGATCTATTGCGTGCTGTCGGATGGCGAATTCCAGGAGGGCTCGACCTGGGAGGCCATGATGATGGCGGCCAATCTCAAGCTCGACAACCTCATCGGCTTCATGGACTTCAACGATTTCGGCGGCCTCGAGCGCATGAGCGACGGCCATCGCGCCTTCTATCCGCTGGTGCCCAAGGCCGAGGCCTTCGGCTGGGAGTCGGTCGAGGTCGACGGCCACGACGCGGAGGCGATCGTCAATGCCGTCACCGCACGGCGAGGGGGGCGTCCGCTGCTGCTGGTCTGCCGCACCGTCAAGGGCAAGGGCATCTCGTATATGGAGAACGTGCCGATCTGGCATTACCGCTCGCCCAACAAGGACGAATACCAGCAGGGCCTCAAGGAACTGGCGGACGCCGCTGAATGAGAAATCGTTTCGCCGACACGTTCTATGAGCTGGGCAAGGCGGACAATCGCCTGTGCGTGGTGGTCGCCGACATCTCGCCCGCCGGCTCGATCGCGAAATTCCGCAACGAGTTTCCCACGCGCTTCATCAACACGGGCGTGGCCGAGCAGATCATGATCGGCATGGTCGCAGGCATGGCGCAGCGCGGGTTGCGGCCGTTCGCCTACACCATCGCCACCTTCACGCTCTACCGCCCGTTCGAGATGGTGCGCGACGATCTGTGCTATCAGAATCTGCCGGTGACGATCGTGGGTATCGGCGGCGGCGTGACCTATTCCACGCTCGGCGCCACCCACCACGCCCAGGAGGACGTGGCGATCGCCTCCACCATCCCCAACATGTCGGTGATCGCGCCGTGCGATCCCAGCGAGACGGAGGCGGCGACGCGCTGGTGCGCGGGCCAGCAGCGGGGTCCAGTCTACCTGCGCCTCGGCAAGGCCGGCGAGCCCGACTTCTCGAGCAAGGCGCCCGAGCCCTGGCAGTTCGGCAAGATCCGGCAGTTGCGGCCGGGCACGGACGTGTGTGTCCTCTCGTACGGCCCGATCATCAAGCAGGCCTTCGGCGTCGCTGATCGCTTCCAGGCGCGCGGGCAGAGCGCGGCGGTCTATTCGGTGCACACGCTCAAGCCCCTCGACAGCGAGGGCCTGGCCGAGGTGCTGGGCCGCTTTGCGCGCGTCGTCGTCGTCGAGGAGTGTGCGCCCAACGGCAGCTTCGCCATGCGCCTGCAGCAGCTCGCCTGGCAACGCCAGGCCAAGTGCCGGATCGATGCCTTCACGCTGCAGGACGCCTTCATCCACTGCTATGGCAGCCACGAGGACCTGCTGGCGGCGCACGGCCTGTCCGTGCCCGACATCTGCACCCGCCTCGGGTTGAACTGAGCCGCGTAAGACCTTGTCGAGAGTGCTCGTCATCGGCGTCGACGGCCTGATCGGGCGCGCGCTCGCCCAGGCGCTGGCGGCCCGCGGCGATACCGTCGTGGGAACGTCACGGCGTCCGTCGCCGGGCGGTGCCGGCGCGCCGATCACGCTCGATCTGGCCGCCTCCGGCGCGGCGCGGACGCCGCTCCCCCCGGTCGACGCGGCGGTGATCTGCGCGGCCATGGCGCGCTTTGCCGACTGCCGCGAGCAGCCTGAGCTGGCGCGCCGGGTCAATGTCGAGGCCCCGGTGGCGCTGGCGGCACGGCTGGCGACTTCAGGCGCGCGCGTCGTCCTGCTCTCGACCAGCGCCGTGTTCGACTGCCGCACGCCGCACGTGACGGCCGAGCAGCCGCCGTCGCCGCGCTCGGCCTATGGCGCGCTCAAGGCGGAGGCGGAGGCGAAAATCCTGGCGCTCGGAGCCCGCGCGTGCGTATTGCGTCTGACCAAGGTGCTCACGCCCGATATGCCGCTCTTCGTCAACTGGATCGCCGGGTTGCGGCGCGGTCGGGCGATCGAGGCTTTCGACGACCTCACCATCTCGCCGCTCCGCACGCAGGATGTCGTGGCCGCCCTGCTGGCGGTGCTGAGTGATCGTGGAGGCGGCATCTATCAGGTGTCGGGCGCCGAGGACATCAGCTACGCGGACGCCGCGCGCCACCTTGCGCGCCGGCTCGGCGTGGCACCGGACCTGGTCGGCACCACCCGTGCGGTCGATCGCGGCATCCCGGAGAGCGAGGTGACGCGCTACACCAGCCTCGACGCAAGCCGCCTGGCCGCGCTGACCGGCTGGACGCCCCCGCCGGCCGAGGCGGTGATCGACGCCGTTTTCGGCTATCTGTTGGGAGTGCCTGGCTGTGACGCCCGTTGACCAGCAAACGGCATGCCGCGCCGCTGCGCCTTGCGGCAACCTGCCAACCTTGCGTACCGGGGTCGGCGTTGGTAGAAGGGCGCTTCGCAAACATCGGTGTTGGCCAACGGGTTATGGGATGCCTGTGCACATCTTAGCCCGCGGGCCACGGCCCTCCGCGCTCCGCTCGAGAGATGGTCGCCTCGCATGACGGCCACCCGAGACGCCGCGATCAGTCCCTTTGTCGCTTGGGCGAAGGCCAGGCTTTCCCCCAACATGTCCAAGGCCCTGGAGGACTATTCGGCGGGCTTTCAGCGGCACGTCCTGTGGACGTCGCTGGCCTGGTTCGAGATCAAGGTCAAGTATCGCCGCTCGGTGCTCGGTCCGTTCTGGATCACCCTGAGCACGGCCATCGCCATCGCCACCATCGGTCCGATCTATGCCCGCCTGATGGGCTCCTCGATGGACGACTACTTCGCCTATCTGGCGACCAGCATCGTGCTCTGGAATTTTCTTTCAGCGGCCATCAATGACAACTGCAGTTCCTTCATCGCGGCCGAAGGGATGCTGAAGGACGTGAAGCTTCCCTTGTTATTGTTCATCCTCAAGGATCTCTATCGCAACATCATCCTCCTGCTCCACAATTCGGTCATCCTGCTCATCTTGATGTACTTCTTCACGTTCATTGTGAACATCCCATTGTTCTTGCTGTGCTTCGTCATCGTGGTGCTGAACCTGTTTTGGGTCGGCGTGGTCTTGGCGATCATCTGCACGCGCTTCCGCGATGTGGGCCAGATCATCACCAGCCTCGTGCAGGTCGCCTTCTTCCTGACTCCGGTGATGTGGAAGCCGAGCATGCTAGGGGCGGGCGGTCGCCACTTGGTCGTCGATCTCAACCCGTTCTACTACCTGATCGATTTGTTTCGTTCGCCGCTCCTGACCGGATCGGTAGATATCGGGCATCTCCTCATCTGCACGGCATCGGCCATTCTGGGCAATGCCTTCGCGTTCTGGTTCTTTTCCAAAAAGCGTGCCCGCGTGGCGTACTGGCTGTAGGCAGCGGGCGAAGCTGCGACGAGCATGAGCAAGGTCCCAAAGTGATCAGCATCGTCCTCAACAAGGTCGCCGTCGATTTTCCCATCTACGGATCGAGCGGCCGGTCTATCAAGAATGTCGCCTTCAGCTCGCTGACCGGCGGCATCATTGCCAGAGGCGCCAACAACGTGCGCGTCGTGCGCGCGCTCGACGACATCAGCTTCGAATGCTTGGAGGGCGACCGCGTCGGCTTGATGGGGCACAACGGCTCCGGCAAATCCACCCTGCTGCGCGCCATGGCCGGCATCTACGAGCCGAGCAGCGGCAGCATCGAGGTGCGGGGCAGCATCATCTCCATGCTCAGCATCACACAGGGTATGAACGCAGAGCTTACGGGCTACCAGAATATCCTGCTGCGGACGGCCCTGCTGGGACTCAGTCGCACCGAGGCGGCACGCATGGTCGACGGCATCGCCGATTTCTCCGATCTCGGCGACTTCATGGATATGCCGCTGCGCACCTATTCGAGCGGCATGGCGATGCGCCTGGCCTTCTCGATTGCGACCTCCGTGGAGGCGGATATTCTGCTGATGGACGAATGGCTCAGCGTCGGCGACGTGGAGTTCTCGCAAAAGGCCAAGGTTCGCCTCGACCACATGGTCAGCAAGGCCAAGATCCTGGTTCTGGCCTCCCACAGCAGCGACCTGGTCGACGCGCTCTGCAACAAGAAATACATGCTCGAGCACGGGCGCATCAGGCCGGTGTGACCTGCGTGCTGCGGCTGCGAAGAGGCAGGCCGAGCACGGGGGGAAATGCGACGGCCATCCCGGTCCCAGTTCTTGTATTGCTCTCGAAATCGCGGCTACAGCCGGTCCTCGGCTCGGGCGTGTTTGACAGGCACGCCAAGTTCCAATCACGTGCTGCGTCAGCCGACTCGCGCGAGGGGAATGGTTGCGGCAGGGATTGCCGATCGCAACCGCGAGGGCATCGCATGGCTGGCGCCGTATGGCCGCTGAGCTGTTGCTGGGTAGGGCACAACCGACAGAGCATTGAACGGGGGGCTCCCATATGTGCCTGTTCTGCGGAAATTTCAGTCATGTCATTGAAGGCCAGGAGGGCCTCAATCAGAGCGGGACAGTGGCTGCAGGGTATGGCCCGACGGCCGCCGGCGCCCATCCAAATCCGATGCTGGACGGCATTCTTTGGGGTGGCTGGCATTGAGCGACGCCGGGCTCGCCGACAGTCGTCATCAACTACTACCTGGCCGGCCCGGGTCAATTCACACCTTACGATTCCGGATGGAGCGACGTCGAGGTCGGCGCCTACCACAACGCCATACAATCGTGGGTGAGCGTCTGCAACATAACCGTCAACCGGATCTTCGACCCGAGTGCAGCAACCTTCATAGGGCATACCGTCAGTAGTGGGTTTTGGGGCAGCCCCGGTGTTTTGGGGGAGCACGATGTGCTGGAAAATCCCGCGCCGGCGGATGGCTACTACAACTGGCAAAGCAGCGGCTGGACCTCCGGGGGCCTGCAGATCGGGGGCTACGGATACTACACGCTGCTTCACGAGATCGGTCATGGCCTCGGCCTGGCGCACCCGCATGACAACGGCGGCGGCTCGCGATGCAGTTGAACAACGTACTTCCCGCCAACGTGCAGGTGAGCGACTTTATTTTCAGGCCGGTTGGAGGCGGGCTGGTCCCCAGCCGCGAGGTCGCCGACGGCGAGAACGATTTCGACGGCGCCGGCGGCGTGCTCTGGCGACAGAGCGACGGGCAGATCTGGCTGTGGGAAATGAACGGCCTCGGGGTCAAGTCGTCGGTCAACATCTCGGCGCTGCCGACGTCGTGGCACCTTCAGGGCACCGCCGATTTCTACAATGCCGACGGCAAATCCGACGTCCTGCTGCGCCACGACAGCGGCCAGATCTATCTGTGGCAGATGAACGGCGCACAGATCGTCTCGTCGCAGCAGGTGTCGGTGCTCCCTACCGCGTGGCACATCGAGGGCACCGGGATGTTCGACAACGATTTGCGCGCCGATGTACTCCTGCGCCACGACAGCGGGCAGATCTACCTGTGGCAGATGAACGGGGCCCAGGTGCAGTCCTCGCAGCAGATCGCGGTGCTGCCGAATGCCTGGCATATCCAAGGGACGGGCGATTTCACCGGCGACGGCAGGAGCGATGTCCTCCTGCGCCACGACAGCGGCCAGATCTATCTCTGGACCATGAACGGGTCCCAGGTCGTATCGTCCCAGCAGATAGCCGTGCTGCCGCCGGCATGGCATATCGAAACGACCAACGACTTCAACGCCGACGGCAAGACCGACATTCTGTTGCGGCACGATAGCGGTCAGCTGTTCATATGGCTGATGAACGGGTCGCAGGTCCTTTCCTCCAAGGCGCTCGATGTCTACCCGGACCAATGGCAGATCGTGAACGATCACCACCACAGCCTGCTCGTCTAGGTCGGAACGTCCGGGATTGGGACCCGTCCGGGCGCGTGCCTCGGGGAGTGGGGCAGCGAGAGCCGCAGATCGCGACCATGGGGCGCGCCCTCGTCATAGGGGGAGGCGAGCGGGACGGCCGCACAAGGCCGGGATGACACAACCGGCGCTGACCTCGCGCGCGCCGGCCCAGGTCAGAAGCGCTGTCAGCGCCGTCCCAGCCCCACAAACCGCCGCGTCGCCGCCACCAGCTCGTGCACGATGCCGGGCTCGGTCATGGCGTGGCCGGCATCGCCGACGATGCGCAGGTCGGCTTGCGGCCAGACCTGGGCCAGGTCCCAGGCATTCTTGACGGGTGTGACCACGTCGTAGCGCCCGTGCACGATGGCGCAGGGCAGGTGGCGGATGCGTGCCACGCCCGACAGCAGCTGGTCGTCGCGCTGGAAGAAACCGCGGTTGACAAAATAGTGGCACTCGATGCGCGCAAAGGCGATGGCATAGGTGTCGGCGCCGAACAGCCGCACCCGCTCGGGGTCCTGCATGAGCGACAGCGTGCTGCCTTCCCAAATGGACCAGGCCCGCGCCGCCGCGATCTGCACGTCGCGGTCGGGGTGGGTGAGGCGGCGATAGTAGGCGGCGATCAGGTCGCCCTGCTCGTCGGCCGGGATGGCCTTGCGGAACTCTTCGAACGCCTCGGGGAAAAGCCAGTTGCAGCCACCCTGGTAGAACCAGGCAAGCTCCTCGCGGCGCAACAGGAAGATGCCGCGCAGGACCAGCTCGCTCACGCGCCCGGGGTGGCTCTGCGCGTAGGCGAGCGCCAAGGTGGAGCCCCACGAACCGCCGAACAGCTGCCAGGCGTCGATGCCGAGATGGATGCGCAGGCGCTCCATGTCGGCCACCAGGTGCCAGGTGGTGTTGGCCTCGAGGCTGGCGTGCGGCAGCGAGCGGCCACAGCCGCGCTGGTCGAACAGGACGATGCGATGGCGCGCCGGATCGTGATAGCGCCGCATCGTCGAGTTGCAGCCTCCGCCCGGGCCGCCGTGCACGATCAGCACCGGCTTGCCGTCGCGATTGCCGCACTCCTCGAAGAAGATCTCGTGCCCCCCGCCGACTTTGAGCCGCTCCTGGCGATAGGGCTCGATCGCGGGATAGAGACCGAGCCGCTCCCGTGCCGACATCGTGCTTGGCGCCCTTCCTAATGTCAGGTGTTTGCCCGCTATGGTTACATGGGCGCAGCCGAGCAAGGCAAGTCAATCGCCTTGCGCGCGGCTGCAAGCGGCGGGGTCAGGCGGGCGGGCGGTTCTTCAGCCGCGACAGGCGCATCTCCCGATCGTAGAGCGTCTCCCCGCCGGGCACGCGCACGTCGCGCACGATGTCGAGCGCGTTGCGCCCGGGAATCGGCGTGGCCATGCTGGCGGCGACAGCGGCGGCCAGCGCCAACGGCAGCCCGATGGCGCCCGCCAGCGCGCTCGGCAGGCCGATGGCGCCCGTCTCGCTCAGCAGTATCAGGAAGGCGGTCGCCACCAGGCCGGTGACCATGCCGGCCACGCTCCCCCAGGCGTTGATGCGCTTCCACCAGATCGCGAGCAGCAGCACCGGAAACGACGCCGACGCGCTCAGCGTTACGCCCCACAGGAGGAGCTGCAGCGGGTCGCCGGGCGCGGCGATGGCGAGCAACAGGGTCACGACCCCGGTCCCCAGGAGCGCCACGCGCGCGGTGGCAACGCGCGTGCCGTCGGGCGCCGCATCGCCGGGCAGGCCATGCACCACGTCCTCCGCCACGATGGCAGCCAGCGCCACCAATCCCGCCGACAGGGCCGCCAGCGCGGCTGCGATCGCGCCGGCGAGCGCCAGGTAGACCAGTACCTGGGGAAAGCCCGCAGCAATCGAGAGCGCAAACAGCGCGGCGTCGCGCTCGAAGCTGATGCCGCCGACGCTGACGATCTGCGCCTTCGATTCGATGCGGGCAATCCCCGCCTGCTGCAGCAGCTGGAACCAGATCGGCAGGCGCCCGCCTGCCTGGCCGACCACCTGCTCGAGGATGAGGACGCGCAGGTAGATGGCGATTGCCGGCAGCGTCAACAGCACCAGGCCGACCACCAGCACGGCCCAGCCCAGCGACTTGCGCGCCTCGTACACCCCGGGCGTCGTCCCCGACCGCGGCAGCAGCGCCGGCGACGCCGCCACGCCCGCCGCCATCACGAACGACATCAGCACGAAGGCGAGGCTGCCGACGCTGCCGAACGACTGGATGAAACGCTTGAGCAGGGGCTCCATGCCGGCACCCGGCAGCTCGAACGCCAGCGGCGGGGCGAGCACGATCGGTACCCCGTGGGCGATCTCGAGTCGGGTGATGATGCGCAGCACGTTGCCGTGCGTCATCTGCGGCAGCGGCAGGTTCGAGACGATGAGGGCGATGATGGTGGCAGGCACGGCCAGCGACAGCAGCGCCACGATCGCCTTGGCGCCGCTCGCCCAGGTCAGGGAGCGCATGCCGCCGGCCAGGACCACGGCGGTGGCCGCAACGACCACCACGGCCACCATCAGCTGCTCGGACTGGCCGAGCATCCAGGCGGTGGCGTAGGCGGCAAAGCGCGCTTCGGCCGTGAGCACCAGCAGGATCGGCACCGACAGCACGCCCGCCGCAACGACGCGCACCAGGCGGCTGTCGAGGCGGCGCCCGAGAAAGGTCGGCAGCGTGTAGGCGCCATGCTTGCGCAGGAAGGGCGCAAACAGCACGCCCATGAACACCAACCCCGCATACCAGCCGATGCTGAGGCAGAAGGCGTCGAAGCCGGCGATGAAGAGGGCTCCCGTCAGCGCCAGGAAGCCGGCGCCGCCGAGCGCCGAGATGCCGAGCACCAGCCCGTTGAAGAAGGCCGGCACCCGGCGGCCGCAGGCGAAGTAGTCGCGCGGCTCGCGGGCATGGCAGGCGATGCCGATCGCGGCATAGAGCGCGAGCGGCCCGGCGAACATGACGAGCCGCACCAGCGTGTCGGTGACGCCCAGCTGCTCCAACATCAGCGCCATCAGCACGATGGCGGCGAACGCCGCCGTGAAGATGCCGTAGTAGGTGCCGAGCCGCGGGTTGACGAGGCGGGTGCGGGCGGTGGTGGTGACCATGGCGCCTTTTAGAAGTCCTCGTGCGCCCCGTGCCAGTGGTCGATGGCGTCCTGGCGGTTGACGAACATGGCGATGGTCACGAAGGCGATGACGATGAGCCCGTGCACGGCCAGGAAGTAGCCGAGCGGGATGCCGAGGATGCGCTTGTCGTTGAGCGCGTCGGCGTAGAGCGGCAGCACGATCATGGCGAGCACGAAGGGCAGCAGGCTCGTCAGCATCTGCGCCTTGGTGTGCCGCCAATAGGGTTTGCGCTCATTGCGCTCGATCATGGGAGGCGCCCGGACAGGTTCAGGATGCAGCGCACAACGCCGGCTGGATGGATCGGCCGGACGCCGGAGGGAGTACGCCAGAGTGACCCCGATTCGTGGTTCAACTGGGGCAATACCGGCGGCAGGCTCACAGGCATCGGCCAGTCCCTCTGGTTTAGGCATAAACCGACCGGCAGATTGGCCAATTGGGCAAAAAGCCGCTAGGTTTCCGCGTGGCGGCGGCCGATCCGGTCTGCGCCGCCCAACGGTTGGAGACGTCCCAGGGACGGAACGGGATGGCAGACTACCGTTTCATCATCGTCGATGACCACCCTCTCTTCCGCGGCGCGCTGAGCCAGGCGCTGAGTGCCTCGTTTGCGAACGCGGACGTGCTGGAGGCGGGCTCGCTCGACGAGCTGAGCGACCGGCTAGCGATGTCGGCCGAGACCGACCTCATCCTGCTCGACCTCACCATGCCCGGCGTGCACGGCGTGCCGGGCCTCATCTATCTGAGGGCGCAGCACCCGGAGGTGCCGGTGGTGATCGTTTCGGCCAGCGACGATGCCGCCACCATCCGCCAATGCCTCGACTGCGGCGCCTCCGGCTTCATCCCGAAGTCGCAGCCGGTCGAGGCCATCCGCGAGGCCATCCGCAAGATCATCGGCGGGGAGGTGTGGCTGCCGCCCGACGTCGACCTGAGCAACGTAGCCGCGACCGAGGGCGGCGAGCTCGTCTCGCGCCTCTCGACGCTGACGCCGCAGCAGGTGCGCGTGCTGATGATGCTGGGCGAGGGCCTGCTCAACAAGCAGATCGCCTTCAAGCTCAGCGTCTCGGAGGCCACCATCAAGGCGCACGTCTCCGCGATCCTGCAGAAGCTCGGCGTTGACAGCCGCACGCAGGCCGTCATCGCCATCAACAAGATCGGCGGCTCCGGCGACTGGCAGCGTCCGCTGAATTGACCGGCGCCGCCGCCTACTCCGCCGCCACGGCTCGCTGCCAGGTGAGCTGGTGCATGAGGGCGCGCAGTGCCGCCGCCTTCAGCGGCTTTCTGAGCAGGGCATAGCCGTGCGTGCGCACCTCGCGCTGCACGACCGCAGATGGGTCGGCGGTGATGACGATCACCGGCGCCAGCGAGCCCGCCTGGCGCAGCGCCGCCACCGCCTCGAGCCCGGTGCCGTCGTCGAGGTGATAGTCGGCGAGGATGATATCGGGACTGCGCGCGCCCTCGCGCAGCGCCGCCACGGCCTCGGCCGAGCTCCGCGCCGTGATCACCGTGCAGCCCCAGCCCCCGAGCAGCGTCTGCATGCCCTGCAGCACTGCCGGCTCGTTGTCGATGCACAACACGGCGAGCCCGGCGATGCGCCCGGCCGACGGCGTCGCCGCCGCGCCCGCCTCCTCCGCCACACGCGGCTCGGCGCGCGGCAGCTCGACGGAGAAGGTCGAGCCGCGGCCAGGCACCGACTGCAGCTCTATTCCATGGCCCAGCACCTTGCCGATGCGCTCCACGATCGACAGGCCGAGGCCGAGGCCTCTGACCGTGCTCGCCGTCTCCTCGAGGCGCTGGAACTCCTTGAAGATGAGGGTGCGCTTGGACTTCGGGATGCCGGGCCCCGTATCACAGACAAGGACCGCGAGCCGGTCGCCGCGCCGGCGCACGCCCAGCAGCACCTGGCCCGAGGCCGTGTACTTGATGGCGTTGGACAGGAGGTTCTGCAGCACGCGGCGCAGCAGCCGCCGGTCGGAGCGCACCCACAGCCGTGTCGCCACGATCCTGAGGTCGAGCCCCTTCTCGCGGGCGAGCGGGGAGAACTCCACCTCGAGACGTTCCAATACCTCCTGGAGCGGGAAGACGGTGACGTCGGGTTCAAGCCTGCCGGTGTCGAGGCGCGAGATCTCGATCAGAACGCCCAGGATCTCCTCCACCGCCTCCAGCGACGCATCGATGTTGCGGGCGAGCGTCGCCTCCTGGCCGCCGACGGCGCGCTCCACCAGGCTCGTCACGTAGAGCCGCGCCGCGTTGAGCGGCTGCAGCACGTCGTGGCTCGCCGCCGCCAGGAAGCGCGTCTTGTCGAGGTTGGCCTCGTCGGCCTTGCGCTTGGCGACGGCGAGTGCCTCGTTGACCTCCAGCAGCTCGCCCGTGCGCTCGCGCACGCGCCGCTCGAGCGTCTCGTTGGCGCGCGCCAGCGCCTCGGCGGCCTCCACGCGCTCGGTGATATCGGAATAGGTCGTGACGATGCCGCCTTGCGGCATCGGGCTGGTACGGATCTCGAGAATGCGCTTGCCGCTGTCGAAATGTTCCTGGAACGTCTCGTGCGCCACGCCGAGCTTGACCAGCCGGTCGGCGACGAGCTTGTCGATGTCGCCGCTGCCGAAGTCGCCGCGCTCGGCACAGGCGCGCAGGATCTTGTCGAGCGGGGCGCCGACCCGGCCGAGCTCGGCCGGCAGGTTCAGGAGCTCGCGGAACTGCCGGTTCCAGCAGATGAGCCGCATGTCCTTGTCGAACACGCTCAAGCCGTGCCGTACCTGGTCGAGCGCGGACTGCAGCAGGTCGCGGCTGTACTGCAGGGCCTCGGAGGCATCGTCGAGCAGGCGCAGGGCCGACTGGCTGCCGGCATCGCTGCGGCGCAGCAGCAGCGACAGCACCAGGCGCGAGGACGCGGCGCCGATGGCGCTCGCCAGCAGGTGCTCGGTGAAGCGCAACAGGTGGATGTCGGCCTCCGCCCCCGCCGACAGCGGTGCGGATCGGCTCTCGGCATATTCGGCAAACGACCGCTCGGCGCGCTCCGCGCCCAGGTAGCGCGCCACCGTATGCTGCAGGTCGCCGACGGTGATCGAGGTGCGCCACAGCCGGAACGAGGGCGCCATCGCCGGGCGCGGCAGATCGTCCTGGACGAACACGTGCGCCTGCAGGCGCTCGACCGGCTCGGGCGCCTTCAGCAACGACACGGTGACGAAGGCCAGGATGTTGGCCGCCATGCTCCACAGCACGCCGTTCGTCAGCGGCGCGAACTGCAGGTAGAACAGCGCCTGCGGCGACAGGAAGCCGAGCCCGAACGGGCCCTCCGTCAACACCGAGCGCGGCACCCATCCGGCCTCGATGATCCAAGGCAGCAGCAGCGTGTAGGTCCACACCGCAAAGCCCGTGACGATACCGGCGATGGCGCCGCGCGCCGTGGCGTTGCGCCACACCAGCCCACCGAAGAATGCCGGGGCGAACTGGGCGATGGCCGCGAACGATACGAGGCCGATGGAGGCAAGCCCGTGCGTCTGGCCGAGCAGGCGATAGAACAGGTAGCCCAGCAGCACCACGCCGAAGATGGCCGCGCGCCGGATCAGCAGCAGCAGCCCCGTCATGTCGCTCTGCTGGCCGTTGGGCTCGTCGCCGCGCCGGCGCAGCAGGAGCGGCAGCACCAGGCCGTTCGAGACCATGATGGCGAGCGCGACGGAATCGACGATCACCATGGCCGTGGCCGCCGACAGCCCGCCCACGAACGCCAGAAGGGTTATGGCCTCCGCCCCCGCCGACAGGGGCAGAGCGAGCACGAAGGTGTCGGCGTCGACTGTCCCTTTCGGCAAGAGCAGAACACCGGCGACCGCGAGCGGAACGACGAACAGGTTGATCAGCACCAGGTAGACGGGGAACAGCCAGGCGGCGCGGCGGATCTCGTTCTCGGAGTTGTTCTCCACCACGGTGACGTGGAACTGGCGCGGCAGCAGGACGATGCACACCATGCTCAGGAAAGTCACCGTGATGACCCAGGCGCTGTCATGGAATCCGTGCGCGAAGATGCTTTGGATCTCGGCGCTCTCCTGGGCTCGAGCCAGGAAGCCGCCGATGCCGCCGAACAGCGAGAACAGCACGAAGAACCCGACGGTCAGGAACGCAGCGAGCTTGACGAGCGACTCGGCGGCCACCGCCACGATCAAACCTTCCTGGTGCTCGGTCGCATCGATGTGGCGCGTGCCGAACAGGACCGCGAAGGTCGCCATCGTCAGCGCAATGATGAAGGCCGTATCGGTCGGTAGATTGAACTGCTGCAGCGGGCGGGCGCCGAGCAGGGTATCGACCGACAGCGCCACCGCCTTCAATTGCAGCGCGATGTAGGGCAAGGCGCCGGCAACGGCGATGACGGTGACGATCGCCGCCACCGCCTGGCTCTTGCCGTAGCGCGCCGCCAGAAAGTCGGCGACCGAGGTGATGTTCTGGCTTTTGGCCAGCCGCACGATGCGCAGCAGCAAGCGCCAGCCGAAGACGAAGAGCAGAATGGGTCCAAGGTAGACGGCGATGAAGTCGTAGCCGGTCGATGCAGCCAGACCAACGCTACCAAAGAACGTCCAGGACGTGCAGTAGACCGCCAGCGACAAGGCATAGATCAGCGGCCTGCTTTGGCCGGCCTTGCGGAAGCGGCTGGCCCGGTCCGCGTACCAGGCCAGCGCAAACAGGATGGTCACGTAGCCGAACGCAAGGGCGACAACGCTCCAGCCTTCGATCATCGCTGCCCTGCCACGCCCATGAGAAACCGCGGCCCGGTCAAGCGCTTGCCGTCGAGCCGGCCCTGTCGGCATTGTGATGGAAGGCCTGGGAGATGTCCATTTCCCCAAGCGCGAAAAAGCGCGTTAACACTTCTCTGCCAAGCCGGATTCGGCGCTGCTGCCGGGCGCGCAATCCGTCAATAGAGGGAGCCACGCACATGAGCCTGCTGCAGGAATTCCGGAACTTCGCCATGCGCGGCAACGTCGTCGACATGGCGGTCGGCATCATCATCGGCGGCGCCTTCGGCACCATCGTGCAGTCGCTGGTCAAGGATGTACTGATGCCGCCGATCGGGATGATGCTGGGCGGCGTCGACTTCTCCAACATCAAGATCCCGCTCAAAGCCGCCGCCGCCGGCCAGGACGGGGTGGCGATCAACATCGGCGTCTTCCTCAACAACGTCATCAGTTTCGCGATCGTGGCGGCGGCCGTGTTCGCGCTCGTCAAGGGCATCAACGAACTCAGGAAGCGGTTCGAGACCGAGGCGCCCAAGGCGCCGGCGGCCCCGCCGCCCTCCGAGCTCTACCTCAAGGAGATCCGCGACGCGCTGGTCAAGAGGTAGGCCGAACGGCGCATTGGGTCGGCCGACGCCCCGGAAATCGCTTGAACTCAAGCGCCGGGCGTCGCAGATAACGAGGACACGCAAGAGCCAGGCCCCCATGCCCCTCGATGCCCGCAAGCGGCTGAACGTCCGCGTCAACGGCGACCCCGCCGAGACAGAAGCCCGCACGCTCGCCGAGTTGATCGCGAGCCTCGGCTATAGCGAGGGCGCGGTGGCGACCGCCGTCAACGGCGACTTCGTGGCGCGTGGGGAACGGGGGAAAAGGCGCCTTGCGCCTGGAGACGCCGTCGAGATCGTGGCGCCCCGGCAGGGCGGTTGAGGATGGGCGCCCGAGGATCATGCCCCGAGGTTGAGATCATGAACGCGATCGAGCCACTGCCTGCCGGCACCAAGCCGCTCACCCTCTACGGTGTCACGGTGGCCTCGCGGCTGCTGCTCGGCACCGCGCGCTACCCTTCCCCGCAGGTGCTGAGCAACGCCGTCAAGGCATCGCGCGCGGCCATCGTCACGGTCTCCGTCCGCCGCGAGCAGGCTCGGGCCAACGCCGGCACGCGCTTCTTCGAGCTGATCAAGGCGCTGGGTGTGCGCGTGATGCCCAACACCGCCGGTTGCCGCACGCCGCGCGAGGCCATCACCACCGCACAGATGGCGCGCGAGCTGTTCGGCGCCGACTGGGTCAAGCTCGAGGTGATCGGCAACGACGATACCCTGCAGCCCGATCTCTTCGGCCTGGTCGAGGCGGCGGCCGCGCTGGTCAAGGACGGCTTCAAGGTGTTCCCCTACACCACCGAGGACCTGGTGGCGGCCGAGCGGCTGATGGCGGCGGGCTGCGAGGTGCTGATGCCCTGGGGCGCGCCGATCGGCACGGGCCGCGGCCTTGCAAACCCCTACGCGCTGCGCTCGCTCAGGCAATACTTCCCCGGCGTGCCCCTCATCATCGATGCTGGCGTCGGCGCGCCTTCGCACGCCGCACTCGCCATGGAGATGGGCTTCGACGCCGTCCTGCTCAACACGGCGGTGGCCACGGCGGCCGACCCCGTGCGCATGGCCCGCGCCTTCGCCGACGCCATCGCTGCCGGCCGCACGGCCTACGAGGCGGGACTGATGGAGGTGCGGGACATGGCCGCGCCCTCGACCCCGGTCGCCGACACGCCGTTCTTCGACCTCGATAGGTCGTGACGTCCATGGTCGGCATCGGCCTCGACGTCTTCTATCCGATCGTGCCCGACGCCGCCTGGCTCCGGCGCCTGGTGCCGCTCGGCGTCAAGACCATCCAGCTGCGCCTCAAGGATGCGCCGCCCGAGCGCATCCGCCGCGAGATCGGGGAGAGCCTCGAACTGTGCGCGCGCCACGCCTGCCAGCTCATCGTCAACGACTACTGGCGCGAGGCGCTCTCGCTCGGCGCCGACTTCGTGCATCTGGGCCAGGAGGACCTGGCGGAGGCCGACGTGCCAAGCCTGCGGGCGCGCGAGGTCCAGCTCGGCATCAGCACCCACAGCGAGGAGGAGCTTGCCACCGCGCTTGCCGCCACTCCGGCCTACGTGGCGCTGGGCCCCATCTACGAGACCCGCCTCAAGGCCATGAAGTGGGCGCCGCAGGGCCTCGAGCGCATTGCAGCGTGGAAAAAGCGCATCGGCAGCCTGCCGCTGGTCGCTGTCGGCGGCATCACGCCGGAGCGGGCCGATGGCGTGCTGGCCGCCGGCGCCGACAGCATTGCCGTGATCACCGATTTTTTCACGCACGCCGATCCCGAGGCCCGCGTGCGCCAGTGGCTGGCCTGGGCCGAGCGCGTCCGGAACGGCCGGGACTGCCGGGACTGAATGTCCGGCCGGTGCTGGACATGGACGCCGTGCCACAGCCGGTGGCCTGTGGATTGTGACAAGGCACCGTGCTGAACTGCAATGCACTGACGCTGTTTTTGGCGTCAGGCGGCGTCCGCACCGTTTTGGTTGATGCATGACCTACCGCTTCAAGCTGCAGGAGCCCATCGCCGAGGGCGTGCGCCGCATTGGCCTCGAGCAGATCGAGATGGCGGAAGCAGAGCTGGCGGGGCAAGAGGATGCAGCCCGCGCCATCCATAACGCCCGCCGCTGCCTGAAGCGCCTGCGGGCGCTGCTGCGCCTGGTGCGCCCGGGCCTCGAGGATGACGTCTACCGCAAGGAGGCGGAGCACCTGGCCGGCATCGGCCGGCTGCTGTCGGACGCGCGCGACGGCCACGTCATGGGCGTGACGCTCGGCAAGCTCGAGAGCCTGCCCGATACCAAGCTGCCGCCCGGGACGGCAGGCAGGCTGCGCAAGCTGCTGGCCTCGGGCGGAGCGCGCAAGGTCAGGGCGGTCGGCGGGCCGGACGGCCGGCGCCCGGCGCTGGCCCGTCTCAAGCCGGCTCGGAAGCTGTTTGCGGGCAAGGCCGTGGCCGCGGTCGCCTTCGAGCATGTGA
>Ga0247727_10002839_pt1 | contig 39044 bp, 34 predicted proteins | sample WisWelCaveWW1625_FD_202498 | JGI IMG/M metagenome (GOLD analysis project Ga0247727, IMG submission 202498) | Biofilm microbial communities from Wishing Well Cave, Virginia, United States - WW16-25 | ecosystem: Environmental > Aquatic > Deep subsurface > Groundwater > Cave microbial mat | place...
AAGGGCCGCGGCCCGCTCAGGTACCGGGTGCGAACCTGAGAGACCTCCCAGCCCACCACCACGTTGGGCGCCAGCCGATAGAAGACGTTGGCGGCGTAAGCCTGGTTCCTGCCGATGCCTCCCGCCGGCAGGTCGCGGTTGTTCGGGTCATCCTGGCCGCCGTAGAGGTTGAAGCTCAGGCGCGAAGTGGCGACCCAGGTGAGCTGCGCCCAGCCGCCGCGAGTGCGCACCGGGATGATCAGCAGCTGGCTGGTTCCCGGGCGAAACACCGAAAAGCCCTGGCGGACGCCGCCGGCCCCCAGCTTGGCCAGGTTCTTGCCGGTGAACCACATGCCGGTGAACTCCAGCCGCGGATGGGGGTTGACGAACCAGTCGAGCGAGAAGGCGCTGGCCGGGAGGTTGAATCCGGCCACGTGGGTAGTACTGATGTGAAAGCCGGGGGCGAACTCGATGCGGCGCTGATCGTCGAAGCGGTGGGTCAGCTGGAAGTGGCCTTCCAGAGCCGGCCGCCTCGGCTCCAGGGTGGCGTCGATGGCGGGATCGAGCGCCTGGCCGCGCTCCTCGGTTTGAGACACGCCGATGCGGGCGCGCAGCTGGGCCGCCCCGCCCAGGTCGAGGCGCTGCTCGAAGCGGGCCTGGGGGCGCCAGCGCCAAAGATTGCCGGCCCCCGTCAGGGGCGAGACGCCGACCTGGGCCAGCGAGTTGGGCTCGCGCGGGCTGAAGATGGGCTTCTCCTGGCCCACCAGGAAGCCGCGCGAGCCCCACTGGGCTTCGATGGAGGCGGTCCGCAGCCGCACCTGCTGGTTGAGCGCCTCGCCGGCGCCGGAAAACAGATCCAGCAGAAACGATCCCCGCAGCTTGCCGCCCAGAACCGCCTCCGGTCCCTGGAATTCCAGGCCCACCACGCTCTGTCGCAGGGTGCCGCCGGTGTTGGCGCGGCCGGGGGCGATGGAGGCCGTGATGGGGTTGTCGGCGCCGAGGCCGTGGCGGGAATTGCGGAAGGCATTGAACAGCACCATGCCGGTCAACCGCACCGGCACGCGCTGGGAGCTCTCAACCTTTACCTGGTCCTGCTCGGCGACGCGGCCAGCCTGCAAGTCGAGTTTCTCCTCGAGGGCTTGCAGGCGGGCTGGCTCGGCCGGGGCGCGGACGGTTCCGGCTTCGTTTCGGAGCCGGCGCACCTCCTCGACCAGGTCGGCGTTCTGGCGCTCCAGGCGTTCCAGTCGCGCTGCCAGGGCCTCCAGGGTCAGGGGGGCCTGGGCCAAGGCCGGCCCGGCCGCCATCGCACTAATAATTGATAAGATATATGGTCTCATGGTGGCAACAATCGCTCCACCCGGTCCCGGACCGCCTGCGGGGACCAGGGTTTGGGGAAGTAAGCGTCGGCGCCAAGCTCCAGAACCCGCTGGCGGACACCGGGGTCGCTCGAACCGCTGACGACGACGATCGGGAGGCCCTGAAACTGCGACTGGCCGCGCAGGCGGCGGATCAGCTCGTAGCCGTCCAGAAACGGCATCTCCAGGTCAGTCACCACGGCATCAACGCGGCGGCCGGCCCCGGGGGCCAAGTATTCAAGAGCCCGCAGGCCGTCGGGGACCCGCACGATCTCGACCCTCGGGATGTTCCCCAGGGCGATCTCCAGGGTGGCGGCGGCGGTTTCGGCGTCCTCCACGATCAGGATGCTTCTGGGCATGGCTTCTATTCAGATTGTCGCTTCCGTCCCCTCAGGCCGACCCGGCATTGGCCCGGCGGCCCGTGTCATCCCGAGCGCAGCGAGGGATCTGCTTTTCGCCCCGCAACAGCAGATCCCTCGCTGCGCTCGGGATGACACGGGCTGGCTCGGGATGACATGTTCGGGCGTGGAGGCTCTCTCCGGCTAGCGGGGCCGCAGCTCGATGCTACGAAAAAAAAGCTCCGCCCCCTCGGATTGAAACAGAATGCGCCCCCGAGACGGTTTGGCCCCTGATCCTTCATTCACAACCTTGCCGTTGACCTTGAAGATAACCTTGTCGCCGGCGGCGATCAATTCCAGCAGATTCCACCCGCCGTGGGGCTTCTCGACTTCGTTCTCTGGCGAGCGGAAGCCCACCACGCCCTTCCACGGCCCCTGCCCGAAGCGAGCGAAGCGCGTATCCTTGGTCTGGCCTCTGGTCTTCGTTTGGCCGTCCCGGGTCAGCGACGCGCCATCGCCGACCAGAATCACCTCACCCGTGCGGCCCTCGATCATCTGAAACTCGATCGATTTCGGCCACACCTGGTCCGGACCGACGACATGAAACAGAATGCCGCTGTCCCTGGCCAGGTCCTTTCGCGGCGGGTGGGTCGCGTCTCCCCACTTGAATTCGGCTTTCAGGTGGTAATTCTCGTATTCCTTTTTGGTGATGAAGTAGCCGTACTCCGTGCCGGAGACGTGAACCGCGCCGTCGCGAACCCGGAAGACCCCGTTGGGATCCTTGTTCAGGCCCTGGTCCTTCAGGAAGGTGTCAAACCCCTCCAGGTTCTGCCCGTTGAAGAGCGGCGGATCTCGATCAAAGAACGGAAACAGCTTGCGGAGTTCCTCCGTGGTCGGCTGGCGGCCATACTCGCAGATCTCGAAAGCTTCGGCATACTTGACGCGCTGGCCTCGTTCCGGGCCATACCATCGGATCAGGGCATCGCGATAGGCGTTGGCGACGGCGGCGTAGCGGGCGCCATGCAGTTCCCTGGCGAAGGCCTTCCGTCCGGCGGGGTCTTTGGGGATGCGGCGGAGGCGCTCCTGGCGTGTCTTGGCATCCACCCCGTAGACGGTTTCATACACCTGCGAAGCCAGGGCGTCGACAGCGTCGATCTTGCGCTCGAACACGTCGTCGATGGAGACGGCGACATCCGCCTGGAAGGGGGTCGGCTTCTTGAAATTGTCGGACATGTACATAAAGACAGGATTGGGCTCCACCGGCGGGGTGTGCAAGGCGTAAAAAGGCACCGTGACCATGAACGCCGAGTCCTGCGCCAGCACCCCGACGTAGCGATGGTCGGGGTTGTAATCGTTGGGCCGATGGGCCAGGACCAGATCCGCCTGCCACTCCCGAATCAGTCGCACCATCGCCTTGCGGTTCTCCAGGCTGGGCATCAGCTCCCCGTCGTGGATATCCATCACTTCGGTCTGGATTCCCAGGAGGCGGGCGGCCTGTTGCACTTCGGCAAGCCGGCGGCGGGCTAGCGGGCCGCCGGCCGTGGTGTAGTGGCCGAGATCGCCGTTCGTCATGGCCACGAACTTCACATGATGGCCCTGCGCCGCCCACATGGCGGCAACCCCGCCGGCTTTGAACTCGGCGTCGTCGGGGTGAGCTCCGAAGGCTATGATGCGCAGCTTGCCGTCCGCGCCTTGCCCAAACCCCAATCCCACCACCGAAAGGAATACCATTGCGGTTGCGGTCAGTCTTTTCATCGCCTCCCTCGAAGCCCGGCGGTATTGTACTAGAAGAGGACGCAGCGTGGAGGTTGTAGATCTGCGAAGGGGGTAGTTCAGAGTCCCAAACAGCGTCGGAGTTGCCGGTCGATAGCGTCCAAGTCGGGTTTCGAGAGGGAACCGAGCTTCCGGGCAGCCATGGTTGGCTTGATGGTTCGGAGGATTCCGGTCGCCACGGAAGGGAAGAGCAATCCTGCTAGCTTCCAGTCGGCAATCCGATGGTCCCCATAGAGCTGCCGCTCGACATTACTCGTGATGGCCACCACTATCATCTCCTGTCGCGCGCGGTGGTAGCCGGAAGCGCTGACCACGGCGGCCGGGCGAAGCTTCGTTCCCGACTCATCCGAGAACACGAAGCCCACCAGCACGACGTCACCTCGGAGATAGCCGCTCATACCGGGCGTCCCTGGCGTTGTCCCACAACTCCGCCAGCACAGGGTCGGTCTTTGCGGTCAAGACCAGCGCCTCCTCGCCGTCGTCGCGGAGGTCCTCCCGGAGCCGTTCTTCGATTACCTCCAACAGGTACTGGCGGAGGGTCAAATCCCGCCGCGCCGCCGCGAGTCGCAGACGGCGTCGCAGGGTGGGCGGCGCGTCAACGCTGATTCGCGGTCGTTTTGGCGAATTCACCATGGGCCGTGGCATGACATTCCTCCATCTGCAATAGGAATGTAACAGGAATGCGCCATGGTGTCAATGGCGCCATGGCGTAATGGCGGCCCGTCACGGCAGGAACCGGTAGCCCACGCCGTGAACGGTCGTGAAATGGCGCGGCACGTTGGGATCCGGCTCCAGCTTCTGGCGCAGCTTGACTACGTGGATGTCCACGGTTCGGGTGTTGGGGTAGGTGTCGTAACCCCAGACCGCGTTCAGGATCATGTCGCGGGTCAGGGGGCGGTCGGGGTTTTGCAGAAAGTAAGCGAGCAGGTTGTATTCCGAAGGGGTGAACTTGACGGCCTCGCCCTTTCTGGTGACGACGCGGCGGTCGAAGTCCACCTCGACGTCGGCGAAGCGCAGGACTTTGCGGGTTTCGCCGGAGGCGCGGCGCAGCAGGGCGCGGATGCGGGCCAGCAGCTCGCGGGTGCCGAAGGGCTTCACCACGTAGTCGTCGGCGCCGATTTCGAGCAGCAGCACCTTGTCGATCTCGTCGCCAACGGCGCTCAGCACCAGGATGGGGGTGGCCAGCTTGGCGGCGCGAACCTGCTGGCAGATCTCCATGCCTGACATGCCGGGCAGCCGCAGGTCCACCACCAGCAGGTCGGGTTTCAGGCTGATGGCCTTCTGGTAGCCGGAGGGACCGTCGGCGGCCGCCAGCACCCGAAACCCCTCCTGCTCGAGCATCACCGAGATGGTGTCGCGGACGGTTTCGTCATCGTCGATGACCAGGATGGACTTCATAGTAGGACAGGCATTCCTGCCTGTCGGGCCGGCGCCACTGGGCTATTATAGGAAATGAGATGCCCCTGTTGGTGCTCCACTATCACGAGATGTGGCTGAAGGGAGGCAACCGCGCCTTCTTCCTGAAGAAGTTCGAGGAGTCCATCCGCCTGCATCTGGGAGGGCTGGGGGAGGTGCGGCTGAAGCACGAGGACGCCCGGATGCTGGTGGAGCTGGAAACCGCCGGGGCGCTGGAGGAAGCCGCGCGGCGGCTGCCGCGAGTGTTCGGCCTCGCCTACTACTCGGTGGCAGAGGAGGCCGCGCGGGACCTGGACCAGGTGGCGCGGCTGGCCTGGCAGCAGATGGCGCCCCAGAGCTTCCGCACTTTCGCGGTGCGGGCGCGGCGGGCCGACAAGACCCTGCCTTTCCAGAGCGCCGAGGCCGAGCGGCACATCGGCGCCAGCCTGCTTCAGGCGGCGCGAGCCGCCGGCCGGGAGATCTCGGTCAACCTGACCCGGCCCGACCTGACCTGCTACGTCGAATTCACGAGCAGCCGGGCGCTGGTCTACTCCGCCAAGCTTCCGGGTCCGGGCGGCATGGCCGCCAATACCGCCGGGAAGGTGGTGACGCTGCTGTCGGGAGGCTACGATTCGGCGGTGGCCGCCTACCTGATGATGAAGCGCGGGGCGCGCGTGATCTTCGTCCACTTCCACGGGGTGGCGGCGCAGCCGGGCGAGTCGAGCGAGCCCATCGCGCGCGAGATCGCCCAGACGCTGGCGGTTTACCAGGGCGCGGCGCGGCTCTACCTGGTGCCCTTCGGGGAGCTGCAGCGCGAGATCGTGCTGGGGGCCCCGGAGTCGTCGCGCATTCTGCTGTACCGGCGGCTGATGCTGCGGATCGCCGAGAAGTTCGCCTACAAGCAGCACGCCCTGGGCCTGGTGACCGGAGACAGCCTGGGGCAGGTGGCCTCCCAGACGCTGCAAAACCTGCGCGCCGTCGGCGCCGCCGCCCGTCTGCCCCTTTACCGGCCCCTGGTGGGGATGGATAAGCAGGAGATCCTGGACCTGGCGCGGCGCATCGGGACCTACGAGACCTCCAGCGAGCGTTTTACCGACTGCTGCCCGGCCTACTTGCCGCGCCACCCGGTGCTGTTCGCGACGCCGGAGGAAATGGAGCAGGCCGAGCAAAAGCTGGATATCCCTTCCATGGTGCGGCGCGGGGTGGCCGGGGCCGTCGCGGAGGCCTACCGCGTCGTGGAGGGCCGCCTGGTCCGCTGGAAGGCCGAGGAGAGTGTGGAGGCGGATGCGGCCCAGCTGGCGTAACGTAGCACAGGCATTCCTGCCTGTCACGCTGCTGATACAGGCCGGAATGCCTGCGTTACTACCTCAGTCCAAGAAGCCTTTCACCGTCCAGGCCCTCCTGCTGGAGGCCGAGGACGGTTTCGCGGCCCGCGCCGACACGGTGTATCTGCCGGGCGAAACCCTGTATCTGCTTCTGCAAATTCAGGGACACGCCGTGGACCGCTCCAGCCGCGTCCGGCTCAGCTACCGGATCGAGGCCCTGGATTTCAACGGAGTGCCCTTCGTCGAGCCGGAGTTGGGCAAGATCGAGACGGAGTTGGCCCCGCAGGATGCCCGCTGGGTGCCGCGAGTGCGGTTCTCGCCGGCGCTGCCCCCGTTCGCCGACTCCGGCAAGTACCGGTTCCTCATCCAGGTGACCGACGAGCTGGCCAAGACGCAGGCCCGCCAGGAGGTGGGCTTCCAGGTGCGGGGGCGGCGCGTCGACGCCAGCGATGCCCTGGTGATCCGCAACTTCGCCTTCTCGCGCCAGGAGGACGGCGAGGCCCTGCCGGTCTCCGCCTACCGCCAGGGCGACGTGCTGTGGGCGGCCTTCGACCTGACCGGCTACAAGACCGGCGAGAAGAACCTGGTCTCGGTGGAGTACACCCTGGTGGTGGTGAACGGCTTGAGCGAGGTGATCTTCCGGCAGCCGGAGGCGGCTCGCGAGCAGGGGACCTCCTTCTACCCCCGCCGTTATGTACACGCAGTATTCAGCTTGAACCTCGAGAAGGGCATCCGGCCGGGGGCTTACACCATCCTGTTGAGCGCTCGGGACAGTCTCGGGGCCCAGAGCTCGGAGGGCCGTTTCCCCTTCACGGTGGAATGATGGGCCGGGAAATGACGAGCCGGGTGGATCCCGCCGACGCCGCCGAACTCTGCGAGACCCTGCGCTGCTGCGGAGGCGAGCGGAAGAAAGTCGAGCTGGGCGGGCGTTTCACCAAGCGCGCCATGGGGGGCGCCGTCGAGCCGCCCGACCTGGTGGTTTCGACGGCGCGGATGGCGCGGGTGGTGGAGTACGAGCCGCGCGACCTGACCATCGGCGTGGAGCCCGGCCTGGGCTGGCAGGCCCTGGAGGACCTGCTGGGGGAGAACCGCCAGATGCTGCCGCTCGATCCGCCGCTGGCCCAAGAGGCCACCATCGGAGGCGTGGTGGCGGCCAACTGCTCGGGCCCCCGGCGGCGTCTCTACGGCACGGCGCGCGACATGGTGATCGGCATGCGCTTCGTGTCGCTCGACGGCCAGGAAGCGCAGTCCGGCGGGATGGTGGTGAAAAACGTCGCCGGCCTGGACATTGCCAAGCTCCTGATCGGCTCGTTCGGAACCCTGGCGGCGATGGCCCGGGTCAACTTTAAGGTCTACCCCAAGCCGGTCGAGGAGCGAACCTTTCTGCTGGCGTTTGAATCGCTGGGGCTGGCGTTGAAGGCGCGGGACCTGGTGCTGCGAAGCGCGCTGCAGCCGGCCGCGGTGGACCTGGTGAATCCGGCGGCGGCCGCGGGTTTCGGCCTCGATCTACCGGCGGGTTTTCTGCTGCTGGTGGAGGCCGGCGGGATCGAGGCCGTGATGTACAGGTACGAGCGCGACCTGAAGGGCATGGCGCGCGAGGCCGCCGGGACCGAATGCCTGACCCTGGAGGCGGGGCGCGCGCGCCAGTTGTGGCGGCGAGTGTGCGACTTTCCGGCGGCGCCCGGCGATGCCGTGATCCGCCTGTCGACCACCCTGGCGCGGCTGGGGGAGTGCTTCGCCGCCGCCGGGGAGCTGCCGGTGGTGGCCCGGGCCGGGTCGGGGGTCGCCTACGCGCGGTGCCCTGTGCCTCAGCTCGATCTGGCGGCCCACGCCCGGGCGGCGGGGCTGCACGCTGTGATAGAATCCTGCCCGGAGCCGGACAAGCGCCGCTTCGATCTCTGGGCCGATCCGGGGCCGGAGCTCGAGATCATGTCCCGCATCAAGCAGGCGCTCGATCCCCACTCTCTGCTCAATCATGGCCGCCTTTTCGGTCGTCTCTGATCGGCCCCAGGCCCAGGACCTGGACCGCTGCGTGCACTGCGGCCTGTGCCTCAACGCCTGCCCGACCTACCGGGAGCTGGGCGTGGAGATGGACTCGCCGCGCGGACGCATCTACCAGATGGCGCAGGTGGCGGCGGGGCGCATGCCAATTTCTGATTCCTACCAGGAACATATCGACCTGTGCCTGGGGTGCCGGGCCTGCGAGACGGCCTGCCCCTCGGGGGTGGAGTACGGCAAGCTGGTGGAAGCGGCCCGGGCGCATCTGGAGCAGGCCGCCCCCAGGCCGCTCGCCAGCCGCCTGGCCCGCGGCTTTCTCTACGGGCGGTTGCTGGTGTCGCCGTGGCTGATGGCGCTGGCCGGGAACCTGGCGGCGTTCTATCGTTTCAGCGGCTGGCAGCGCTTGCTGCGGGCCACCCGCCTGCTGGAGTTGCTCGGGCCGCTGGGGAAGATCGAGAGACTGCTGCCTCCCGCGGAGCGGCCGTTCTTTTTCGGCCAGATCGGCCGGAGCTTCCCGGCGGTTGGCGAGCGGCGCAGCCGGGTGGCGCTGGTGGCGGGCTGCTTGGCCAACGTGAGCTTCGCCCGGCTGAACGAGGCCACCGTGCGGGTGCTGCAGCGCAACGGCTGCGACGTCGACATCCCGGCCGGGCAGACCTGCTGCGGGGCGCTGCAGGTCCACGCCGGGCTGCGCGACCTGGGGCGCCGGCTGGCCAGGCGCAACATCGAGGCCTTCGAGCGCGGCGGCCACGACGCCATCGTCACCAACGCCGCCGGCTGCGGCTCGACCCTGAAGGAATACGGCCACCTGCTGGAGCACGACCCCGCCTGGGCCGGGCGGGCCAAGGCCTTCGCCGGCAGGGTCAAGGACGTCAGCGAGTTCCTGGCCCAACTGGGAGTGAACCGCGAGATGGGCCAGCTTGATATCACGGTGACCTATCAGGATTCCTGCCACCTGGCCCACGGCCAGCGGATCCGGCTGCCGCCCCGCCAGCTGCTGGAGGCCGTGCCGGGATTGAAATTCCGGGAGCTGCCGCTGGCGGACCTGTGCTGCGGCTCCGCCGGGGTGTATAACGTCCAGCACCCGGAGATGTCCATGGCGCTGCTGGAGAAGAAGATGCAGATGGCGGCCACCACCGGCGCCGGAGTCATCGCCACCGCCAACCCGGGCTGCATGCTTCAGCTGCGGGCCGGGGCGGCGCTTTTCGGGCGCAACCAGCGAGTGATGCACGTGGTGGAGGTGCTGGACGAGGCCTATCGCAGTAGGCAGTAGACAGTAGACGGTAGACGGTAGACGGTAGTCGGCCCACTGGGAGGGAATCATGTCCGGTACTCAAACTCTACGTGCAGCTGGGACCGCCCGATGAGATCGAATCGCACCCCAGCGAGCGATGGGAGGCCTGGAGGTACCGACGTGTATTAGGCGCCCCGGAGGCGCTGGTGATTCAGTTCGGGCCGTGAGTCAGTCGGCCCTCAAGGCGACCGCCGGGTCAACGCGACTGGCGCGCCGCGCCGGCAGCCCGGCGGCCCCCAGGGCCACCGCCACCAGTATCAGTGATACTACCGCGAAGGTGGCCGGGTCGGTGGGCCGGATCCCGTAGAGCAGTCCGGCCAGCAGCCGGGTGGCGGCCAGCGCGCCCCCGAGACCCAAGAGGATTCCGATGGCGGCCAGGCGGCCGGCCTGGCCGAGCACCAGCCGCAGCACGTCGACGGGCCGCGCCCCCAAGGCCAACCGAATGCCGATCTCGCGGGTGCGGCGACTCACCGCATAGGACATCAGGCCATAGATGCCGGCTCCCGCCAGCAGCAGCGCCAGGCCGGCGAACGAAGCCAGCAGCACGGTGTAGAAGCGGGGCTGCGCCACGGCGTTGTCAACCAGACGCTCCATCGGCGTCACCGAGGTTACCGGCAGGTCGGGCTCCAGCCGCCGGATCTCCTGCCGGACGGCGGCCGCCAGGGCCAGCGGATCGGAGGCCGTCCGCAGCGCCAGGGTGGAGGCCTGGGGGGTGCCAAGGTACTGTAAGTAGGGTAGATAGATCTCCCGATCCGGCCCGGAGGCCAGGTTCCAGTGCTTGACGTCGCCGACGACGCCGGTGATCGTAAGCCAAGGTCCCTCCGGACCGGCCGAGGAGAGGCGCCGCCCCACGGGGTCCTGGCCGGGGAAATGGCGGCGCATCATCTCCTGGTTGATGATCACGACCCGCGGGGCGCCGGCGCCGTCGGAGGCGGCGAAGAACCGCCCGCGCACCAGCGGGATCCCCATGGCGCGGAAGTAGCCGGGACTGACGGCGCGAAACTCGGCCAGTTGCATGGGCTGGCCGCGATCCGGCGGCGGCTGGCCTTCGACCAGGTAGGTGATGCGGGCGGTCAAGGAGCCCAAAGGCAGCACCGTCGCCAGACCGGCGGCCTCCACGCCCGGCAGGGCCTCCACCCGCTCGAGGATTCTCTGGTACCGCCCCGCGTAGGCGGCGTTGTGTGTGAACGACCGGCTGGGGATCGGAATCCCTACTGTCAGGACCTTCTGGGGTCGGAAGCCGGGATCCACCTCCAGCAGGCGGGCGAAGCTGCGAATCATCAGGCTGGCGCCGATGACCAGCACCAGGGCCAGGCCAATCTGCCCGGCTGCCAGCAACCGCGGCGGGGTCAGGCGGCGGCCGCCAGCGGCCTTCCAGGCCGGCGCCAGACCGGCCAGGAGGACCGAGAGCAGCGTCACCGCCAGGACGAACCCCAGAACCCGGCCGTCGAGGGCAACGGCCTGGCCCAGTCGCGGCACCGGTATCCGCCCGGGGATCAGTTGAATCAGCGCCTGGATTCCCCAGCGGCCCAGCAGCAGACCCAGGCCGGCCCCCAGCCCCGCCAGCAGCAGGGTCTCGGTGAGCAGTTGGCGGGTGAGCCGCCAGCGGCCCGCGCCCAGCGCCAGCCGGATCGAGAATTCCCGCTCCCGGGTGGCGGCGCGCGCCAGCAGCAGGGTGGCCACGTTCAGGCAGGCGATCAGCAATACGAAACCGACCGCGCCCAGCAGCATCCAGAGCGTGTTGCCGTACTCGCGGACGGAGCGCTCTCCCAGGCGCCACAAGGTCATGCGCCAGCCGGCGCCGGTAACCGGAAACTGGATCGCCAGGGTTTTGGAAAGAGTGTCCAGCTCGGCGCGAGCCTGCCCGATGGAGACGCCTGGCTTCAGCCGCGCCACCGCCATGCCGCGCGTGTCGTGGTTGGCCAGCTCTTCGGGCGTTAGCCGCCACGGCGCCCAGACCTCGTGGAAACTGCCCGGAAACTGGAACCGCGGCGGCATGATCCCGACCACGGTGTAAGGCTGGCCGCTCAGGGTGAGGGCGCGGCCGATCAGCGCCGGATCGTTCCCGAACCGCCGCTGCCACAGCCGGTGGGCGATCACCACCGCCGGCGGAGCGGCGGGCCGGAAATCCTCCGGCCCCAACACGCGGCCGTGAAGCGCGGGAACGCCCAGCAAGCGCAGGCATTCCTCCGATACGGTCTGGCCCCATAGGTTTTCGGGCTCCTCGACGCCGGTGAGAGTGAAGGACCGCAGGCGGCTGAGGGCCATGGCTTCGAAAACCTGGGTGCGCTCGCGGAAGACCACCCAGTCGGCCGCCGCCAGGCTCTCCTCGCGGCCGTTGCGGTCGAGACCCAGGATCTCGTAGAGCCGGCCGGGATCGTGGTAGTCGAGCGGCCGCAGCAGCACCGCGTTGATGACGCTGAACATGGCGGTATTGGCGCCGATGCCGAGCGCCAGGGTGAGGATCGTGACCGCCGCGAAGCCGGGGCTGCGCCCGAGCGTCCGGGCGCCGTAGCGGAGGTCCTGCCAGAGGCGCTCCAGCCATGTTCGCCCCCAAACCTCGCGGATTCCCTCGTTGGGGCTTGTCATGAGACAACCATTCCAACCGCTCTACGCCTTTGCGGTCAATACCGGCGGTGACAAACCGCAGAGACGGTAGAGTGGGCGCAGCCAACTGATCCTCAGCGTCTCTGCGTCTCTGCGTCTCTGCGTCTCTGCGGTGAATCCAGGGGGCGTTGACTTCCCTGCCCCGGAAACGCTCCCTTGGCGCTGATGACCGGCAAAACCCTGGCCCACTACCAGGTCCTCGAGAAGCTGGGCGCCGGCGGCATGGGCGAGGTCTGGCGCGCCCGCGGCACCCAATCCGGACTCCCGGAGGCTCCGCTGAGCCGCGACCAAAGGGAGCGGATCGGACGAACCGGCACAGCTATTTCGTGACGCCTCCGTACGCCTCACGGTCAAGTGGAAGCCCTGGCCGCCTCCAGGTAAAGGGAAGCAGCCTGTTCCAGGCTGTGGTGCGCGGCGATGTGGTCCGCGGCGCGGCGGCCAATCTCGCGGCGCAGATCCTCGTCGGCGGCCAGCAGCCGCAGGTAGTGGGCGAGCATGTCGACCTCGGCCTCGCCCGGGTCGATGGGGATCACGGACAGTTCCGGGAAGCCGGTGGTTTCCTCGCCGGCGGTGACCAGCACAGGCTTGCCGATACCCATCAGCTTGATGCCGATGCCGGAGGTCTCCCCGGCCGAAGGCCAGCGCAGGTTGACGCAGATATCGGCGGCGGCCGCCAGACGCCAGAAGTCGGGCTCCGGCCGGTGGCCGAAGCGGATCACACCACCGGCGCGCAACTGCGGGTGGAGGGCGCGTTCCAGATCCTGCGAGACAAACTGCCCGGCCAGCAGGAAGCGGGCGCCCGGCACAGCTTGCATGGCCTTGAGCACCGAGCCGATGCGCTTGGATTCCCGCAGGTAGCCGAAGGTGGCCACCAGGATCTCGCGCCCGCCCAGGCCCAGGCGCCGGCGGGTTTCCCCGGGGTCTGGGTCGGGCCGGGGCGGAGTGAAGTAGTGCGGGACCTCGACGACGCGGGCCGCCGGGGAAGCCTGGAGCGCCCGGCGCCGGGCGCCGGGGTTGTGGACCACCACGGCCCGGCTGCGCTCCACCACCCGGCGCAGCATCGTGTACTCGAAATACCTTGGATCGGCGCCCGAGCGGGAGCGGGAACGCCACAGCTGGCGCCCCAGGTCCCGCAGCCATTCGCCGTAGTGGTAGACAAACTCTTCGACATAGGCGGACTCGTCGAGCGAACCGAGCAGCAGGTGGTTCAGGACGGCGTCGTGCAGCACGGCGACGCCGGGGCGCTCCAGCGCCGCGCGGTAGGCGGGCCAATGCAGGTGGTTGTTGCCGAGCTGGTAGAGGACGTTGTCGCAGCCGCCGCCCGGGGATTCGGTGACCTCCACGGCGGCCCGGCGGCGCAACGCCCCCACCAGCCCGGCCGCGTAGTCGGCGACCCCGCTCCGGCTGGGGGGCATGGGCGAGACAAACGCCAGTCTCACGCCGGTCCTTTCTTTCGCGGGCCGAAGATGGCGGTGCCCACCCGGATCAGGGTGGCGCCCTCCTCGATGGCCACCTCGAAATCCCCGCTCATGCCCATGGAAAGTTGCGCCAGCCCGAACCGCCCCGCCAGCTCCCGCAGCTTCCGGAAATAGGGACGGGAATCCTCCGGATTCTCGGGCCACGGCGGCATCACCATCAGGCCCCGCAGCTCGAGGTTACCCAGGGCCCGCACGGCGTCGAGCAGCCTGGGCAGGTCCTGTTCAGACACTCCGCTCTTGGCCTCCTCCGGCGAGAGCTTGACCTCCACAAAAACCTGAAGCCGCCGCCCGGCCTCGTCGAGACGCTTCGCCAGGCGCTCGCTGTCGACGGTCTGGATGACATCGAACAGCTCCGCCGCCGGCCGGGCCTTGTTCGACTGCAAGTGGCCGATCAGGTGAAAGGTGGCCTCCGGCAGATCGCCCAGCTCCGGTCGCTTGGCTTGAAACTCCTGGACGTAGTTCTCGCCGAAGTGGCGCAGGCCGGCCTGGTAGGCCTCGCAGATGGCGGCGGCGGGGAAGACCTTTGAGACGCCGATCAAAGTGATCTCGCCGCGGGACCGGCCGGCCCGGTGAGCAGCCTGCTCGATGCGCTGCTCGACCCGCGCCAGACCTTCGGCAATCAGTCCCATGGGAAGCGCAGCGTGGGCTGCCCGGCGTAGCGTTTCATCCCCAGGGTCAGGGTCTGGCCGGCGCCGGGGGCCAGCCGCGCTGTGAACGACGGACCACCCACCGGGACGGCCTTTCCTCCGGCCGCCACGGTCGTAATCAGGTGCTCGGCGTAGGTCCCGCCCTGGACCGTGACGGTTCGCCCCTCCACCTGGTTGATATTGATAATGGTTACCACGGTCTGGTCCGGCCGGATCTTCTCGACCAGGGCGGCCACGTCAGGCGGCAGACCCGCCCGCCGCGCGGCCGGATCGAACCAGCGGAGCCGGCTGTGCAGCAGGTTGCCGGAAGCGCCCGGGTCGTTGCCGCCCAGCGCCAGGTTCACCAGCGCGGTGGTGGCCACCGGGTTGAAGCGTTGGGGAAGATCCGAGGTCCAGGTGTCGGGGGTGCTGGGATCCTGACGCAGCCCTTCCACCCGCCGCCGCATGCCAGCCAGATCCCGCTGGAGCGCGGCCAGCGGGAAGTCCGGGTTCTTCCCTTCCAGATACGCGATCCAGGGGTCGGTCGAGATCCGCTCCAGATCCTGCGGCCGCATCGACCACAGGTAGATGTCGCGCTGCACGTCGAAATGCAGGTCCGGGGCGTAGCCGTACCAGCCGCTGTCGCCGTGTTTGTTGGGCAACAGAATCCGGCCGTTCTCGATCCGTTGCGCTGCGTAGAGGTTGTCGATCTGGCGGCGCAGGACGTCGATGAAGCGCTGGTCGGCGGTGAGCAGGAAGGCCTCGCCGAAGGCGATCCGCGCCCCGCGCATGTAGTAGTTGCGGCTGGAGCTCTGGGGCCAGAAGTTCCAGCCGAAGGTCCCGCCGTACCACTTGCCACCCCACTCGCCCCCGATCGTGCCGTCCAGACCGATGTTCGTGGGGATGTTGCCGCCGTTGGCCTCCACTCGCTCACGCCACGCCCCGGCGTATTCCAGCACCCAGTCCCGGTACTTGCGCTCGCCGGTGAGCAGGTAGGCGTTGGCGCCCAGGGTGGCGGCGCAGAGGTTGAGGGGATGGTCACCGCGAATGTTGGAGGCGGTGCGGTAGCGCGAGAGCCGCTCCGGATCGCCCTCCACGGGCAGACCACCCCAATCCTGCTCGGTGGCGGGCGTGAGCTTGGGGCCGCGGCTGCCGTTGTGCAGGCTGCGGATAATCTTGAGCTTGGGATCGTAGTTGGGGGCTTCGGGGTCTTCGTTGTTGTAGAGACCCGCGAAGCGGCGGGAGCGCTGGAGATAGAGCCGGTCGCCGGGTCGGGCCAGTCCGTAGAAATAAAAGGCCGCCAGGCCCTCGCCGTTGTGCTCCCAGTCGAAGGCGGTGATGAATTCTTTATAATACATACCGCGCTCGGCCGCCGGAATGCCCGGGGCGCGGGCCCGGGTGTACTGCGTCAGCTGCCCTTCCCAGACCTTGCTGTAGAAGTCGAGCAAGGCCGCCGGCCCGCCCAGGGCGTAAGCCAGGGGCCAGTTGTGGAAGTTTTCCATGACGTCGTCGGGGCCGTCGTTGCCGCCCCAACGCTCCAGGCACCGGAAGAAGCCGCGATCGTCGACGTACTTGGCGAAGAACTCCCGGGCGGAGGCCGCGTTGGCCTTGAGCAACGCCCGCTCGGCCAGGGCCCAGGCCGGCGGGGGCATGGGGTTGTCGATGACGATGGTGGTCTCGGCGGCCGCCACGCAACAGACGGCGAGCAGACCAGCCAACCAGGCTTTCTGCCGGGATGTGGCGCACGCCGGTGGTCGTGGCGCACGCTTCAGCGTGCAGCGGCGAGCTTCAGCTCGCGGAAGGGCGCCGCTAAGACCAGGCAGCGTGGGCTGAAGCCCACGCCAGCACGCTGAAGCGTGCGCCACGTCTGGTACTGCAAGCCAGTCAGCAGATGTCTGGGGAAAGCACTCCAGCGGTTCCATACTGGAGGCTATTCTATACTGGTTTGGTGTTCTTGACCTTCGAAGGCGGGGACGGCTGCGGCAAAAGCACGCAGCTCGACCTGCTGGCCGCGCGGCTGGAGGCCGAAGGCTACCAGGTGGTTCGCGCCCAGGAGCCCGGGGGCACGCGTGCCGGCGCCCAGATCCGAAGGATACTGCTCGACGCCCGCTCCACCGATCTCGGCGCCACCGCCGAGCTGCTGCTGTACTTCGCCTCGCGGGCGCAGAACGTCGAGGAAGTGATCCGCCCGGCGCTGGAGGTCGGCCGGATTGTGGTCGCGGATCGCTTCACCGATGCCTCCATGGCCTACCAGGGCTGCGGGCGGGGCCTGGGAGGGGAAGCCGTCGAGGCGCTGGAGAGGATCGCCTGCCGGGGCCTGCGTCCGGACCTGACGTTCTGGATTGACCTCGACATCGAGACCGGCCTGCGGCGGGCGTTGAGCCGCAACACCGGCGTGGCCGTCGACGAATCCCGCTTCGAGCGCGAGAGCCTGGAGTTCCATCGCCGGGTGCGCCAAGGCTACGCGGCCATTCAGGCTCGCGAGCCGGAGCGAGTGGTTCGCCTCGACGGGGACCGGCCGGCCGAGGTGGTGGCGGCGGAAATCTGGGGCCACGCCGAGCGGCTGCTGGCGGTCCGTCATGTTTGATGCCTTTCTGGGAAACGCGCGGGTAGTGGCGGACCTCCGGCGCCTGCTGGGGGAGCAGCGGCTGCCGCAGACCATCCTGTTCGCTGGTCCTGCCGGGGTTGGCAAGGCCACGCTGGCCAGGCTGGTGGCGGCGTCGTTGAACTGCGCTTCGGCCGGCGCCGACCCCTGCGGCGGCTGCTCCGCCTGCCGGCGCATTCAGCAGTCCGACCTGTGGCTGGAGCCGCACCGCGCGCTGATCGAGGAACGGACGCGGCTGGCTCCGGAGAAGCGCCGCGACAATCCGCTGGTGATCAGCACCCACCCGGAGTTCCTGATTTTTCCCCCGGACGGGCCGCTGGAGCAAGTCTCGATCGAGCAGGTGCGCCGCCTCAAAAATCTCTCGCAGTTCGGCCCCTCGGAAGGACGCCGCCGCCTGTTCCTGATCGACCGGGCTGACCGCATGGATCCTCCGGCCGCCAACTCGCTGTTGAAGGTGCTGGAAGAGCCGCCGCCGTACCTGACCTTGATCGTGACGGCGGAGAACGCCTACGATCTGCTCCCGACCATCCGGTCGCGGGCGGTTCCGTTCTATTTCGCGCCCCTGACCAGGCCCGAGATGGAGCGCTTCATGGACGACCGGAAAGGCGAGACCGCCGAACGGGCCCGGCGGATTGCCTGGGCCCAGGGCAGCCCCGGACGGGCGCTGGCGATGGATGTGGCGGGGTACGACCGGCGCCGCCGGGCCATGCTGGCACTTCTGGAAGCTGCGCTCGGTTCCAGCTTTGCCGAGCTGTTGCCTTACACCGAGCCCATCGGGCGCAGCAAGCAAGAGAAGCTCGAGGCCCAGATCGAGGTGCTCTACGAGCTGCTGCGGGATCTGGCGCGCGCGCGGGAGAGCGCCGCCGCCGAGCTGATCCACGAGGATCTGCGGCCGGCTCTGGAGGCGATGGCGAAACGGGTGGATTTTGACTGGCTCTGGCGGGCGCTGGAGCAAGTGGACGCCCTGGATGCCCTGGGACGCCGAAACATCCAAAAGCAGATCGCCTTAGAGGCCTTGGCGGTGGCCCTGCGACCCGCGGGCCGGCCTCTGTCGATGGCCGGAAATTGACAGTTGCGCCGGCGCGGTCGAGTATGCTATCAATGGATTCAGTTGGAATCAAAACCAACCAGCCTGTAGTGGTTCGGCTCGCTCATCATCCCGACCGTTGCCACCGGCTTATCCGATAGATCAGGAGGAAGCTTTGGAGAGCCGCAATCCGAATTCATACTACCCCATGTCGCGTCCCGACCCCGGGATGAGGCGCATGGGGAACGTGGATTCCGCCAACCGGAAGCTGATCCGGCCGTCGCTGACGGAGTTCAAGGAACAGCAGTACGACCGGGCCCCGGACCGTGGACCGGGCCCCGACCGTGGACCAGGCCCCGACCGTGGGCCCGGCCCGGACCGGGGAGGGCGGAAGCCGATGAAACGCCCCATTCCGCCCGACCAGACCAACGCCGAGAATTTCTATTACGTCAAGCAGATGCAGGCGCGCACTCCCATGGTCGTGGTGCTCAATGACGGCGAACTGCTGCACGGCGTGATCGAGTGGTACGACCGGGCCTGCATCAAGGTGAACCGTACCGAAGGCCCCAATCTGCTCATTTACAAGGCCAATATCAAGTACCTGTACAAGGAAGACGACAAGGAAGACGGCCGGTCAGGCACTGGCGTGGGCTGAAGGGCTGAAGCCCACGCCAAGGAGCGGCCTGCGGCCGCTCCGGTTGTGGGTTGTGGATCGTGGGCTCGGGCGTGTCCGGTAAACACAGGCATTCCTGCCTGTCAGGGCAGCCAAGCGGGCCAATCTCCAGGGCGTGGGCTGAAGCCGGCTGAAGCCCACACCGGCACGCTGAAGCGTGCGCCACGGATTCACTGACCGGCTTTGGCGGCCTGCCGGAGATAGCTTTCCATGTAGGCCTCCGCCTGGCGGCGCAACAGACGGCCGGCCGGCGCGGCCAGGAAGGCGCGGCGCCGGGTGTCGAACTCCAGCCGCCCGTGCTGGTGAGGGAGGTGCCCCTGTTCGAGCGCATAGTCGACAGCCAGCAGTCCGTCGCCCCCGTCGGAGAGGCCGAAGCGGACGGCGTCGGGCCCCGCACCGGGCGGGAAGCGGGCGCAGTGGCCGCGAGCATAGCCCAGGTTGCACCACTGTTGCAGGGCGCGCTCGGAGGGCGTCGCGTCGCCGGCCGGATCAGCGGCGCACAGACCTCGGTAGCCGCCTCCCAGCGGCAGCCGCAGCGGGTGGGGCCACCAGCGCTCCTGGATCGGGGTGGTCGGGCAAAAGTAGGGACAAGCCACGGCCGGCACTTGGTATAGTAAAGGTCTTCCATGGAAAAGTCACGCCGGGAAGTTCTCGAAGAATACCTGGCCGCCAGCCCCAACGACTCCTTCGTCCGCTACGGGCTGGCCCAGGAGTACCTCCAGCAGGGCGAGGCCGCCAAGGCCGTCGAGCAGTTTCAGGAGTTGCTGCGGCTGAACTCAAGCTACGCGGCAGCCTATTACCACCTGGGGCAGACCCTGGAAAAGCTCGGGCGGCTGGAGCAAGCCCGCGAGATCTACGGCCAGGGCATCGAGCTGACGGGCCAGATGGGCGACCTGCACGCCCGCAGCGAGCTCCAGGCGGCCCTCGATCTGCTGTAGCTTACTTCACCCAGGCCTTCTTCTGGTAGGGGAAGTTCTTCCAGTTGGCTGCCGCCCGGGCGTTGAGATCCCAAACCACGCGGCCGGCCCGAACCGTGATCTCGGCAACCAGCAGGCGGTTGCCGGTATTGCCGGCCCCGGCCGAGTCGATGAAGCCGTAGGCGCCGCGGTCCAGACGCAACACGGCGATGTCGGCTTCGGCCCCGACGTCGAGGTTGCCCAGTTGGGGGCGCTGGATCTGGCGGGCCGGATTCCAGGTCGACATCTGGATCACCTCCTCGATGGAAGATCCCAGGTTCAGGATCTTGGACATGACGTTGGTCATGTCCTTCATGCCGGCGTTCATGCTGCCGCTGTGGAGGTCGGTCGAGATGGAGTCGGGGGGAAACTTCTGCTGGAAGGATGGAATCGCTACATACCAGTAGAAGCTGCCGGCCCCGTGGCCGACGTCAAAAATCACGCCGCGCTGGCGGGCGGCCACCATGGCGGGGTTGACGCGGCCGTCCTGGAGCAGCTCCTCGCGATGGCCCGAGTAGCAATGGGTGTAGATGTCGCCCGGGCGCAGCTTGTCGAGCAGCAGAGTGGGCAGGGTGCGTTGCTTGGTGAGGTAGCCGAAGTCGACCATCACCGGCACGCCGGCCAGGTTGCCGGCCTTGACGGCGTTTTCGACGGAGGCCCACCCGGGGCCGGCGTAGTGGGCGGTCTTAAAGCCCACGATGCGGTCCGGATGCGCCCGGGCCATTTTAGCGGCGGCCTCCGGGTCCATGTCGGTGGGATCGTTCTCGCCCTCCGGCCCCATGCCGTGGCCGACGATGTTCAGCAGCGCCAGCACCCGGGTGCGGGCCTGGTCGAGCACCAGTTGCCGGAACTCCGGGAAGGTCCGCCACCCGGAGGTGCCGGCGTCCACCATGGTGGTGACGCCGCTGCGGAAGGAGAACGCTTCGGGAGCCACGCTGCTGGATCCGGTCAGGCCCTTGCCGCCGGGCCGGGAATAGACGTGCACGTGGAGATCAATCAACCCCGGTGTTACGTAAAGTCCCGACACATCGGCGACGGTCTTGGCCTGGGCGGCCGGGAGGTTCTCCCCCAGCCGCGCGATCTTGCCCCCCGAGACGGCCACGTCCATGACCTTGCTGATCTTGTTCTTGGGATCGATGACGTGCCCGCCCTTCAGGAGAAGATCGTAGGCCGGCTGGGCGGCCAGGGCGCCGGCCGCCAGCAGGGTAAGCAGCAGCTGTTTTGCCATGCCCGAGATTGTCTCACGAACGGTGTCGATGCGAACCGCGCCTGCGACCCGGGGTGAGCGCCCTGGTTCGGGAGTTTCTGGTGCAGCTGGGCGAGCAGGAGACCGACTTCGAGCGACGCCGAAAACTCCAGGCGGAGGTGCTGGCCACCATCCGGAGCTTCCGCGCCGGCGACCGCCTGACCCGCCGCCAGCTTCACGACGGAAATGCGCTTCGTTGATACGAATGTACTGCTATACGCAGCCAGCACCGCTAGCGAGGAGCAGGTCAAGCGCCAGCGTGCCCTGGCCCTGTCGGCCCAGGTCCGAGCGTGACCCTACCAACGAAACCGGCGCAGCCGCACCTCGCGAACTTTTGCCTTTTGACTTTTGCCTTTTGACTTTTGCCTTGCCTTTGCTTGCGGCGGAGCTGTGTTACCATCGACCGGTATGCGCCTGGCGGCCGCCTTCCTGTGCCTGGCCCTGTGGTCCCCGGCGGCCGTGAAGATCGAGAAGGTCCCCTACCAGGGCTGGCCCAATTGCTATCGCATCACCAACGGCGAGGTCGAGCTGGTGGTGACGAGCGACATCGGCCCGAGGGTCATGCGCTATGCCTTCCTGGGGGGTGAGAACCTCTTCAAGGAATTCCCGGAGACGTTGGGAAAGACGGGCGGCGAGCAGTGGCAACTCATCGGAGGCCACCGGCTGTGGGTGGCCCCCGAGGCCGTGCCCCGCACCTACGCGCCCGATAACAGCGCCGTCGATGTCAAGGTAGAAGGCGCCACCCTGCGGGCCATGGGACCTTTTGAGCCGACGACCGGCCTGCAAAAGGAGATGGTCGTCAGGCTGGCAGCGGAAGGCAGCTCGGTCGAGGTGCTGCACCGGGTGCACAACCGGAACCTGTGGGCTATCGAGCTGGCGCCCTGGGCCCTGACCATGATGGCGCCGGGCGGCATGGCGGTGGCGGCGCTGCCGCCCCGCGGCACCCACGACAAGATGCTGCTGCCCACCAACCCCCTCACCATGTGGGCCTACACCGACTTCTCCGATCCCCGCTGGAAGTTCACCCGCAAGTACCTCATCCTGCGACAGGATCCCAAGAACTCCCAACCGCAGAAGGCCGGATTCTTCAGCCCCGACACCTGGGGCGCCTACCTGCTGGGGTCGAACCTTTACATCAAACGGACCAAGGCCGATCCCTCGAAGATGTACGTCGACTACGGCTGCTCCTACGAAACCTTCACCAACGCCGATTTCCTGGAGCTGGAAACCTTGGGACCGATGACGAAACTCGAACCGGGCGCTTCGGTCGAGCACCTCGAGCGGTGGACGCTCCATCGGAACATCCGCCTGACCCAATGGACAGACGCGGAGATCGATCGGGTGGTGCTGCCGCTGGCCAGGCGGTAGTGACACAGGCATTCCGGCCTGTCGTCTCGCGGTTCGAACTCCGGTTCGTCGCCGGGGTGCTGTGCGCCTAGCTGGATCCTTCCAGCAGTTCCAGGGCGGATACGCCGCAGAGCAGTATCGAGGCTTCTCCGAGCGACCCAAACCAAGCGGTTGCAGGAGGATAGCCGCGCAAGAAATCGATCAAGACATCCGTATCGACGAGGATCACACTCAGGGAGTGGAGCGCTTGGACAACCGGTCTCGGAGTTGGCGGGCGAAGGCAGCGGTGGTCTGAATGTCTTTACGGTTCTTCCACATGCCGGCGACCCCTGAATGCACGAGATCCTTGGCCGTCATGTAGGGCAACTCGTCAGGAGGCCCTTGCGCGTTGCGCTGCTTCAGAAGTTGAGACCGGGTCACGACGGCTTCGCCACCTCCGCTTTCATCTTAATAACAGAGCACGGACGTGGTGGTGCGGGTGACGGCGGGGACCATCAACGGGGCCGACGCGGGCCGCCTGATGCAGGCATGGGAGCGAGCCGGCGCATCAGAGCTGCTGGCGCTGCTGGACAACTTATGCACACTGTTCGCTTCCACGTGAGGATGGGGTTGGGCTTGGCGCTGTTGGCCCTCTTGCCGGGCAACCCGGCGGCGGCGCTCGCGGCTGAGGCCCTGCCGGCGATTTCAGCCCCGCCGAGGCGAAGAGTGCGTACGGGGTGGTGAGCGAGGTGGAGTTTGGGACGCCGGTCAAGGCCGGGCAGCACATGTCAGCGCTATCGAGAGCTCGAAAAGCAGCAGGCGGATCTGAACCGCAAAAGCCCCCAGTCAATGGTCGATGGGCACGAAATCCGAAGGCCCTAACCCGCCCGTCCGCGGTCAGGAAAAGTTTTGGGGCTGCGTCATGCGATCCTTCTGTCCTTTGGCCTCAAGGCCGCCCCACAAACGGAACCAGGGTCAGGCGGCGCACGCAGAAGGCGTCGTTGGGCTTGACGCCCGAGAAGACCAGGTGCATGGTGGTCCCGCCGGCGCTGATCCACTTAGACGGCAGGCGGTAGCCGTGGGTCCCGCCAAGACCCCAATTGTCCGTGTGATATACAGTGGTCCAGGGCCCCCACGGCTCGGGAGCATCGAACAGGCCCCAGCCGCCCTGGTGATCGTAGCCCAGGGCCAGCAGATAGCGGCGCAGGCCGGGGTTATGGACGGCGTCCACCCGCTGGCAGCGGCCCGGAAACCGGAACACCGCGCCGCGCCGCGAGATGTCTCGGGTCCAGATGGGGCGGCCCGGGGGTTCCAGCCGGACGAAGAACTCCCAGGCGCCGCGTTCGCGGAGGCGGTCTTTCGGGGCCCGGGCCAGCGCCAGCCCGTCGTCGGAGGCATAGGCGCTCGGACCATCCTGTGAATACACATAGACGTAGCCGTCGCGGTCTCCCTGGTAGTTCTGTCCGAAGTTCAGGAAGGCCGGCGAGCCGAAGCCGGTGTCGAACCGGAAGCCCCATTGCCAGTTCCGGCCCCAGTCGCTCGACCAGGCCAGCTGCGAGTTGCTGGTGTTGCGCACCCACAGGTAGAGCACACCATTGACCATCAGGATCCCGCTGGCCTTGGGTCCCTTGGCCCCGTCGCCCAAGCGCTCGCCCGACGGGGAGCGAATGTTAATTCCTTCGAAGGCCTCCGGCGGCCCGCTGATGCGCACGAAGCCCTGGCTCAGTTTCCGGTCTACGCGTGGATCGAAACCCCATCCATCGCCGTAGGAGGTGTAGAGGTCTCCGTCGTCGGCCCAGGTGAGGGGCCAGTTGTCGCTGTCCACCGCTTTGCGGACAATCCCCGGCTCCGGCGCGAAGACGACCCCGCGGATGACGCTGCTCGCCGGATAAGGCGCCTGGGTCGCCGGACCGGCCGCCTGCATCAGGGGCCGGAAAAAGTGCTCGAAAGCCGCGGCCCAGAACGGTTCGCCCAGCGCGCCGCCGTTGCGCACCGCGACCAGCCTCCGGCTGGGCACGACCAGCAGGAGTTGGTGCTGGGCCCCGGCCCCGGCGAAGGCATCGCGGGGCACGCCCCCCCAGATGCCGTCGAAGTTGGTCCACCAGCACAGGCCCGAGGCGGGATTCGGCGCCCCGCCTGGCCGCTCCGGCAGCGCCGTTTCCGCGTAGCTGGTCATGCGCTCGGCCCAGGCGGCGTCCACCAGTTGGCGGCCGTCGAGCCGGCCGCGCTGAAGCATCAGCTGGCCGACCCGCGCCGCCGCCCGCGGCGTGAAGGATCCGCCGCCCCAGTTGGCGACCAGGTTCAGGCCGTCGAGGTCGTGGGTCTCCCCGTAGCCGATCGACCACTCGGTATCGGGCACACCTAAGGGCCGCAGCAGGCGCTCGCGAAGCAGCGAGCGCAGGTCGACGCCCAAGCCGGCCGTGACCGCCCAGGCCAGCGCCGCCATGCCGGGATTGCTGTAGTGGTAGCGCTCTGCTGGCGGAAACAGCGCCGGCGCCTGGTGGATCGCGATCGAGAAGGGATCGGGCTGGCGGCGCCAGAAGGCCCCCTTCCAGCCCGGAAGCTTCTCATGGGGCAGGTGGTCCTGCTCGGCGTCCTCGATGCCGGAGGAGTGGGTGGCCAGGTGCCGGATGGTGATGCGGCTCTTGCGGGGATCTTGGCGCCAGGCCGGAATGTAGCGCGCGGCCGGGTCGTCGAGGCCCAGCTTGCCGTCGCCGAGCGCGAGCAGCAGCGACATGCCGCCGACCAGGGATTTGGCCAGCGAGGCCGTGAAGTGCGGCCGGTCCGGTCCGTTGCCCGGCGCATACCATTCGTACACGGTGCGGCCGTCCTGGACCACTACGAGCGCCCGGGTGTTGCGGGCGGCCAGGTGATCGCGCAGGGCTTCCCAAGAGGTCTGGGCCGCCGCTCCGGCGGCCACCAGCAAGGCGCAGAACCCGCGCCGTCTCACGCCGCCTCCGGGATCCGGAGCGAGACCGAAAGGCCGGCGCTCCGATAGGCCGCCAGCAGGGCGCCGGCGGCCGGCTCGTGCCTTGCCGGCGAGACCGCGGCGCCCGGTTCCATCTCCACCAGCAGCCGGAACCGCTCGCTGAGGAGGCGGCTGCCGAACAGGCCGCCGATGGGGGAGACGCGCACCACCTCGCCGGGCTGGAACAGCTGGGCGCGCACGCTGGCCGCCAGCATGGCCAGCTGCTGGGCGGATTGCTCGAGCAAAGCGCCGGCAACGACGTCGCCCTGGTGCGCCGCCTGGTCGACCAGCGAGGCATAGCCGGCCACGCGATCGCGGGGATAGTCGCGGGTGTAGAACCAGTGAAGCAACTGGTTGGCCTTCGAGGCCCCGGTGGCGGCCAGCAGCAACGCTAGTAGCGAAGTGGGCGGCCCCCAGCCCTCTTCCAGCCGCAGGGCGGCGCGCAGCGCCTGGCGGACCAGGTCGAAGCCGCCGCCCTCATCACCGAAGATGTAGCCCCAGCCCCCTGCGCGAGCCGCCTGCCCGGCAGCGTTGCGTCCGTGGGCGATCGACCCGGTGCCGGCGATGACAATGATGCCCGGGCCGCCGCCGGTGGCGCCGAGCAGGGCGATCTGGGCGTCGTCGGTGACCTCCAGCCGCTCGGCCTGCAACAGATCGGCAATCAGGTCGCGCTTGTCGGCCGGCCCGCCGCTCATGCCGCAGCAGGCGGCCGCGAAACGCACCGCAGCGGCCAGGCCGGCGGCTCCGGCGGCCGCGGCCACGGCTTGGGTGATGGCCCCCACCAGCTTCTCCTTCCCGGTCTCCGACTCGACGTGATTGCAGGGGCCGGCCTCGCCCCGGCCCAGGAGGCGGCCCGCTTCGTCTCCGATCAGCGCCGTGGTGCTCGATTGGCCTCCGTCGATGCCCAGGAAGTACATTGGGGAGCTAGAGCAGGAGCTTGAATCCTTCTTGTTCGAAGTGGCTGTCATGCGTCAGCACCTCTACAAGTCCATCTCGTAAAAGGTATCCCACAAGTGTCTGCTCATCGAGCTGGATTTCGAGTGTCACCGCAGTTCCGCCTCCCATTTCGGAATCGACTTTCTCATTCTAGCCCACCGCCGGCTCGCCGTTTGCGCTGGCGCTGGGCTTGGCATTTTTTGGCGAGCCCCGGGCCTTCCTGGCGAGACTCGCGAACCTGCCGCACTGTGTTACCTTGCTTTCATGCGCGCTGCCATCGTGAGCTGTGGGCTTCTGCTGGCCGGCTGCCGCAGCGACATCGCTGTCTCCCCGCCGGCCGAGCAGCAGAAAATCCCCCCCCAGCTGCTGGCCGCCGGATCCTTCGTCCAGATGAACCAGACCAACGCCGCCAGGTACTTCGTCTCCGGCATCTACGGTCTGGAGGACAACGCCTGGCGCTGGGCCGGACGCCAGGCCATCGTGAAGCTGCGGCTGAAGGAGACCGAAAAGCTCAAGTTCCAGATGAAATACGCGGTTCCCCGGCAGGTGATCGACCGCAACGGTCCGGTGCGGCTGCGGATCCTGTTCAATGAGAAGCTCTGGGAGGAGCTGCGCTACTCGACCGACGGCATCTTCGAGATCGACAAGCCGGCGCCGGCCCGCCTGCTGAAGCCGGACGCCGACAACCTGGTGACCATCGAAATTGACAAGCCGCTGCCGGGCGAGAACGGGGGCCCGGAGATGGGCTTCATCCTGGTGCACGTGGGTTTTCAACCGACCCCATAGGCCGATGCCGGTACTCGCCATCCTGCTGGGGTGCGGGCTGACGCTGGCGGTGGCGTGCGCGCTGGGGCGCTGGCTGCTGATCCGGTGCCAGGCCTGGGAGCTGCTTTCGCGCGGGGAGCGCGGGGTTTTCTCGCTGGGGATGGGGGCGGCGCTGCTGAGCAACGTCGTCTTCCTGTTGTGCGCGGCGCAACTGGCGTATTGGCCGGTGTTTCTGGGGGTGGGGGCGGCTCTGACGGTGGCTGGTTGGTGGCGCAGGGCCCCCGGGGCGCCGGTGACCCTGGAGGCCGGCGGGCCGAGCGCCTGGCTGGCGGCGCCGGTCCTTCTCTGCTACGGCTATCTATATCTGGCCAATGCCCTGGCGCCCGAGATCAGCCCGGACGGCGCCGGCTACCACCTGGGGCTGGTGTCGCGCTACCTGAGGGAGCGGGGCTTCAGTCACATCACTACCCACCTGTATGCCATGCTCTCCCAAGGCATGGAGATGCTCTATCTCTACGCCTTCGCGCTGGGACGCCACTCCGCCGCCAAGCTGCTCCACTTCGCCTTGCTGGCGGCCACGGTGGCGGCGATGATCTCGTTCGGCCGCCGATTCCAGGTGTTGCCCGCGGCGGCCACCGCCGCGGTGTTCTACTTCTGCTCGCCGGTGGTGGGGGCCGACGGCGCCTCCACTTACAACGACTGCGCCCTGGCGTTCTTCCTTTTTTTGACTTTCTATCTGCTGCTGATCTGGGACCAGACGCGCTCACCGGCCCTGTGGGCGCCGATCGGCGTGGCCGCCGGGTTCTGCTTCTCGATCAAGTACACCGGCTTTCTGGCGCTGCCCTTCGCCCTGGGATTCCTGGCATGGAAGCTGCGACGGGAGTGGCTCGGTCCGGCGGCGGCTGTGACCGCGGCGGCGTCGCTGTTTGTCATTCCCTGGTTGGTCAAGAACGCTATCATCTCCGGCAACCCCGTGGCGCCGTTCTTCAACCAACTCTTTCCGAACCCCTACTTCCACGTCTCGTTCGAGCGGATCTATCTGTTCTTCATGCGCCACTACGGCGGCCTGGCGGAGCACGATTGGCGCGAATACCTGCGCTTGCCCTGGGAGGTCGCCGTGGCCGGCGGCGCTCTGCAGGGGCTGGTGGGGCCCTTGTTCCTGCTGGCGCCGGCCGGGCTGGCGGCGCTGCGAAGGCCCCTGGGTCGCCTGATCTGGCTGGCTGCCGTGATCTTCGCGCTCCCTTGGCTATCCAACATAGGTACCCGCTTTTTGATCCCGTCCCTGGTGTTTGTCTCGCTGTCGATGGCGATGGCGATCTGGGAGACGCCCCGCAGGGCGGCTCTGCCGCTGGCCATCCTGGTGGCCGGCGGCCACGCCGTGGGGTCCTGGCCTTCGGTGATCGCCCGCTGGAACCACCGCCAGCCGTGGCGCCTGCATGACGCCCCCTGGAGGGCGGCCCTGCGCCGCGAGCCGGAGGCGGAATACCTGGCCCGCACCCTGCCGGGTTACAACGTGGCCAAGATGATCGAGCAGCAGGTCCCGGCCGGCAAGCGGGTGTTCGCGCCGGAGGGTGTTTCGGAGGCCTACTGCGAGCGCGAGGTGGTGGTGAGTTACCAGTGCGCCGAGTGTGAGCTGTTGATGGACCACCTGCTCACCCCGGTAGTCCACGACTTCGCCCCGCAGTGGATCTTCCGCTGGGAATGGCCGGAGCAGGAGCTGGCGGCCCTGCGGCTGATCCAGACTCGGGCCGACCCGGTCGAGATGTGGAGCCTGCACGAGCTCCTGCTCTTTGCCGGCGCCGAGCGCCGGACCCCGCTGCCGGCCTGGAAGATCCGGGCCCGGCCCAACCCCTGGGACGGCGCCCTGGCCATGGACGGCAGCCCCGCCACCCGCTGGCGGAGCTGGCAGAGCCTGGAGCCGGGCATGCGCTTCCAGGTGGACTTCCCAGCGCTGCGGTTGAGCGCCCTCGAGGCGCAGTGCTCCTCCGACCAGCAGCAGATGGCAATGGAGCTGGAGATCCGCGGGCCCGGCGGGGATTGGAAGCGTCTGCCGGCGCCCGTCAAGCAGACGGATCCCCAACCCCCGCGCGAAGCCATGAAGCGCCTGGCAGCAGGGGAACTGCGGCGCCACGGCATCGACTATCTGCTCACCGACCTCGGCGGCCAGGGCATGAACCTCATCGGTCCCCACATTGCGCAGGACCCTGGCGCCTGGGGCCTGGAGGAGGTGGGGCGCTATGGACCCTTTCGGCTCTACGCGGTAGTCCAGTAAATCAGTAGTCAGCAGTCAGAGGGTCAGGGAGCGCAGAGGGCCGAGGGCAGTGCAGCGGGACTAACTACTAATTACTGACTACTAACTACTTACTACTGACTACCGTCTACCGTCCTTCACCATTCGGCGTACTTCGTTCCGTCGAGGGCCGTTCCATCGGCGCCGCTCTTGACGTCAAAGATGCCGGGTTCCTTCTGGTCGACCGACCGCATGGCCTCCTCCATCTCGATCTTCCAGCTGTCGCGCTTCTTGGTAATGGGGTCCATGGGCAGCTCGCGCAGGTAACCCTCTGTCACCAGGTCCTCGAGCGCCTGGGGGGCTTTTTCCTTGTCAAAGGTGTATTCGTCGATCAGGGTCCGCAGGGTGAACAGGTTCTGTTTCAGCACCGCTTCCTTGGAGCGGGTGATGGCCTTCTGGTAGAGGGGCACCGCCACCGAGATCACCGTGATGATGATGGTCAACACGATCATCAGCTCGACCAGCGTCATGCCGCCGGCCAGGCGTCTACCAGTCCGCATACTTGGTGCCGTCCAGCGCCGTCCCGGCGCTTTTGCTGTAGACATCGAAAACGTTCTGGCCTCCCCAGGACTGCGACTTAGGGTCGTCCTGCATGGCGCGCTGGCCCCAGTCGGACTGGTCGGTGAGAGGATCGCGCGGGATGCGCCTGAGGAAGCGGATCTTCTTGTCGACCGTGCCGGTCATCTTGACGCCGTCGACCATGGTCTGCAAGTCCGGCGGGTAACCCTCCGATTCCAGCTTGGGAGGCCCCAGCAGGCCGCGGTCGGCGGCGTCTTTGTACTTGTCGATGGCGGCGCGGATCTCGCGCAGCGCATAGCGCAGCTCGCGCTCCTTCTCGCGCCGCACCTTGACGCGGGCCAGCGGCAGGGCCATGGTTGTGAGGATCAGCATGATCGTGAAGGCCACGATCAACTCCACCAGCGTAAGGCCGCGAGTGGCCCGGCGGCGGCTTGTCATGGTCCCCCTATTATCGGACGACGATCTCCGCCTGAACGTTGCCCAGAGGAATCGACTCCAGCTTGGCATTGCGGGCGGCTAAGCCCGAGATGGTGATGGTGCTTTTGCCGGCGACCTGACCCTGAAACTCGAGCACCAGCAGCACGCCGGCTCCGGAGACGCCGCCCGAGCCGGGGAACCGCGAGAGGTTGATGGAGGCCTCGCCGATGTCGTTCTGGACGTTCTTCGAAAAGATAATGTCCTGGCCGTCGCTGGCGAGCATGGCGCCGCGGCGGGCGTCTGCCAGCGAGACGATCTTGGCGTCCCAGGTGACGCGCAGGGGCGCGGCGAACAGGTCGGTCATGTTCTCGGCCACCAGGTTGAGGGTGATGCGGGCGCCGGCCGGCTCGCTCACCTGGACGCGGTCAAAGCGCAGCAGCGCTCCAGAGGCCGCCGGAGCGGGCGCCGGCGGCGGAACTGCCGGAGTCGCGGCCGGGGGGGCAGGCGGAGTCGCAGGCGCCGTCGCCGGAGCCGGCGCCGGCGGCAGGGCCGGATGATCGTTCGGCTCCGGAGCGAAGCTCACCTTCACCGTCTGGTCAGTCCCGGTGGCGATCCCCCGCAGGTTCAGCGCCGTCAGGTCGGGCACCCGCACCACGTGCGGCAACAGCACGATCAGGATCTCGTTCTCGGATTTCTCCAGCCGCTCGCTCGAAAACAGCCAGCGCAGCACCGGGATCTGGCCGAGCAGGGGGACGCCCGAGACCGCCCGCGTCGTCTGGCTCTGCATCAACCCGCCGATGATGCTGCCCTCGCCCTCCTTCAGCCGGATGTCGTGAATCACCTTCCGCTGCCCGATGATGGGCTGCGAGATGCCGCCGATGTCGATGCGGTCGCGGACGTTGGAGATCTCCATCTCGACGTGCATGGAGACTTCCTTGCCCAGGTGAACCTTGGGGGTCAGGTCCAGCACCACCCCGACGTCCTGGTAGTTGAACTGGGTATTCACCAGGGGGTTGATGCCCACGCCGCCGATGCCGGGCTGAAAGCTGCCGGTGGCGATCGGGATGCGGTCCCCGATCCTCAGGCTGGCCTTGTAGCCGTCAAAACCGCGCACCCGCGGCGATTGCAGCACCCGCGTGTCCGACCGGCTCATCAGGGCCTTGATGCTGGCCCCGGGCAGGTTGAGGGAGAAGTCGCCGGTTCCCACCCGGCCCAGCTGGGAGAGGGCGAGGGATCCCGATCCGGTGGTGCCGCCGGTGGTGGGGATGGTTCCGCCAGTGGTGGGGTCGGTGGTGGTGCTGGTAGGGGCCGGCCGGGGCGCTCCGCCGGGCGCAAACGCAATAGGGATGTTAATGCCCGGCGTCGAACCCGACACCGGCGTGATGCCCAGCTCGCGCGTCCTGGACTGGCTGGACTCCAGCACCAGCACGTCGATGATCACCTCCGACCGCGATTTGTCGATGTCGGCCATCACCTTCTCGGCCAGCGCCAGCGAATCGGCCGAGGCCCGGATCACCAGGGCGTTGAGCGAGTTGATGGCCACCACCCGGCGGATGTCGGTGACCGACCGCACCATGGTGGCGATCTCCTGCAACTCCTGCGCCGTGTAGACGTTGGCCAGGTAGAAGGTCTTGACGACATAGTCTTCGTAGTCGCGCCGCTTGGTGGTGTTGTCGTTGGTGACGAAAATGGCGTTGGCGCTCAGCGGTTTCCAGTAGGCCTTGGCGAGGGTGGAGATGTAATCGAGCGCCTCGTACAGAGTGGCGTTGTTGAGCTCCAGCGTGAAGCGGCGGTCCTGATAGTCGGGGTCAAACAGCACGTTCACGCCGGCCAGCTTGCCGACTGTCTCGAAGATCACCTTGCTGCTGTTGGTGGCCTTGAGGTTGATGGGCTGGGTGGAGAGCGGTTTGAGAGTGGGTATCCGTAAGGCCCGGTCGAAGAGCGCCTCGGTCTGCTTGCGGGCTGCCGCCACCGGGGAAAGCCCCTGCTCGTCGGTGGGCGCCTCGGCCTCGCCCGGCTGGGCCGGCTGGCCTTTCTTCTGCCGTTTCTGCCGCTCCAGAATCTGCTCGCGGGTGCGCCGCAACTCCTGCTCGGCGATGCTCGAAGCCGGGTCGATCCCCACAGCTTTCTCGAAATCGGCGGCGGCCTCCTCCAGCCGCCCCTGCTCCAACAGCTTGTGGCCCAGGTCTACATGCCACTGCCCGGCGACAAAGCGCAGCCTCCGGGTGGCCATGATGTAGGTCTGGTTCTCGGGGTCTTCCTTGAGGGCCCGCTCGTACAGCTCCAGCGACTGGTCGTATTCCTTGTTGAGCTCCGCCCCCCGCGCCTGCTGGTAGTACTTGCTGCCCTTGGCGGCCGCCAGGGCCGGCGTCACCAGAGCCCCCCAGGCCAGCCCCAGCGCTAGCAACACGGCCGTCCGGGCTCGCCCCGACCCCTGGCGTGGGCTGAAGCCCGCGCCGGCACGCGGAAGCGTGCGCCACCTCGCTGTGGTAAAATGAGACATTTTCCGGTCCACTAGTCTTGTGACGAGCGAATCAGGCTGGCCGTGCAGACCAATTTCGAAGGACGGGTGATCTCCGACAACCGGCAGGCCGGCCACAACTACTTCCTGCTGGAGCGCTTCGAGGCCGGCCTGGAGTTGACCGGAACCGAGGTGAAGGCCGCCCGCGAGGGCCAGGTTCAGCTGCGCGATGCTTACGCCGCCATCGAGGGCGGCGAGGCCTGGCTGCTCAACGCCCACATCAGCCACTATACCCACGGCAACCGCGAGAACCACGACCCCACCCGCCGCCGCAAGCTGCTGCTCCACCGCGACGAGATTCACAAGCTTTTGGGCAAGACCCGCGAGAAGGGATTGGCCCTCATCCCCACCAAGTTCTACCTCAAGAAAGGAAAGATCAAGTGCGAGCTGGCCCTGGCCAAGGGCAAAAAATTCCACGACAAGCGCGAGGTTCAGCGCGCCCGCGAGGCCCAGGAGGAGGCCCGCGAGGCCATCCGCGCCAGCCGCAGCCGTTAACCTATGACCCTCAACCTGACCTTTGATTCTCCGGAGAGCATTCCGAGCGAAGCCCTCGCCGTCGTGATCTACGAGGGGGACCGGCAGGAAGCCCTGCTCGACCGCCTGGACAGCCTCACCGGGGGCCTGATCGGCGATTTGCGGCGATCGGGGGAGGCCTCCGGCAAGGCCTTTGAGACGGCGCTGGTCCACCGCCCCCAGGGCCTGGCCGCCCCGCGCCTGTTGCTGGTAGGCGCCGGCAAGCCCGAGAACTTCGACGCCGCAAATTTGCGGAAAGCCGCCGGCACAGCGCTGCGGCGCCTGAAGGAGAAGGGCGTCCACGAGTTCGTGTTCGTCGCCTCGGGCCCCCTCCCGGCGCCTGCCCGGGTGGCGGCAGCGGCGGAAGGCCTGGTGGCCGCGGATTTCGAGCCCGACTCCTACAAGACCGACAAGAAGGACGACAAGAGGATCGACCGGGTGGCGATCGCGGCGACGCGCGAAGCCGGCGTGGAGGCCGCCCTCGACCGCGGCGTGATTGTCGGCGAGGCCCAGAACTTCGCGCGCGCCCTCAGCAACGAGCCCGCCAACCTCCTCACCCCCAAGGACCTGGTGGCGCGCGCCGAACAGATGGCTCGCGAGAGCGGCCTCGAAATCGAGGTTCTCGACGAGGCCCGCATGCGGGAGCTCGGCATGGGGGCGTTGCTGGGCGTGGCCCAGGGCAGCGCCGAGCCGCCGGCCCTGATCGTCTTGCGATACCGGCCGCCCGAGCCGCCGACCTCCGCGGTTCATCTGGGCCTGGTAGGTAAGGCGGTGACCTTCGACACCGGCGGCATCTCCATCAAGCCCGCCGACGGCATGGAGAAGATGAAATACGACATGGCGGGCGGCGCCGGCATGATCGCCGTGATGCGCGCCCTGGCGAAGCTCAAGCCGGCCGTTCCTGTCTCGGCGTTTGTCCCGACCGTCGAGAATATGCCCGGCAGCCGCGCCCAGCGGCCGGGCGACATCGTGACCGCGCTGTCGGGCAAGACCGTCGAGGTCATCAACACCGACGCCGAGGGACGCCTGATCCTGGCCGACGCCATCACCTGGGCGCGCCGCCAGGGGGCCACCCACCTGGTGGACGCCGCCACCCTCACCGGGGCCATCGTGGTGGCGCTCGGCTACTACAACGTCGGGGTGTTCACCAACGACCAGCCCTTTTGCGATCGCCTGCTGGCCTCCGCCCGGGACAGCGGCGAAAAGATGTGGCCCATGCCTCTCGACGATGACTACAAAGAACAGCTCAAGAGCATCATCGCGGATCTGCCCAACGTCGGCCCCCGCTGGGGCGGCGCCATCACGGCCGCGATGTTCCTCAAGGAATTCGCCGAAACCACCCCCTGGGTCCACCTGGACATCGCCGGCACGGCGTGGCTGGAGGACGCCCGGCCCTACATGCCCAAAGGGCCAACCGGCGTGGGGGTCCGGACCCTGATTGATCTGGCGATGAAGATGGGCGCCTCTTGAAAACCCTATCGCGCCGGGGCAATCAAGCCTTCCTTGAGGAAATAGGCGCGCAGAAACTCATAACTCTGGGAGCCGCTCCCGCAATGATAGCGTCCTTGGCGCTGTCTCCAAGATCATCGAGAAAGACCTGCTTGTCCAAATCCAGGCGCAGCCCGTACCTTTGTTCCTGACCATTGATCGAGTAGCGAATCAGAGCGAAAGGGCTGGGCTCCAGCGGCATCTCCGCTCTCAGAAACTGGAGCGAGGCCCCACCTGCAACAGAACCTTCCAAGTCCACGGAGCGAATGTATCCTGCCACTATAGTTCTCCTGAACTGCCCGGAGGCACAGGAATTCGGCTACGCACACAGCGAGGCGGTATCCTTCCTCGAGCAAGGATTTCCGCATCTCGAAGGGTGCGCACGAGTGTTTCAAGCTGGATCGAAAGGTTGGGGGGTCTCTTGGTACCCCTCTCCGGCGCCGGTTGAGGATAGGGCGCCGCCAGGAACTCTCCCATCCTTAGCGGGTCGACCACCCCCCAGCAAGAATTCGGGCGAACCGTCATGATGGTAAGAGAGGAGATCGAGAGGGGACTGCGCTTCTCTGGCCACTTCCTTCACCGGGTCAAGAAGCTCGAGACCGGCGGGCGGGGGGTTGTTGATCTCCACCTCGTACACATATGCTGGCTGATCGGCGGTTGGCTGATCCCGACCGAAATAGAGCGCGTAATGCCGCGCCACACCACAGGATCGAGTCAGGGAGACATAAGGGCTCCTCACCGTCGCTCTAGCTACATGTTCCATCAGCCGGTTTATGTCGGCTCCATTTCCGGGGCCTGTGCGGTAAATTCAACGATGCGAGCATCTGCCTCATGCCAATAGGTTCCGACGCCAGCCCCCCGATAGAAGATCGGAATCGCTCGTCCTCCTGTCTCGAGTTCCGATTCCAGATTATCACAGACAACCGGGTCTGCGAGGCATAGGGCTGGCTGGAGTATACTGGGCAGCTTTTCCCGGCCCCAGACGCCCGGTGGATGGCCTACACCTCGGATGAATCCGGCCGGTCGGAGGTGTACGTCCGGCCGTTCCCTCCCGCCGCTTCGGGCAAGTGGCCGATCTCGACCACCGGCGGCGAAGCGCCCCGCTGGCGGCCCGACGGCAAAGAGTTGTTCTACCTGACCCTGGACGGCAAGCTCATGGCTGTCAAGGTAACGGCCTCCGGGGGCTCGCCGCCCGTTTTTCAGGCCGGCGCCCCCGAGATGTTGTTCCAGACGCGCGTCACCGCGATGTTCGCCGGCTTCCGCTATGACGTCGCCCCCGACGGTAAGCGCTTCCTGATCGTTTCGACGCGGGGCGAAGCCTTGTTGGCGCCCCTCACGGTGGTGGTGAATTGGCTGGGGGAGGTGAAGAAGTGAGTATGGTCATCACCGTGACCTCCGGGGGGCAGCCGTAGCGCACCGGCAGCAGCGAGGCGCCGGCCCCGGCGCTGGTGTATCCTTCGACGGCCCCGTGACGCCAGCGGCCGCTGGCGTAGGCCCGGGGACACTTGGCGTTCAACAGCACCGGGCCGAGCCGCGGCAGGCAGATCTGCCCTGCATGGGTGTGGCCACATAGGTATAAACTAATGCCGGCAGCGGCCGCCTCCTGGTACAGCTCCGGCGTGTGGGCCAGCAGCATCCGGAAGCTTCCCGGCGGGACCAAGGCCAGGGCGGCCTCCAGGTCGTCGGCCCCGTAGTAGTGCGGGTCATCGACTCCGGCCACCCAGATGGAATCGCCGCCCCGGCGCACCTCCACCGCCTCGTTGATCAGCATGCGGACCTCGGCCGCCTCCAGGGCCGGCGCCATCTCGGCGGCGTCATGGTTGCCCAGGATCCCCAGCGTCCCGTGCTCGCTCCGGATGGCGGCCAGCACCCGCCGCATCCGCGGGTAGACGCCGTCCGAGGGGCCGTCCACCTCGTAGCGGTAGTCGCCGGTCATCACGCACAGATCCACCGGCAGCCGATCGACGTGGTCGGCGATGATGCGGTCCAGATCCGGAACACCGTCAATATGCAGATCCGACAGGTGTAGGATGCGAAAGCCGTCGAAGGCCGGCGGCAGACTAGGCAGCTCCAGGCGCAGGCGACGCACCTGAAGGCGCTGGGCGTTGCGGACGCCGCGGCCGTACAGGCCGGAGACCTTGAGTACCGCAGCGGCCAGGGGCCGCAGGGCGCGATCGTGGCGCAGCAGCCAATCCCCGCGGCCATGCGCGCGCCGGCCCTTGCGGTGCAACTCCTCCACCGCCAGGCGCGGCGCCAGGCATCGCTCCAGGTCTCGCGCTTGGGTCACCCTCACAGGATCCATCGGCCGCGAACCGCCCCGCCACCACGGTTCCGCGGCCGGGCGCGACGCCGGCAACCTTTACCGCCGGGCCGCCGAGAAGCTCGTCCAGGGGCGCGCCACCAGATCCTGCAAAACCTGTTTCTGCCAGGTGAACTCCGGGTGTCGCCGCAGGTGCTCGGCAGCCTTGAAGTTCATCCCGCAGGCGTGTCCCATGGCTGCCCGAAAGGTGAGCCTCTCGGCCATGGCCGCGTCGGTGACCTTCGACTGCACCGCGCCGGCCGGCCCGAAGGGCGGCTGCCAGCCGGGTAGTCCCTGGCGCGAAAGGTCGACGTGGCCGCACAGCGTGCGATGGCTGGGGTCCTGGCTGCGAGTGTGGGTGTCATAGTGATCCGCCAGGAAACGCTCGGCCGCGGCAGCGTCGATGCGGCCCTTGTGCTCCCCCATCAACTGCTCCCAGCGCTCGCGCCGCGCGTTGCCGCTCACCGCCGGGTCCTTCGGGTCGTAGGAGGTCTCCTCCCGCGCCAGCTTCTCGCTGACCGGGAAGTTGGCTCCCGTGAAGTAGCCGTCGCGGGTGCGCTCCAGCGTGACGTTCTTCAGTCCCAACTCCAGCCGCGCGATCTCGCCGGTCTTGCGATCGGCCAGCAGCCAGGCGTTGGCGTAGCCGCCGTTATTGCCCTCCCGCATGATGCGGTCAAACTCGTCGATCGAGCCGGCGTACTGCATGGCCTTGCGCGCCCGCACGAACTCGGCGATCCCGTGGGGGTCGAAGCCGGCGAAGCGGCTGATGGTGGTTTCGGTGACGATCAGGCCGGCCGAATTGATGCCGAAGTCGTCGTCGCTGGCGATGATGCCGGGGATGCCGTCCATGAAGATGCGGTGGCCCGCGGCCGGCACGATGTCGAAGATGATGTTCCAGTTGGCCCCCACGGCGTAATCGCTCCAGTTGTTGTGGCCCACCACGACGCGGCCGTCCCGAGTCCAGCTGCCGGTGGCCACAAAGGCGCTGCAGCTTTCCGGGGCCCCCTTGGCGCCGGAGGTTTCACGGCCCTGCTGCTTCTTCCACCACGGGGCGTAGTAGCCGGGCAGCTCCTCCATGGCGTTGTGGGCCACCACGTCCCACAGGTCCAGCTTCACTCCCCGCGCCCGCAGCCCCTCGACGATCCCCTCCAGCTCCGTCCGGTACTGGGCCTCGATGCGCGGCCACAGCATCTTCTCGGCCGCCTCTCGATAGAAGCTCCACTTCAGCTCGCTGTCGTGCTCGGCCAGCGCCACCACGGCGCGAAAGGTCCGCTGGATCTCCGGCGCCAGCCAGTAGCCGTGCTGGAAGCCGAGTTCGGCCGGAGCGCCCTCCAGGTGAACGTAGATCCAGCCCTTGTTTTCCGGCCCGCGGAAGGAGTTCTTCAGCCGCCAGTCGGCGGCGGGGGGCGACCCCAGCGTCAGGCCTCCGGCCAGAGCGAGCAAAACCAGCGAGAGCGCGTATCGCGTGATCACAATGTCATTCTACAATGCCGGCGGGCGCCGGAGAGCCGCCAACCTTGATAGACTCGGGGCGTGAGCGCCACGCAGTTCTATCTCTCCATCGCGGTCGCGCCGGCGATCATGGTTGCGGTCCTGCTGATAGGGCTGCCCTGGATTAACAACCGCTTGACCGAGCGGATGAACAACCTGCTGACCGGAATCGACCGGAGTTTGCGGGACCATGAAACCAAGATGGAGCGGCGGTACAGCGACTTCGCTGCCGCCCTGGACAAGCGGTATGGCGACTACACGACAGTCACGGACAAGCAGTTTGCCGACTTCACAACCATCACCGAAAGACGGTTTGCCGACCTCGCTAGCACCTTGGACAAGCGATTTGCCGACCACGCTAGCACCTTGGACAAGCGGTTTGCCGACCACACTAGGACCTTGGACAAGCAGTTTGCCGACCTCACTAGCACCTTGGACAAGCGGTTTGCCGATTACACGACAGCCACGGACAAGCGGTTTGCCGACTTTACGGCCACCCTGAACACTCGGATCGATGGACTGGTCGGTCACATTTCCGACCTCAGCAAACGGATCGACGAAGTCAGCAAACGGATCGACGCCACGCGGGATCTGTTGGCGGCGGAAATGAGTCGGAACCACAGCGAGACGCTGGCCCGATTCGCGGAACTGGAAAGCCGGCTCAGCCGGGTCGAGGCCTCCTGAACGCGAGAGTCCGAAGGGGTGGTCGGCAACAGCATTTTCTAATCCAAGAATGGGCCTGAAGGGGTGAACTGAGGCAGGCATGGTGCGGGACTCCTTTCTTTGGGGTTTTGGTTTTGTTTTGGGATAGAAAAGCAAGGGATCATCGGCGCGGTGGG
>Ga0247727_10002840_pt1 | contig 39044 bp, 41 predicted proteins | sample WisWelCaveWW1625_FD_202498 | JGI IMG/M metagenome (GOLD analysis project Ga0247727, IMG submission 202498) | Biofilm microbial communities from Wishing Well Cave, Virginia, United States - WW16-25 | ecosystem: Environmental > Aquatic > Deep subsurface > Groundwater > Cave microbial mat | place...
GCCGAATGCGGCAGTCAGCACAGGGATACCGGGGCGCGAGAGCGGCACGGCGGCCGCGGCGATCCCCGCGCCGAGCACTGCTGCGAGGAGCTTCGGTCGTTCGCGGATCTGCGGCGCGAGCAGCGCGATGAATCCCGCCGGGAACGCGGCGTCGAGCCCCAACGTCTGCGGATCGCCGATGGCGTTGCCAGCCAGCGCCCCGATCAGGGTGCTCGTGTTCCAGCACACGAACACCGAAAGCCCTGTCCACCAGAACGCACGCGTGAGCGCCGCCTCGTCTGGTTGCGCAACCGCCATGGCGGTCGATTCGTCGATGATCAGCTGCGCGGCAATCGCGCGGCGCGGCCCGCGCACACGGAGGCGACTCGCCAAGGTCAGGCCGTACACACCATTGCGGGCGGCGAGCAACAGTGCGCTCGCCACCGCTGTGATCGCGCCTCCGCCCGCGCCGACAACGGTCACGGCCGCGATCTGCGATGCACCGGTGAACACGAGCAACGACATCGCGCAGGCTTGCGCGACCGACAATCCGGATTCGCTCGCGAGCACACCGAACGTGAGACCGAAGACCCCGACGGCGGCGCCCAACACGACGCTGTCGCGCACCGGCGAGGGGCGCGGCGGGCGTGATTCGACCGGCTCGGAGGAGAAGGCGTCCTGTACCATGGCCGCGCCCTGGTGACTGTAGCTCAGGTGGTTAGAGCGTCGGGTTGTGGTCCCGAAGGCCGGGGGTTCGAGTCCCCTCAGTCACCCCAATGCTGCATCTCGCGGCTGTACGGACCTCGCGCACGCGAGCTCCGACCGTCGCGACACGAACGATGTCGGCCGTTGTAAGCGTCACGACCGTCCGAGCACCGACCGGAGCCCGTCCTCCACCGTGCTGGACGTGAACCGAAAGCCGTCGGCCTCCAAGGCCTTCGGGAGCACGCGCTGGCCGTGCAACAGCAGCGTCTCGACGAGCTCGGAACCGTACAGGGCCTTCAGCGCGAACACCGGGGTCGGCAGCAACGTCGGCCGGTGCAACACCTCACCGAGCATCCTGGTGAACGTCTCGTTCGTGACCGGATGCGGCGCGGTGAGATTGACAGGTCCGGAAAGCTCGCCGTCGAGGATGTGGACGATCGCTCGCACCTCGTCGACCAGCGTGATCCAGCTCAGGTACTGGCTGCCGCGTCCGAGCTTTCCGCCCAGCCCGAGCTTGAACGGCGTGAGCATCCGATGCAGCGCTCCGCCCTTCGGCGCGAGCACGACCCCGGTTCGGAGGCACGCGGTGCGGATGCCGGCGTCGATCGCGGGTTGCGCGGCCGCCTCCCAGTCGCGGCAGAGGAGGGCGAGATAATCGTCGCCCGGCGCCGAGCGCTCGTCGAGGAGCTCCTCACGGCCGCGGTTGCCGTAGATGCCGATGGCACTCCCCGAGACGAACACCCTCGGCGGCGCCGGCGCACCCGCGAGGGCCTCTGCAAGCGCGAGCGTGCCGTTGACACGGCTGTCGCGGATCTCGCGCTTGTACTCCTCCGTCCATCGGTGATCGCCGATTCCCGCTCCGGCGAGATGCACAACGACGTCGAAACCGGCGACCGAACCGTGGATCGCGCCACGTGATGGGTCCCATCCGATCGTGTCGGGCTGGTGGGCGTCGCGGCGCGTCAGCGCGATGACGATGTCGGAACGGGCTTCGAGGACACTCCGCAACGCCGTGCCGATCAAGCCCGTCGCGCCGCTCATCAACACGCGCATCGTGTTCTCCCCTCGCTCTCGCGAACCCTAGGGATCATGCGCGCTCAAATCTCGACAGGAAGCGAATGAAATCGCTCCGTCGCGCACAGTGCCGCTACAGTCGCTGGCCGCTAGCGCCTCTAGCTCAACTGGTTAGAGCAACGGACTCTTAATCCGTCGGTTCTGGGTTCGAGTCCCAGGGGGCGTACTCGTTCTTCCACTTCCCCCTCTTCCCCCTCTTCCCCCTGTCGCATCCGTCGATCCCGGCGAGATTTCGCCCGGGAGTTCCCCCAGGGGGAATGCGTTGCACCATTCTTCGGCGATCGCCGTCGTCACCCGTATCAGCGCGCCCCAACTCGGAGTGTTCCGAGGCCGCGACGCAGTCAGGCTCGGCGTGAGCCGCAAGCAACTCCTGGCATTCGGTCGCGCCGACATCATCGCTCGTGAGTTGCCTGACACTTATCGCATGTGCGCAGTCGCTCCTTCTCGGGAGCAGCGGCTCAGACTCGCACTGTTGTGGGCAGGTGACGCCGCGGCCGCGGCCGGGCGCTCGGCCGGCGAGATGTACGGCATCGAGGGCATCCGGGTCGACGTGCCCGAGATCGTCGTGCCGAACGGCCACCGCTCCCGGCACCCGAAGGTACGCGTCTTCTCCGCCGTCGACATGAGGCGCATGATGGTTCGCCGACATCGAGGGATCCGCGTCACCGGTGTCGAGGCGACCTTGACTCGTCTCGCGCATCTGCTCGACGACGAGTCGTTCGAGGTGGCATGCGAAGACGCCCGTCGCCGTCGGTTGACATCGTTGCCTGCCTTGCGTACCTACCTCAATCGACTCGGCGGTCCTGGTCAGCGTGGTGTGAGCACTCTTCGCGACCTACTCGACCAACTCGATCCCGCGCACCCTTCGCGTTCCACGCTCGAGGTCAAGACGCGCCGGTTGCTCGTGTCGGCCGGCTACGGCGATTTCGTCCGAGAGTTCCCGCTGGTTTGGAACGGGCGCACGTTCCTGTTCGACTTCTGCTTCGAACGGCGCCGCACGATCCTCGAGACGAACGGGCGACGTTGGCACGACGATCCGACCGACTACGAGTACGACAACGAGAAGTGGAGCGTCCCGGGCCGGCTCGGCTACCGCATCGTGTTCGCCACATGGGACAAGGTGACCCGACGTCCGGCGGCGCTCCTCGACGAGCTCGCCGCGACCCTCGCCGCATGAACATGCGGCGGTTGAGTGCACCTAACGCGGCCGGGCCCGTCGTATCGACGCAAGGAGACGTCCCAGGGGGTGTACCGAATCCACCCCTTCGGTCGTCTCGAATCAGCCCGATATCAGCTCGGGGTGCGCGTGCTCGGCGAGCGTGGCGCGGTCGTCGTCGGGCGCGTAGCCGGCGTCGATCGTCGCGTCGTTGCGACGCGCTGGCTCGGTCGGAGGGGTGACCTCCTTCGACCGAGACCAGCGCCGCGAAGATCAGGTCGAGCCGCCGCCATACGGGCAAGCCTGAACCCAGAACACCTTGTGCTTGGTGTCTGCGCCCTCTGAGCCCTCGGCGTTCACGGTGAGCTTCACGTGGTACCCCTGCTGAGGGTGTTCGGAGTAGCCCTCCAACGCTGCGGAGAGGTCGTACTGCCGTTCGGCATCGAGATCGGTCCCGCCACCTGCGGCGTCCTCGCCGATGAACACGGTGTCTTGCAGCAGCCCCCCGCCGTTGCCGGTGGGCGGGTGTGCCTCGAAGGTCACCGTTGCGGAAAGGTCTCCCTCATCGAAGCCATAGAAGTCGACCTCGAAGCTGCAGCCCACGTGCGGCTCGTTGTCGGGATGGCTGTCGAAGGGCGTGTCGTCGATCTTCACCGTCCCGTTGTTGCCCGGCGGATCGGCGTGCGCGGGAGCGGCGCTTCCGCCGATCGCAACACCCAAACCGAGCAGCCAGACCGCAACTCGTAGTGCAGGCCTTCTCGTGCTCTCCATCCGTTTCCTCCCTGGTGACCGCTTGATAACTCACGCATAGTGCACAAATCGTGTGAAAGGTGCAATAATCCATCTGGACCAGGGCGACACTCGTTGCCCCCGCTCTCGCCCGTCGCTTCCCCCTCGTGATGGCTCGCCCGGACGACCTTTTGCCCGTGGCTTCCCCCAGGGGGCATTGGATGGCAAAAGGTCGTCGAGATCGCCCGCACTCAGCCGCGAGTTCGCTCTCGACCGGTCCGCCGACTCGGGCAACGCGACCTCGCTGCTGTCGAGCAAGACTGGCGTTCGAGGCCGAGTTGCGTGCGGCCGGTGTCGACTGGAGCCCCCCCGATGACGGTCGAGATACGAGACGCGCAGCAGGCCGATCTCGCCCCGACGCTCGCGATCTACAACGCCCTGATCGACACGACCACGACCGCGTGGACCGATCGTCAGCAGACTCTCGCGGAACGGGCGGCGTGGTTCGAAGACCAGCAGCGCCGCAACTTTCCCATCCTTGTCGCCGACGACGCGGGCGAGATCGTCGGAACCGCGAGCTATGGCGACTTTCGCGATAGCCGGCACTGGCCCGGATACCGTTTCACCGCCGAGCACTCCGTGCATGTTCGCTCCGATCGCCGGCGCGCCGGCATCGGGCGAATGCTCATGGACTCGCTGATCGATCGAGCACGATCGAACGGCATCCATGTCCTCGTCGCAGGGATCGACGCCGACAACGCCGACTCGATCCGCTTTCACGAGCAGTTGGGCTTCACGGTCGTCGCTCGGATGCCGGAGACGGGCACCAAATTCGCGCGGTGGCTCGACCTCGTGCTGATGCAGAGGATCCTCGGCGAACGAACGCCCGACGCGTGACGGACGAGCCGTTCGTCGTCCCCGCGTCGATCCAGTGGTTGTCGCGATACGGCGGTGGCGCGGATTGGCTCGACGCGCTCCCGTCGCTCGTCGCCGAACAGGTGCAGCGCTGGAACCTCGTGCTGGGGTCATCGTTCCCCGGTTCGAACGTCAGCTACGTGGCGCCCGTCACTCGAACCGACGGTACGCATGCGATCCTCAAGGTGCAGTGGCCCCACCGCGACTGCGAGCACGAGGCGGCCGCGCTCGCACACTGGAACGGCCAGGGCGCGGTCCGTCTGCTCGCCCACGACGCCGAACAGCACACACTGCTCCTCGAGCGCTGCGAACCTGGTACCTATCTCGCGAGCGCGGCCGACCCGCTCGCCGTGTTCACCGAACTGCTCCCGCGCCTGTGGACGCGCGCCGGCGTGCCCTTCACCCCGCTCGCCGACCAAGCGGCACACCTCGCCGATCATCTCGTCGGCGAGTGGGAGGAGGCTGGGCAACCGTGTGGCCGGCGGCTCGTCGATGCCGCGCTCGGCTACCTACGCGACCTCCCGTCCTCGCAGGGTGAGCAGGTGCTCCTCCATCAGGACCTGCACGGGCACAACGTGCTCGCTGCGCAACGAGAGCCGTGGCTGGTCATCGACCCCAAGCCACTCGTCGGCGAGCGGGAGTTCGGTCTCGCACCGATCGTCCGCAGCGCAGAGCTCGGACACACCAGAGACCAAGTCTGCGGACGTCTCGACCGCCTGACCTCCGACCTCGGTCTCGACCGCGAACGAACACGTGGATGGGCGATCGCGCAGACCGTCGCGTGGGGCATCGAGCACCCCGAGCGCCATCTCGCGGCTGCGCAGTGGCTGCTCGACGACGCATGAGACGCTCAGCGCGCGGCGTCGAACTCCGCACGCAGCCTCTTCGGGGCCCGGATGCGCCACGAGTCCGTGAGCAACTCCGCGAGCTCGTCGACACCGACGGCAGCGAAACGCACGAGCACGGTCGGAGAGCCGTCGTAATGCGGCAACGTGAAGAACTTGCGCGGCTCGGCGCGAATCAGAGCTGACTTCTCGGCCTCGTCCGCGACGAACACGACGAGCACGTCGCCTTCCTCCCGGATGCGCGCGAACAGCTTGTCCTTCACTCGAAACCCGGGCGTGGCGTAGCTCGGTTTCTCGGTCGTTGCGGGCAGCGCGAGCGCAAGGCGGCGTACGTCGGTCTCGGTGACGGTCATCAGCGCGGCGGCCCTTGCCCGACGCGGCGGGCGAGATCCGCCATGCCGTCGTCGGCCGGCCATGTCGAGTCCACGAGCCACGTCGCGCCCGCGCGCTCGTAGTCGCGCCAGTCGGTGTCCGGTGCCCAGCTCATCACCAGGTCGAAGTCGTCGCGGTCGAGCGCTGCACCGAGCGACGGCTCCGAGGCGAGATAGTCGACGATCAGCTTCGGCGCGGCTGCTTGTCCGTGCTCCCCGAGCGGAACGACACCCTCGAAACGTGCGGCGCGGCGCAGCGGGCGGCGAGAGGGCTGCATGGCCGCCACCCAGATCGGCGGGCGCGGATGCTGTACCGCGCGTGGCGCAAGGTCGGCGTCGACGGTGAAGTGCTTGCCATGGAAGTCGATCGGCTCACCGCGCAGCGCTGCATCGAGGACGACGAGCCCTTCGTCGAGCCGTTCGGCGCGCACTCGATCATCGGGCACGTCGCCGAACGCGCCGAACTCCTCGTCGCCGGGGTACCCGAGCCCGACGCCGATGATCACGCGGCCGCCCGAAAGATGGTCGAGCGTGATGATCTCCTTGGCGAGCTTCCACGGACGGCGACGGGCGACAGGCGTGACGAGGGTTCCGAGACGAATCCGCTCCGTTGCCTGCGCAACCGCGCCGAGCACGACCCAGGGGTCGTGGACGTCGAGGTGCAAGGCTCGTACGAGGTGGAGATGATCCCAGAGGAAGAACGCGTCCCACCCCATGCGCTCTGCCTCGGTCGCGAGCCTGATCAGCTCGTCGACCGGCCCGATGTTCGGCGAGGAGACCGCGAAACGCACGCTCGGCAGTCTGCCGCTCGCGCCCACGGCCGGTCATGTCGCGGGCCGGCAAGTGCCGCCAAGTGCTCGAGTCTCAGTCGCAGCGACGCAACCGAAGCGCGAGGTCGCGGCTGAACGAGGGCACCGGCAACTGACGCACGCCACCGCGCACGCGAACTGGGTCGAGCGCGGTGGGAGCCCACGTGTCGAACCAGTGCCCGCACCAGCGGCCCGCCCCCAGATCGATCGTGAGCGTCGCGCCGTCGACCTGGCTGGCGACCGGAGTGGTCCATTGGAAGCGCTGGTCCTTGACCCACACCAGCGCGGTTCGCGAACCGATGATGGCGCGCGCCGCGACCTGCGGCACCGAGCCGCTCACGGCTGGCATCGACAACTCGAATGCCTCGCGATCGAACTGGACCATGCGCGTGATGCGCTCGAGGCTGCTGAACAAGGGCTGGTAGCGCGGCCAGTCGGGATGGATCACGTTGTCCCACCACCACGGAATCGCGGTGCCGAAGCCGCCGGAGACGAGCCCCGCCCAGAGCCCGTCGTGCAGACCGATGCCGTCCGGATCGGAGGCCAGCGTCTCGGCAGGCCCGCGAGAGTCGACGCCGAGCTCCGCGAACAGCACCGGGAGCGGCGCCTGGTCGCGGCGGAACGCGGTGAGGTCGGGGATCGTGGCGAAGAAGTTCGGGAGCAGCGGCGCTCCCCCCGATTGGGAGTAGAAGTGCACCGGCGCGAAGTCGAGCCCACCGCTCGTCCAGAGGTTCACCTCGTTGAAGAAGAACGCGGTGCTCGAGCTGATGAGGTGGTCGTAGGGATCGATGGACCGCACGTACCGGCTCATCTCACGGTGCCACGCGGCAACGATCGGCCCGTCGAACCCGTCGGTGAGATCCACCTCGTTCCAGAACTCCCATGCAAGCAGGCTCGGAGAGCCGCCCCACCGGGCGACGATGTAGCGCAGCCGCTGCTTGAAGAGCCGCTTCGCCGTCGCGTTCGTGAAGAACTCCGACGGCGTCGCCAGCGGACCACCGTTCGCGGCGTTGTACGGGTTGGCGGCCCACTCGCTGTTGAACGCGGTCGAGAAGGCACCGTGGTTCAACAGGGCGAGCTCGACGCGCACGCCGCGGGCCTCGGCCTCCGAGAACACGGTATCGAGCTGCCACGCCCGGTCGAGCCGATCGGTGTAGTCGCCGAGCCCCGTATCGCTCCACTCCAGACCGAACGCCCAGCTCGGCATCCAAAGGCGAGCGAAGTTCCCGCCAGCGGTGGCGAGCTCGCCGAGCCACTGCTCATAGGCGAACGTGCCGCGCGCGTCGTACCACCCGAGGTTCTCACCGATCGCGAAGTATGGCGATCCGTCGTCGTAGACGAGGTAGCGGTCGTCGTGGGCCGACCGCCGGACAAAGCCAGGGGCGTCCGTCGCGGCGACACGCAGCCAATGAGGCCTCGTCGTCCACCAACCGGTCGGATCAAGGCCCTCGACGCGCCACGTCCAGTGGCCCGGCATGTCGACCGTCAGTCGAGCGCGCCAGTGCGAGGCACCAACCGGAACGAGTCGTTCTGCTCCGCCGATGAGCGAGCGCTCGTACGGCTGGAACCAGAACGCCGGCATCCGCACTCGAGTGCCATCCGGTCGCGTCGCGACGACCGCGTACGCGACCTCGCGAGGGTCGAAGGGGTTCGACGCGCGATACCTCGTCTCGAAGTCGATGAGGGCGGTGTCGTACTGCGAGGCGCGGCGCGGCGCGTCGATGAGACGGATACCAACCGATCGATGACGAGCAGCAGATTCGGCGGAGGCTTCGGCTCCCGGCGCGCACGAGAGGACGATCGCGATCGCTGCGATCAACGCCACCGACCTGGCTCGCATGCTCGTAATCGTGGCGCGCCGGGCGCTTCCCCCGCCATACGGATCGCTGTATCCTGCCGTCGCATGCGGGCGCGCCGGGCGGGAGCGATCGCCACGATCCTCGCCGTCACGGGTGTCGTTGGCGTTCCCGCGACCGCGCAATCGAGGCCCAAGACAGCACCGCCCGTCTTCGTACGGTGTCCGAGGGCCGCCGGTGAGGATGCTCGCTGCGGACGCATCGAACGGCTCATCGACGTCCGGCGTCCGGCGCTGGGCACCATCACGATCGGCTTCGAGCTGCACCCACGGCGCCTGGCCGGACGATCGGACGGCACGGTCGTCGCGCAAGAAGGCGGGCCCGGCTATTCCACGACCGGGTCGCGCGACGACTTCCTCGCCCTGTTCGAGCCGCTCCGTGCTCGTCACGACGTGCTGTTCGTCGACGCGCGTGGCACCGGCAGGTCGAGCCCGATCGACTGCCGGCGTCTGCAGTCAGGCAACGGCGATTACGAGCGAGCCGTCGGCCGCTGCGGGCGTCAACTCGGCGCGGCCAGCGACGCGTTCGGCAGCGCTCACTCGGCCGACGATCTCGCAGCCGTACTCGACGCACTCGACATCGAACGGATCGATCTCTACGGCGTCTCGTACGGATCGTTCTTCGCGCAGGCGTTCGCGAACCGGCACCCCGATCGATTGCGCACCCTCGTGCTGGACTCGACCTACCCCGCCTACGGACTCGATCCGTGGTACCGCGACACGAACGCGGCGATCACCCATGCACTGCTTGCCGTGTGCCGGCGCGATCGGTCGTGTCACGCGGCCGGCATCGACGCCCCGGAGGTGCTCGCGCGGGCCGCGATCCGGCTGCGGAACCATCCGATCCGCGGCCCGGCATTCGACGCCGACGGCGGGCGGACGCGGGTGACGGTCGACGACGTCGCGCTCGCGTTGCTCGCCGCCTACGCGACGTACGGCGGTCCGCTGCATGGAGAGCTGGTCACCTCGATTCGCGCCGCAAACCGGGGCGACACGATGCCGCTGCGCCGGCTCGTCGCGGAGAACCTCGGGCCCTACCCCGCCGATGATCCGGCCGACTACTCCTCCGGCGAGTATGCGGCCGTAATCTGCAACGACTACCCCCAGCTGTGGGATCGGACCGAGTCGTCGATCGTCACGCGCGAACATCAGTACGCGGCGGCCGAAGCGCAGCTCCGCCGCGGCGACCCCAACGGTTTCGACCCTTTCGCGATCGACACGTGGCTCGAGACCGGTTGGGGTGAATGGCGGACCTGCCTTCGCTGGCCGGCGCCGGAGCGCTACGTGCCGGCCGTGAGGTCGAGTGCGCGCGCACCCAGAGTGCCGACGCTCATCCTCTCCGGCGACCTCGACTCGGTCACGTCGCCGTGGGGAAATCGCATCGTGGCGCGACGCTTCCCGCGCTCGACCATCGTGACGATCTCCAACGGAGTCCACGGCATGGCCATCGGCGATCGGGGCCACTGCGTATCGCGCGTCGTCGTTCGGTTCGTGCGAACGGGCGGCTCGCCCGGCGACACGAGATGCGCGCGGCAGTATCCAGAGGTTCGGGTTGCCAACTTCGCGCCGAGGCTCGCCGGTTTCCGTGCTCCCGAGGGGTTCGGGTCGCCGGACGCGCGCCGCGCCGCAGGGCTCGCCAGCGCAACGCTGGGCGACGTGCTCGGCAGGTGGTGGACGATGAGCGGTGAGACCGGGGTGGGGCTGCGCGGCGGAACGTTCGAGACACAAGGACTCGAACGCCCTGTCATCGACCTCGATCGCGTGCGGTTCGTCGAAGACGTTGCCGTGAGCGGCACGCTGCGGTGGAACCGCACGACCGGCGTCGCGCGCGCGACCGTCACGCTCCGCGGCTCGATCCGGGCCACACTGACGTTGACGTGGAACTCGTGGGACAACGCGCGCGCGGCCATCGCGAAGGGGACGGTGGACGGAAAACCGATCGTCGCTGCCGTACCCGGGCCGTGACGCCGGCCCCGGAATGCAAACAGGGTGATCAGCGCGCGCCGCGGAGCAACTGACCGGCCCGGGCGCCCTGATCCTCGCCGGCCTGCAGCACGATCTGCCCGCGTTTGATCGTGGCGAGGTAACCCTCGCTGCGTTGCACGAAGCGGCGCGCGCCGCCCGGCAGATCGTGGACCATCTCGGGTCGGTGGAGCCGAAGGTTCGGGTAGTCGATGATGTTCACGTCGCCGAGCTTGCCGGGTTCCAACGTGCCGCGATCGGACAGCCCGAACAGCGTCGCGGTCTCCTTGGTGATCTTGCGCACGACCCACTCCAACTGCAAACGATCGTGGTCGCGGTCGCGGGTCCAGTGCGTGAGCATGAACGTGCTCGTGCTCGCATCACACGTCGTGCCGCAATGTGCGCCACCATCGGACAATCCCCATGCCGTCGTGGGGTGCTCGAGCATCGCCCGAACATTGTCGAGGTTGAAGTCGGTGTAGTTGAGCAACGGTCGCAGGATGAGCTGGCGGCCGCCGTCTTCGAGCAACGTGTCGTAGTAGAGGTCGTATGCCTCGCGGCCCTGCGCTCGCGCGCGGGACGCGATCGAGTGTTCGCGACGCGGCTCGTAGTCGGGGTTCTCGCCGAGCGGGAACACGCGCTCCGGATCGATGAACTGCAACATCTTCGCGTCCATGAGGGCGACCTCGGCGAGGAACCTCGCCTTGACGCCTGGATCGCGCAGTCCCGCGACCCGCTGTTCGAGGGGCAGCAGCGCGAACGAACCCCAGCTCGGGCAGTACGCGAACGGATGGAAGTTCTGCAGACCGAGGAGCAGCGTGACGCTGCGGCCGTGCACCTGCGGGCGAACCTCCGCGCCCTCTGCGCGGGCCTCCGCGCAGAGATCGAGCATCTTGCGCCACGAGTCGGGGTCGTGGTCGTTCTGCGTGAGCACGAAGCTCACCGGTCGCTTGATCGCCACACTGAGCTTGCGCATCCATGCCATCTCGCGGTCGGGGGCCGCGAGATCCTCGCCGAGCGCGCCCGCCGGTGCGAGCTCGAACACGCCCGTACGGAGCTCTCCGAGCGCCGCGCCGATGCCGAACAGCTCGTCTTCGGCGGCGAAGGTGCCCGGCACTGGCTCACCGTCGATCGCCATGTGGGCGATCGTTCTGCTAGTGCTGAAGCCGAGCGCGCCCGCCTCGATCCCCTCGCGGACGATGGCGGCCATGGCGGCGATGTCGTCGGCGCCGGCGGGCTCGTTCTTGGCGCCGCGCTCCCCCATGACATACGCCCGTACCGGGCCGTGCGGGACGAGCGATCCGACGTCGAGGGCCTTGCTGGCGCGATCGACGGCGTCGAGGTACTCGGGGTAGCTCTCCCATCCCCACTGGATGCCCTCGGCGAGCGCGGCGCCGGGGATGTCCTCGACGCCTTCCATGAGACCGATCAGCCAATCGTGCTTGTCGGGATGCACCGGCGCGAACCCGACGCCGCAGTTGCCGAGCACGATCGTGGTGACCCCGTGCCACCCGGTCGGGGTGAGCAGCGGATCCCAGGTCACCTGCCCGTCGAAATGCGTGTGTGGATCGACGAAGCCAGGGGTGACGAGCGCGCCGTCGGCGTCGATCTCGCGCCGTGCCCGCCCGTCGATCTGGCCGACGTCGGTGACGAGCCCGTCGGTGATCGCGATATCGGCGGTTCGGGCCGGCACGCCGGTGCCGTCGACGAGCGTGCCGCCCTTGATGAGGAGATCGTGGGTCACGCGTCGGAGCGTACAGCCGGACCTGACGGGTCGGCAGAGATCGCGGGCAGCCTCATCGCACGCTACGGAAGAACTCTCGCACGTCGCCGACGAACAGATCGGGCTCTTCGAGCGCGGCGAAGTGGCCGCCGCGGTCGTAGCGGCGGTAGTGGGTGACCGCGTACAGGTTTCGCGCCCACGCCTCTGGCATCTTCACGAGCTCGCCAGGAAAGATCGCGCAGCCCGTTGGAACGGTGACCCGTTCGAACGGCGGGAAGCGACCGCTGCGCTGCGACTCGAAGTACAGCCGCACCGACGAGTTGATCGTCTTCGTCACCCAGTAGACGGTGAGGTTCGTGAGGATCTGGTCGCGCGTGACCGCGGTCTCCAGGTCGCCGTCGGGGTGGTGGGTCCAGTGGTGGAACTTCTCGACGATCCATCCCGCGAGACCAACCGGCGAGTCGGTGAGCCCGTAGCCGAGCGTCTGCGGGTTCTTGCCCTGGATCTGCTGGTACGCGCTCCCCACGTTCATGAACGCCGTGGTCGCGTCCAGGTCGGCCTGTTCCTCGGCCGACAGCTCACCCTCGCCCGGCATCCCGATCACCATGTTGAGATGCAGCCCGCACACGTGCTCGGCGTCGAGTGCGGCCAGCTGCGAGGAGATCATCGAACCCCAATCGCCGCCCTGCGCTCCGTACCGCTCGTAGCCGAGGCGCGCCATGAGCCCCTTCCACGTCTCGGCGACGCGGCGCACATCCCATCCGGGTGACCGGGTCGGGCCCGACCAGCCGTAACCAGGGATCGACGGCGCGACCACGTGGAAGGCGTCGGCGGGGTCGCCGCCGTGCGATCGAGGGTCGCGCAGCGGTTCGATCACGTCGAGGAACTCGCTCACCGACCCCGGCCAGCCGTGGGTCACAATGAGCGGCATCGCGTCGGGCTCGGGGGAACGCGCGTGGATGAAGTGCACGTCCTGATCGTCGAACGTTGCAAGGTGATGGGGCCAGCGGTTGAACCGATCCTCTTGGGCGCGCCAGTCGAAGGTCGTTCGCCAGGTCTCGCAGAGGTCGCGCAGGTACGCGAGCGAAGTGCCATACGTCCAGCCCTGGCCCTCGATCTCGTCGGGCCAGTGCGCGGCCGCGAGCCGCGCCCGCAGGTCGTCGAGCACCGATTCGGGAACGTCGATCCGATGGTCCCGAATGTCGTGGTCGTTTGGTGGGTGGTCGGGCGGACGCGCGGGGCTCATGAGCGCGCACATTACGCGGGCGCGGTCGACGGCGTGTGGGCTGCGATCTAAGGTCGTGGATCGAACACGTTGCAGGAGGATCCATGAGCATCTTCGATGCCGAGATCAATTCGCTCGACGGCACCGCCGGCGTGCTGAAGGAGCAGCAGGGCAAGGTCGTGCTCGCGGTCAACGTCGCGTCGAAGTGCGGTCTCACCCCACAGTACGAGGGGCTCCAGGGGCTCCATGACCGCTACCGCGAGCGCGGCTTCACCGTCGTCGGTTTTCCGTGCAACCAGTTCGGCGAGCAGGAACCGGGTGGGCCAGACGAGATCGCATCGTTCTGCTCGGTCAACTACGGCGTGACCTTCCCGCTCACCGAGAAGATCGAGGTGAACGGCGACGGCCGGCACGCCACCTACGCGACGTTCGCAGCGGCAGCCGACGCGGAAGGGCACACCGGTGACATCCGCTGGAACTTCGAGAAGTTCTTGGTTGCACGCGACGGCACGGTGGCCGCCCGCTTCTCGCCGCTCGTCGAGCCAGGTGCGGCAGAGCTTGTCGCCGCGATCGAGGCCGCGCTGTAGGCGCGCCGTCGCCCGCTGCTATTGCTGTGCGGCGCGGAGATCGGCCAGAGCGTTCGGAGCGAACTCGGCGAAGCCGCCACCGACGTCGTAGCTCTTCACGATCACACCCTCGGGATCGATGAGGTAGCCGTACCGCTTCGCGAAGTGCACCTTGTCGGTGCCGGGGTCGCGGACCTCGTATTCGACGCCCACCTGCTCATCGACGTCGGAGAGCAACTCGAACTGGTAGCCGAACTTCTCCTTGAACGCACGATTGTCGTCGACCGTGTCGAAGCTGGCGCCGAGCACCACGCAGTTGACCGAGTCGAACGCGTCGGCCATGTCACGCAGGCCGTTCCCTTGAATCGTTCAACCAGGTGTGTCGGCCTTCGGGTACCACCACAACAGCACCCACTTGCCGCGCCGATCGGAGAGCCGTACCGGCGCACCGCCGGTGTCGGGAAGCGTGAAGTCGGGTGCCGGGAGACCAGGTGCAAGCATCCGCGCACCGTAACAGGTGCGTCGATAGCTACCGCATAGCGGTAGCTATCGACGCACCTGTGCCGGCTTCTCGAGGATGTGGACGCCGCAGGCGGAGCCGAGGCCGATGACATGCGTGAGGCCGACCTTGGCGCCCTCGATCTGGCGGTCGCCGGCTTCGCCGCGCAGGTGGGTCGCGACCTCGTAGATGTTGGCGATGCCCGTTGCTCCGATCGGGTGGCCCTTGCTGATGAGCCCACCCGAGACGTTCACGGGTGTCTCGCCGTCGCGCCAGGGGCCGCGCTTGTCGATGAACTCCCCCGCACCGCCGGGCTCGCAGAGCATCAGGTTGTCGTAGTGGATCAGCTCGGCGGTCGCGAAGCAGTCGTGCAGCTCCACGAGGTCGAGGTCCTTCGGGTCGACGCCCGAGATGTCGTAGGCCTTCTGGGCGGCATTGCGGGTCAGCGTGTTGACGTCGGGCTGCACCTGCGCCCGCTCCGTCCACGGGTCGGTCGTGAGCACGCTCGCGCTGATCTTCACGGCGCGCGCCTGCTGCTCGTTCGACAGCGTGCGCAACTTCTCCTCGCTGACGAGGACCGCGGCCGCGGAACCGTCGGTGTTCGGGCAGCACATCAACAACGTGTTCGGGTAGCTCATCATCTCGGCGTTCATGATCTCGTCGAGCGTGAACTCCTTCTGGTAGTGCGCGAGCGGGTTGAGCGTCGAATGGGCGTGGTTCTTCTCCGCGACCTTGGCGAACTGCTCGAACCCGACGCCGTCGTGCTCGTACGCGTATTCCATGCCGGCCTGGGCGAAGACACCGGGCATGAGGCCGGTGCCGAGCACTCCCTCGACCTGCATCACCGAGCCGTAGCGACCCGACGGCTTGTATTCCTTGCGGCCGCGGTCACCCTTGCCGCCCGCACCGAGCAGGCCACCTTTCCCCATCTGCTCGACACCGACAGCGAGCCCCATGTCGGCCTCACCGGCCTTGATCGTGAGGTACACCGTGCGCATCGCCGTCGCACCGGTGGCACAGGCGTTGGCGACGTTGTACACGGGGATGCCGGTCTGGCCGATCTGCTTCTGTAGCTGCTGACCGACTCCGGCCTGCGCGTTGAAGAGCGAACCGCAGCCGAGCACCTGGATGTCGTGGATCGTCACGCCACCGTCTTCGAGCGCGCCGATCGCCGACTCGGATGCGAGGTCGATCAGGTCGACATCGGTGTGCCGGCCGAACTTCGTCATGTAGGTGCCGAGAAGCCAGACGTTGTCGCCGCTCATGTCGATTCTCCCTCTGATCAGCGCTCGTGGTTCTCAGGCTGCCGGTTCGAACGCGAACGCGATCGCCTCTGTGCCGTCGTCGTCGGTGCCCGCGACGAACGTCGTCATACGCACCCGCATGCCCAACTTCACGTGCTCGGGATCGGGCGGGCAGTTCAACAGGTTGGCCTTCACGCTCCCGCCGCCGTCGAGGTCGACGAGCGCCGACACGTACGGGACGGGCACACCGGGGACGCCGCGCTGCACGATCGTGAAGCTGCGGATGACGCCCTCGTCGGCCAGCTGCTTGCGGCGGAACTCCTTCGTGCCACTCTTGGCGTCGGCGTTGCGGCGATCGAAGAACAGCGCGCCCGACTCGACCGCCTCCCACGCGACCAACCGGGGCGAGCCCTCGTCGATGACGAGATAGTCGACGATCGGGATCTGTTTGCCCATGGGATCGCCCTCCTTCGATGACGCTCGGAGGCTACTCGCGCGCTTCTGGCAGCCGCCCTGGCGCGAGACTGGATGCAGCGAGCGTGGCGGAACTGGCAGACGCCCCGGATTTAGGGTCCGGTGTCGAAAGACGTGAGGGTTCGAGTCCCTCCGCTCGCACTGACTGACTGACTGACTGGGCCCTCGCGAAGGACGACCCTGACGCATACCTGCGCGCACGAAGCGGCCGATTGCCAGGCTGAGGAAAGATCCATAGATCTTGGCGCGCCAGTCGAGGATGGAAGGACGACATGAGCGCCAACCCGCCGGCTTCGCACGCGCTGCCGTGGATCGTGAGTGTCGACGACCACGTGATCGAACCGCCGCACCTCTGGTCGGCGCGCCTCCCTGCCAAGCACCGGGACACCGGCCCGCGGGTCGAGCGGCTGCCGCGGGCGAACTGACGTTGTCGGGCGCTCGCTACGTCGAGCGTCCGGGCACCGATGGCCCGCTCGTCGACTACTGGGTCTACGAAGGACCTGCACCAGTCGCTGAAGAAGGCCGTGGCAGCATCGGGACGCTCGCGCGACGACATGACGATGACCGCGACGACCTACGACGAGGTGCGCCCCGGGTGTTACGAGCCGGCAGCACGGGTCGCCGACATGGACGCGAACTGGACGCAGGCATCGCTCTGCTTCCCGAACTTCCCGCGCTTCTGCGGGCAGACCTTCCTCGAGGCGAACGACCGCGAGCTCGCGCGGCTGTGCGTGCGGGCCTACAACGACTGGATGGTCGAGGAGTGGTGCGGTCAGAGCGGTGGCCGGCTGGTGCCGTTGTGCCTCGTCCCGCTCTGGGACCCGTGCCTCGCCGCCGACGAGGTCCGCCGCAACGCCGCGCGCGGGGTGCGCGCGGTCGCCTTCTCCGAGATCCCGGCGTATCTCGGGCTGCCGAGCATCCACAGCGGCGAGTGGGATCCGTTCTTCGCGGCGTGCGAGGAGACGGCGACGGTCATCTGCCTGCACATCGGCTCCGGAACGAAGATGCCGATGACCTCCCCCGACGCCCCACTCGGCGTCACCGTGACGATCGGCTACGGCAACTGCATGAACTCGCTCGCCGACTGGCTGTTCTCGGGGAAGCTCGCGCAGTTCCCGGGGCTGCGACTGCTGTACGCGGAGAGCCAGATCGGATGAATCCCGTACTTGCTCGAGCGCGCGGACGACGTGTGGAAGCAGCACCGTGCGTGGGTGACGACGGGCGGCGAGATCGACGAACCGCCATCCACCTACTACTACCGGCAGGTGTACGGCTGCTTCTTCCGCGACCACCGCCCGAGGCTCCCCGGCCGGAGCGGTGACACAACCTCAGCGCGCGTCCAGCTCCCGCTCCCGACCGCGAGCTGCGAACTCCTGGCGGAGCGCGACGACGTCGGCTCGCGTCAACCGGCGGAGGTGCGCGCCGCGTTCGGGTCGCCACCACACAGGGTCGTCGCATTCCCAGCGCTCGGCCCGGAGGTGGCGCGTCAGGATCTTGGACGTGGCGGTCGTCGGCAGCTCCGGCGTGACCCGTACGAAACGCGGACTCCACTTCACGCCCGCGTCGGGCCGGCCGGCCAGGAACTCGTCGAACGAGTTGGGATCGAACGCCGCGCCGGGGGCGAGCTGCAACGCGACCATCACCTCGTCACCGACATCGACGGCGGGCACCGCGTAAACCGCGGCGAGTACGGCGCCGGGAACGCGCCGACGAGACGTTCGATCGGCGCGGCCGCGATGTTCTCGCCGTCGACGCGGAGCCAGTCGTACCCGCGCCCTGCGAACCAGAGCCAACCGTCGACATCGACGTAACCCAGGTCACCCGACCAGTACCAACCGTTGCGCGTCCGCTCGCGCTCGGCGGCTTCGTTGCGGTAGTAACCCTCGAACGAACCGGTACCGGTGTTGACGATCTCGCCGACGCAGTCATCCGAGTTGAGAAGGCGGCCCATCACCGGCCGCGAGACGGGAACAACTTGACGCCTCCCAGCGCAAACCTCTAGACCTCTCGCGCGCGCTGGCCTGGATCACGAAACGACGAGGCGAACGATCCCATGACCGCCGACCCCGCCCCGCGATCCCACCATCTCAACGTCGGCATCGAACGCGACGGGCCCGTCGCGACGGTCACGATCGATCGACCCGAGTCGAAGAACGGCTGCACCGGCGACATGTGGGTCGCGCTCGGCGCGACCTTCCGCGACCTGAGCTGGTCGGGCGCGCGTGTGATCGTGCTCACGGGCGCCGGCGGCAACTTCTGCAGCGGCGCCGATCTGAGCGGCAGCGGCGGCAGCGGCGGATCCGGACGCTCGGGGACGATGACTGATTCCATGCGGGTCCTGGGCGACGCCGTTCTGGCCATCCATCAGTGCCCCGTGCCGGTCATGGCCAAGGTGGACGGCCTGTGCGTCGGAGCGGGGCTCGGCCTCGCCCTGGCGGCCGATATGACGTGGTGCTCCGACCGGGCACGGTTCTCGGCGATCTTCGCCAAGCGCGGTCTCAGTCTCGACTTCGGCACGTCGTGGTTGCTGCGCCAGCGCGTCGGCGTCCACAAGGCCAAGGAGCTCGCGTTCACCGCGAGGATTCTGAGTGGCACCGAAGCCTACGAACTCGGGCTCGTCAACGCCGTGGTCCCTGCGGCCGAACTCGACGTCGCGACCCGCTCTGTCGTCGAGACCATCGCGGCGGGTCCCCCGATCGCTCTCGCCGCGACCAAGCGCGAGCTCGATCTCGCCTCGACGTCGTCGCTCGCGCAATCGCTCGAGATCGAGGCACTGGCGCAGAGCGTCAACGTGCAAACCGACGACATGCGCGAGGCGTTCGTCGCGTACGTCGAGCGCCGCGAGCCGAAGTTCACGGGTCGGTAGGGATCCCATGTCGACGGACGGCAACACCGGCGAGTGGACCGAGGCCCTCGAAGACCTCGAGCGCCGCCGCGCTGCGTCGCGCGCGATGGGCGGTGACGAGCGACTGCGCAAACATCGCGACGCAGGGAAGCTCGACGCTCGCGCCCGCATCGACGTGCTGCTCGACCCGGGCTCGTTCCGGGAGCTCGGCACCCTCGTCGGCGGGGAGGAGGCCCCCGCGGACGCCATCGTGATGGGCTCGGGCCGGATCGACGGTCGGCCCGTGATGGTCGCGGCGGAGGATTTCACCGTCAAGGCCGGAACGATCAGCGCCGCCGCGAACGCGAAGCGCTACCGGGTGGCGGAGATCGCGATCGCCGACCGTGTCCCGTTGATCATGATGCTCGAGGGCGCAGGCTTCCGCGCCGACGGTCGCGGGCATGGGGCACGCACCCCGACCGACATGCTCGCCCAGGCTCGCTGCTCGGGACGGGTCCCACTGGTCACGGCGGTGCTCGGCGCGTCCGCGGGGCACGGCGCGCTCGTGGCGCCGATCTCGGACTTCGCCGTGATGAGTCGCCACGCGTCGATCTTCACGGCCGGCCCACCCGTCGTGTACGAGTCGCTCGGCGAGCAGGTCAGCAAGGAAGATCTCGGGGGTCCCGACGTCGCGCTCCCGAGCGGCCTGGTCCACAACGTTGCCGAGAACGACACCGCCGCGCTCGAGTTGGTGCGTACGTACCTCGGCTACTTCCCGTCATCGGCGTGGTCGTACCCGGAGTCGGCGCCGGGTGACGACATCGAACCCCGACTCGTCCCCGAGATCCTCGACATCGTGCCCCGCAACAGCCGCCGGGTCTACGACATGCGCAGGGTGATCGATGTTGTGTTCGACGCCGACTCGTGCTTCGAGGTGCAACCCGCGTTCGGCCGACCGGTCATCTGTGCGCTCTGCCGTCTGGGGGGACACCCAGTCGCGGTGATCGCAAACCAACCAATGGTGCTCGCCGGCTCGATCAACGCCGACGGCGCCGACAAGTCGGCGCACTTCATCACCGTCGCCGACTCGTTCCATCTGCCGCTCGTATTCCTGTGCGACAATCCCGGTGTGCTGCCCGGCACCGCGTCGGAGCAGCAAGCGATTCTGCGCAAAGGTGCGCGCATGTACGCGGCACAGACGCAGGCGACGTCACCAAAGTTCGAAGTCACACTGCGTAAGGCCTACGGGTTCGGCTCGATGGTCATGGGCATGATCCCCTTCGACGGTCAGTCCGCGGTGTTCGCGTTCCCGGGAGCGACGATGGGGGCGATGGGCGCGTCCGCGATGAGCCGCGCCCGAGGATCCGACGAAGAAGAAGCCGAGATGCTGCGAACTCGGGAGGTCGAAGCGTCCTACCGCTCGGCGCAGACGTTCGGCTTCGACGAGTTGATCGACCCTCGCGAGGTCCGCAACGCGCTCCTGCACTCACTTGACCGTGCACTCCACCGCCGTCAGGCGGCCCCCGAGCCGGTCGCGCGCATCGGCATCATGCCGTAGTCGCTCACATGGACATCGCAGAGACCACCGGTATCTTCACCGACCCGTCGGCGTACGCTGACGAGGTCGCGTTCCACGGCGCCTGCGCGCCGACCGATTCGACGTCGGCACGTGACCCGAATCGACAGGTCGACGTCGCCGCGGGTTGAGCGGTTGGCAAGGTCCTGCTCGACCTCACGCCCTGAGCGGTCGTGGGTCTTGCCTGCGGGGCGGCGGGCTGCCATCCTCATTGTTCCTTGGGGTGAGGGAGCACACGCCTTTGGCTCCAGACGGGCGAGATCGGCGGCTTGAGTACCGAGCGGGCCTCGACGGCGTGCGCGCGATCGCGATCGCTGCCGTGCTGCTGTTCCACGGTGGCTTCGCCTGGGCACGCGGCGGCTTCCTCGGTGTCAGCCTCTTCTTCACCCTGTCGGGCTTCCTCGTCACGTCGTTGCTGCTCGCCGAGCGGCGCGACACGGGTCGCGTTCGCGTCGGCCGCTTCTGGGAGCGCCGTGCGCGGCGACTGCTCCCTGGCGCGCTCGCCACGATCGCAGTCGTCGTGTTCCTCGTCCCGCGCGTCGGCGACCTCGGCCAGCGCCAGGATCTGCGCGGAGATGCGGTCTCGGCAGCCGGCTACGTGGCCAACTGGCACTTCGTCGCCGGCGAGCACTCCTACGGTGATCTGTTCCAGGCACCGAGCCCGCTGCTGCACTACTGGTCGCTCGCGATCGAGGAGCAGCTGTACCTGCTGCTCCCGCTGATCGTCGTCGGCGCCCTGGCGCTCGGCCGTGGTCGGTTGCGGGTTGTCGGTGGATCGCTCGTGCTGTTGACGGCCGCGAGCATCGCGACCTCCTGGCTGCTGGCGGATTCGGTCGATCGTGTCTACTTCGGCACCGATACCCGCGCCGCCGAGCTGCTGATGGGGGCGGTGCTCGCCGTGCTGTGGGCGGATCCCGTGCGCGCCCGCACGATCGGGCGGCTCACCGCGTGGCTCGCGCCGGCGGCGATCGCCGCGTTGGTCGTCATGGTGCACTTCGCGCAGACCGACGACCGATGGCTCCGCACCGGCGGCTTCGCCGCGATCGCGGCGCTGAACGCGATCGTCGTCGCGGCCGCTGCCGGCGATTCCTTCGTGGCGCGGGCGCTCTCCGTTGCGCCGCTTCGTGCGCTCGGGCGCGTCTCCTACGCGGTCTACCTCGTGCACTGGCCCGTGTTCGTCTTCGTCGACGCGCACCGAACCGATGCCGACGGGCTGCGCCTGTTCGCGCTGCGCCTCGCGGTGACGCTGGCGATCACTCTCGCCTGGTACCACCTGGTCGAATGCCCGATCCGGTTCGGCCGCCGGTTGGTGCGGCGCCGTTCGCTCGTCGGCGCGGCTGCGTTGGCAACCGCGAGCATCGTGGTCGCCGCCACGCTCACGACGGTCCCGGCGGAGCCACCGTCCGCGGTGGCGAGCCCCTTCATCATCAACACGAGCACGTTGGAGCCGACGTCGCGGGTGAGGATCGCTGTCGTCGGCGACGGCGCGGAGATGTTCTCGGCGAGTTTGCCGGGCGAAGCCGGGCTGGACGTGATCCGGACGATCCCGACGCCAGGCTGCCCGATCGTGTCGGCGGCCGCGGTGCGCAGGGGGCCGCGCGGCGAGGCGCGGTCGGCGGCACGGTGCTCCCACTGGTCGGACGCGTGGGCGCCGGCGAGGCGCGCGGCTCCCGACCTTCTCGTGATCGTGCAGGGGCGGACCGACACCTTTGATCACCTCGACGGGACGAGCTGGACCAGCATCGAACGCCCCGAGCGATCGCAGGCCACCAAGCAAGCCTACGAACGGGTCGTCGCGTCGATGCGCGACGCGGGCCTGCTCGTCGCTTGGGTGACACCGCGCCGATCTGGAGCACGATCACGCGCCGTCGCCGACATCATCGGCACGCTCTCGGATCGCGAGCTCGGCATGGTCGCGCTCCCCGCCACGGCCGACCCGGCGACGGTATTGCAGGCATACCGCGACGCGCAGGGCGAGCTACGGCGCGCGTGGCCGCGCCCGCTCGGGCGCGACGCTCCCGATCCGCTGCGCCTGCTCGTCGTCGGCGACTCGACGTCACTCTTCGTCGCCACCGGGCTCGAGGCGGCGGGACGCAAACGGGGCGACCTCGTCGTTGCATGGGCCGGCTCGCTGGCCTGTCCCTTCATGCACGTCGATGCCTTCCGCGACCCCAAGGGTTTCGTGTTCCCGACCGCGAAGTGTCCCAGCTACGACAGTTGGCCGATCGCGGCGAGCTCGTTCGAGGCCGACGCGGTGCTCGTCGTGACGAGCGTGATCGACGCCGCCGAGGTGCGTCGCGTCCCCGACGGGCCGTTCGAAGGTTTCGGCGAACCGGCGCTCGACGAATACTGGACCGCGGAAGCGATCGAGGCCGTGCGGATGCTTGCGCCGAGCGACGCAATCGTGATCTGGGCGGACGCCGCGAGCATTCGCCTTCCCGACGCGGGGGTCACCCGTGCATGGAACGAACGCCTCGCTGCGTACAACGAGCTCGTCGCCATGCTCGACGAACGATTCGCGCACGTCGGGATCGTGTCGCTGGCCGCGCGCCTCGGTGCCCCGGGGGATGAGATGGACCTCGCGCTGCGTCCCGATGGGGTCCACCTCACGCCGGCCGCAGCGACGGCGGTGGCCGAGGACTGGCTCGCCGACGAGGTCATCGACGCCTGGCGCGCGGCCGCTCGATCCGCGGCCGTCACGGGCTGCCTCGCCGGCGAGGCACGTCGACCGCGGGTGATGTTGGCGCGCTGCGATCGCACGCTGCGGTGATCGCTACGGTGGACGGGTGGGCGAATCGCTGAGCCTCGAGGTGTGGTCGGACTTCCTCTGACCCTGGTGCTACGTCGCGGCCGTGCGCCTCGCCACGCTCCACGACGAGTACGGCGGTCGCGTCACCTTCGAGTGGCGGAACTTCCTCCTCCAACCCACGCCGCGCTCGAAGCCGCTCGATCGGTTCATCGCATACACCCAGCGATGGGTCGCGCCGGGCGGCCCGGCCGACAACGAGCCTGGGTGTGGCTTTCGACCATGGACCGCCGAGGATCCGCCGCCGCCGACGCACAGCCTGCCCCCTGCCGTCGCCGGACGGCTCGCCGCCGAAGCCGGCCGCGACGTCTTCGAGCGTTTTCACCTCGCAGCGATGGGCGCCTACTTCGTGGAGCACCGCACGATCTCAGAGGCCGAGGAGCTTGCCGACATCGCCGGCGAATGCGGGCTCGATCGCGCCCGCTTCCTCGTCGATCTTCGTCACCGCGGCGGCGAGCTCCAACGAATGGTGCTCGACGACCACACCGCAGCGCTCGACGCCGGTGTCCACGCGGTACCGAGCGTTGGGGTCAACGGGTTCGCGATCCCCGGTGCGCAGGACCTGGCCGTCTATCGCAGGATGATCGATCGGCTGCTGTCGCGCCGGTGATCGGAAGTTCAGCGGCGGCGCTTCTTCTTCCGGAACAGGCCGCGACGTTGCTTCGCCTCCATCTCGGCGAGCAGCTCGACGCCGGCGGCGTTCACGATGTCTTCGGCGCTGTCGAGCAAGGCGGCCACATCGGCATCGCCTGCGACCGGCGACACGTTCGGGGAGTCGGCCATGCCCGGCGCGAGCGAGCCGTACGTCCAGCCGACGTCGACGAGGCGACGCGCGAACGAGGGGCAATCCTCAGGGCATCGCCAGGGTGCCTCGGGCGCGAGGTCGAGGCGGCACTTGCGGACGGTCTCGCCGGAGCCGTACGTCCGGCTCTCGTAGTGCTTGCAGTCGGTGCGCATCGCCATCGCCCGCCGATGCTATGAGGCGCGTCGACGAGTCAGCACGCGTCAGGCAGCGGCGAGCACCGAGCCGAGGCCACTGCTGTCCTCGCCGACGCGCTCGAGGAGCGAGTCGACGTCCACATCCGGCAACCCCGCGGCGGCGAGGGCCGCATGCGGATCGGGCGCCGGTTCGGCGAGCGCCGGGCCGTGGTCGCCCGCGACGCTCCGGGCCAGCGCCTCGCCCGCGATCACGCACCGCACCAGCCGACCCTCGACCTCGTCCGGCGCCAGGTGATGATCGCGGATTGCACCCACGATCGTCGCAGGCAGCTTCCATGCCTCGAGCGCGATCGCACCGAGTTGCGCGTGATCGTGGCCGAACGTCTGCAACTCGCTGTCGAGGACCTCCCCGGCCGGGACGGACCACGCGCGCCGGACGTCGTCGGGCATGTGACGGAAGAGCAACGCGGCGCCGAGGTCGTGGAGCAACCCCGCGCAGAGAGCATCACCGGCGGGAAGCCGTGTGAGTTGCGCGACCAGCGACGCGCCTGCAGCGGTGGCGACCGAATGACCCCAGAAGCCTTCGGGCATCTGATCCGATCGCTCCGCGAACAACCCGGCGGCCGTCGAGACGGCGAGTGACCGAATCACCGAGTTGCCGAGCGCCACGACCGCCCGCTCGACGCTGCCGACCTTGCCCGACAGCCCGAAATACGGCGAGTTCGCGAGATGGAGGACCCTGACGCACAGCGACGGATCGACCTCGAGGGCGTGCGCGACATCGCGAGCCGACCGGCTCGGATCGTCGAGAACTCCGAGCACCTGGGTCACGACCGACTGGCGCATCGGCAATCGCCGAAGTTCCTCCAACAGCTCTGTCGTGTCCACGCCGCCCTCCTTCAGGTCTGTCATCGGTCGCCTCACAACGGGGATTGAGGCCCTTCACCGGCCAAGACGCCCTCCGGTCCTGGCCGGGAGGTGCCGATGCCCTGTCCGTGGGGACGGGAGCACCCGATAACCGACCGCGCGGGTCCTTCCGCGCGCGCGTCGAGCGGATCGCATCCCTGGCCGAGCAGAGCTTCGACGGGATCATCGTGCTCGACTCTGCGGGCCTGTTCGAGTGGTCAAATGCCGGCATCACGCGGATCACCGGCTTCACGCCGGCCGAGCTGATCGGGCGAGGCGCCTTCGAGCTCGTACACCCGGAAGACATCGAGGCCGCGGTCCAGGCCCTTGCCCGCGCGGTCGACGGGCTCGACGAAGGTCGCTGCGTCGAGATGCGCGTGCAGCACCGCTCGGGCCGGTGGATCCCCGTCGAGGTCGTCGGTACGACGATCGACGGCGACGCCAGTGCCGGCATCGTGGTGAACGTGCGCGACGTCAGCGAACGCAAGATCGTCGAACGCAAGCTGCGTGAGGCACGAACGATGTTCGCCGAGGTCTTCGAGCACGCACCCGTCGGCGTCGCTCTGGCGCTGCCGTCGGGCAAGTTCTTCCTCGCGAACCCCGCGTTCTGCACGATGCTCGGATACACGCTCGATGACATTGCGGACCTCGGCATCACCGACGTGACCCACCCTGACGATCGCCGGCGCACGACCGACCAGTACCAGACTCTTTACGACGGGTCGGCGAGCGCGTACTGCTACGAGAAGCGTTTCGTCCGCAAGGACGGCTCAATGCTCTGGTGCAGGGTCCATGTCAGCGTCGTGCGCGACGAGAACGATGCGCTCGAGTACAGCATCGGCCAGCTCGAGGACATCACCGACCAGCGCGCGATCGCCGAACGGCTCGAGCGCGAGGCGAGGCACGACTCACTCACCGACCTTCCGACCCGCAAGCACCTCGTCGACCGCATCGAGCGGGCGCTCGACGCCAGCCGGCGCGGCGGTCACGGCCAGGTCGCCGTGTTGTTCATCGATCTCGATCACTTCAAGCAGGTGAACGACACCCTCGGGCACGCCGCGGGGGACGAGCTCCTGATCGCCGTCGCGCACGCGATCCAGGGCAGCCTGCGCGGCTCCGACATCGCCGGGCGTTTCGGTGGCGACGAGTTCGTCGTGCTGTGCCCTCAGCTCGCCTCCCCGACGGACGCCACGGTCGTTGCCGATCGGATCCGGCGTCGGCTCGCGCAACCGTTCACGGTGCGCGAAACCGAGGTGTTCGTCGGCGCGAGCATCGGGATCGCCATCGCGGATCACGTGAGCGACGCGGCAACACTGTTCAGCGAGGCGGACACCGCGGCATACCGGGCGAAGGAACGTGGGCGGAACCGGGTCGAGCTCTTCGACCGCGAGCTCCGCGCGACGATCGCTCGCCGCGTCCAGACCGAAGCCTCGCTCCGCCATGCGCTCGAGAGCAACGAGCTGCGACTCCACTATCAACCCGTGATCGCCGTCGACAGCGGCGCGCTCTCGGGCTTCGAGGCGCTCGTCCGGTGGGAGCGCCCGGGGCATGGACTCGTGACACCCGCCGACTTCCTCGCGATCGCCGAGGAACGCGGTCTCATCGTGCCGATCGGACGTTGGATCACAGAGACCGCGTGCCGTCAGCTCGCAGAGTGGGATCGCCTCGCGCCCCGACGCACGCACATGGCGATCAACCTCTCACCGCGCCAGCTCGGCAGCGGTCATCTCGTACGCGAAGTCCAGGAGATCCTGCGCGACACAGGCGTCGATCCAGCGAGGGTCTGTCTCGAGATCACCGAGAACGCGCTGGTCGACGATGCCGAGGCCGCGATCGGCCGGCTCGAGGAGCTGCGCGGACTCGGGGTACGGCTCGCGATCGACGACTTCGGGACCGGCTACTCATCGCTCTCGTACCTTCGCCGTCTCCCGGTGTCGGTCGTCAAGATCGACCGCAGCTTCGTGCTCGCGCTCGGCACCGATCGTGAGGGCTCGACGATCGTCGCGTCGGTGATCAATCTCGCGCACGCGCTCGGGATGGAGATCGTCGCGGAGGGTGTCGAGAGCATCGAGCATGTAGCCGCGCTCGTCACGCTCGACTGTGATCACATGCAGGGCTACTACTTCTCACCACCGGTCGAAGCCGGCACGGCCACCGAGTTACTGCTCCGCAACGCCACGGGCTGGAACACCGGCACCGCCGCCTAGATCGAGGTCAGGCGAGCCAGTCGGTGGCTTGCTCGAGGAGGTAGCGGCTCACGGAGAGGCAGCGTTCGAGCGTCTCGCACGGCACCTCCTCGCCGGCACGGATCCGCAGCAGCGACACCCGCTGATGGGCGACGATGCGCAGCGTCCGCTCCGGCGCGTCGGTGGCGCTCGGAAACGAATCAGTCGCGCTCACCTCGAGCGGGAGCTCTGGACCACCCACGCCGGCGAGGTCGGTAGCGAGCACGAGCAGATCGGGGCCGTGCGGGAGCGGCGGGAGTGCCCAGGTGAAGTTGAGCGGGAAGTAGTAGACGTCTTCTGGCTCGTCGTCGTCGGGCAGGCCCATCACGGCGTCTTCGAACCCGAGCAGGACCCGCGGATCGATCTCGAGCGACAGGTACAGGTCGACCGGGCCCTCGCAGCCCTCCTCGGGGTGCACGTCGACCTCCCACGTCTGGCGCAGCGAGTAGCTCTCGACGAAATGGCGTTCGTCGTGGACGTGGAACCCGTGCTCGACGGCGTGGTCCTTCAGGTCCGCCACGAACCCGGCGATGTCGATGACTGCCATCTCAGGCGAGGGTACCGAACGCGCGGCGCAAGGCGGCCGTCGTCTGGTCGAGCGCACGCTGACCCGCGTCGATCATGGCGGGCATCATGAAGAAGCCATGGATCATGCCGTCGTACCGCACGTGCTCGACCGCGACGCCCGCGCCCCGCAGGGCCTCCGCGTACGCCTCACCCTCGTCGCGCAACGGATCGAGCTCGGCGGTGATGACGACGACCGGCGCCAGCCCGGAGAGGTCCGCGGCCCGGAGTGGCGACAGGCGGGGATCGGTCGCGTCGACCCGGCCGCCGGCATAACAGCTCCAGAAGTACTCCATCGTCGAGCGTTCGAGGAAGTACCCGCTCGCGTTCTCCTTGTACGACGGCCGGTCGAGATCGAAGTCGGTCGCCGGGTAGACGAGCACCTGCAGCACCAGCGCGGGGCCGCCCTCGGCCCTGGCGCGTTGCGCGAGCACTGCCGACAGGTTCCCGCCGGCGCTGTCGCCCATGACCGCGACCCGCGCAGCGTCGCCGTCGAGCTCGACCGCGTGCGCCACCACCCATTGCAGCGCGGCCCAGCATTCGTCGTACGGCACAGGAAATGGGTGCTCCGGCGCGAGCCGGTAGTCGACGGACACGACGATCGCGCCGGCACCTTCCGCGATGTGTTTGGCGATCGGGTCGTACGCCTCCGCAGTGCCGATCGTCCACCCGCCCCCGTGCAGGAACACGACGATCGGCCGCGGTGCGGACACGTCGCCCCGCGGCCGGTAGATGCGCAGCGGGATCTCTCCGTGCGGTCCGCCAATCGATCGCCCGTCGAGCTCGACATCGGGGCCGGCGCCGGCGGTCATCGCGACCAGCATCGCGAAGCTCTCGCGGGTTGGAGCGAGCGTCGCATCGGAGAGCGGTGCCGTATCGACCGCCGCCATCATGTCGAGCAATGCCTGTACCTGCGGATCGACGGCCATGGTCACCCCTTCTCAGTGTTCGCGCCGGCCAGCGCGTCTGTGAGCTCGCGGAACGCCCTTCCGCGATGGCTGAGTCGGTGTTTGGCGGCGGGCGACATCTCCGCAAAGGTACGCCCGTTGCCGCCGGCCGGAGCGAAGAGCGGGTCGTACCCGAAGCCGTTCGCGCCGCGCGGCGTGTCGACAATGACCCCTTCGACCTTGCCGCGCGCCGCGACCTGTTCTCCGTTCGCCGGGTCGTAGAGGACCGCGACCGTCACGAACCGGGCGGTCCGAGACGCGCGCAGCTGGCGACCGATCTCACGCTGCAGCTTCTCGCAGTTGTCGGCCGCGCCGGCCAGCGGCCCCGCGTAGCGAGCAGAGAGCACCCCAGGGGCACCGCCCAGCGCGTCAACCTCGAGGCCGGTGTCGTCTGCAACACAGCGGAACCGGAGCGCGGTGGCAACGGCCCGCGCCTTGATGAGGGCATTGGCTTCGAGCGTGCTGCCCGTCTCCACGACGTCGGGCGCGACAGACAATGCCGGGAGCGAGGCAACGACGCCGGCGATCTCATCCGGGCTCGCGACGACGAACCCGACGGTCGCCCCATCGGCGGCGTCGAGCGCTGCGGCACACAGCGGATGGTCGAAGGTCTCGGCCAGGATCTCGACAACCTCGCGGACCTTGTCGGGGTTGCCGGTCGCGACCACGAGTGGCGCCAGGGTGCGACGCGTCATCGCCGAGCTGGGGGCGGTACCGCGACGACCTCGCGCTGGGCAGCGACCAGGTCACGAATGCCGAGCTCGGCGAGCTCGAGCAACGAGTCGAGCTCACCGCGCGAGAACGCAACACCCTCAGCGGTCCCCTGCACCTCGATGAAGCGACCGGCTTCGGTCATCACGATGTTCATGTCGACCTCGGCCTTGCTGTCCTCGGCGTACTCGAGGTCGAGCATGGGGACACCGTCGTGGATCCCGACCGAGACCGCCGCGCACGCCTCGCGGATCGGATGGGCGGGGATCGTCCCCGTCGACAGCGCGCGCGAACACGCGTCGTGGAGCGCGATCCAGCCTCCGCAGATCGACGCGGTGCGCGTGCCGCCGTCGGCCTGGAGGACATCGCAGTCGACGGTGATCTGCGTGTCGGGCATCGCGACCAGGTCGGTGACGGCACGCAGACTCCGCCCGATGAGCCGCTGGATCTCCTGCGTGCGGCCCGACTGCTTTCCCTTCGCCGCCTCGCGATCGACCCGCGAAGCGCTCGAACCCGGCAGCATCGAGTACTCGGCGGTGACCCAACCGCGGCCGGTGCCCCGCAGCCAGGGTGGCACGCGGGCCTCGACCGAGGCGGTGCACAGCACTCGGGTGCGACCGAACTCCACGAGCACCGACCCGAGCGCCATCTCGGTGTAGTCGCGGGTGAGCGCGACCGCCCGGAGCTCGTCGGGCGCGCGCCCACTGATCCGTGATGCCACGTGTCCCCTCGAGATCGATCCGCCGGGCCGCCAGGGTCAGCTGTACAGGGTCAGATGTGGAGCGTCGCGCCCGGCGCCGCGAGCGTGACCTCCGCACCGAACGCCTCGGAACCCTCGGCGCGGGAGGCTACCGGGTCGATCGTGGGCCAGAGGTGGGTGAGCACGAGCCGTCGGGCACGGGCATCGCGCGCCAGCTCACCAGCCTGACGCGCGGAGAGGTGGATCGGCGCGCGGATGTCGTCGTGCAGGTAGGTGGCCTCCGACAGGACGAGGTCGGCATCGCGGCCGAAGGCCTCGGGTGACCAGCCCGGCCCCGTGTCGCTCGTGTACACCAATCGCTTGTCGCGGTAACCAATCTCGATCGCGATCGTCGTGACCGGATGATCCGTGCGCCGGAACCGCATCGACGCAGCGCCGACCCCTGCGCAGTCACCGTCGGCCATGCCGTGCCACTCGAACGCGCCGCCCCAGTCGCCGCCGACCAACGCCGAAAGTGTTCGCTCCGCGCCGACCGGCGCGTACACCGGTAGACCATGTCGCTCGAGGCCGTACTTGTTGAGCACGTGGAGCCCGTAGATGTCGACGCAATGGTCGGGGTGGGTGTGCGTGATCACGACGGCGTCGATATCGGCCGGCGCAGCATGGCGCTGCAGCGCGGTGAGCGTGCCGTTCCCGCAGTCCATCCAGATCGTCGTGGAGCCGGTGCGCACCAGGTAGCCGCTGCAGGCACCGCCCGCGGGCGCTCCGTACGATCCCGAGCAGCCGAGCGTCGTGAGCGAGATCATCGTTTCGCTGTCCGTCACCATCGCCATGTCTGCACGGACTCGACCTCCGGTCCGAGGAACCGCGTGCCGAGCGCGGCGAATGTCGCCGGATCGCCACTCGTGAAGAAGTCATGCCGGCCGCGGCCGCTCGAAGGCGTTCCGATACCGAGCTCACCGAGCAAGCGGCTCGTTGCGAACGCAGTCTCGTCGGCGCTCGATACGAGCACGACGTCGGGGCCGAGCACGTCGGAGATCGTGCGTGCGAGCAACGGATAGTGAGTGCAGCCGAGCACGAGCGTGTCGATGTGTGCATCGACCATCGGGAGGAGCAAGCGCGCCGCGAGGGCGTGCACCTCATCGGAATCGACGTCGCCCGCCTCCACGAACTCGACGAACCCGGGGCATGCGGCGCAGACGAGCTCGACGTCGGGCGCGTACCGGCGGCCCGCGAGCTGGTAGGCGCCACTGCCGATCGTGCCCACGGTGCCGATGACGCCGACAACACCTCGGCGCGTCGCGCGTTGAGCGGCGCGAACGCCCGGCTCGATCACGCCGACAACCGGGACGTCGGTGCGCTCGCGGACGGCATCGAGCGCGACGGCCGTCGACGTGTTGCACGCGTCGACGAGCAGTTTGATGCCGCGCGCGTGCAGCATCTCGGAGATCTCGATGGAGAACTTCACGACGTCGTCGGCCGGCTTCGGGCCGTACGGTGTTCGAGCCGTGTCGCCGAAATAGATCATCGACTCGTACGGCAAGAGGTCGATGAGTGACCGCATTACCGTGAGTCCGCCGACCCCGGAATCGAACACACCGATCGGTTGTGCGCGAACGCTCGCATCGGTTCGCGCGGTGTCGGAGCCGATGTTCGGGGTGTGCATCGCGCCGCCAACCTACCGGGCGGCCGCGCGCTCGAGACGGTCGACGACGGCGGCACCAATGTCATCGGCCGGGGGTGGCACGACGAGCACGAGATCGAGTTGCGCTCGATCGGCGTCACGCAATCGCTGGTACAGCACATGCGCATACTCATCGACGTCGCGGGGCGGGTCGAGCACGGTGACTCCCGTCACGTCGGACGCGACTCCCGCGAGCGCGAGCACACCGACTCGTCGCGCGGAGTTCGCGGCGACACGAGAGGCGATGTCCGACGCGTGCACGATCTCGATCTCGGCTCGTGGTGCGTAATGCGATCGGAGCGTCCCTGGCGCGGCCGCCTCGCCCCGGTTCGCGAGCTGCGGAGTTTCGCCGATCGTCGACTCGACCTGCGCGGTTGTGATCGCACCGATGCGCAGGATCCTCGGCGGGCCGACCGAGCAGTCGACGATGGTGCTCTCCAGGCCCACAGCGCTCGGACCACCGTCGAGCACGAGGTCGACATCGCGATCGAGGTCGGCGCGCACATGAGCGGCCGTCGTGGGGCTCACCCGCCCGAACCGGTTCGCGCTCGGCGCGGCGATGCCCCCGCCGAAGCGCGCCAGCAGGTCGAGCGCGAGAGGGTGGTCGGGCACTCTGACGGCAACGGTGTCGCGGCCGCCCGTGACGCGGTCGCTGACCGCGCCGGGACGGCGACGCAGCACGAGCGTCAGCGGGCCCGGCCAGAACGCGGCGGCGAGACGCGTCGCGGTCGAGGTGACACCGACAGCGACGCCGTCGAGTCGTTGCTCCGAGTCGATGTGCACGATGACCGGATGATCCGGCGGCCGGCGCTTCACCTCGAAGAGTCGCGCGACGGCCGCATCATTCGACGCGTCGGCACCGAGGCCGTAGACGGTCTCGGTCGGGAACCCGACCAATCCGCCACGGCGCAACACGTCGATCGCGGCCGTGATTTCATCCATGGGCACCGGCTCGTCGCTGGACACTGGCGGCTACCAGTAGTTGATGCGCTGCGCGCGCTCTTCGACGATGTCGATGTCGTCGGTCCACGCTCCCGAGCTCAGGTACTTCCAACCTCCGTCGGGGAGCAACACGACGATCGAGCCGGCGTCCATGGTCTCGGCGAACTTCACGGCACCGGCGACGGCGGCGCCAGAGGAGATGCCGGCAAACACTCCGCAGTCGGTGAGCAACCGGCGAGTCCACTCGATGGATTCGCGCGGGCGCACAATCGTCTTTCGATTGAGCAACGAGGGATCGAAGATCGGCGGCACGAAGCCGTCGTCGAGGTTGCGCAACCCCTGCACGAGCTCACCGACCGGCGGCTCCACAGCGAGGATCTTCACGTCCGGCTTGTGCTCCCGGAGATAGCGGCCGACACCCATCAGGGTGCCGCTGGTACCGAGACCGGCACAGAAGACGTCGATCTCCGGACAGTCGGCGAGGATCTCGGGCCCTGTCGTGGTGTAGTGCGCGAGCGGGTTCGCCGGGTTGCCGTACTGGAACAGCATGACGAGATCAGCGTCGTCGGCCGCCAACTTCTCGGCGCGGCGGATCGCACCGTTCGAGCCCTCTTCACCCGGCGACAGCACGACCTCGGCGCCGAAGATGTCGAGCAGCTGGCGACGCTCGATCGAGACGTTCTCCGGAAGCACCACGCGCAGGCGATAGCCACGCATCTTGGCGACGAGCGCGAGACCGATCCCCGTGTTGCCCGAGCTCGGCTCCAGGATGATCTGGCCGCTGCCGGGTCTCAGCAGGCCGTCGCGCTCGGCGAGCTCCACCATTGTCCTCGCGATGCGGTCCTTGCTGGAACCGCCGGGGTTCTGGCCTTCGAGCTTCGCCCAGATGCGCACCTCGGGATTCGGCGACAGCGCGTGCACGCCGACGAGCGGCGTGTTACCGATCAGATCGAGGATGGAATCGAGCCGGGCCACGGGCGCCGCTCGGCGCTCAGGACACGCCGCCGGCGACGGCCGGAAGGATCGAGATCGTGTCGCCGTCGGCGACCTTGGTGTCGAGCTGATCGAGGTAGCGGATGTCGTCATCGTTGACGTAGACGTTGACGAACTTGTGGAGGCCGCCGTCGACGCCGATGAGGTTCGCCTTGAGCGCGGGATAGCGGGCAACCAGGTCCGCGAAGGCTTCCCCGATCGTCGCGCCACCGGCGGTCACGGTCGGCTGCCCGTCGGCGTGGGCGCGCAGCACGGTCGGGAGCTTGATCTCGACTGCCATCGCCCCCGAGCCTAGAACTCCGACCTCCCAGGTCGGAAATCAACCCGAGGGGGTTCGACGAGCTCGATGGGGATCTCGGTGATCTCGCCGTCGACGATCCGGTACGCGCGCACGACGGGGGCGTCGTCTCGGAACGAGACGATCGGGTAGTACCACGTCGGGTCGACGGCTTGGCGGACATCGGTCGGCGATGGATACGCGGTGGTGTGCGTGTGCGAATGCCATACGCCGACGATCTCGACGCTGGCCGCCTCTGCCGCGCGCATCGCGTTCAGCATGTCCTTCGGCTCGACGGTGTAGGTGCGGGCCGAGGCATCGGCATTGCGGCAGGGCACCGCCTCGGTGACCACGCCGGTCGGCACACCGCGTTCCATCGGCCCGAGCAGCAGCCCGCATGCTTCGTCCGGCAGCCCGTCGTAACAGTGCCCGACGATCACCCGATGCTGATGCGCGGTGAGACGGAGGGCGCGCGTCACGGCTCAGTTGGTGTTGATCGCGCGCCAGACCCGTTCGGCGCTCAACGGCATATCGATGTGCCGCACACCGAGATGGCTCACGGCGTCGACCACCGCGTTGTGGACGGCAGGTGTCGATCCGATCGTGCCGCTCTCGCCGATCCCCTTCGCGCCGAGCGGGTTCAAGTGCGTCGGCGTCTCGGTGTTCGACGCCTCGAAGCTCGGCATCTCGGCCGCGCTCGGTATCGCGTAATCCATCAGGTTCCCAGTGATCGGGTTGCCGTCCGCGTCGTACTGCACCCACTCGTAGAGTGCCTGCGCGATCCCCTGCGCGATGCCGCCGTGCTGCTGGCCACGGACGAGCAACGGATTCAAGATCTTGCCGCAGTCATCGACCGCGACATGCCGCAGCAGCTCGACCGCGCCCGTGTCCGTGTCGACCTCGACCACCGCGATGTGAGTACCGAACGGGAAACTCGACGAACCCGCGTCGAAGTCGGTTTCGGCGCGCAGCCCTTGCTCGAGCCCGTCGACGCCGGCGCTCTTCGCCGGGTCCTTCGCGGCTCTGGCGAGATCACCCCACGACACGAGCTTCGCGGGCACGCCCGCGACCTGGAGCCCGCCGTCGCCGACGACGATGTCTGCTGCGCTCGCCTCGAGCAGGTTTGCCGCGAGCTGCTTCGCCTTCTCGACGACGGCTTCGCTGCTCCTCAGCACCGCGGAACCCGCGGTCTGCAGCGAGCGGCTGCCCATCGTGCCCGAACCCTTCGGGATCAGCGCCGTGTCGGACTGCACGAGCGTCACTCGGTCCATCGGCACGCCGAGGAACTCGCTCACGATCATGGCGAACGCCGTCTCGTGGCCCTGCCCGTGCGCGCTCGTCCCCACGTACGCCTTCACCGCACCGTCGTCTTCGACCTCCACTGCACCCCACTCGGCGTGCATCCCTGCAGGTGCGGTGATCTCGACGTAGCTCGCGACGCCGATCCCCAGTTGCTTGGCGTCCGCGGCCGCGCGGCGACGGGACTGCTCGGCGAGCACGGCGTCGTAACCGACCGCGGCGAGGGCCCGGTCGAGCGCAGTCGCGTAGTCGCCGGTGTCGTACATCGCGAGCCCGCTGCTCGCGGGCACGCCGGGCGCCTCGAATTTCGGGAGGAAGTTCTTGCGGCGGATCTCGGCCGGGTCGAGCCCGAGCTCGTCGGCGGCCATGTCGATGATGCGTTCCAGCAACTGCGTCGCCTCGGGCCGCCCGGCACCGCGGTAGGCGCCGGTCGTCGTCGTGTTGGTGAGCACCGACGACCAGTTGAACTCGATCTTGGGAATTGCGTACACGCCGCCGCTCATCGTGTGCGTGAAGAACGGCAGGAATGCTCCGATCGCGGGGTAGGCGCCGGCGTCGCAGAGCACGTTCACGCGCAGGGCCGTGATCCGCCCGTCGCGCGTGAGGCCGAGGTCGACGAACTGCACCTGCGCGCGCCCGTGGACCATGGCGAGCATGTTCTCGCTGCGGGTCTCGGTCCACTTCACGGGGCGGCCGAGAGCGAGCGCAGCCTTCGCCGCGAGGATGAACTCGACCTGGAATGCTGCCTTCGGGCCGAACCCGCCACCGACCGCCGCGGTGCGCACGCGCAACTTCGCAGGGTCGAGGCCGATGCTCGGCGCGAGCTCGCCGTGGATCGAGTTGGGAGCTTGCGTGGGGATCCATGCGGTCATGGCGCCGCCCGATTCGGGGACCGCGACGATGCCGTTCGGTTCCATCGGCACGCCGGCGAGACGTTGGTTGTGGAACTTGGCCGACACGACCACCTCGGCGTCGTCCATCAGACCGTCGACCGGCGCGCCCATCCCCATCCCCGACGCTCCGAAGATCACGTTCGAGCCGTGCGCCTCGTGGATGAGAAGCGCGCCGTCGGCGATCGCCGCTTCGACGTCGACGATGGCCGGCAACGGGTCGTAGTCGACGATGACCGCCTCGGCGGCGTCTGCAGCCTGCCCACGTGACTCCGCCACGACCGCTGCGACGATGTCGCCGACGAATCGCACCTTGTCTCTTGCGAGCGGCGGGCGGTTGGCCGTCGGCGGCAGCATGATGAAGCCCTGGTGGTCGGCGAGCTCCAGCGTGGCGGCCGTGTACACGGCGAGCACGCCGGGCATCGCCGCCGCTTCGCTCGTGTCGATGGTCCCGAGGTTCGCGTGCGCGATGGTCGAGCGGACGAACGCGACGTGCGCCATGCCGGCTACCGCGAGGTCGTCGAAGTACTGGGTCTCGCCGGTGAGGATCCCCGGGTCTTCCTTGCGCAACACGGGGTGGCCGAGAATCGAGCCCCGGACTGGCGTCCCGTGCGATGGCGTCCGTTGCGATGGCGTCATGGCGCTGACCCTAGCGAAGCGCCCGATCCGGTCGATACAGACGATGACCGGGGAGAGGTGATGGGCGCGCTCGACGGCTTGCTCGCGGTGCAGTCTCGGATTGCGCAGATCGAAGCGCGGTTCTCGGACTTCTCCTCCTCCTCGGTGAACGCGACGGCCGAGCCGCTCGGCGCCGCCCGGACCGACTTCGCGACGACCCTCGCCGCCGCGCAGTCTGGCGCCTCGGGCTGGAACGGACCCGTCGACGCGGTGCCAGCGGAGATCAGCGACATCGCCGCGGAGCACCCGCAGATGACGCAGTGGTCGCTCGACCTGCTGACCCGGCTCGGCATGCCCAAGACGCGCGAGAACGTACGGTTGCTCGTCGCCTGGCAACTCTCGGAGGGGACGGAGGCGAAGTTCAACCCGCTGGCCGTGAACCGCGACCATCCGGGCGCGACCGACTTCAACAGCCATGGCGTGAAGAACTACCCGAGCTATGAGGCCGGTCTGCAGGAGACGGTCGAAGGTCTGCACAACGGCAACTACGACCACATCCTCGCCGCGCTCGCCGCGGGCAACGATGCCCGTGCCGTCGCGCTCGCGATCCAGAACAGCCGGTGGGGCACCGGCGGCCTCGTGCTCGAGGTCCTCGAATCAGGCATGTGAGCGGAGCGCCGTCTCGCAGTCGCGGACGGTCTCGTCGAGAATCTCCGCGACCGGCTTGATCGCATCGATCCGTCCCGCGACCTGCCCACCCAGCGCCGGCGCGGCTTCGAGGTTGCCGCCGAGGATCAGCCTCTTCCAGTTGTCGTGCACCGGGCTCTCGGCCGCGCTGACCATGCGAGTCCCCATCTGGACGCCCTCCGCGGGATCACGCAGGAACAGTTGCGCGATGTTCACGCCCCATGGCCGGTCCGTGAGGTCTCGACCCCGAGCAGCTCGGTGATGCGGTTCTTCATCGCGCCTTCATCTCCGGGCTCCCGAGGTCTTCACCATGATCTCCTCCATCAACGCGCTGAGGCGCATCGGATGCGGCGCGATGAAACGCTTGACGTCCTCGCGGATCGCTTGCAGCCCCTCATCGGAGTCATAGAAGCGCGTCTCGAAGTCGGCGCGTGTCCTGAAGTGCAACTCGCCAATGCCGTCGATCGCACGACCGCCCGGCGTGAAGGCGCGGCGCACGACGTTCTGGCGGTAGTGCCACAGCCCGACGTGATGTCGCAGCGCCAGCGGCGTGTGCCGCTCGGTCCAATGTCGCACGAACTGCTCGTGCGTGAGCTCGGGAGCGCGCTGCACGAAGGACACCATCTTGACGCCCGGTGAGGCCACGCCATCCGGCCAGTCGCGATCGGCGGCGTTGCTCTTGCGATCGTAGGGTTCCACTCGCCACACGTCGACGCGGCGCGCGAGCCGGTGCAACACGTCGCGCGCGGCGACGTCGTCGAGGTCATGCGCACGCTCGAGCCCGAGCGTGACCAGCGAGTCCGCGTTGGGAATGTCGCCGCGTTCATCCGGAGGAAAGGCAAAGATCCCTTGGTCGTCGAGCAGGAGGTTGAGCTCGAGCGACGCGACCCCTCCGGCCGAGAGCGCCTCGGGCACCCACTCAGCGAGGAGTGCCGCGCGGAAGGTGGCGGCGGTGGTGCCCGTGGCGCGCCACAACCCGATCAAGAGCGTCTCCACGCCGCGCCACCTCTGCGATCGCCTCGTCGACCGGGCGCAGCGTAGGTGCGCCGAGCAGCTCGTGGGCCAGCAGCCGCCGGCGCAGGCGACGCCGGCGGAGCACGACGCTGGCGCGGACCGCGACGCGACAGGCGGCGAGCACGGCGACGACCGCGCCGGACGCGAAGGCGAAGACCTGAGTCGGCGCGCGCCGCGCGTCGGCGCCCGCGGTCAGCACGTGCACTGTCGTGAACGCGAACACGACGAAGCTCGCGAGGTGAACGGCGTGCCACAGCCGGCGTGGGAGCCGGTGCATCAACATCGACGTGATCTGCACCGCCACGAGCAGG
>Ga0247727_10002841_pt1 | contig 39042 bp, 20 predicted proteins | sample WisWelCaveWW1625_FD_202498 | JGI IMG/M metagenome (GOLD analysis project Ga0247727, IMG submission 202498) | Biofilm microbial communities from Wishing Well Cave, Virginia, United States - WW16-25 | ecosystem: Environmental > Aquatic > Deep subsurface > Groundwater > Cave microbial mat | place...
TCCCGCTCGGCCACGCCTACCTCGGCGCCATCGACGTGATCGGCCGGTCGAACATCCTGGCGGCCTCGGCGGGCGTCACCCTGCGCCCCCTCCCCGCCGTAACCACCGAGCTGGTGGCCCACCAGTTCTGGCTGGACGACCCGAGCGCGGGCCTGTTCGCCGCGGACAGCCGCCAGGTGCGTCCCGGCTTCTTCTCGAACCGCCACGACGTCGGCGCCGAGATCGACCTGGTCGGCAAGTGGCAACTCGATCCGCACACCGCCCTCTTCGCCGGCTACGCGCACTTCTTCCCCGGCGCGTTCGTGGAGGACACCGGCCCGGCCGGCGCGACGGACTTCTTCTATGGGATGGTGCAGTACACGTTCTGAGCGGTTGACCCCGGGCGAGGCCCCGCCGTAGAGTCGCATGCGGAAACGCATGAGCATCCGTGGCGCTGCGCTGTCGCTCCTTCTCCTCGTCTGTTCGGCGGACGCTGGCACCGGCCAGCCCGCAGGCGCGACTTTGCCGCCGCCCGCGCAACACCTCGGCGTGCGCACCTGCGCGGGGGCGCCCTGTCACGGTAACGAGGCTGTCGTCGGGCGCGTGGTGCGACAGAACGAGTACGCCACCTGGTCGCGTCACGATGCGCACTCGCGCGCCTACCAGGTGCTGCTCGACGAGCCGGCGCGACGCATCGCCGCCAAGCTCGGGCTCGCGCGGCCCCCGCACGAGTCGGACCTCTGCCTCGACTGCCATGCGGACAACGTCCCCGTCTCGCAGCGGGGTACGCAGTTCGCGCTCGAAGACGGCGTCGGCTGCGAGGCTTGCCACGGCGGCGCGGAGCGCTGGCTCGGCCCTCACATCTCGGGGAGTGGCGACCACCGGCGCTTCGTCGAGCTCGGCCTCCTTCCGACGGACGATGCGACCGCGCGCGCGGAGCGGTGCCTCTCCTGCCACTACGGCACGGAGACGAAGTTCGTACGCCATCGATTGTATGGCGCCGGTCACCCCCGCCTGCGCTTCGAGCTCGACACCTTCACGGCGACGCAGCCCGCGCACTTCCAGATCGACGAAGACTATGAGAAGCGGCACAAGCAAGTCGGCAATGCGGCGCGCACCTGGGCCATCGGCCAGGCCGTGGCCGCTCGCAGCAGCCTCGCAGCGCTCGCCGATGGCCGGCGCAAGGACGGCATCTGGCCCGAGTTCACGCACTTCGACTGCTACGCCTGCCATCACGCGATGAGCGAGCTGCGCTGGAGCCCGCGGCCGAGCATGGGTGTCGCCGCGCGGCCGGGGGTCGCGCGTCTGAACGACGCGAGCCTCGTCCTGCTCGTGCACGCGCTCGACGTGCTCGAACCCGCCCTCGCCGGCCGGCTGCGCGCCGAGACCCGCGCGCTCCACGGCGCCTTCAGCGCGGGCACGGACGATGCGACGCGCGCCGTGAGCGACCTGCGCAGCACGCTCGACCTCGCCCTCCGTTCGGTCGAGGCCTGGCAGCCGAGCCCCGAGCCGGTGCGGGCGGTCGCTCTCTCGGTGATCGACGCTGGCGTCTCGGAAGCCGGGCGCGACTACCTGACCGCAGAGCAGGTCGCGATGGCCGTGCAGGCGCTCGCCCAGGGTCTCGCGCAGCTCGGCGTTCTCGGCGATGCGACGCTGCGCGCGATCGACGTCGAATCCGCGCAGCTGCTCGAGGCGACTCGCGACCCCGAGCGTTTCGAGCCGGCGCGCGCCGCCGCCGCGCTACGCCGGCTGCGGCTGCGGCTGGCCTCCGAGCGAGACGCTACGGGAGGTTGAGCGCGACCTGCTTGCCGAGGCTCGTTCGTTGCTTGCGGGGTCCCGCCACCTGGGGGTAGGTGTCGACCGCCCGCGAGGCCGCCTCGATGGCGTCGTACCAGTACCCGGCCTCCGCGTAGAGACTGGCGAGCTGGCCCCTGCGCAGCTTGGTCGCCCGCAGCGTCACTGCCCTGGAGGGCTGGTAGAGGATGAGGGCCTGGCCTACGGCGGCGTCGCGCGAACGCCGCCCCGTATCCGTCACCAGAGCGATCGACCACTCGTACACGACACCCTCGCGCAGCGACACGTCGATCTCATCCAGCGAGATGCCGTGATAGCCCGCCGCCATCGGCGATGGCAGTGTACGCAGCACGAGCGGCTGGACGGAGTCTTGCTCCTGGATCACCAGCTCGACCGTCGTCGTGGTCGCCTCGCTGATGTACCAATAGAGGGTCGGCTGCGGGCTCGTGGCCTTTCCAGTGTGATCCTGCGGTGCGAGCAGCACCAGCGTGCGCCGTTCCGGCCCCCGAGTTCCAAGAGTTCCGAGGCTGGTGCGCGGGCCCGGCGGACGCATGGGTGGGCGGTAGAACGGTTCTTCCCATTCGTCTTCGGTCACGGTGGGCTCTACCGGCGCTTCGATCTCCGGGGGCTCGTCCGGGGCCAGCTCCGGGCCGGCCGCCCAGCTCGCGAATGCCCAGCCCGCCGCGAGAGCGGCCACGAACGCCAGCCGCCGTCGCGCCTTCACGCGCCCGGGCTCTCGGGGCGTTCGGCGGGCTTCGCGGGCCCCCAGACCCGGTACACCCGGACCTTGTCGCGCTTGCCCTTGAGCTCGGCCTCACCGAGGTCCTGCACCGCGTAGCGGTCTCCGAGCAGCGCTCGCGTCGGCTCGCCGATCAGGATGCGGATGCACTCCTCCGTCTCCTTCAGGAAGCGTTCCTTCTCCCAGCCCTCGAGGCGCGCGGCGGTGTTCACGCTGTCCCCGAGGGTCGTGAACTTGAGGCGGTCCGGGCTGCCGAGGAAGCCCAGCATCGCGCGACCGGTGAAGATGCCGACGCGCACCCGCACGGTCTGCCGCTTGCGATCGACGGCCTCGAGATTGAGCTGCTCGATCACGCGCTTCATCTCCAGCGCCGCCTCGACGGCCTGGACCCCCTGGTTCATGCCGCCCTTCGCCGCGGCGTCGTGGTAGACGCCGAAGTCGGCCTTGATGCCGTCGCCGGCATAGTCGTCGACGAGACCGCCGCAGCGCGCGATCGCACCGGCCAGGCCGCCGATGATCGGGTTGGCCCACTCCATGAGCGGCTCGGGATCCATGCGCTCCGAGGCGGTGGAGAAGCCCTCGATGTCGCAGAAGAGAGCGGTGATCTCCTTGCGGACCCCCTTCGGCCGCTTGTCGTCGAGGAACTCGTCCTTCAGCTCCCAGATCTGCTTCGCGACTCGTTCCGACACGAAGCGATTGATCAGCCCGGCGAAGCGCCGGCGCTCGGCCCGCTCCCTGAAGCTCGCGATCGACGCGGTGGCACCCAGGGCTGCGTACCAGGCGATCGCGACCGGCACGGCGGGCAGCCACCAGCCGAGCGCGAAGGCCCCGTAGGAGAGCGCGCCGAGGATCACGAGGCCGAGCAGGGCCTCGGCCGCGACCAGCCAACCCCGGCTCAGGACAGGAACCAGTAGCGCGGCGAGCAGGCCGAGCGCGAAGATCAGGGCCGCCTCGGCCGCCGACGGGATCACGCGCATGCCGGCCTCCCCCGAGAGCGCCCTGCCCAGCAGCCGGTCGACGATGATGGCGTGGATGTCGATCCCATAGGCCATCACCCCTGGAGTCATGTGCTCGTCCGTCGCGCTCTCGGCCGTGGTCCCGAGCAGGGCGACGCGGCCTTCCACTGCGGCACGCGGCACGCGCCCGTCGAGCAGATCGCTGAAGCTGTAGCGCTCGAAGCGCTGGAAGGCGCTGCGGTAGTCGAGCAGCACCTGATAGCCGCCGTCGTAGGCGTCGACGTAGGCACCGTCGTCTCCCGCGAACGGGCGCAGCGGCTGCCCGTTCAGCTTCATCGTGTCGCCTTCCCATTGGAGGACCGGCTGCTCGACCCCCGGCTCGGCAGCGAGATACCGCGTGGCGAGGCGGAGGCTCAGGGAGAACGAGGCAGCTCCCGGCGCGTCCATCATCAGGAGAGCGCGGCGCACCTTGCCGTCGTGGTCGAGCGCGCCGTCGGCAAACCCTACCTGGCTCGTGCCCCGCACGTAATCCGGGCCGGGAACCGAGGGCCCGTCGTCGCCGGCGCGCTCGACCAGGACGACGCGACGGTCGTCGAGAACGGTCCGCTCGAGCTGCACTTCACCGGGTGACACCGGAACCGGGCGAAACAAGTCCACGCCGATCGCACGCGGCTCGAACGAACCCAGCGCCTGGATCGCCCCAGCCAGCTTCTCGTCCGAGATCGGGTGGCCGAAGCGCGCGATGTCCTCCTCTCGAATGGTGATGAGGACGACGCGCGAACGGGCCCGCTCCTGGCTCGTCTTCGAGATCAGATGGTCGTAGGCGCCGAGCTCGAGCGGCTCGAGCGCGCCGACTGCGCGCAGGCCCACCACACTTGCAGAGACCAACGCCCCGAGCGCGAGGGCAAGCACCCCGCGCGGAACCTCCTCGACCCAGCCCGGTCTTCCGATCTTCAGCATGTGTCAGCCATCCATCCTAGACCCTGCGTCCAGCCCCGAGGCGTGAAGCGCGCCACTGCACCCGCGGGGCCCATGCTAGTACGACCAGCCCAGGCGGAAGTGCACGCCGTCGTCCTGGAGGTCGTGGTCCTCGGGATTCGAGACGTCGCGGAGGCCCTCGCCCCAGTAAACCTCCGCCGTCAGCTGCTCACTCAGCTGGCCGCGCAGGCCGATGCCGACCGAGTACAGGGTCACCGACCCGTCGCGGTTCGTGTTCCATGAGCTCCCGATGTCGGCGAAGGGGGCCAGCTGGAGGGAGCGGCCGGCGGCGTCCGCGTAGAGCGGAAGCCGCAGCTCGAGCGACGAGACCAGGCCGTTGTCCCGCACCAGGGTGTTCTCGCGGTAGCCGCGCACCGTGGCGTGTCCACCCACCGAGAACTGCTCCAGGGACAGCAGCGCCGACGTGCTCAGCTGGACGTCCGTCCGGAAGAGCGTCTGGATTCCTCCCAGCCGGTCGTAGCGCCGCAGCCACTGGAGCTGGCCGAGCCAGGCGAGGAACTGGCCGTCGGGCGAGTTGCCCTCGTTCACGGCCGCGTTGAGCAGCTTCAGCCCGGTGCTGAAGTTCGAACGCGCGGCGAGCACCTGCGCCTCGTCGCGGAAGACCCAGTCGAGGCCCGTGCGCAGCACGGTCACCCGGCTGACGCCCCGCTCCGGACCCTCGCCGAAGGAGGTCGGCAGTCCCAGGAAGAAGTTGCGGCTCTCGCGCCACTCGAAGCTGCTCGTGAAGTCGAGCGTCGTGCTGCGATCGCGGATGAACGGATGGCGGAGGCGCAGCGCAGCCGTCTGCGAGCGGCTGTCGATGTTGGGCTCGTGGACGGGGACGTCGGGGAACATCGGGTTCCGGTCCACGGCGAGCTTCTCGACGACGTGGCTGCGGCTCCAGCTGTAGTAGGCCTCGAGCGTGGTGTCGGCCGTGTTCACGGGGATCTCGTAGCCGGCCTCGTAGCTCTCCATGCCCTTCGTGCGCCCGACCTCGGCCCAGAGCCGATCGCCGCGGCCGAGCAGGTTGTCGTGGCCGAAGCCGAGCCGCAGCGCGTAGGCCCCGATCGAAGGGGATTCGTGGTTGTCGGCTCCGATCCAGAGACGGTAGGGCGGCCTCTCCTCGAAGCTCGTATCGAGCACGGCCTCGCCCGGCCGGTCGCCCGGCTCGAGCTGCGCCTGCACGCGTTCGATGCGCGGGTCGAGCAGGAACTGCTGGAGTCGCGCCTCGAGCGCGTCCACGTCGAGCGGTCGGCCCGCGGCGCCTTCGAGGCGGTCGCGGAAGTAGTCGGCGTGAAACCACTTCGGCTCCGCGACGTCCACGCGCGCGAGCTTCCCCTCCACGATCCGGATGCGCAGCACGCCGTCCGCGATCGACTGCCCCGGGATCACGGCGCCCGAGTTGACGTAGCCCTCGTTCACGTAGGCGAGCGTCAGCTCGTTGCGCAGCCGCTGGATCTCCTCGGCCGACACGGTCCGGTTCAGGTACGGGGCCGTCAGGGCAGCAATGCGTTCCGCCCCGAGCGCCGTCGCCCCCTCGACCTCGATGCGCTGCACGAAGATCGTCGGCGCGGCGGAGAGCTCTCCCGGCTCGGATCGAGGCGCCTCGGGCAGCTGGAACTCCGGGCGCTTCGGCGCCTTCTCGAGCTCCGGCAGCTCGATGCGTTCGTCGCCGGGGCGCTTGGCCTCGGGGGAAAACCCCTGCGCGCGGGCCACGCCGGGGACCAGGAGGAGGACGAGCCCCGTCCAGCACAGGAGCGGGCGAGAGGCGGGTGCGACCAACACAGCCCCTCACAGCCAGTCGTTGATCAGCAGGAAGGCCGACCAATAGAAGGGGTGCCGGAGATCGGCCTGCTCGGCCGTCGGCTCCGCGAGCAACGCGAGCTGCGCGCGGCGCAGCGCCTCCGCCTTGCTCACCTTCGGCTTGCGCACCTCTCGGTAGAACCGCGTCATGACGAGGCGGGCGGCCTCGTCGTTCACGCTCCAGAGCGTGCCGAGCGCGCTGCGTGCGCCCGCCTTGACGGCGATGCCGGCCAGACCGAGCGCCGCGCGGTCGGTGCCGACGGCGGTGTCGCAGGCCGAGAGCGCGAGCAGCTCGATCGGCTGCTCCGCGAAGCGCGTGGCCCCCACCGCTTCACCTAGCTCCCCCAGCCCGTAGCGGCCACCGTGCGTCAGCATGAAGGACTCACCGGCCTGGTCCTCGAACTGCGCGTGCGTGGCGAAGTGCACGATCGTGAAGCCACCCTTGCGCAGCAGCCGGTCGACCTCCTGCTTCTCGAAGCGGTCGTCGAGCAGCACCTGCCCGCCGTAGTCGGCGCGGATGCCCTCGAGCTCCTGACCCACGTGCTCGAGCGGCGCGAAGCCCTGCTCGCTCCGGCTGATGCCGGCGAGCAGCAGCTCGGGAGCTTCGACCGAAAGAGGCCGCGGGTCGATCAGGGTGAGGCCGGGTACCACCGCGATCGCGTAGCGCTCGACGAGGTACTTCTCGCCGTCGTGGAGCGCACCGAGCGGAATCGTGCGCAGTGCGCCGTCGGGCACGAATACGAGAGTGTCGATGCCGCGGCCGTCGAGCCGCGCGAGCCACGGGCGCATGAGTACGTCATAGAGACGCTGTGCGTGCGGCAGGAACTCGCGCGTAGTGCGCTTCTCGAGCAAGGCGCGCAGGGTGCGCGCCTCTGCCTCCAGGTCGGTGGCGGTGCGCTCGATCGTGACGCGCTCCATGCCGCCCGGCAGCGTGAGCAGCAGCTCGGTCCGATCGGCCAGCAGCACTGGATACACCACCACAACGCCCGTCGAGACGGCTTCGAGCGGGCGCGTCCGCTCGCGCTCGCGGGCCTGGTCGACGCACTCGTCGCGGAAGTAGTCGCGCAGCTCTTCGCCCTTCTGGGCCTCCACGACGTCCCGCACCCGGCGCAGCCGCTGCTCGTAGGCCCCGGGCTGCGAGGGTGGCGGGGCGGTGCGCAGCAGCAGGTCCGCCAGCTCGAGGTAGACGGGCCGCACGTCCTGCTGGAACGAGATTCCCGAACCGTCCGAGCGGAGCAGCTCGTGGCGGATGCGCGCGAGCTGTTGGATCGCCAGCTCGTAGGACTCGACGGCCGGGCCCGACTCCCCGCGCGCCGCGAGCAGCCGGCCACACTGCCAGTGCCAGCGGTAGGCAGCCTCCGGCGCGCCCGCCTCCACCGCCAGGAAGGCCGCGCGGCGCGAGAGGGTGAGCGCCTCCTCGTCGCGACCCTGCTGCTCGTAGAGCCGGCCGAGGAAGCCGAGCGCCCAGGACTCGGTGACGCGGTCCTCCGCCTCGCTGGCTGCGCCGCGCGCGCCTTCGAGCACTCGATAGGCGCGCTCCGCGTCGGCGCTCGATCTCGTCTCTTCGGCGAGGCGGGCGGCCGTGCGTCCGAGGTGCAGGCGCAGGTCGAGCGGCGCTGCCCCCTCCGCGACGAGTGTCAGCGCCGCATCGAGATCGCTGCGGATCGCGGGCGCCCCGTGCCCCGCGTCGAGGCGCGTGCGCGCAGCGCTCGCCCGCGCGCGCGCGGCGAGCGCTGCGTCACCACCCGCCAGGGCAAGCCTCTCGGCCGCCGCCTGCGCGGCCAGCGCGGCGTCGCTGTCACCCTCGGCTGCCAGCAGGTGGCCGCGGTTGATCTCGACGGATGCCTCGAGCCACGCGTCGCCCTGGCTCCGTGCCAGCTCGCGTGCCAGGTCGAGGTGAAACAGCGCGGCCTTTCGGTCACCGACGAAAAAGAGGGCGGCGCCGAGCGCCGCCTCGATCCTCGCGCGCGCCTTGGCGTCGCCCTCTGCCTCACTGCGGGCGGCCGCGGCGCCGAGCGTGCGAAGCGCATCGTCATAGTTGCCCTCGAGCTGCTGGCCACGCGCCCGCTCGAGCAGTGCCTCGACGGACGGCGCCACTTCCGCGGCCGACGGGGCGGCCCCGAGCAGGAGCATCAGGAGCAGGGCAAAGCAACGCATCGTGGGGGGAATCGCATCGTATTCCCGAGTGCGTTCGAGAGTCAAACGGCGTTCACGGCGAACCGCGGAATCGTGTTGCTTTTGAGGGGAGTGGCCCCCGCAGTCCCGCCACGATCGGCAACTCTCCGGCAGGCCATCGGCAAAGACACCGGCTAGCCACAGCCCCTTCCGATCGCGAGATAGGCCCCGACGCGCGGCGCGGGCGGCGAGCCGTCGCTCAGCGACTGCTCGGCGGCTTCCGGCCACGCCATCAGCGGCCCGTCCGGCGCCGGAGGCAGTCGATCGAGCCGCTCCACGAAGCTGCCCGCCGGCCCCTCTGCGCAGCGGCCCTGGAGCTGCGAGCTGGCGTCGAGGACGTTGCTCGGCAGCCCGATGACCGGCTCGACCAGCTCCTCCTCAGAGATATCCCCAGCTGCCACCACGACCTCGCCATCCAGCTCCGGTGTGGAACCTTTGGCGGTGATCACATCGTCGGTGTCCTGATTCGACACGATCATCCCTTGCACTTCGACATTCACCCGACCTCCCGCGCCCTGAGGGGCGTTCGCCTCGATGCGTCCGTCTTGAAGCGTCAGGAGTCGTTCGACGTCGAGGGTGATGTTTCCGCCGTCGCTCTGGCTGGCGGTGCCCGCACTGATCCTGCTGCCGACGAGAGAGACGTTCTCCGCCGCGAGCCTGATGCTGCCGGCATCGCCGGTCACCATGCTCGCCGTGTCGTCCAGAGTCACGTCGAGACCATCGGCCTGGAATCGACGAGTCACGATCTCTGTGAACCTCCTTTGCTCGTCCTCGCTGAGGGGGCCGCTGGAGGTCGAAATCGTCGCCCCGCTTCGCAGCTCGACCGAGCCCGCGTTCACCTGCACGTCCCCGCCCTTGCCTGCGCCTCTCGCCCCCGCGATGAGGCCACTTTCCCCCTGGATCAGGAGGCGGTCGGCCGTGACGTCGATCGAGCCCGCGTCCGCATCTCCGAAGCTGGTGCTGTCGACACGACCGCCGCTGCTCAGCCGGATCTCCTCGGCTTCTAGCGCGACGCGCCCGGGGGACGTCGCATTGATGAGTAGCCGCGCGCTGTTCTCACCGGTTGCGTCGCCGATGTCTCCGTCGACGACGAAGCGGGGGAGACCCGACGCGGATACCAGGCCCCCGTCGACGTCGATGCGGCCGGGAGATTGCACGAGAACCGACGCAACGGTGACGTCCTGCCGCCCGCCCGAGGTCGAGACCACTCCTCGTTCGCCGATGTCGATCGATTGCGCGCCGTACAGGCGGAGCGAACCGGCGTCCCGATACCCAGCAGCTTCCACGAAGCCGTCGATGTCCAGGATCTCGCCAGCCAGTCTTACGCGCCCGGCCGTGTCCCCGGCGGCAGAGATCGTGCCGCTCTCGAGCTCGCCCCGTCCCCGATCGATCGCGATCAGGCCACCGCGCAGCGAGACCGTGCCGCCGCTCCCGGCCTCGAAGCCATCGGCCTCGACGAGACCGCCGGCCAGTACGCGCAGCTCGTCGCTGGAAAGACTCACGCGCCCGCCGTCGCCATCCGGACGAGCCTTGGCCGTGACGGTGCCTGCAATCGACATCTCGCCGGCTCGCATTGCGATGCGGCCGGCGGGGTTCTCGCGACCACGTGCGCGGACGAGGCCACCGGAGCCGATCTCGATCGATTCGGCCGAGATGCGAACTTCGCCCCCGAAGCCGTCGAACTCGTCACCACTGTCGTTGGATCCGCTCCCACCGGCAGAGACGAGGCCGCCTGCGAGGTCCGCATCTGCGCCCTCGACCACCACGGCTCCACCGCGCAGGCTGATGCGCCCTCCCGAGCCGCGCGCACCACCGTGTGCGGTCACACTCCCACCGGATCCGATCGTGATGGTTCCGCGTCGCGAGCTTTCGAGGGCGAGCTGGCCACCGTCGCCGTCGGGGCCCAGCGCGTCACGCTCGATGCCGTCGGCCGAGACCTCGCCGGCGACGTGGATCGATTCGCCGCTCAACCTCACCTCACCGCCGCGCGCTGCAAGCGTCGCGAGCGCACCGATCTCGATGTCTCCGCCGGCGTTCAGCTCCAGCACCTGGCTGTCGGTGAGCCGCAGCAGCGCCCCCGACCCAATGGTGATCGACCCGTCTCCCAGCGACCCGGGCATCGCCGGGGGCGCAAGCCCGGTGCCGAACAGGGACGCCGTCCCCTCCGAAGTGCCGACGTGGAGGCTGCCGCGCAGGTCGAGCCGCGCCGACGAGCCGAACACCCATCCATCCGGATCGAGCAGCCAGAGCGCGGCGCCGGGAATCGTCGTCCGCAGCAGGCCGTCGACCCGCGATTCCCCCTCCCCGTGAATGCGGGCCACGATGTGATTGATCTTGTCGGAGGAATGGAAATCAGTGAAGCTCGCGCGCTCACCCTCGCCGACGAAAAAGGACTCGAAGTCGAAGAGCAGGTTGTTGCCCTCGAGTTTCCCTAGGCCATCGCCCTCGTACAGGAGATAGTCAACGGGAAGACCTCCAGCGTCTATGCCGCTCAAGATCTCGGCGCCGCTCGAGAGGACGACCATGCCCGTTGTGTGGGGACGATCGCCGTCGACCCTCAGATCGCCGAAGAAGCTCGCATCGTCGATGTCGAGTGAGCCACCCTCGGCGCGGTCGACCTTGATCCTGCCGTCCCGGCGCGCGTCCGACCCGATCGCAAGGAAGCGCCCCGTCAGGCTGCCGGTGTGCCCGTCGATGCAGATCGAACACGGGGCGTCCTGTTCTTCGTCTCTCTCCGGGAGGTCCGGCGATGACACATCGACGGTTCCTGAGAGGTCCAGCTCGAACCCATCGAACGTCACCTTGCCGGCCGGCGAGAAGAGCCGTGCCGTTTGAGCCAGCGAGATCTTCCGGCCGGCAGTGACGCCGATCTCGCCGCCTTCCGCCTCGACGCGAAGCGCCGGCCCGATGTTCACGTCGCCGGCCTTCGCCGTGAACTGGATCGAGCCGCCCTCGCTCATCACGCGCGCGCCCGCCTCGTCGGGCCTCTGATCAGTCTCGAACCCGATTATCACATCGCCGCGCTCGGAGTAGAGGCGAATCGGCGCCCCCTCGGTGAACAGCTCGGTATCTACGCCGACTCTTACGTCGCCGGCAGCCGCGAGCTCCAGCGAGCGCCTCGCCAGCGCTCCCGGATCCTCCGGGTCCTCTTCCGTGTGCAACTCCACGCCGTCGTCCACGACGATGGCGCCGATGCCATCGCCGAAGTCGATCTCGGGGCTCTCTCCGGCATCGAAGTCCACGTCGCGGGCGGCCAACACGTGGAGGGCGCCATCGACGTCGAACGTGGTCTCGTCGCCGAGGAGCCAGCCCGCCTCGTTGATAAGCCATAGCGAGGCGCCTGCGATGGTACTGCGCACGGTCCCGAAGAGTTCAGAGCGCGCGGGGCCGTTCTCGTCGCCGGTCACGGTCGCGACGACATGATTGATCTTGGGCGGAGCGCTGGGGGGGCTCTGACTCGGGTCCGACGGATCGGTCTCCCTCATCTGGCTCGAGAAGGTCGCCGTCTCTTCCTCGCCCAACGAGAACAACAGGAAGTCGAACTCGAGGACGCCACCGCTTCGTTCCCCCTGGTCCAGGGTGATCAGGTACTGGGCGGGGCCCTGATCGAAGCCAGGTTGGACTGCTTCGATCACGCCGTTGGGTCGCTCGACCACGATCTTGCCCGAGTTGGTGGTAGGCCCTGCACTGCACTCGCCGCCGGTGCAGCGAGTGATCCTCCCATCTTCCGACTTGCCCTTGACCGAAACGCTTCCATCCCGTTCCACCAGGGAATCGGCAGCGGCGAGGGAGACGGCACCTCCTTCTCCCTCCTCTGACTCAGCGAGGAGGTTGCCAGGGATGCGGATGTCCGCGGCCCTGATCGCGATGCGTCCCGCCTCGCGCCGTCCAGCGACCGAGACCGTGCCGTCGACGTCGACGTCGCCGGCGGCGACGTAGTTCCCCTGCTCATCTAGGGCGCCTACGAACAGGTCGATCTCGCCACCCTCTTCGAATCCACCGCTGGAGTCCGCGGACACGACGCCCGTTGGTCCGACCGCCAGAGCATCGACCGGGCGATCCCTTTCGGGCCCCACGCGAATGGTCCCGCCGTCGTCGAATCGCGAGGACGCGGACACCTTCCCGTCGATCTGGATCTCGCGCGCGAGGAGCGCGATCTCGCCAGCGTTGCCGGCTGAATCGCTATCTGCCCGGATCGTCGCACCAAATTCGATCAAGAGCGTTTGCTCGGCTTCGAGGGCGATTGCGATGACGTCGTCACCATCGTCCTCGTCGGGGTCGTAGTCCTCCATGCGAATCGCGTCGTCGAAGCGCGACGATGCGGACACCGTTCCGCCGACTGTCACCGATTCGCCCTCGATCGTCACGGTCTCGCCCCGGATCTCGATCTGCCCGCCGATGCCGAGCGTCTCGGCGTCGGCGGTCACGGCGCCCTCCGAGCCGATCGACACCACTCCGCCCGCGATCTGGACGACACCGGCGTCTTCGTAGTGCGAGTTCGCCGAGACCGACCCGTTGATCGTGACGTCACCGCCCAGGAGCTGGATGCTGCCCCCAGTGCTCCGCTCGCTCGACGCGTCGAGCAAGCCGCCCTCGCTCACGGTCAGCTTGCCGGCCGCCAGCTCGACGCTCTGGCCGTCGGCCATGTCGAGACCATGGATGGTGATCGAGACGTTCGCGGTGAGGGGCAGGGGCTCCACGTTCCCGTCGTCATCGAGATGCTGGCTCCAGAACGAGGCTCCGTCCTGGAATCCGACCTGGCTGGAGGCTCCGATGTGGAGCCCTCCTTCGACGTCGAAACGCGCGTTCTCGTGGAATACCCAGCCAGCGGAGTTCAACAGCCAGAGCGATGCGCCCGCGATCTCCGTGCAGACTAGGCCGTCGATCTCTGATTGGGAGCCGCCGGTGACTCGGGCCACCACATGATGGATGTCCTCGGAGCCGGTGAAGGTGGCGCTCTGGCCGGTGCCGACCGAGAACGAGCTGAAGCTGTGGAAGAGATTGTTGCCGTCGCGCTGCCCGTCGCTCTCCGTGATCTCGTAGTGGGGCCCGTCGAGGGCGCCAGCCGACCCGCGGCTCCCGTCGAGGACCACGCTGCCCGCCACCGAGCCGCTGGGCGGGGTCTCGGGGTCAGGGTCGGGGTCCGTCACACAGGCACCCTGGCAGAGCTCTCCCTCGAACGTTCCCTCGAGCTTCTGGCTCGGCGCGGAGACGACAACCGCGCCTGCCTCCGCTTCGCTGGCGCCGCGGGCGGAGACGAGGCTGCCCTCTTCCTTCGTCAGCCTCCGGCTCGCTTCGAGTCGAACCTCTCCGCCCTTCCCCGCGAAGAGCCCGGTGCTCGCCGCACTCACGCGCGCGTGCTCGCCCATGGTGGCATCCCCGCTCGCGCGGATCGTCACGTCTCCGCCGAGCTCGAAACGCGACTCCGCGAGCACCTCACCATCGACCCGCACGTTCGTGCCGTCGAGCGTGACGCTGCCGCCGTGCGCGACGCCGTCCGAGCTGGCGGTGACGACGCCCGGGGATCCGATCGTGATCTCGCCGCCCTCGATCGTGATCTCGCCGCTCTTCTCGCCGTAGGAGTCGGAGTCGAGCGCGGAGGCCGTGACGAGGCCGTCGATGCGCACCGACTCGTCGCCTTCGATCGCCACGCTCGCCCGGCCGGCGGTGTTGTTCTCGTAGTCCGCGTCGAGCACGGCGGCGCTGCCGACGTCCACATCCTTGCCGTGGATCGCGATCTCGCCGCCGGCCGCGCCCGCGACGGAGAGTCCGCCGTCGACGACGATGCGATCGCCGTCGATTCTCAGCGTCCCGCTGCTCGCCTCGAGCAGCGAGCCGCGCCCGACGCGCACGGCGTCGGCGGCGAGCGAGAGCTCCTGGCCGTCTGCCACGCGCAGGTTCGCCCCGTCGACGACGATATCGCCCTGACCGAGGAAGCCGAACTCGACGGGCGATGCGATTCCCAGCATCGGAACGGCGCCGTTCGGCTTCGCTTCGAAGACCGCGCCCGTCTCGTCATCTTTCAACTCGGTCGCCGTGCTGGCGTGGAAGCTCCCCGGCACGTCGATCTCGGCGTTCTCGCCGAAGACGATGCCGGCGGGATTCAGCAGCCAGACGGCCGCGCCCTGGATGGTCGAGCGGAGCGTGCCCTGGATGTCGGAGCGATCCCCGCCCGTGACGCGCGAGACGACGTGGTGGACGTCAGTCGTTCCGCTCGGCGCGTCGAAGGTGGCGGTCTGGCCCTCGCCGATCGAGAACTCGCTGAAGCTGTGGAACAGCGAGCCGCCGCGCTGCTCGCCGTCACTCGCGTCGATCAGATAGGTGGCCTCGACCCCGAGCGAGTCGACTCCGCCCGCGACGTCGCCCGCGGGCCCGATGCTGCCGTCCCGCACCACGCCGCCTGCCAGCGCCGCGTGCGGCAGGGACATCGCCGCGATCAGCACGATCCCCGCACAGCGCCTGGGTGCGGAGGAACTTTGGTACGCGAGCATCGAGGCGACTCCCGGCGCCCCCCGAACATCCGCGCGATCCTATCACGACCGGCTCGGCCGGCGGCCCCCATTCAGGGGGTGCGTGCGCTTTCGAGCCAACCGGCAACCCCGTCCTTCAACTGCTCCCGTGCATGCCGGTATCCCACCGCCGCGACGCGCTGGATGCAGACTCGATCAGCTGGTCGTCCGCTCGGCGCCATCGCGCTTCTGGGCCGCTGCTACGCGGGCGTGGTGCCGACCCCGTAGCGCTTCATCTTGTTGAGCAGCCCCTGGCGCGAGAGGCCGAGGGCGGCGGCCGCACGCTGGCGGTTGTGGCGATGGGTGGCGAGCGCCTCGGCGATCATCCCGCGTTCGAGCGCTTCGACGCGCTCGCGCAGCACGCCGTCGAGGTGGCGCGTATCGGTGCTGGGCTCGGTCCCGACCGTCCTCACCTCCTCCGATAGGTCGCCGGCCCCGACGCTGCGGCCTGGCGCGAGGACGGCCACGCGCTGCATCTCGTTGCGGAGCTCGCGCACGTTGCCCGGCCAGGGGTGGGTACGCAGCCGGGCGAGTGCATCCTCGCGGAGCGTCTTGCGCGGGCGGCGGTGCTCGCGGCAGGCGGCGTCGAGGAAGTGCTGCGCGAGCAGCGGCAGGTCCTCTCTCATTTCGCGCAGGGCCACCGTGCCCAGGTGGATCACGTCGAGCCGGTAATACAGGTCCGCGCGAAACGTGCCGCGCTTCACCTCGGCCACGAGGTCCTTGTTGGTGGCGGCGAGGATGCGCACGTCCACCGGAATCGAACGCCTGCCGCCCACACGGCGCACGTTGCGCTCCTCGAGTACGCGCAGGATCTTTGCCTGCGCCGCGAGCCCGAGGTCGCCGATCTCGTCGAGGAAGAGCGTCCCGCCGCTCGCCTCCTCGAACTTGCCGGCCTTGCGATCGACGCCCGTGGCCACGCCCTTCTCGATGCCGAACAGCTCGCTCTCGAGCAGCGTCTCGGGGAGCGCCGCGCAGTTGAGCGCCACGAAGGGGCGCCGCGCCCGTGCGCTCGACTGGTGGATGGCGCGCGCCACGAGCTCCTTGCCGGTGCCGCTCTCACCGGTGATCAGCACGTCTACCAAGGTGTCGCGGATCTGCTCGATGATGCGTACGAGCTTCTGGACCTTCGAACTGGAGCCGAGGATGGCGCGTACGGAAAAGCGGTCCTCGACCTCGTGGCGCAGCCGATCGTTCTCCGAGCGCAGCTCGTCGCGGTGGCGCTCGAGCTCGCCCACCAGCTGGGCCGTCTCGATCGCAACCGCGGCCTGGCCCGCGAAGGCTTCGAGCAGGCGCTCGTCTTGCGCCGTGAATGCGCCGCTCTTGCGATTCAGCACCTCGAAGGCGCCCATCGCACGGCCCGTGTGATCGCGCAGCGGCACCGCCAGCAGGTTGCGCGTGCGATAGCCGAAGCGTTCGTCGATGCCGGGCCAGAAGCGCGGATCGATCCTCGCGTCGGGCACGTTCAGCGTCGCGCCCGTCGCCAGGGCAGAGCCGGCCACGCCGAGCCGCGCATCGAATCGGAAGGGTTCACTGCCGAGCGCGACCTGGGTCCACAGCTCGTGCTTCTCGTCGTCGAGGAGGAACACGCTCGCGCGATCCGCCTCGAGCAGCCGCGCCGCCTCGCGTGCGATCCGATCCAGTAGAACCGGCAGGTCGCGCTGGGCGTTCAGCTCGCGGCAGATGTCGAGGATCGCGAGCAGCCGTTCGGAGAAGTCCGCCATGCCCGCTTCTACGACGGGGCACGGGCGGATGTCAATCCGGTTGACGGGGGCCACCGTCCACCGTGAACCGGGTTGACGATCGCGACGGCCCGGCTCCGGCCGGCGGAGAGAGAAAAGCAACGGCAGATCAGTGCGTTGTACGGTCGCGCCGGGCTCGGGCACGGTCCTTGCTCTCTCTTCTGGTGCGCACCCGAGAGGAAACCCGTGGACCTCCGCATCCCGATCCGCCGCGCAGCCCGCAGCTGCGCCGTTCTGCTTCTCTCCCTCGCGATCGGGGAGGAAGCGAGAGGGCGCCCGCTCACCCCACGCCTCCCGCCCGACAAGCCGCAGCACACGACCGTGCTGGAACGGCACGACACGCAGCGGGTGGTGGTGAAGTTCAGCGAGGGCACGCTCTCACGAGCGGAACGGCGTTCAGCGTCGCCGCTGCTCCCGCCTGCCGGGATGGACGCGACAACGACGGGGATGGGCTCGCCGATCCCCCGGCGGACACCGGCTGCGCGAGCCTGAGTGACACGACGGAGACGGTCGAGCCGCGCTGCGGTCTGTCTGGCCTGGAGCTGCTGCCGTTGCTGCTGCTGTGGGACTTGGTTCGACCGTGGAGCCGGAGGCACCACCAGAGTGGATGGGCAGGGGACGCATCCGGCTCCGCCCGAGGCGTCCCGGCCGCGAAGGCCGGGGCGCCTCCTTCACTTCGCGCTGCGACCGCGTTCGTCGTGTCAGGCCGGCAGCGCCTGCTGGATCCACTCCGGCGCATCGGCCGCGCGCAATCGCTCGCGCGCATGCCGGTATCCCACCTCCGCGCCCCGCTCGAGCGCACCCCAGTCCATCAGGTCGAGGCCCTCGAGCGGCGGCCGGAACAGCAGATCGACGCGCTCGCGCAGGGCGGCGGCGGCGGCGGTGCTGTTCACCATCGCCGAGCGCAGCAGGATGTGGAGGATGCCCGGCTGCTGGCTCCTGCCGCCGCCGACGAAGGGCAGCGATCTCCAGACCGAGGGCGCTTCGACGCTGTCCTGGGCCACGCGTAGCGCCGTGCCCGGGGTGACGTCCACGGCGATCACCCGGCCGGGTCCCATCTCCTGGAGCACGTCGATCGGCAGGTTGCGCATCAGCCCGCCGTCCACGTACATCTCGCCAGCATGGGTGACGGGCGGCAGCACGCCCGGGATCGCGATCGAGGCGCGCAGCCAGCGCCACAGCTCACCCGTGCGGTGCACGACGAGCTTCCCCTGCGTCAGGTTGGTCGAGCAACAGAAGAACGGGAGCGGCAGATCCTCGATCTCGAGGCCGCCGAACTCCTGCTCGAGCAGCCGGTTCACGCGCCGGCCCGAGACGAGCGAGACTACGGGCAGCGTGTAGTCGCCGAGGGGGTTCGCAGCGACGAAGGTGCGGTGGAAGCGCTGCCGCATCTCGTCGAAGCTCCACTCCGCGGCCGCGGCCGCGCCCACGATGGCGCCGATGCTCGTGCCACCGACGAGGTCGATCGGGATGCCGTGCTCGCGCAGCGCGCGGATCACGCCGACGTGCGCGAAGCCCCGCGCCGCACCGCCAGAAAGCACCAGCCCGACCGCGCGCCCGGTGAGCAGGCGCGCCAGCCGCGCGATGTCGCCGGGGCCCCGCACGTGGTGGTGCGCCATGCCCTCGTGCCGCGCCAGCCAACCACGCGCGGCGCCACGCGTGATCGCCCCGTCGTGGAGCAACACCAGCTCGGCGCGCTGGAGGGTCGCGCGCGACTCGCGCCCCTCGTTGAGCACGGCGAAACGACCCGGCGGCGTGGTCGCCTGCACCAGCAGGAGCAGGGCGTCGGCCTGGCGCACGCAGAACTGGCTCCAGGGCGTGACGCCGGGCTCGGCGACGTACACGACGCAGTCGTTCTGCTCTTCGACGCTGTGGAACCATTGCGTCTCGGGCAGCTCGCCCGCCGGCGGCCGCACGCATGCCACACGACGTCCCTGGGAGAGCTCCGCGACCAGCCCCTCGGCGAAGCCGCCGGCGTCGACCTCGGGCGATTGCGGGAGAATCGCGAGGGTGCGCGGGCTGCGAGCGCTGGGGGCGAGTTCGCGCGAGCGTTCGAGGCGGTGCACGCCGAGCCGCGCCAGATCGAGCATCGCGCTCGGATGGCCGACGATCAGGCGTTCGAAGGCATCGCGCGAGAAGCGCACCAGCTCCGTGTCGCGCAGGCTCACCACGGCGGCGTTCCGCGGCCGGCCTGTGAGGAGCGCCATCTCCCCCACCGTCTCGCCGGGCGCGATCCGTGCGATCAGGCGCCGCTCGCCCGACGGCATGCGCGCGAAGGCGCCGAGGCAGCCGTTGATGACGACGTAGAGGGCGTCGGCCGCGTCGCCCGCTTCGAACAGCGTGACGCCACCCGGGAACGAGAACCACTCGACCAGCTCCGCGACTTCGGCCTGAGCGGCGGCGGTGAAACCCGAGAAGAGCGGGAGCGAGCGGACGAGCGCGAGCCGCTGGTCGTGCTCGTCGCTCATCGCGCGCACTCGGCGGGCGGGGGCGCCGGCGCGCTGTCCCGGACCTGCCACGGCTCGCCGCCGGCATCGAGATACAGGCGCTGCATCTCCTCGAGCGTGAAGGGCCGCGAGCCGAGGCGGCCGAAGACCGCGATCTGGTGGCCGGTCTCGTCCACACCGCGGTCGCGCTCGAGCGGGCGCGAGAGGGCGGTCGCCGGCGCCCGAGTGCGCTTCCAGGCGATCAACTGCGGCCGCGGCTCGGGGCTGAAGCCATAGAAGCGTGGCTGGCTCTCGGGCGAAGTGAGCTGGAGCACTTTGAGGCCCTCGGCGCCGTCGGCCACGTACGCGAAGAGCGAGGCATTCGTCGAGCCCACCACGACGTCGTGCGCGTCGCGGATCCCCTGCGCCGGGCCGACCCGGGCGTATAAGCTCGGCGCCTCGGGTCGCTCGACGTCGACGATCGCGAGGCCCTCTTTGCCGGCGGCGACGTAGGCATAGGTGCGGGCCACGTGCAGACGCCGTGCGTCCGCGAAGGGCACGCGCGCGCCTTCGACGACGCTTGGCCGGTCGGGGTGCGTCACGTCGACCACCTGCAACCCCTCGGCGTCGAGCACGAACAGGTAGCGGAACTGCACCTGCACGGCGCGCGGGTCGCGCAGAGGAATGGCGGCCAGCTCGCGCGGCGCGCGCGGATCGTCGAGATCCACCACGATCACGCCGCGCGGCGTCGATACGTAGAGGACGTGCCCGGCGAAGACGGCGTGGCGCGCGCCGTCGAGCAGGCCGTCGGGGTTCCAGGTGACGGCCCGCGCGAAGAAGTTGTTGCGCGGCTCGAAGTCGCCGAGCGTCTCGATGTCCACGAGGATCAGCCCCTCCTCGGCGTCCGTCACCGCGGCGTAGCTGTACACCGGATGCATCGGCCGCTCGAGGTTCTCGGGGTGCTCCGCGAGGATCTTGCGGTTCCGCTCGGGTCGGACGGGCTGGTTGGTCGGCAGCGCCACGCAGGTGGCGTTGCGACTCGCGACGCGCACGTTCTGCCCGAGCGGCGAGAACGGCGCCGTGATGAAGCGCTCGGAGAAGCCCTTGTTTCCGACGCTGGAGACGTCGAAGGCCTGCATCCCGCGAGCGCCCTCGGCGACGTAGAGGTACTCGCCGCGCAGCTGGAGGCAGCCGACGGTGCCCGACTCGTGCACGTGGTGCGCGAAGATCTCGTGGCTGCCGAGCTCGCGTCCACGCGTCTGGTGCTGGCGATACCAGTCGGGGTAGGCGAAGCGGTGCAGGTAGCTGCCGATCACTGCCTGCGGCTCGTCCCACTCCGTCACCTGGATGGCCTCGATCGTGTTCTCGGTGCCGACCCAGGCGTGGAAGCCGACGAAGTTCACGAACTGCGTCCCGAGCAGCAGCAGCTGCGCCAGGATCGCGTTGTTGTCGTTCGCCTCGGAGACGTGGCAATCCGAGCAGGTCTTGGTCTCCGTCTTGCGCACGGTGTGGGGGAAGTGCGGCGCGAAGGCCTGCGAGCTGAAGCCCGCCGACGACACCGGCGGCTGCTGCACATAGATGCGATTGCGGTTGGCGTCGGTGGAAGAGAGCACCAGCGCCGACGAGGACCGCACCGGCGCGATCACGCCTCCTTTCGCGACGCCGTGCCGGCCGAGCTGGAACATGTCGTCGCGCGCCACCTGCGGGTTGTACGTGGCGAAATTTCGCGTCTCTTCGCCTTCGTAATGATGGCGCTCAGTCTTCCAGTTGGCCTGGATCGGCAGGTGACAGCCTGCGCAGCTCGTCATCCAGGCGCTGTGACAGGTCGAGCAGGTCATCTCGGCCGGATCGTGGGCGCGCTCGCAGGTCTCGCGCATCGTGACGAGCTTCGCGCGAGCGGATTTCGCATTGTAGGCGGGGCTCGCGGGGTTCACGCTGTCCTTCACCTGCGAGACCTCGAGCTCGCGGTACGGCGGCAGAACGAGACGCTGGTGGAGCTTGCCTTCGCGCCACACGAAGCGGCGCCGCCCGTCCTCGTTGCGAAGCAACGACAGGTCGGTGCCGCCGGGCGGTGCCGCCGGCCCCGAGCTGCGCAGGGTGGCGTAGGCGTCGACGCCGCCGTGACAGTCCTGGCAGTCGATCTCGATGCCGGCCGCCACCTCGAAGGCGAGGTTTCCGTCGCCGTGGTTGTCGCGCGAGAAGTGACAGTCCGCGCACTGCATGCCGACCTCGGCGTGGATGTCCTGGAGATGCACGGCACGCTTCCACTTGTCGGCCGGCGGCAGCTCGTCCGGCACCACGGCGCCCTTCGCGTCGAGCAGCGCGCCCTTGCGATCGCGTTTGAAGACGCCACGGAAGTTCCAGCCATGGCCGTGATAGTCGGCGAACTGCGTGTGCTCGGCGCGCGGGTTCACGTCCGTCCAGATCCGCGCCATGAACTCGGGATCCGCCCAGCGCCCGCGGACCACGGCCTCCTCGGGGTTGCGGTCCAGTCGCTCGCGCATCTCGGCGCTGCTCGGCCGCTGCTGCTGCTCGGGCCACATCAGCGGGGCGTCGGGCTCGTAGTCCCACATCGTGTAGCCGAGGTAGGAGTTCACGAACACGTTCGGCTGATGATGGTGACAGGTCATGCATTGCGCCGTCGGGATCGCGCGCGTGAAGGCGTGCCGGATCGGATGCCCGCGCTCCGGCTCGCCGTCGGGGCCGAGGCGGCTTCGGATCGTCGGGTCGGCCGTGTCGCTCTGGCCCTGGTTGCCGTGCTTCGCGTAGACGCCGGAGGCCGTCTCGGAGCGGTCGTTCGCGTAGACGGCGTGGCAGGCGGTGCAGCCCGACGAGTGGTGATCGCCCGGGTTGTCACCCGTACCGAGGAACCAGAGCAGGGGATCGTTGAGCCGGGTCTTGTGGAGGTTCAGCACCGGGACGGAGATGCGCGCACCGGTGCCCGGACCGCGGTTCGACTGGCGCACGTCTGGCTTGCCCGGCTCCTCGAGCGCATTGGGCAGGCCGATCTCCGCGAACAGATTGCCGACGAGGCGGCCGCCGCGCTCGAAGATGCGGAAGTTGTCCGCCGGCGGAATCGTCTCCCAGCTCGGCAATGGCGAGAGCGCAGGAACGTGCTCGGGCCGCAGCGGCTCGCCGTCGGGCGGAGGCCGGGCGCGAATCTGCGCCGGTTCCCCGTTCTGCGTGTACGCCTCGCCCAGGAGGTATCGCTTGTAGGGAAGGATCCCATTGTTGTAAGCAGCGCCACCCCAGAACATCGCGGCGGTCGCCATCAGGCTGCGCTCGACGCCATCGACCACGCCCGCGTGACAGCCTCCGCAGGTCTCGCGCGCCACGCGCAGGTCGCCCGGGTTCACGAAGCGCACGAACGCGGGCGACTCGCGGTTGAGCAGGGTGTACGAGCGCGCCGGATTGCCGGGCGTGGGCCACGCCTCCGGGAAGCGCGCTGCGACGTGCGCGCGGCGCTTCGCGTCGAGATAAGCCTCGCTCTCGGGCGTGACGCCCTGCGCCACGGCGGCGCCGGCATCTCCGCCGTGACAATCCGTGCAGCCGAGGATCACACCGGGGCTCTGGTGCATCGTCGCCGCGTCCATCGGCTGGTGACACGAGACGCAGCCCACGGACTTGGCATCGGCGTCGGCCTGCGTCTGGAAGCGCGGGGCGCTGACGAGCGCCGCAGGCTTCGGGGCCGGCTCGGGTGCCTGCACCGTGCAGGCGAGGCCGGCGAGCAGGAGCGTGGCGAGCGCGTGTCCCAGAGTGCGCATCAGTAGCTCAACACCACGTTGGCGAGCACCGAGTAGAGCGGAAATGGCCCGTCGTCGAACAAGTCGTGCAAGCCGTCGCCCGGGAAGAGCACCGCGCCCGAGAGCCGCAGTACGACGTTCTCGGTGAACAGCGGCCGATACACGAGTGCCGCCGAGACGTCCCAGCCGATCTCGCGATCGATCGGACCCTGGTTGCGCAGCACCTGGAGCACGGAGGTGTCGTCGAAGGCGAGCCAGCTCGCGTTCGTCACCAACCTCAGCTCTGGGAGCACGTCGAAGTCGCCACCGACGCCGATCAGCCAGAGACCGGGGTTCACGAAGTTCGACTGCCCCTCCTCCTTGGAGGTGCGCAGCGAGGGGATCAGCGCGTTGCGCCCCGACAGGATCACGCCCCCGCCTGCGATGAACGGAATCGCCTGCCGCTGCCAGAAGCCGGTTTCGGCGCCGGCGAAGTTCGGGTTCTCGAAGATCGGATCCCAACCGGTCGCATCCCCGTCGAAGGGATCCTCGTCGCCGCTGGCCCAGAGCGCGAAGGCCTTCGTGCGCAGCCAGTCGAAGTCCACCGACGCCTCGGCGGCCACCATCCCGCTCGTGATGTCGACCTTGCGATCGGGGATCGGGTTCCGCTCGTCCTCGCCGAGCGCGAGGTAGGCGGCGAAGGTGAGATTCAAGCGGCCGAGATGGCCGTCGCCGTTGAGGCCGAGGTAGGTGACCTGGTAGTCGTGCGGACGGCCCGAGCCGACGGGCGCCGGCCGCTGGAGGAAGCCGTTCGAGTCGTAGTGCTGCGCGGCGCCACCCTCGTCGTTGCGATTGTGCACGACGGTGCCCTGCAGGGTGAAGCCGAGGACCGGGAAGTCCTGGAAGTAGAGATTCGCCACGTACACGTCATCGGGGCGCAGGTTGACGAAGGTATTGAGGCCCGAGTTGGTGTCTTTCTCGACGCGTCGGAAGGCGGCGAGATTCCACTGCAGCCGGTTGTTCAGGTAGTTGCCGAAGAAGCGGATGCCCGGGTTGCTGTCGGCGAACAAAAAGCCGCGGAAGTCGCTCTGGAAGGTCTGGATGCCCGCGCGTACGCTCCAGAAGTCATAGCGGTCGCTGACGTTCGCAATGTGTCGGTCCACGAACGCCTCCTGGAGACCGAAGTGGTCGTCGGTCCGGCGGATGCCACGCTCGGGGTCGATGTTCACGAGACCGACTTCCTCGGCCCGCAGGTGGTTTCCGTTCCAGGCGCCGGTGACGCGGATCTCCCAGTCGGGCGGCCGGAACACGGTGTTTCCCTCGATCAGCGAGATCGAGCCGATCAGCGTCTCGGCCGCCAGGTACTGCTCGCCCTCGCCGAACACGTCGAGCGAGCCGCGGCGTCGCGTGGCCTGACTGCCGACGGGCGTCGGAAGCCGGCGCGGCTCGAACAGCGAGTCCGAGACCAGGCGCGCATTCACGAACCAGTGCTCGCCGAAGACCGGCCGATCCGCCTTGAGCCAGTTGAAGTTGTAGGGGTCGTACCAGTGCTCGCCGCGACCGAGCGACTCCATGATGCGCCAGCGGTCTTCGACCGGCAGGAAGTCGTGGGGGACGTTCGGCTCGGGCGGCGGCTCGGCCTGCTCGGGCGGCGGCTCGGCCTGCTCGAGCGGGGGCTCGGTGCCCGGAATCTGGCGCGTCACGCCCGGCTGCTCGCCGGAGGCGGCCGACGCCGCTGCGCAGAGCGCAGCTCCGAGCCAGCACAGGGCCGCGCGCTTCACTTGCCGCCGCACGCGTTCTGCTCGTTGCTGTCGAGGAAGGGCTTCACGGGACAATTCACATAGCGGAGATGTACGCCGTCGAGGTCGATGCGGTCCGCCCGCAGCTCGCGCGGCGCGTTCGCGATCGTGCCAGTCGCCTCGCCGGCCTGGTGGAGGCCGAGGAACGCGACCATGTCGTCCTGGTCCACGCCATCGCCCGAGACGCCGATGCCTCCGATCAACACGTCACCGCGGTAGATGGGCACGCTGCCGGGGAAGATCTGGATGCCGTTCTCGAGTCCAGGCACGGGCGTGCAGACGGGCGATTCCTGACCGCCGAAGAGAAGCCCCGCGAGGGCATCGATCACGAGATCGAGCTGGAGCCCGGTGCTGAATGGGCTCCACTCTGCGAAGGGCCGGCTCAGCGGGCCGTTCGGCTTCGAATTGATGCCGTCGGGGAAGAAGGGTCGCGCCAGGTTGCCGATCGCACGATCGGAGAAGGCGACGTTGCCGAGCTGGTCCTCGATGAACGCCTCGAGCTCCGCTCCATAGTCACCGAGCACCACGCCCTGGACGTTCGTCCCTGCGTCGATCAGTGCTTGATCGGCGTCGGACCGCGAGAAGAACGCCGCTGCGCGCGCCTTCTGGAGCGAGACGTCGATGCCGAAGAGAGGCGCGTCGCGGCCGCGGATGATGCCGAGGATCGTGCCGTCCCGGTCCACGATCGAGATCGAGACACGCACCTTCGAGCCGATCGGCCGGCGGATCTGCGCGCGTGAGCGCTCGGCAACGCGGAGCGCCTCGGTGAGGAGCGCCTCGACCTCTGCCGCGGTGGGCCCGCCTGGGAGGGCCGATGCGGTCGGCAGGTACGCGGGGTCGCCCATGACATCGACGAGCTGCTCGGCGGGCAGCCCGCCCTGTGTCGTCGCCACGATGCCCGAGGCAGCGCTCAGGAACGGCGTGCCCGCCTTCGGGAAGCAGGGACAGGCCTCGGTGAACGGGACGGCATCGACCAGCGCTCCTGGCAGCGTCGCGAAGTCGGTCACCGGCAGCTCGGCTGCGCGCTCGTCGTCGGCGAAGCGCAGATAACGACCGTCTACCGCGATGCGATCCGCACGGATGTCGGCCGGCGCCTCGAAACCGCGCGTCGCAGCCGTGGCGACGCGTTCCTCGAGCGCCACGTCGCGGTCGAAGATTCTGTCGTCGGCTGTGTAGATGCCATCGAACTCCACGCCGACGCCACCGACCGGCACGCCGCGGAGGTAGAGCGGAAGGCCGCCGGGGTCTGCCGAGAAGCCGAGCGGGAGGCGCTTCGGACCCTGCGTCTCGAAGTCGGCCAGCCGGCGCACCAGGTCGCCGCACGGCAGCTGCGAGAACTGCACGCCGAACAACGGCCCGCCGGGCCGGCCGCTTTCGCCGGGGTTGAAGTTCTGCTGCACGATCTGGCTGGCGGTGCGCGTGGTGAAGGCGTTGCCACGGCTCGAGAGATACGCGGCCGTGCCCGCCTTGCTGATCGCAGCCCGTCGGACACCGTCGGGGATCGGCGGCAGCGTCGGGTCCTCGAGCCCGGTCGTCACGCCGCGCGCGGTGGTGATCACGATGCTCGTCGGCGCGCTCGGCATCTGCCAGACGGCGAGCACATTGCCGACACGGTCGAGCACGGCGATCACCGCATTCAGGTCGAGCCGCTGCGCCTCGGCGACCGCCTGTGCGATCACGGTCTGGACGTCCCCGACGGAGAGCGAGGGCGTCGCCACGAGCGACGGCAGCTGTGCCAGCAGCGGGCCGGCGAAGATCGTGGAGGCGCCCTGCCGCAGCTCGATCGAGCGGCGCCGCGGCTCGAAGCCGGGATTCTCGAAGCGGATGCGGGCGCGACCGCCGGCGTCCGTCACGGAGCTCTCGACGAGCACGCCGTCGACGAACAGGTCGTAGGCGCCCGGGGCGATGCCCGCGGCGATTAGCTCGAACGAGACGGAGCCGCCGGTGCGGCTGCCGTAGCGCGCGTCCACCCGCCCCGGTGCGCCAGGGGCCGGTGTGAGCCGCGTCGTCTCCGCGGTCTTCGTGTCCGGCCCGTCGTCGGTGAAATCTCCGAACAGCCACGCGCCGAGCACCTCAGCGCCGCCGGGCTCCGCGACGACGAGGTAGCGGCCGCGCGGGTCCAGCGGCGCTCCGGCCTCGTCGCCGATCAGATCGAGCGAGACGCGTGCGCTGCCCTTGCCACCGGTGAAGAAGTGCAGGATCTCCGCTCCGCTCGGAGCGGCCGGGGCATTCTTCGCGACGAGCATGTACTCGGTGCGCGACGCGAGGCCGCGCACGCGGAGCTCGAGGAGGGCCCTCGAGAGGTCGAAGCTCGTGCGCAGCTCACCGGAGGCTGCACCACCGCCGAGCAGCGCGATTTGGATGCGCGAGCTCTCTACGCCCGCCGCGGGACCGGCGAGGAGCGTGAGCAGCAGGCCAGCCGCGGCGCCCCTCATCGCGCTGCACTCTCGAACGGCCCGAGCTCCCTGCGGTGGAAGGGGTGACACAGCACGCAGTCGGAGGCGACCGCCGGCTCCGGCACACGCGCGCCGCCGTGGCAGTCGCGACACACCTCGATGCCGGGGATCAGCACGTCGTGTGCCTTCTCGCTCGGCGCCTGCTCGCTCCTCAGTGAGAGCACGAACGGGCTCTTCGAGCCCTCGATCGACCAGCTCGGGCGCGGCACCTCGGGAGCGAATTCGGGATCGAAGACGGCGGCCGCGGCGTGGCAGCGGCGGCACTCGAACACGGCGTGCGAGCCGTGCACGAAGCCACCCTGCGCGAGCCACTCGGCCGGCACCCGCACCTCGGGGATCGCGTAGCCGAAGGGCGAAGCGGCGTCGGCCGCGACCGGGTGGCAGTTCCGGCAGGCCTTCTCGTCGTCCAGCAGGCGACGCGCCGCGGCCGCAGCCTGCTCGCGCGCCCAGGTCTGTGCCGCCTTCCGCTGATCCTCGGAGAGCTCGTCGCCGGGCCGCGCGCGACGCACGCCGGGCGGGGCCGCGGGATCCCCGGCGAGCGCGAGCGCCGCGTAGAACTCGACGAGATCGTCCGCGAGCCGTGGGAGATCGCCGTGAACGGCCTCTCGCTTCGGGTGGCTCTCGTCGAAGGTCATGCCGTGGCAGGAGCTGCAGTGCTCCTCGAAGCGCACTGGCTGCATCAAGCGCTCGCCAGCGTCCGGCTGGTGGCAGTCAGCACACTGCATGTTCCGCTTCTCGCCCGTCTTCCGGTCCGCCACCACCTGCCCGACGTGCCGCAGATGGCTGAACTGGAGGCGCGGCTCCTCGCGCAGATCGGGTCGCCACTCGCTCTGCACCGGCTCTTCCGACGCCGTCGCGTGGCTGAGCGTGAACTGCGGGTGATCGCCTCCGAAGTCCGAGGCCTTCTCGACGCGCACCTCGCCGAAGCGCTCGAGGTCGGCATGGCACTCCGAGCAGAGCGCCTGCTCCTGATGCGCGAGGCCCGCGCTGCCGCGATGGTCCGCGTGGCAGTCGGCGCAGCGCTCGCCCGCGAGCTGCGCGGCGAGCTCCGGAGACCGTGCATGGCGCCCCACGTCGACGTGGCACCCCGTGCATTCCTCGTTGCGCACACGCTGGAAGGGCACCGCGTGACATTTCGTGCAATCCGTCGCGATGAAGCGATGCGCGCTCGCGAGGTCGCCGCTGCTCCACGACGACTCGAAGCGACCCCAGAAGAGCGGCATCGCCACGAACGCGACGCCCACGCCCAGGAAGGCGGGCCAGGCGAGCGGCCGGACCGGGAAGCTCCGATCTGCGAGGCTCGTGCGCGTGCGCTCGCGGAGGGCTTCGCGCTCTCCGCCCGCTTGCGCCACCTCCTCGATCTCCAGAGTGATGTCCTCGCCCTCGATCGGCCTGTGCAAACGAAGGATGTGGGACCCGAAGCGGACGTCATCGTTTGGCCGGAGCGGCTGCCCCTCGAGCCTCGTTCGGCCGTTCACGTCGAGACGATTCCCGCCGATCGGCTCGATGAAGACCTCGCCCGAGCCCAGGTGGAGCACCGCGTGGCGCAGTGACACATCGAGGCCTGGGAGCTGCACCACGTTGTCGCTGCCGCGGCCGATGGTCACGACGTCGGCCTCGACGACAGAGGCCCGCTCGGCGCGCGCGCCCCTCCTCGTCGTCACCCAGACCAGGCGAACTCGCATCGACCTACCAGTAGTAGAAGACCACGAACACGTGCGCGGCGACCGCGGCCAGCGTCGCAGTCGAGAGCGGAACGTGCAGAACCAGGAACAGGTTCAAGAGCGCGCGCCGGCGTACGTCCCGCCGCACCAACGCGAGTACGCCGCGCTTGCGAACGAGCAGCTCGAGGATGCGATTGCGCGCCTCGCGTTCAGCCGGGTCTGCGGGTCCCTGTTCCTGGTCGATGGCAGCGATGGCCCAGCTCGTCGCGCAATCGGGTGCCCTCCCCGAAAGCTGGCGCAGCGCGCTGCCCCCGATCCGCGTCTCGTCGATGGCGCGAGCCACCGCGCGCGACACCGTGTCCGGTTGGCTGCGGGCCAGGCCGCGGAGCTGCGCGTCGAGGCCGGCGATCTCGCTGAACAGGCTCTCGAGGCGCCGTCCTCCCCGTTCCCGCGTGATGAGCTCGGGGATCGAGCCGTACAGGAAGACGCTGACCAGGCCCGTGAGGACGACTCCGACCATCAGGCCATAGGCGAGCGTATGGAGGTTCCAGCCGAGCTCGAACGCCGCGTGCAGAGGCACAAGGATCAGGAGCGCCGCCCCGAGATAGACGTGCGCCGACAGCCATGCGGAGAGCTTCGCGCCGGCAGAAAAATACTGGCGCTTGCGTACCCCGAACCAGAGCAGCCAGAGCACGAGCAGTGCAGAGAGGCCGCCGAGCCCGTAGCCCACCCAGGTGCCGCCGCTCCGACCTCCGATCGGATCGTGCCACCAGAAGACGAGCGTCGCTGCGCCGATGAGCGCGAGCGCGAGCCAGAGGAAGCGGAACCTGCCGTGGCTCAGGTAGGAGGTCGGGAGCGATGCGCTCACGCTTCGCCCTTCTGGAGCTGATCGACGAGGCGCCGCGGCTCGACGCGCAGGATCGCGCTCGTCGGGCACGCCGCGACGCAGGCGGCACGCGCTCGCCCGGGCGTTTCGGGCAGCTTCTCGCACAGATCGCACTTCACAGCGAGCTTCTTGCCCTCGGCTTCGTCGCTGGGCTCACGTTCGCCGAACAAGAAGCGCCAGACTGCGTTCGGGCGGCTCGGCGGAGCCACTTGCGCCATCTGGATCACGCCGTAGGGGCAGTTGCTGACGCAGTTTCCGCAGCCGATGCAGGTCTCCATGTCGATCACCACCTCGCCCCCTGGCTTGCGGCTGAGGGAGTTGGGCGGGCAGTCGTCCATGCACTTCGGATTCTCACAGTGCTGGCAGGCCGTCGTGATGTGGAACGAGCCGAACGAGGGGCCGCCCTCGCGATCGAGGCGAGATACGCCGCCGTGCGTCTCCGCGCAGGCCTTCTCGCAGTTGTTGCAGCGGATGCACAGCGACTCGTCGATGATCAGCAGATCTGTGGCTTCGGCGGCTCCGACGTTCATGAGGAAGCTGATCAGATCGACGGCCTCGCGGTTCGAGGAGACGTGCTCGTCGCTCTTGATGATCTGCGATTCGAGCTTCTGGTACTCGGCCTGGAGCGCGGGATTGCGGCCGATGACGTCGCGCATCACATCCGCAGGGATGCGCAGCGTCTCGGTGTAGATGGCCGCGAGCGCGTTCGCCGTGCGCCGGCCCTGCCGGGACACGAGGCCCACCTCGCCGATCGCCTGGCCAGCTTGTACGTAGTTGAGCACTACCTCTCGGCCGGCCAGGCGGCGCATGATCTTGACCGCGCCTCGACGAATCAGGTGCAGACCGTCCGCTGCGTCCCCTTCGGAAAACAGAACCTTGTCCTTCTCGAAGCGCTTCTCCTCGATCGCGGCTGTGATGCGGTCTCGATCCGCCACCGGAAGGCCCTGGAAGAGATTGTCCACGTAGCGCGCCACGAAGGCCTGATCGAGAACGCGGCGGACGTCGCCGGAGGACTTCAATAGCCGGTTCATCCGACCGCGCGGGGTCTCCACGAGAATCGACTGCTCCGCGGTGCGTACCGTGGCGGAGCGCCGCCGCCCGGAGATGAGACTCATCTCGCCGAAGAAGGCGCCCTGTCCGAGGGCGACTTCGCGGTCCGGCGGGAGGCTCACGACCACCGATCCTGCCAGGATCGAGTAGAAGGAGTCGGTGAAGTCCGCCCGCTCGAACACGGTGTGGTCGGCTGGAAGCACGCTGACCTTGGAGTCGATGAGGAACTCGCGAATCTGGACACGCGTGAGCGCGGCGAAGTGCGGGATCTTCCGCACCCGTTCGACGAGCTCCGACACGGTGCCACCGACCCCTTCGAGCTTCTTCGCCAGCAGCGGCTCGTCCGCGGGCACCACCGGCCGGCCGAGCCAGTGCTGCACCACCTCGTGACCCTGGTTCATGCAGTTCTTGATCAGTGGATAGCCGGCCAGCGCGCCGATCACGTACAAGCCCGGCACACTCGTCTCGTACTGCTCGGACACGACAGGCACGGCCGCTCGATCCGCGGAGGAGAAGACGACCCCCATGCTCTCCACGAAGCGCCGCGGTGGGCTCGCGCCGAGTCGACCGATGACGAGATCCGCGTCGAGGGACACGACACCATCCGGCGTCGTCAGAATCACACGGCGCGGCTCGAAGTGATCGACCCGCGTGCTGGGGAAGTAGCGGACTGCGCCTGCGCGGATGGCTGTCTCGATCAGCGCGCGATTGCGTCCCTTGGCGCGATCGAACTCCCCTTCCCGATTCACCAGCGTCAGCGCGTTCCCCGATTCGACGAGAGCAAGGGCGTTCTCGATGCCCGCGTCGCCAGCACCCACCACGACGATGGCCTGGTCGTGGAAATCATCCGGGTCGTCGAGCTGATAGGCGACATGAGGCAGATCGTCGCCCGGGAGACCGAAGGTGTTGATGTTGCCCTGGAGTCCAGCCGCCAAGACGACGGCCCCCGCCCGAAGCTCCCGTCCGCCGCGCAGACCGAGGACGAAGTCGCCCTTGGCGCCGGTGACCTTGCCGACCTCCCACTCGGGGCCCGCTCGCAGCACCACGCCCGCCTGCCGGACGTCCTCGGACCAGCGCTCCAGCACCTGCTCGCGCTGGCCCGCTTGGAAGCGAAGGGGAAGGTCGGGGTGTAGAGGCAGGGGCTCCGGCTCCGCCATCACGTGCTTCCCGCGCTGATAGCGGTGCACGGTGTTGGCGAGCGCTCCGCGCTCGAGCACGACGTGCGACGCTCCGGCCCGAGCGGCCGCGACCCCGGCGGAAAGCCCGGCAGGTCCGCCGCCCACGACCACCAGGTCGAAGCGCTCGGGAGTCGTCAAGACAGCGCCTCCAGAGACGAGCCCTGGGTCGATGCGGCGGCAAGGGGGAGTACCGACGGCAGCACGGGCGCCAGCCTATCACGGGGCCTGCTCGTTGATTCCCCCATTCGGGGGGGTCGTACGCCCTACCTTCTGAAGGCCTTCTGAGGGCCGCTACTTCTTGTGCGCAGGGCTCCGCTTCGCGGCCCTCTTCTTCGCCGTCTTCGCCGGCAGCGCCGCCGTGTAGGCGATGCCGCGACGGATCCAGCCCGCGAGCGCGCGCCGCTCACTCAGCACCGCCTTCGGCAGCACCACGTACTCGCGCATCGGCCGCCCTTGCATCGGCTCGAAGGGGCGGCCGCCCTGGGCGGCGAGCGCCGCGCGATCGGGCTCGCCGAGGCGCACCATCCAGTCGGCCTGGTGCAGCCCCGTCGCCAGGTTCCCGTTCACGAACGCCGCCGGGTAGCCGAACATCTGCCGCCGCTCGGCCTGCGGCTCGCCCGCCAGCACGGCCTCGAACAGCGCCACCAGCTCGGGCGGCGACTTCCTCCAACGCGGCGCAGCACCCATGCGCGCATTCTACTCGCCCCTCCCGCGGAACCAGAAAGGCCGCCGGAGCGGAAGTAGAGCGCAGGCGCAGCGAACGGGGACGTTCGTCGACTTGTTGACTCGTTTCAGGCCCGGAAATCGCTACAGCCGGTCAACGAGTCAACAAGTCAACGAACGTCCCCGCGAAGGCACGCGCCCCGACCCACTACCGCTCGGCTCTGCGCTTCACCGAAGCGGCGTCGGCTTGCCGAACAAGGCTCCGTCGCAACGGCACGGCGATCACGCTCGGACGGCACGAAGGCCAGACTATTCCGAAGAGCGGGACGGATGCACGGGGTAGTTCGCCGGGCATCCGAGCCATCTGGAACCCTGAGCTGGCGGTCCGCCGCGCCCCATGCTCCTCTAGCGCGAGAGCGGCAGGGCGTAGACCGTGAAATCCTCGCTCCGGCCCTTGAGTCGGATCCCGCTGCGAGCCTCGAAGTCCAGCGCCGCGTCGCCGGCGCGCGCCCACGTGGTCTCGTCGATCACCATCGCGACCTCGAGCGTGCGAGTCATGCCCTCGAGGCGGGCCGCGATGTTGGTCGTGTTGCCGATCACGCTCCATATCTTCCGGTCGATCGACTGGATGTTGCCGACATAGACCTCGCCGGTGGCGATCCCGACGCCCACCGAGATCGAGAGGCCTTCGAGCTCGGCGATTGCGCCGCCCTCGACCACTTTGATCGCGGCGCGGCCAGCCTCCACCGCGGCGCGCTCCTTCGCAGGCAGGTCGCCAGGCGCCCCGAACACGGCGAGCAGGCCGTCCCCCTGGAACTCGATCACCGCCCCGCCGTGATCACGCATCTGCATCGAGACTGCGAGGGTGTACGCATTGACGACGCGGAAGATCTCGTCGGCGTTGCGGCTCTGCGAGAACGTGGTGTAGCCACGGATGTCCACGAACAGCACCGTGACTTCCTTCACTCCAGGCGCGATCTCCGTGCCGCGGCGGATCTCTTCGGCGACGGTCCCGGGTGCATACTGGGCGAGCAGCTCGTAGAGCTCGCGCTCCGCGCGTTCGAGTGCCTCTCGCTCGACACCCGTCAGCGCGAGCGAGATACGTTCTGCGAGGCCATCGAGCAACGAGAGCTCGGTGCGCGAGAATGGCTCGCCGTCGTTGCGCTCACCGAGGCAGATGAAGGCGGCCAGCTCGTCCGCGCGGCGCAGCGGCAGGAGCAAGCTGGCCCCGAGACTCTCGAGGGCGGCGAGCGCTGCCGGGTCCAGGGCACCCTGCCGTCCCCAGCGGCGCCACTGCGGCTCCGGGACCGGCCCGGTCGCGGCCGCGATCAGCGCCGGGAGCGGCCCCGCGGCCTCGATCGCCTGCGGGACGAGCGGCCCACGCGCGAAGACGCGCACGAAGGCGCCGCCCGCTCGACCGTAGAGCGCCGTCGTGTCACAGCAGAAGATCTCGTGCAGGCGCGCGCCCACCGCCTCCAGCAGCGACCCCGGCTCGCCGTAGCCGTCGACGTCCGCGCGCAGCCTCCGAAGCGCCTGCTCACGCTCGAACTGCCGGCGGAAGAGCAGTCGCTCGACAGCGGGTCTCAACCGCCTCGCGAGCCACGGGAACGGAGCTGCAAACAGGAAGGCGAAGCCCCAGAGAGTCGGAGTGGGAAGCAGGCCCGTCTGCGCGCTCACCCAGGCTGCTGTCGCCGGACCGAGCTGCAGCACCAGGCCGAGAACGAAAGGAGAAAGAAGGGTCCAAGCCGCAGTGTTCGTGATCAGGCGGTTGATGTCGTAGAGGCTGTCGCGTAGCAGTGCGACGTACAGGCAGACGGGGATCATGACGGTGGCGACCAGCGACAGCTCGTAGGTCTGCAGAGCGCTCGGATGAACCCCGAGCCAGACGCCCGCTGCCGCCACGGGCACGAGGCCGAGATAGAAGCCGAGCAGCACCCAGCGCAGCTGGCGCCGGCCGGGGGCGTCCGTGCGCCGGTACTGGAGTGCGAGAACGGCGAGAAAGAGGGCGATCCAGCTCACATAGCCGGCGGAGAGCAGCCGCAGCCCGGCGGTTCCCGAGATCGGTGCGCCGAACAGCCAGGCGAAAAGTCCTAGGCTGGTGATGGGACCGAAGAGCCAGACCAGCGCGTACGGCAGGCGCGAGCGCACGGCGACGTTCTCGGGAAACAACAGCGCCGCGCGCAGCGTGAGCGGCTGATAGAAGAGCCCGGCGCCGAGAAAGACCGCGAGGCCGAACTGTGTCGTCCAGGGCGCACCGCCGAAGGCGTACGCCCACTGGAAGCTGTAGGTGAGTGCGGCGAGCGCATAAGCGCGTACCGCGTGCGATCCGCGCCCGCGCAGCAAGGCGAGCAGCGCCGAAAGCCCGAGAGCGACCACGAGCGGAACCTTGCCCCAGGCCTGGGGAATCTCTCGAAGGCGCATCTCCACGCGCCGCTCGGCTCCCGCGCGCTCGACCCGGAACTCGACACGCAGGTCGGCGCCAGCCTGGTCGTAGGCTGCCCCGAGCACCTCGGAGCGCCCTGCGCCGAGCAAGCTCGTGTCACCGACCGCGAGCAGTCGATCGCCGATCGCGAGCTCTCCCTCCAGGTGCTGCTCTTCCGGCCAGAAGCCCGACACGAGTGGCGTCCCGGTCGCGTCCTGCGGAGGCTCCAGGTAGACGGGAAACCAGGCGAGTGGTCGTACCGCCAACTGGCGGTCGAGGTGCAGGATGACGCACAGCACCCAGAGCGGGCCGAGCAGCCCGAGGATCGCGCGATCGAATAGCGTGAGGCGTCGCAACGGCTAGCAGGCAGCGATCGCTTCGGTGGCTGCCCCTCGCACACGGCTACCTCGCATGCGCGAAGCGGATCGGGATCGCGTAGCGAGCGATTCGAGTGGTGCGACCGTCGACGCCATTCGCAACGCTCTTCTCGAGCTTGGGATCTTCGAGCTGCTCGACCTCGAGTTGCCTGCCGTCCTCGCCCACCAGCACCGGCACGACCTCGAGGCCCGCGAACTCGTTCGGGAAGGCGCGCCTCGCAATGCTCACCAGATCCTGCTCGATGCTTGCAGGCTGTGGGATCAACATCCCGACGAAGTCGATATGATCGAAGATGCAGCTCTGATCCGGCACGGGAAACCAGTCGACGATCTGCGCGCCCTCTCCGTCGAAATCGTCGCAGGCGACGTTACTCGAATCGAAGTCGAAGGCGGCATCGGCGAAGACCTGCGGCGTCAGGATGAACTGCTTCACCTTCCCCCGCGAGCGCACCTCGAGAGTCGCAACGACCTGGATGTTTCGATGTCCGGCGCCGTCGTCGACCTGCTCGAGCGCGACGGTCAGCGTCGAGTTCAGCACCACACGCTCTACGAAAGCAGGTGCGCAGGCGGCGCAGGACGCCGTGCGAAGCTGGTTGGTATAGAACTGACTCTGGTCGAGGTTGTCCGGATCTGCGCAGCCTTCCGCGAAGGCCGTGAGATCGATGTCGCAAGCCTGCGCTGCATCCGACGCGCACACCTGCTCGACCCGCTGCGCGAGCGGGAGCCACTGCGCACAGACGTTCGCGTTGTTTCCCTCCGGCGGACCCGCGTCCGCTGGCGCGGCTACACCCCAGCAGAGCACCAGCGTCAGCATCACCCGGCAATCTCGACTGCGCATTGCTTTCTCCTTCTGTTACGGGATCGCTTGTCGCGACAGCGCGAAGCGGATCAGGATCGGATAGCGCGCGACGCGCGTGGTGCGACCGTCGACGCCGTTCGCAAGGTTCGGCTCCAGCTTGCCGTTCTCGAGCGGCGCGATCTGGAGATGGTTTCCGTCTTCGTCCAACAGCACGGGAACGACCTCGAGGCCAGCGAGCCTGTCCGGAAAGGCGCGCCTCGCGATGCTCACCAGGTCTTGCTCCATGGTCGCAGGCTGCGGGATCAACATTCCCACGAAGTCGATCGGCTGATCGAAGATGCAGCCCTGATCCGGCACGGGAAACCAATCGAAGATCTGGGCGCCCTCTCCTCCGAAGGTCTCCACGCACTCGTTGCTGATCGCGAAGTCGGAGTCCGCGAAAACCTGCGGGGTCAAAAGGAACTGCTTCACCTTCCCACGGGCGCGCACGTCGAGCGTCCCGACCACCTGGATGGAGCGGTGGTCGGTGTCGTCATCGGTCTGCTCGAGCGCCACGGTGAGGGTCGAACGCAACACGACACCTGCGACGAAGGCCGGGGCGCACGCTCGATCCATGGGGCACGACGCCGAGAACAGCCGGCCTTCGCGCCAGTAGTCATCCTTCACCAGGCTCGCCGGATCCACGCAGCCGGTCTCGAACGCATCGAGGTCGATGACACAAGCGAGCGACGCGTCCGTCGCGCACACCTGCTCCACCCGCTGCGCGAGCGGCAGCCATTCGCCGCAGATGTTTCTCGCCTTGCCTGTCGGCGGGCCGGCGCCGGCAGCGGTCGCGAACACGGCGAGCGCCGCAGTGAGCGCGCAAGAGCTCGAAGGTCCAATCAGCATGCTCGGCCTCCCCGGGAGTTGCCGCGCCGCGCGCTGCGCAGCGTAACGGCGAGAGCGAAGCCCGATGCGCTCAACGGCAGCGCGTCATGGATGCGGTGATAGGGAGTGACGGCGTTCGAGGTGTGCACGCTGGCGGTGAGCACCGTCTCGGCCCCGTACGCTGCCCGCTCGATCACACGACCGAAGGGGTCGACGACGGCGGTGAAGCCGGTGAGTGTGGGACGCACCAGGTAGCGCCGGTTCTCGACCGCGCGGAGAGCGACGATGGCAAGCTGGTGAGCGGCACCCGCGCGCCCGAACCATTCGTCGTTGGCCGGATTGGCGAGCAGCCCAGCGCCCCGCAGCGTCTCGATGCGTGCGTAGTGCGGCAACATCGCCTCGTTACACAGCAGCACGCCGACTGGTCCCACGCTCGACTCGACGGGACGGTGGGCCGCGCCGCGCGAGTAGCTGTCGCGTCCGAGATCGACGACGCCGCGAAACGGATTCGTCTCCGAGAAGGGCATCAGCGCCACCTTGTCGTAGCGATCGACGATCTCGTTCCCGCGCACCACGTAGAAGGAGTTGAACTGTCGGCGCAGGACCAGGAGGTCGAGCACACCCTCGGCGCCCACCATCCAATCGGCGTGGCCTCGCGCCGCCGCGCGCGTCAGCTCGCTGCGCCCCTGTTCGAACGGGAAGTCGAAGGCGAGCTCGGAGAACAGGATGAGATCCGTGTCCACCCGTTCGGCCTGCTCCGCGAGCGCAAGCTGCCTAGCGAGGTTCTCGCTGCGAAAGCGCGCGTTCCAACGCTGGTCGCGCGGCACCGCCCCCTGCACCAGGGCGACCTCCACCGCGGCCCCGCTGGAGAAATCCTGGCGCAAGCGCCACTCGCCGTAACCGACGGTCGCGGCCAACACGGCCACGCCGAGCAGCGCCGGACGCGCGCACCGCGGCGTGGGCGCCAGCAACAGGCTGTTCGCGATGCAGGCATTGAAGGCAGCGAGGGCCATTCCGATCACGACTGGACCGCCGAGGTCCGCGAGTTGCAGAGCGTGCAGCCACGGTGCCTGCGTCGTCGCCGAGAGCGCCCAGGGGTTCGCGAGCCAGCTGATCGTGCGGCCGTACTCGCAAGCGCCGAAGCCGCAGGCGATCGTGAAGGGCCCCGGCGGCCCAGCGCGTGACAGCCAGGCGAGCCAGCCACCGAACGCGCCGTACCAGAGGCCCGTCCATAGCGTCGCCAGCGTCGCGGTGCCCCAGGCCGTGAGTACGCCTGTGGAGAAATAGTCGGAGATCATGGAAGGGAGGAACTGTGCCGTGCCGAGCCCGACGCCGAGACTCCAGATCAGACCGAGGCTGGCACCTGCGAGCGGTCTCACCCGCGTGAGCCCAACGAAGAACGGGACGAGTGATAACCACGCGAGCGGAAAGAAACCGAGCGGCGGGAAGGAAAGCGCGTGGAGCAGCGCCGACAGCAGGACGAGGAGCGCCGGCCCGACCCGGCTGCGTCCGCTCACGCTGCCGACACCGAAGCACCGCCCGGCAGAGGAGATCGCCGGGGCCGGGCGAGGGTCGGGAGGCCGCCAGCTTCGAATGCGCACCTCTGGAGGCCGGACAGCGACCGCAATTCGATCTCCCGATTGCGATCCTATCACGGGCGGCGCAGAGAGAGGTCGGATACTTCCCGGCGATTCGTCCACGTCGGGTGCAGACCGCAAAGTTCGCTGGCCTCAGCTTCTCCGCGAACCGCGCCATTGTCCGCTCGGGAAGCCCTGACCTTTCTGGCTCCCCGCGCCGGCCGTCGATCCGCTCGTGGCCGACGGCCGTCCGCTCCGCGGTGCCGGTTCGGGCCGGGACCTCTTCCACGCGATGGTGCGGTACCCGTTCCGAGCGCGGCTACTTCTTGCGCCTCCCCGCGGCCTTCCTCTTCGCCACCTTGGCCGGCAGCGCCGCCGTGTAGGCGATGCCGCGCCGGATCCAGCCCGCGAGCGCGCGCCGCTCGCTGAGCATCGCTTTCGGCAACACGACGTACTCGCGCATGGGCCGGCCGGGCATCGGCTC
>Ga0247727_10002842_pt1 | contig 39034 bp, 72 predicted proteins | sample WisWelCaveWW1625_FD_202498 | JGI IMG/M metagenome (GOLD analysis project Ga0247727, IMG submission 202498) | Biofilm microbial communities from Wishing Well Cave, Virginia, United States - WW16-25 | ecosystem: Environmental > Aquatic > Deep subsurface > Groundwater > Cave microbial mat | place...
GGGTATACATCTAAAAAAGAAGGAAAAAAAGGTAGAGTGGATGCGCGCACAGCAGATTTTGCTAAGCTTATGGGAATAGATATTAGTAAGGACGATGTTAAAAAGAAAATAGAAGAATATAGTCAGATTAGCCCACAAGATTGGGTTAAATCTAAAAAAAGATAGGAAATATATATGGAACCAAAACCTTTAAATAAACTTCTACAAGGTAGACAATCTATTTCTCTAAAAAGTAAAGTGGGACCTAAATTTGATGGAGAAGAGGATGTCTTTGGCAATTTATTAAAAATATCTGATAAATTAAAAGCTCAACTTAAATCTTTAGGATATGATATAAGATTTATCAGCAAGAAGGATTTAGATGAAGCAGGAGGCTATCATAAAAGGGGCTGGAAGGTTCTTAAAAGAAGCGATTTTAAGGACGAAGAAGGTCGTGATATAATAGATTTAGAACAATATCTTTGGGGTACAAGTCCTGAAGGTATTATTCAAAGAAATGAAATGGTATTAGCTATTAGACCTCTTACTATGAGCAAAAAGCATAGAGAAATTATTGACGAACGTACTCAACGTCAAAATGCTCAATATAGTAAACAAGTAGCTGAGCAGCTTCGACAAGATGCAAAAAGAGCAAATGTTGATATGCAAGTAGTAGAGGGATATGACGATTAATAGGGAGGAAATATAAATGGCTAACAATGACCAACCCAGTGGTTTTCAACCATATGGTGAAACCAAGAAGTCTAGTGAATACACTGCTGGAGCAAGATGTTTTCCTGGCGATTGTGTTACATTACAATCCGATGGAAAAGTAGATCCTAGTACAGCAGGACAAGATATTTTCGGTGTTGCTCTTACTTATGCGGATGCAGACGGTAATAAAGTGAGAGTGTCAACAGATCCAGATCAGTTATATATTGGACAAGCAGATGAAGCTGATATTGATCTTCAGACAGATATAGGTAATAATTGCGACGTTCTAGCTACTGCAGGCAACACTACTTATAAAGCATCTAGGATGGAAATCGATTCTTCAACAATAGCAGCTGCTACCGCACAAGTTACTGTATTAGGAATCGAACCAAAAGATGATAATGCTTTTGGAGCACAAGTAAAAGTTATTTGTAGAATCAACGAACACCAGATTATTGGTGAAAATGATTCTGCAGGTGTATAATTTAATTTTTTAGGAGGATAACAAATGCCAGCACCAGTTATGCAGAGGTCAAATTTCTCCGATCTGTTTGGGTCATCGCAGCTACCTGTATTGGAATATCTATTCCGATCAGAACTCGATAGACACCCTTCTCGTAGAGAAATGCTTTTTAATACGAGACAGACAGATAGGGATATTTGGCAATACTCTGAAATTCATGATTTAGACCTTTTTAGTGAAGTGTCTGAAGGAACCGAGTTTTCCTTTAAGAGACCTAAACAAGGTGCTAACAAAACTCTCACCATGACAAAATTTGGTTTGGGTTTTAGCATCTCGGAAGAAATGGTTTCTGACGGTAAATTTGATTTCATCGCAGACTCTGTTCGTAAATTAGGAAAATCAGCTCGTGAGTCTCAAGAGATTTCCGCAATGAATATTTTCAATAACGGATTTTCTACTGAAACTACAGCTGATGGGGTGAGTGTATTTAATACTGCTCACACTCTTCCTTCTGGTTTAACCTTTAGGAACAGACTAAGCACGAATGCAGATTTAAGCGTTACGTCTTTAGATACAGCACTTCAGGATTTTGAAACACAGTTTATCGGGGATAGCGGAATAAAATATAGCATTTCGCCAAAGTTCTTAGTGGTGCACCCCTCTAATAAGAGGTTTGCAATGGAACTAGTAGGTTCTACATTAAAACCCGAAACTGCAGATAACAATATGAACGCTTTCTTACAGGATAATCTGATGGTAGTGTCGAGCCCACATCTAACTGATTCAGATGCTTGGTTTTTAACTAGCTCTCCAGATAATCTAGATGAGAACGGATTAGTTATCGTTGTTAGAGAAGGTATTCAGACAACGGCTGCGGGCCCAGATGTTGGGTTCACTACTGATTCTATTTTCTATAAAGCAAAATATAGAGAAAAATTAGCAGCTGTTCATCCTTATGGTTTATTCGGCTCTCCAGGAGCTTAATTAATAAGATAGGGGATGGGTTCTCCTTTTTCCATCCCCCTTATCTATTCTAAACATTAACCAAAGGGAATGACGAACAAGATCTATCTTGTCCGATTAGAATAGGAGAGGAAAAAAATGGCACTTCATTTCACAGGTCCAATTTTACAATCTGAAAAATCAGGTGGATCAAGACAATGGTATAGTAATTTACCAGTAGGTGAAGATCCTAGTTATGTATCTAGTTTTAACGATTTTCTTTTTTCTCAAAATTACGCAGCAGCAGATTGGGTAGTAACAGAAACACAAGCAGGAGCTACACAAGCAATAGCAGCAGATGAATTAAACGGAGCTCTTCTTCTTACTAATAGCGCAGCTGATGATGATGTTAATCAATTACAAAGTACTGAAGAAGCATTTCGTCTTACTGCAGGTAAAAAAATGTGGTTTGAATGCAAGATGAAAATTAGCGATGCCACTCAGTCTGATTTTTATATAGGACTAGCCACTACAGACACTACTATTATTGCGGGTACCACAGATAGTATAGGTTTTAGAAAATTAGATGGGTCTGCTACAGTGTCTTCTATTACAGAAGATGCAACAGTAGAAACTACTAATACAGCAAATACAATAGTAACTGATACTTATGTTACTTATGGTTTTTATTGGGACGGCTCTGCTAAAGTAGAATTCTCTGTTGATAGGGCTCTTACTGCAACTCATACAACAAATATTGAGCAAACAAATAAATTAGCTCTAACTTTTACTCTACAAAACGGGGAAGCTGTAGCAAAAAATTTAACTATTGATTATTACTACATAACAATGGAGAGATAATGGCTGGTAGTTCAAATTCTCTAACTAGTAGAGTGTGGCAAGAATATGGATCTGGTGCCACATCTCGTCGTACTGAAGTGGTAACAATAGATTGGGTGGCCGATGATGCCGCCGCTACTATTCCAAACTTATCTATTGAGCTTCGAGGCTATTGTGTGAAAGCCATTACTAATCCTGGTGCCACAGCACCCACAGATAATTATGATATTGCTTTAGGAGATCCAGAAGATTCAGCCTTAGATGCTTTAGCAGGTGCTTTACAAAATAGAGATACAACTACAACAGAACAAGCTCAACCCGTAATTACAAGTGCTCAAACACCTGTTTTATTGGCAGGCACTTATACTTTATCTGTTTCTGGAAACGCAGTAAATAGCGCCACAGGTCGAATTATTTTTTATTTAACTGATAGTGTTTAATGGATAAGAATGGCTGTAAGAATAAGAACATTAACGACAGTAACAATTGCTGTATCAGGCACTCCTCAAACCATATCATCCACAGTAGAAGATAGAGCTGCTTCAGTTCTTATTCAAGCCCATCCATCTAATTCTAGTTTTATCTGGATAGGCGATAGTACAATAGCTGTAAATAAAGGTATTTCGCTCCAACCAGGAGAATCAGTAGAGATAGCGGGATCTGAACGTCCTAGTGGTACAGATGAATTTTATATAGATGAGATATTTGTTGATGCCACTACAGGTGGTGATAGAGCTCTTATAACAGCTTTTGGGAGAAGATAGAGATGTCAGGCTTCCATAGAAAATCTAAACAACGCCTATTTGAAACCATCTCCACTCCTTTAGGCACTTCTCCTATAGCAGATCTTCCTCAAGATATCTTAACATTTACATCTTCTGATTCCAGTATAAGTATTACTGGTACAGCCGCCACTGATACGATTAATTTTACAGCTTCTCCAACTAGTATAGGTGTACTATCCTTCTCTACAATAAATGCGCCAGCAGGCACTGATCCAATAGCTGACACTGCCACTGATACATTAAATCTTACTTCATCTGCAGGCCTAACTATCACAGGCACAGCTGCGACAGACACTATAGATTGGACATTATCGGATAATTTAGTGGATATTGCAGGCCTATCTGATGCAGATAATAATTTTATTGTTGGTAATGGTACAAATTTTGTTGCTGAAAGCGGAGCCACAGCACGAACTAGCTTAGGATTAGGTACAGGCGACAGTCCAACTTTTACAGATCTCACTCTTTCTGCTCTTACGGCTTCTCGTCTTGTCCAAACAGGTGCTGGATCGTCTTTAGATAGTGTGGCTAATTTTACTACATTTGTTGCTGGAACAACAAACCAAATTTCTGTTGCTGATGATGGCGATGGTACTATTACTCTTTCTACTCCACAGAATATACATACTAGTGCCACCCCCACTTTCTCTGATCTTACTTTATCTTCTTTTACATTAGGTTCAGTGCTATTTGCCGGCACTGCAGGTGCTATTAACGAAGACAATGCAAATTTTTTTTGGGATGATACTAATAATAGATTAGGTATAGGAACTACTTCTCCAGCTGTAGCTCTTCATAATACTGGAAAAACTTATACAACAGATGTTTTTAATGGCACATCTACAGTTAATAGTTTAAATTTAGGGGGCTATGATGCAGCCTATGCACCAGAAAATTTCGGAAAAATAAAGATTATGACTTCTATGGCATGGGCCGAATCTTTTACAATGGCAGCAAATGCTACTGATCCAATATTAAGTGTTACAGGAACTGTAACCAAAACTGGCGGAAGTGTTGCTTTTCTTCCAGTTATAAACGATTCGAGAATATTAAGATATGCTACAGGAAATGCTTTTACTATTATTCCTGCTTTATATACGCAATTTATTTATACTCCTACTGCAACAGGCTTATTAGATGCACTTACTAGTTATACAGGAGTTTTTTCGCAGCCTCAATATATTCCTGATGTCGGTGCGGGCAACACTGCTGCTACTCCATTAATTTGTGGATTTCATGCCAATCCAAAAGCAGCTATGACAAGCGGCACTTCTTCTACTATTACACTCTTAGCAGGGTTTCATACTTGGGACTATGAATTTTTTTCTAATACTGTGTCTGGTGCCACTACAGTAACTAATTTTGTTCATTATAATTGCGGGGCTATTGTGAAAGCTGGTGCCTCCACTTTTACTAATATGTATTCATTTATAGCTACAGTTAATGGAGCTGGATCTACTTTAAATGCATCTTTTGCTTCTCCATTAAATGCCAATAGTACTATTAATTGGAATATTTATCAAACCGGCACTGCATTAAATAGATTAAGGGGCGACACCCATATAGGAGTGAATTCTGGTTCTCCAGGTACAACATTAGAATTAACAGGAGATCATTCTCGTATACCTACAACGTTTGCTCCAGCAGCTGGTAATAATAATAATGTAGCCACTACTGACACATCAGTTATTTTTATGTCTGCTAGTCCAGGTGCGGGCTTTACTATGACAGGATTTGCTGGAGGTGTGAATGGTAAACGATTAGATGTAATAAATGCAACCGGTCAAATTATGACTATAGCCAATCAAGACGTTAACAGTACAGCAGCCAATCGCATCATCACTGCTACAGGAGCTAGTCAAGTGACAGTAGGGGATGGTGCATCTACATTTATTTATATTGGAAGCGAATCTAGATGGCGCCTCACTAATTTAGAGGGATAGATGAACTTAGTAATAAATGAAAAAGAAGAGATAATGACTTGGTTTGTAAATCAACAATTAACCAATGTTATAGTAGGAAATAATACTTGGATAGTGGATTTTTATAATAAAACAAAATATGATCAACATTTAGAGATTAGAGATTTTATTCTAAGTAAACGTATACAGGCTGAAACAGATAAATCGTTAGCTGAAGTAAATAATAATACACCAGAGACTATTCGCTTAACATCTTTTATAACTTTATTAAATAGCATAATAGATAAGATAAATGTGGAGCTATAACTATGGAAAAACAAGAAGCAATAAAAATAATAGACCAAGTGCTGGCTTCTTTTAAAGGCACTAGACAAGAGCATCAAATTATTCTGCAGGCATGGCAAGAAATATTAAAAGAGGAAAAAAATGGGCAGGTTCGTCAAGATAAGACCAATGAATAAAATATCTAAATATCAAGAACGAGCTATAAAATTTAGATATAGATCATTATGGGTGGCTTTTTTGTTATATGGTGCTATTAGTGCTTATTATATAATGCACATGTTAAAATAGAGGATAGATGGCAAACACTAGAAATGGTAATACTTTTTATATAGATACATCAGTTGAAACAGTGAGTACAGATAAAAATCAGCGAATAGCTTATGTGGTGCTTACTGCTACTGCAGCTAATGGCCGTATAGTGCTAGCTGATCCTAGTGTAAGTGGCAATCCACCTAAAGTAGATTTAAGAGTGGCGGTTTCTGGAACTACAGAAGTGTTTGATTTTAGTAGATTACCTCTATATTTTCCTAATGGTATGCGTGTGAATATATTAACTAATGCTTTAGCAACTTTAGTAATGACACAATCAGGCGGATAACAATATGGCAATATTTCAATTAAAAACATTTAAAGATATTCAAGACGCCATAAAAGAAGAACTAAAATTAGGTACCTCTACCACTGATCTCAATCGTATAAAAAGAGATATAAATATAGTTTATGAAGATATTGTTAGTAGAGCTAGATGGTGGTGGCTACGTAAAAATATATCTTTACATAAAGAAGCCGTCATTAATAGCGGTACTGTAACAGTTACACAAAACAGCACTACTATTACGTTTACAGTTGCTCCAGCAAAATCAGTAGATGGATATTTCTTTTCACAGGACGGTTCTACTGAAATATACACTATTGAATCCCACACTGCCAACTCCACTACTGCTACTTTACAAACTCCATTTTCTGCTGCTACTAATTCGGCTGCTAATTATAAATTATGGACAGATGCTATAGCACTTCCTTCTGATTGTAGAGAAACTTTTGAAGTGGTGCAACATTTTCAATCTGTTCCTCTTCGTAATCAAGGATTACAAGATTTTAGACGCACTGTGGTCATACAACCAAAAGCTGAGGCCAGGCCAGAATATTATTCAACAAGTGATTTTAAAGATCCAGCAAAATTTGACACTATATCAGGATTGCCTGCTCTTTCAACAAGGGCCTCTAATGGTTTTGTTAAAACTTTAGTATTTGCTACCACTGTAGCAGCATTAGTTGCCGAAGAAGATCGGATTAGAATTACAGGAGCAGGAAATAGGGCCTATAACGGTATATATAAAATATCTTCTGTCTCCACTACAACCATTACCTATACTTCTACAGAAGCTCTATCTGAATCCGCTGTAGCAGATTCTGCTCTTACAATTAAAAAAGAGAATGTTGAAAAGAATATAGAAAAATATAGAGAGCTTCTTCTCTACCCATCTATTTTTACTAGTCGCACTACATTATATGTAGATTATATTCAAGATGCTCGTCCATTAGAAAATGATACAGATGAACCTCTTCTTCCAATGGAGGATAGAGTTGTTATTCTATACGGCGCCTTGCATAGAACATGGTCAAGAGAACGTAATCCTGAAGAAGCAGGAAGGAATTTACAACTCTTTACAATAAAACTTGATCAAATGGAAGGCAGATGGCAGGACATGACCGAGACTGCCAAGCTCACTCCTCATAAACTTTATCTTCGAGCAAAACGAGGTATATCTAAAACTCCTCTTCTTAGCAAATCATTATATGAATTTGGTGGAGGGTCAAGCGGTCAAGTAATAACTGGCACTGCTTCACGGGTAGCTATATTTAATGCCCAAGGCGAATTAGAGGGCTCCACTACCATCACTACTACAGAATTAGGATTTTTAGATGGGTTGCTTAGCTCAGCGGTAGGAATATCCGACACTCAGACATTAACAAATAAATCGCTTGTTGATAGTTCTACATCTATTGTAGATGCTACTGTAGCGAGTAAGACAATTAAATTTGATGCTGGGGGTACTGCTGCCACTTCTACCACTATTTTAGCAGCTCAAACAACTAATAGAACTATCACTTTACCTGATGCTACTACAACATTGGTAGGCACCGACACTTCACAAACATTAACAAATAAAACTATAGACAGCGATAATAATATTATTACTAATATTGTTGATGCTGATATTAAGTCTACAGCTGCTATTGCTCGTACTAAAATTGCAGATGGATCCGCTAATCATGTAGTGATCAATGGCGGTACAGGAACTTTATCTAGCGAAGCAACTCTTGCTATAACTCGGGGAGGAACAGCAGGATCTACTTCTGTATCAGGATTTAATAATCTTTCTCCAACAACTACAAAAGCTGATTTAATAACAAGAGATAGTACTAATAATGTTAGATTAGTTGTAGGAACAAATGGACAAGTACTAACCGCTAACTCTGCCACTACGACAGGATTAGAATGGCAAACTCCTGCAACAGTAAATTTTCAAAGCGATCAAAATATTTTAGCTAATCAAATTTTTAATTAAATTTTAGGAGAATTATATGGCTACTTTTACAAAAGAAATTTTAACAGGATCAACTGACGGTAGGGCTATTCTTGTTGTTGCAACAGCTACTCCAGGAACTACACTCCATACTGGTCCGTCTACTGCTGCGGATATTGATGAGATTTGGCTTTATGCTCAAAATACTAGTACATCTGCTATTAAATTAACTATAGAATGGGGTGGAGTCACTGCTCCAAATGATCTAATAGAAGTTAGTATACCTCCAGAATCAGGACTGGTATTAGTAGCTCCAGGAATATTAATTAAAGGAAATGCTACTCCTTTAATTGTTAGAGCTTTTGCTGGTAGTGCTAATTTAATTACAATTCATGGATTTGTTAATTCAATAGTTTAATAGGAGCTATATGGCAAGACGATCATTAATAGGAAAAATTAGTCAAACTAATTTACCACTTAGAAGTGAAATTAGATTAGATACCTTCACTGCTTATGGATCCACAGATACCCGTATTCCTCAGTTTACAACTAGTTCTACTACTGGTACAGCTCTTACATTAACAACAAATAATGCTACTAATGGAGCTTCTATTACTGTTAATGAAAATGGAATATATTCTGCTACCTTTACTATAAATGGTGCTTCAGGAGGAAGAGCAGTGGCAGCTATTACTAAAAATGAAACTTCTCCTGGAGACACCACCACTAATGCTACAGCTTTATCTAATACTTTACGATTACAAATAGATTTTGATCCTATTGTTGCAGCTAATGATAGTAATGCATTTTGTACTTGGACAGGTATTTTGTCTCAAGGAGATATAATTAGACCTCATACAGATGCCGGAACACCTGCAACAGCTGCTTTATCTATTTTTACTATATGTAAGGTGAGTGAGTAATGCCTAAACGTACACAACTATTATCAGTGGTGCCGTGGACTGGAGGCCTCAACACTTCTTTAGAGGAAGGGCTTATTGGTCCTAATCAGCTTACTATTGCTAATAATCTTCTATTTAGAGAACAGCAATCTAAATTAAAAAGAGATGGAATTAATTTTAATTTCGATACAGCTACTGCAGGATCTAATAATATTATAGGACTAAATGATTTTTATTTTATATCTGCTTCTACTAAAGTTCATAGATTATTTTCTATTGATGAAACAGGAGCATTTTTCTCTTATGTAGAAGGTGGCACTCGCACCACTCGTACACCGGCTGCGACAGCTGAAGTGACATCTATTACATGTCCAGCAAAAGCTACTATAGGTGCTTCTCAATTTTTTTTAATAAATAGCGCAAATAACACAACAGAATACTATGTATGGTATGACACTACAGGAGCTGATACAGATCCGGTTAATCAATCTCCTCCTGCTATATTTGGATTAAGTGGGAAAACAGGTATAAAAGTAGTAATTACAACAGATGTGACGGCTACAGATGTAGCTGTACGTACCACCACTGCTATTAATGCTACAGGCGGGGCAGATTTTACTGCTACTAGTACAGGCGCTGTGGTGACGAATACAAATGATGCTACAGGTCCAGCAAAAGATGCTACTAATATAAATGTAACAAGTCTCACTATCTCTATCACCACTCAAGGATCTGGTGCTAAATGGACCACTCCTACTATTGTATCAATGAAAACAATTAATAATATTCTTATTATGGCAGCAAATGGTACTGGAAATAATTTATTTTATTGGGATGGCGCCACTACACTAGCTTTAGATTTAACAACTAATCCAAATTATGACCCCACTGATCCCAATCCACCTAGTTGCTCCTTACTTCAAACTCATTTAGGACGTCTTTGGACAAATGATAAATCTAATTTTGATAGATTACATTTTAGCGAAACTTTTAATCCTTTTAAATGGCAAGGTGCAGGCGACAGTGGAGCTATAGATGTAGGAACAGGAGATGGTGATCCAGAAGGCATAATAGCTATTTTTCCTACTTTTAAAGGAGAACTATTTGTAGCAAAGCGTACAAAGCTCTATCGTATATCTGGCTTCACTCCAGAAACATTTCAAGTAATATTAGTAAGTGATGGTATAGGTGCTATTAGTCAAAATGCGGTGGTGCCGGTGGAACAAGACGATATATATTGGATAAGTGAAAGAGGCATTCATTCTTTAAACGCCACTGCTTCTTTTGGCGATGTAGAATCTAAATTTGTTTCTGCTGATATTCAGAAAACTTTTAATGATGATTTTACTAAAACCCGTCTAAAGAATAGTTGGGGAGCTTATTTAAATACAATAAATAGTATAGCATTTGCTATCACTTTATCTACAAAAACTTTTAATAACGATCTTTTTCTTTATAACATACCTTTAAGAGCTTGGTATAAATGGCCTGATATAGATTGCGAAAGTTTAATTACAGCAACTGATGCTGCTCAAAAAAGATTCTATTTAGGCGGATCTAATGGCAGAGTATTTAAAACTTTCACGGGAGATAATTTTGATACCAATAATGCAGGATCTCAAGTAAGTGTGCCATTTAAAGTAAAAACGGGTCGTATATTTCCAGATAATAGTCCTTATACCTTTAAAGGGTATAAAAAATTCTCTCTTGTTTTTAGACCAATCGGTTCGCAAACTATTTCTAGTATGATAAAGATAGATAGTCAATTAGAACAATCTTTAGCTTTTGGTCAAACAGGCTCTGTAGATTTATTAGGCACCACTTTTATATTAGGATCATCAATATTAGGAGCTGAGTTTATTATGGAACCCTATACCCAGTCAATAGAGGGCTTTGGTAGAGGAATTCAAATAACGCTAGAGCAAAACGATGCAAATGAATCTGTGGAAATTCAAGGATTTATGGTAGAATATGAGCAAGCTGGCGATAGCCAAGAAGTCTTGGTATAATGTTAATAGGAGAATAAATGCCTACTTTAACAGTTACTAAAAACTATGATGATGGGACAGTGTTGACAGAAAGTCAACTAGATGATATTAAAACTAGTTTAGAGACCTTTTTTAACACTACTAAAATAGATAATGATAATATTCAAACGGGCGGTGTGGGCGCTGCAAGCATTGCTTCTAGTGCCGTTACAGCTATAAAATTAGCTACTGATGCTGTAGAAACAGCTAAAATTAAAGACGCTAATGTTACAGCAGCAAAACTTGCTACTGATTCCGTCACCACTGTAAAAATTGCTGCAGCTAACGTCACTCATGCAAAATTAGCAGATAGAACTGTCACTACAAATGGGACAGATCCTGGTGCTGGTGGAATAAGTATGAGTTCTAGTATTGCTTTTTCTACAACTTCTACATCTTTTATAGATGTTACAGGAGCTTCCTGTACGCTTACTACGACAGGAAGACCAGTACAAGTTACTTTAATATCAACTGGAACTTCTTTAGGATCAGATAATGGTATTATAAGATCTAGTAGATCTTCTGGAGATAATACTTCCTCACAATTTTTGTTTGTTAGAGATGTAACAGCAATTGGTGGATATGTTTTAGATTGTCAAGGAGCTACAGCAACTACAAAAACAACAACAGTTCCAGCTTCTTCCGCTATTTTTATTGATGATATTGCATCTGGTACTTATACTTATAAATTACAGGTAGCATCTTCACTTAGTTCAATAACTACCTCTGTTAATAATGCAAGATTGGTAGTGTATGAACTTTAATATAAGAGCTTATAAACAATCTGACTATGAAATTCTTTCCTCTTGGTGGAGAGGATGGTCTTGGCCCCTTGTACCTAAAGAATGTCTGCCTCAGACAGGTTATATAATTGATGATTTGTGTGCTGGATTTCTTTATAAAACTGATAGCTCTATAGCATGGATGGAATGGATAATTAGTAATCCTAAAGCAGATAAATTTGTAAGAGGAGAAGCTCTTGATGTATTAATAGTTTCTTTAATAGAAAAAGCCAAAGAACAAGGATTTTCTAGTATTTTTACATCAAGTAATAAATTGTCATTCAAAGACCGCTTAATTAAACATAAATTTATAGAGACAGATAAAGATGTTTCTCAATTTATAAGGAGCTTATAATATGCCAGCACTTACATCTATAGCTTTAGGGGGAGCTGCATTAGCAGGAGGTTTAGCTGGAGCAGGAGGAGAAGAATCTACAACAACAAGAGTATTGCCTAGACAATCTAAATTCGAAGCTGAATTAGCAGCAGGTCAAGCAGGACAATTTAGAGATTTACAAAGTATATTAGAAGGAGGCTTTAGTACTGCTCAGGCTACACAAGCTCAAACAAATTTAGCGGATTTATTAAGAGAATTTAGTCGTACAGGAGGATTACCTGGAGCACAAGATATACAACAGTCTCAACAATTAGCACAACGATTGGCAGCTCCTCAATTATTAGCTCAACAACAACAATTTGAAAGGCAGCAAACACAATTTGGTAGACAGGCAGCTTTAATGGGACGCACTACAACAGATCCTGTTCTAGCTAATCAACTAGCACGATCACAATTTCAACAGAGTTCTTTACTTCAGTCTCAAATAGGAGCACGAGGAGAAGAACTTGCCCAACAACAGCCTTTAAGAAGATTGCAGTTTACACAAGGATTGGCAGAACAAGCACAACGTAATAGACTCACAGCTTTAAGTTTAGGTCAGCAGCTTTTAGGGGCAGAAAGACAATTTAGAGTGGCGCAAGCAGGTGAACAAACAGAAAGTGGTGGAGGCTTTGGTGGATTTGTTAGCGGTGCTCTAGGAGGATTTGGAGCAGTTGCTAAAGGAATGGGTGGATTTGGATAGACTGCTACTCAGTCCATACTGCCCAATACGCCAGGCAGCAGACAAACTGTGGTGGGCAGAAGTGATACGCCTGATTTTAATTTATTTAGGGCATAAACTATGGCTAATTTAAGTTTAAGAGACGCATTAATTCTATTTTCTGATGGATTGCAATCTTTAGGCAAAGCTCGTACTATTGATAAAGCTAACGAAGCAGCAGAAAAAATAAGAAGAAATGAGGAATTAAATCAAGAACAGAGAAGTCAAGAATTACAACAATTAAGTAATCGGTTTAGACTAGATTTAATAAAGGGGGGTTCTAGTGCAAATGAAGCAGGATTAGCTAGTGAAGCTCTTACTCCTTCTATTCCTACTTCTATAAATAATGCTCTTTTTACAGGCTTATTAACAGGCGATAAAAATTTAGTAGAGGTAGCAGAAAAAGTACAAGATATAATTTCTCGCCCTTCTATGGAAGCTATGGGTATTAGAGAAAAGATTCAAAAATCTGAAAAGAAAGAAAAAATGGATGTTGAAAAATTAAATAGGATCAACACCACTTTAAATAGATTTACAGATAAAGAATCTAAAAAAGAATTAGAATCTCTATCTGCTGTTGAAGGAATAAGATCCAACTTAAAAACACGCACACAACCAGGATTTGGTTTGGCACAAAGAGGATTAGCACGTCTAGCACAAGGAACTGGAGTGATAAGTGATAAGGATGCTGCGGCTATTAATCCAGATCCAGATTTCGTCACTGCGGCAAGAAATTTCTTTTCTACTGGATTTAGTGGATTGCCCGCTGAAAAAAGATTTTTAACATTAGAAAAATTAACGGACGGGCTAGAAAAAGTTCAACTACAAAGATTAAAAGCTAATGCAGTTAGATTTTCAAAAAGCAGAGAGGGATTAATTCCTGGTCTCACTGCACAAGAATTAGAATCAAGACTACTGCAATCAACAATAGGAAATAGAATGGATAAAATAGCAGGAGAAGAACCGAAGCCGAGTAAAAAATCTACTAGTTATATCGATCCTTCTACAGGTAAAGTGCTACAAGGAACTATAGATCATAATGGAATTATTTTTAATATTGAAGGAAAACCTGTAGCTAGAATTAGAAGGGAATAAAAATGGCAGATGAAACTAATCTTCCCATTACAGAAGCTTTTGATAAAGCATTAGAAGGTGTAGATACATTAAGTTTGCCTGAAGTGCAGGTGCTAGCAGAAAGAAAAAGCGGCTCTAGTCCAGAAACATCTATAGGCAAATCTCCACTTACAGCTTTAGAAAGAGGTGCTTTTGGTTGGTTGCGTACTCCCGACATACAAGAAAAATTATTAAAAAGAAAATTTGGCCCCAAAAATATTGTTTTTGTTGCAGGAGAAGGAGAAGGTAAATTTTCTATAAAACAAGACGACGGTTTATGGTATGAAGCCGATCCTGGATTCAAATGGGATTTACAAGGAATGAAGCAAAATTTAGAGGACCTACCTAAAGATATGGCCGAATTTATTGGCAGATATGGTACTCGTATAGCAGGCGCTACTGCAGGTGCTGCTCGTGCTGGCGCAAGCACTGCAGGACTTAGTCCATTTATTGCTGTCCCATCAGCTATAGCAGGAGCGGGTGCTGGAGCAGCAGCTGCGGAAGCCGCTGATATTGCTGCTCGTAAAGCTATATCATCTGAATTAGATATTGCAGAATCTCCCGAGGAAGTAATGCAAAGAATTGGTGCCGCCTTTCTTTTTGGAGCGGAGACAGAAGCTGGAGGGGCTTTTTTAAAGGGGGCCGTTAAAGGTTTAAGTGGAACGTTAAAACGTCTATCTAGTACTCCAGAAGGAAAATCAGCTGCTACAGATTTCTTAACTATGGTAGCAGGTAAGGGAGAGAAAAACCGCCCTTTAATTAGAGCCAGAGTAGAGAATCCATTAGAAACAGCTTCTTTTGATGAAATTGCTTTAAAAGATGTAGTAAATAATACAAATATGTTACAAAAAACAATGCAACAAGAGATTGAAATATTTTCTAAAAAAGCCAGCCGAGCATTAAAATTAAAAGGAAAAGCTTTAGGAAATATAGAGCGAATTGCAGATAAAGGTAATTTTAATCCTGCCAGTTCTGTTGATCGCTTTAATAAAAACCTACAAGAATTAAGAATAACAGATAACCAAGGAAATTTCTTACGAACTACTACAGATCAATTAGCACGAGAATTAGCAGTTCCTGAAGAAGAAGCTTTAAAAATTTTAACTAGGCAATCAAATGCTTTATTAGGAAAAAATGCTAAACAAAATAAAGTAACATTAAATGATATAAAATTAGTTACAGACAAAATAGATGATTTATTTTCTACTACTATAAATCCTACTAGTAAGATAGGACGATCTATTGCTCTTCTTAGAGTGGACCTTAAAAATGAAATATCCAGAGGTATAAATGAACTTAGTCCTAAATTAAATGCATCTTGGTCTAGATTAAATTCAGAATTTGCAAATAGCAAAAATTTAGTAGAAACTTTAACAGCTAAAAGTTCTCCTGATAAAGTTGATGCTTTTATGAAACAAATAATTAAAGATGACGGAACATTTAATTCAGAACTAATAGGTAATATTAGTAATTTATTAAAAAAACAAGATCCAACAGGAAGATTATTACGAATGCAGTCTGCTAGAGAATCTACTCAATTATTCCAAGGATCTGCTTTAAATAGGCTGGTTCCTTCCGGAACTCCTCGAGGAGTCGCTGCTTTATCAACAATAGGAGGATCAGCTACAGAATTAGGTCGACGAGTAACAAATGCTATTCCTTTTGCTCAACAATCTTTAAATACTTTAAAACAATTAGGAATAGAAACTAGAGATCAATTGCTTAGAGATAGTCTATTTAGAAATACATTAAGAAATTCTATTTTAACAGGTGCTCTTCAAGATGAGCAGGTTGATGAGGTTCTTAAACAAGTGACACCACAAGAATCTATTGGAAGAAAATTTTAATATGAATATATATTTAACAGATAAACTACAATGGGCTCTTTCTAAAGAAGCAAAAGAAGCTTTAGAATTTTTAATTAACAAAGGAATAGATCAAGATGTAGCCTTTGAACTTTTACATCTCACTGTAAAAGAAGAAGATATGTATAATTTAGATGGGAATGACGCAGCTTAAATGGAAAAGAAACTAGAACAAATTCAACTAATTTGTGAGAAACTAGATACTAGAATAGATAGTATGGATCAAACCCTCACCAGAAATACTGTTATTTTAGATGAACATGTACGGCGTACTTCTTTGCTAGAAGATGATTTTCGTACACGCATCCCCCCTTTAGAAAGACATGTTGTTAAAGCTACTTTTATTGTTAAAGTTCTTCCGTGGATCTTAGGTGTAGCCTCAACGGTGCTGGCTTTTTTTTCTCACTAAGAAATTTCTTTATAGTAGAGGTTGGAATAAATAAACCAAAATTAGTTGTAGCTGAAGCGGCAAATACTATTCCTTTAACATTTAAATTATTATCTACAACAGGTGATCCACTATTCCCCGGGAACACTTCAGCATCTGTATAATAGGAATCAACTTTTCTTACACACACCCTAATTTCTTGTAAAAATAAAGTTTTCTTTTGAATATGAAGCCCCTCTCCTTTACATTTATCTAAATCTATATCTTCTAGAAAATGAGCAGTTTCTATTCCTAATATATATCCTTTACTTAAATGCACCGCTTTTAATTCTGGATATCCTACTATATACACTTGATCGTCTATATTTATTTGCTTTGCAAAATTAAGGCCATATACATCAAAGATAGATTCAATTAAGCATAAATCATGAGCTTTATCTACTCTTTTAACAATTCCGTATCCTTTGCTTTTTAAATATTCTGAATAAATAGCCACTATATTATCCCTGCCCACTTCACAAACATGAGCATTTGTAATAAGATGGGTAGTATTATTATAATTAATAAAAAAACCTGTACCGCCTCTTCGTTCTGTATCAGGAGAATAAATACGGACTAATTTAGAATTAACAATATTTTTTCGTTTTATATCTTGAGTGTTGGCACAAGCGCTTATAGCAAGAATAGAAACTATTAATAACAGTTTCATTTTGCCACTCCTATTATCACTCCTGTTACCAATGTACCAGCTAAAGCCCCTAATACAAACCAAAACATTCCTCCGCCTCCATTAGATTGCTCTAATTCTGTTGTGTGTTGTTTATATAGATCTAAATGTTTATTTTGAGTGTTAATGAGGTAATCTTTAGCGTCTGTATTAGCTTTGCACGATGTGAGCGCCTTATCACAAGATTTAAGTAGATCAATTAGTTCCTTCGTCTCCATTGGACTTAGGATTGGATCCGATGCCCAGCTTACGGAGAAGCTCAACAGAAGCTGTCCTAAGAGCATCATATTCACTGCTATCTTTTTTAAATTGCTCTGAAGATGCATTCTCAAGTTTTTTTGCTTCATTTGATTCTTGCTCCATATCTTTTTCTTTAATATCAAATTCTAACTTTTGTACTTCTTTCTTCTTTCTATTATACAAATAATAGAACAAAGAAGCTAGTCCTATTGCTATAAGTGATAAATATCCCATAAAATTAACCATTTACGTTTAATGCAAGAGCTATTAAAGAAGCTCCTAATCCTATTATACTATAAGTAAGATCGTGTTTTATAGCTCCTAGGAAAGAAAAAACTAAGGAAAATATGCAAAATGCTATTTGTATCATCATTTATTATTCCATCCTCTTGTACCATCAGGTAATATGTGTTCACCCATCCAAGTGGAACAATCTAAATCATCTATATACCATTTTGGCTTACACATTACTGTTGCCACATATTTCTGCAATTTTAGCTTCTTTACTACTGCTTCTGCCCATTCAGCTCCACCTTGACTCCATACTATCACAGCATGTCCTCTTATATAATGCCTTTTAATTTGTTTAATAAGATCGTAATTTGGATATACTTCCATATTTCCGTATTGACAGTCTAATTCAATAGGAGTTCCAGTATATCCTTTTATAGGTTTCTCCCAATAAATCAATGTTTCGTCCACATCTATCATCACTACATTATCGTTTCTAGGTACAATCATATATCTGTTTATTCTCTTAATAAATTCCAAGCTTCTTTATATTGATTATATTTAGAATCAGTGTAGCCAATGCCTATTCCTGTTTTATTTAAGATTTCTTTCATAGGTATTATATACCATTCATTTAAAGGCACCACCTGAATGGCCAGTATATCAAAATCATTTTCCTGATAAGCTCCGCCAGTTCGCTTAGATCCTGGTAAAGACTTTACAATATTGATTTGATACACCCCTCTTCTAGAATGCATTCCATGACTGGTACTTTTTATTTGCACTCTTTTTACTATTCCCTCTTTTTCTACAATAAAATCATAGGTCTGATTATCACCAAAGGGCTTCGACACCACGTATTCTCGTTTAGTGGCCTCCACTTGAAACATCATTTCTGCTAATTCGCCCTTTACTTTTGACATATTGTTTTATCTTTTTTTATTCTCTTTTAAAGTTTTTTTCTTATGGCACACTTTACACAAGATTTGATACCCATCCACAGAGCAAAACAAGCGAGATATATAAATGTCCCAGGTAAGAAAACCATCACTACTATCAATAACAGATTGGATATGATCCCTTTGTACTTCTTTTCTTTTAAAAGATTTTTTACATTTTGCGCATTCATATTGGTCTACTCCTCTTTTTGCTTTTTTTAAAGCAGCATATGCTGGAGGCCATTTATAACTAATTCGTCTAAGTTGCCCAATAAACCATCTTTGAAATTGCATTAATGTTTTTCATTACTTTCTGGAATAATAGAAGTAAGATTAATATGTATTCCAAGAGCTTCAATATTTTCTATAGTGAGCTTATTTTCAATAAGTTCATAATAAATAATATCATAAGATGCCTGCCAATTAATAGCTCCATTCACCCCCTTAGCAAAATTTGTAAGAAATGTTGCATATTGTCTTACGTCTTCATTATTATCATAATCATTTAACATTTTCTTTTTTTTCTTCTTCTAAAAGAGACATGGCTGTTTTATAAGCATTCTCTCCAAAGAATCTCATTTGTATTTCGCTTTCTCTTATCATTCCTAAAACTGTAGTGCCGCTACTAACTAAAGGGCCAAAATAAGAAATGCGTCTCACTGCATGTTGACCTATTAGCACTATGTCGCCCATCTCCACTTCAAGCGGTACGGGTTGATTCTCTTCATCATAAAATCCTTCTCCTATTAGCAGCACTCTAGCAAATAGCGGTCTATCTACAAATACACCATCGACAGATTTTTTAAATTCTGTGGGAATGATAATACCCTTAGTTTTTATTTCTTTCGTTTCCAATATCTCTACTAGAATACAATCGCCTATAAGCCGAAACAATGGCTGACGCTGTAGATTTAATTTTTTAAAAGCATTTAAAAAACTCATATATTTTCTATTTATGCTGCGATTTTTTCGAGAATAGTTTTAACTTCTTCAATACTCGTGGGTTTAATATATGCTCTCGCAGTATCGAGTTTTTCCCAGCCCATGATTGAAAGTAGAGTAAATTCATCAAGTCCTTGTTTATAGAAAAACGTTGCTGCCAATTTTCGGAGATCATGCGGCTTAATACCAATTCTTTTAATTGCTCGTAAAAATGTTGCGTAAGATTTTTTATAATCAGGCCCTGGAATCTCGGGTTTATAGATAATTCGTGGTTTATTACCTTTGCCGCATATAGAGCTTGTGCTACTGCAGTACGTGAACGATTCCTTCCATCTAAGGCCGCTGTAAAGAATTTCCAATGCTTTTCTTTTAATTGCTTGATCAGATATGTTCTGTATTCTTTCTTTTGCTTCTTCAAATGTAATAGTAGGGAATTTTCTTTGGTATACATATTTAAATAATCTCCTATTTTCGTCTTTAAATATTTTATAAGAATTGGGCGACTGCATACGTTCGTTCCTTATAGCCCAATCGACAAAAACTACCACTCTTGTCCAATAAGTGGTACGGGTATAGGGGGAAAAATGTTCTATAGCTTTCCATAGAATCTCGGGATGATGAGGCACTAAATAAGAAATAATAGATAATAGTCTACTTCGTTCAGATCGTTTAGTAGATTCTGACCAGGATAGATCCCTAGATTTTAAATAATCTAAAGCAATAGATAACATTATTTCACCTTATGTATTTGGCTTGTTGTTTGATCTAAACCGGCAGCTGTAATAATATAACTAATACCTTTTTGTGTAGTAGAATTTGCATCTACAATAGAATTAGTTTTTTCCATTAAAGAATTAAGAGAATTAGACATGGAATCTAGTCTAACAGAAACAGGGGATAAATCAGTAGCTTCCATTTCTGGGGCTTTTTTATCTTTAATAGCTATAGCCATATGCTCCACACCATTACCTAAAAAGAAACCCACTCCAATGAATTTTAATAATTCAAGTAAATTGGTTGATAAGCCATTTTTTGCCACGCTGTCCACCACTACTCCTATAGCCACTACCAACATTCCTAAAAATATTTTCCTTCCACCTAATTTCTCAATCATTCCTTTTTCTCCTCAATAACATTGTAAGTAAAATTGTATGTATTTCCTAAATTAAGCTTATTTAAAAACTCTCTAAAAGTCAAGCCTCTTGGATGCCAAAATAATCCTAATTCATTCAGCATATTACAAGCCCATAAACTAGATTCTAATGTATCTCTGGATAGATAAATACATCCCATATCTAATTTATTAGTAATAGTATCTAAAGTATTTGATGTATCTGTAAATCCAATTTCTTCAGACTGTGCTGCTCTATAGATATTATAAAGCAACACAGCTGAAGTTAGAAGATTTATTTTAAATTCTTTATTAGTCATATGATGCTGGGGTGAACTTCTTTTTAAAACCTTCGTTTTGTTCTTGTTTCTCTCTAACCATAATAGCCCCATTTAAATGTTCCTGTTCGCCTTTTTTTCCTACGCTCACTACTACTACAACGCCTTTAGTACAATTGGAAGCTTGTTTAAATTGTTCAAAAAAAGATACAGCTGAATCCTTATTTAATCTTAAAACCAAGACATCATTATCTTGTTTTTTAAATTTCGATACACTACTAAATTTAAACCAATTTGACATTTTATTCTCCTTTTATTTTTCTTTCTATTTCTTCTAAAGACTCTTTTACTGGAAGCATGGCGCCTCCATTAAAAAGAACTAAACAAGCTTTATGAGTGGCACTATAATAAAAAGCCGCTACAAGATCTTTAACGATCATAACGCTTTCGTTTAAATTTGCATGTGTAAGAGATATTAATTTCATATCTTTTCTATTGATAAAAGTTTTCCTTGAAGATCAAGAAGCATTTCTTTTTCATCTCTAACCAATTCATAAAAAGCTTCATTTTCTTGTTTAGGCTCTAATTGGTCTAATGTTAAAGATAACTTTGATATATTAGAAGATATAAGTAATTTAAGAAATTCATAATCTAAAACATTAAAATTATAATTAATTTGTTTAATTTTTTTATGAAGACTTATAGCAGAAGGATGTAATAAATCTTTAGTTTTTGAAGCCATCCAATTTAATTCTTCTTCTGTTATGTCTATTGTATTATCCATTGTTTTTGTAGTGTTCAAGATCTTGATCCAATCTTTTTAATTCATTTCGAAAAAATAGCGTATCTAAAAGAGCATCTGAGTCTTCTGCTTCTTTTAAATTTTTTTCTATTTCATCTCTTTTCTTTATCATTTCTATTAAATAAAAATCAGTTAAAATCATAATTTAGTCCTTTTTAATACTAAAGCCGTCTTTAATTGTTTTACCATATATATATAACCGTTGTCAAGGGATAATTTATTTACTTTTTCATTTAATAATATAGCTATAATTTTTTCTTCTACCTCTATCTTTCTTTTCGAAGCCTCTGTTAAATCCTGATATTCTTTAAACATTTCTATAAGTAGGTTTTTATTTTTAAGTTTGTTTATATTCTTGGGCCAAGATTTAGAAGGAAATGTATTAAACCATTCTTTTAAAGTATCCTTATCTCCCCAGCATTGTTTAGAGTAAGGGCAAAAAGCACATCTCATTGATCCTAAGGTATAATCTCTAGGCACATCAATAGGATTTTTTGTTGATTCTATAGTATTATAAATAAATGTAAATTTTTCTTTTAATTGTTGAAAAAGCTTTTCAGAAGGTTTAAATCTAATCTCATAATGTCTAGAATCATTTTTATTATATTTGTATATAGATCCAAAACTAACTTCACGTTGTTTAAAAAAATTAGAACAACAATAAGCATTAAGTTGATGAAAATTATCTTCTAAAAATGGGTCTTTAATTTCAAACAAAAATTTTTCTAAATCTTCTGCATAAAAAGATGTGTCGCTTATAAGTGACAAAGATGACAGAGTTTTAAATTTCTCTAATGTGGCATCCCATTTAGATTTATAAAAAGCAGAAAATTTATCTCCAGAAGATTTTATATCTATCACTCCTTTCCATTCCGGTGTATACACCACACCGTCTACAGAGCCCTCGATTAAATCTTTTCCTATAGAAAACAAAGTAACTATTTGTTGTTTATATTTTATATCAAACTTTTTACATAAATCAAAATTCTTAAATGCACTATATTCTATACTATGTCCTAAATTCAATAATCTATATATTTTAGGTTCTTGGGGATTTATAGTATATGTAGCATATTTTTTATATTGCATAAGTTCATATGCAAGTTTTCTTGAACAATGGCCAGCTGAAGAGGGGCGTAGTGGATAGAATTCTCGCTTCGATTCTTTTAAATGTATTTTTATGGCTTCATCTAATATATCAGTGATGCCTTCTTTAGGTCCTGGAATATTCATTTTTACTTTCTATATATTTTAATCTTTTAAAGATGATACTTAAAATCAGGATCTCCTTCTTGAATAAGTCTAACAGCCATTGCTATAGCTTGAATAGATTCTTTTATAATATTTTTCTTTGTACCTTTTCCTTGATGATAATCCATCATAGCTTTTGTAACTTCACCTGATTCTTCGTTAAAAGCCGCCAATAAATGTTTATTAGACGGGAATTTATTTCTAGCATAATAAATTTCTTTATTAACTTTTTTAAAAATAGTTTCAATTTTCATTCTTCACCTCAAACCCAGGAATATAAGAATGCCTTAAAATATATAATTCAAGCGCTTTAAATTTAATAAGATCAATATAAGATACATCTAAAAATGAAGAATCAGACTTTTCTTTAAAAAGTCTAATAGCAATATCGTGTATATTTGATATATCTTTTTGTGTTATAAATAGCTTTTGCTTTTCCATATTCATCCTTAACTTTTTGTATATAATCTGGATTGATATTAAGTTTACATTTACCAGCATTATAAGCACTCACTATACAATCTGAATTCATAGGATACCGATCTTGTTGCCATTTTAAATATTGTGCTGCGTAATAAATATTATTAATAGGATCTTGCAATTCTTTTTTAGTTATATTTTTTTTAAACATTCGTGCTGTATCCAATTTTATTTGGCATACTCCATAAGAGGCATTTCCATAATCTTTTAAATTATCTATATTTTGAAAATTAGTTTCAACAGAACACACTGCATATAATAAGATAGGACAAATTTTTATATTATAAGAAATAATAGCTATAGCTTCAGTCATAATTAATCCCAAACAGATTTCCGACCATCGGGCCAAGTATAATCGGTTTCTCCAACCGTTAATTTTTCTTTTTTACAGCTCTTGCAAATCTCTTTCCAAGCTGTAATAGGATAAGAAACTAGCTTAGCTCCCGCTTTGCTGCAACATTCTATACATTGAGGCCATTCAAGTTTAGTAAACATCTCCATTTTCTTTCTTCTTCTTATTCTCATATGGAATCGCTACTCTTCTATAAAATTCTAATTTAGTTCCTTCTAATACCCCCAATATATCATTTATTTTTTGATAAGTCAACCCAAAACCACAATATTCTTTTATCACCTTAGTAAAATAATAATTAAGTTCTCCTACAGTTCTAGGTATATTAGATGCTTTGTCCTTATCCAAATATTTTCTATCTTCTTTTTTTATATAAGGCATATTAGATAACTTCTATTAATTTCTTTAATTCAAATAAATCATGACTAGTAAATATTCGTTCTTCATTAACAAACCGAATTTCTGTTTTTATATCATCAAACTTTTGAATCCATCCTTCTTGAACAACTTTTCCTATAAGACAAATATTGTCCGGATTTATTAATACCTCCTCTTTCCAAAAAGAAGCATAAGTTTTATTTAATTTCGTTACTTTAATTAATTTCATTTAAACTTAAACTTTCTATAAAATCCATTTTCAGCTTGCCACCTACCTGTTTCTATTCCTATAATAGTTTCTAAAGATAATTCTTTTTTATTTTCATCGTATCTATCTTCTATTTCTTCCCATTTATTACATAGCATTCTATATTCAGCTAGTTCAGCCCATATACTAAACCATCCTGTTTTTCTATAGATAAAAGACCAAAATTTTAACATTTATTATTCTTTATTTCCTTTATCCACCTGTCATCTAAATCAGCATGGCGATATGCATAATCAAGTAGAAATAATATATTACATGCTGCATGAGCAAGATGATGTATATTAGATTCCTCATCTACATCTTCTCCATTATTCCATTTCATTATATGTCTTAATGTAGCTGATGTAAGTCGAGACCATTTCATTCCTTTCATCCAATTAAATCTACCATATTTTTTAGCACCAAATTCTAATACTTTCGCCACTTCAATTAAAGGAAATGCCGGCAATAAATCCATAGCTGGTTTATTTTCATCATACTTAATTCCTTCAATCATTCTTTTGCTCCATTCATATACCAATCTTTAAACATTTGTATTTCATCTTCTTGTATTCCTATGCCTATTTTAAATGGAGGCATGTTTTTTTGTATCACTACTCTTGTATATATTTTCTTTTTATTTTTAAAAACGATTGCATATTCTAACCAATTGAGCGGATAAGTATTATGGCACATAACACATCTCTTTTTTATAATAGGTAATAGATCTGTTTTATAAGAAGGCGATTGTCCTATTTTATAATCAAGAGGATAACAAGAAGAAAATAAACTAAGTATAATCAATCTTATCAACATATATTATTTTTTCTTTTTAAAACTTCCCGCTCCAATTTTAACTGCACTCTCTCCTCTTATCCAGTTTATTTTATATCCGCCAATAGAAGAAGGCAATCGTTCAGACTTATCTCCACCGCAATTAGGACATATTAATTCTTTATCAGAAGGAGACACTAAAGATTCAAAAACTTGTTTACAAGATTCAGATAGGCATACAAAATCATAAATAGGACTCATATAGGTTTACTTTCTAGATAGTCTTGAATTCTTTTAAAATCAAGAACAAATGGAATAAAGCTTTTATTACCCATATGAGCTTGTAATTGCAAAAAATTAAATCCTACTAATTTATGTGTTTTTATTGATTTAAAATAAAAAATTTTATTTTCTATATCCTGTCCTTGATATTTATATAATTCATATTTAGGAACAAAAAAATAACGCCAAAAAGACCAATATCTTACACCCCATAAAGAGTCTTCAGCTTTAATTACTGCCATTTATTTACTCCAATTTTTAATGTAACATTCCTCTATAATATTGTCAATTTAGTTATTAAAGGCTATCTATATATAGACTTTAGATAACAATAAGTCTATACATATGATGCCTTTATTTACTCCAATTAGTACTCGCTTTTCCTTCTACTTTTAATGCAATAGCCCCTTGCGGTGTTATCAATTTAAAATCAGTCATTTGTTCTTTAATAATTTCAATTGCTTCTCTTTCTTTTTCTTCTGGAATCTCTACTACTAATTCATCATGAACTAATAATAAAACATTACCTTTTATATTTCGGTCTTTAAATTCTTTTGTTATTTTATAAGCAGAATCTAATACAAGATCGGAAGCAGAAGATTGGATTAAAGTATTAAAACCTTTCATATAAATTTCTTCTTTATTATAAAAATAAATCGGCCTTCCTAATAAATTAGTTACTGATTTATATAAAAATATTTCATCTAATTTTCTTTTATAATTAAATACTTGTTGATATTCTTTTTTAAATAATTCGTGCTTTTCTTTACAATTAGCAAATGACCACATAAAGCCATGTTTTTGAGCCGATTGTTTTATACGTCTTATTCCGGCTCCGTAAAATAAAGCTAACCCTATTTCTTTAGCTAATTTTCTTTCTCTTGGATAAAGATCTTTTATTTTATTTAGAGGCTCTTTTAAATTAAAAAATATCTTTGTATTATAAGTGTGAAAATTTATATTATCCTTTATAAGCATAAATAATATAGGATCATTAGTAAAATAAGCAATAATTATAGGCTCAATAGATTCCATATCAAAAGCTGCTAATTTATATCCTATTTTAGAAATAAATAATTTATGAAGATTAGCGGGCACTTGCTGTAGATTAGGATAAGAAGAAGAAAGTCTACCTGTTCTAGTACCAGTAGGATTGAAAGAACAATGTATAATACCTTCTACTTGTAAGTCTAGATAACTAGGAAAAAAAGATGTGCATAACTTTTTATTTTTTCTATATTCTAGAAATAATTTTATATCCTCTTTATTATAAGAAGCCAATTTCTCTAATACTTCTCGTCCTGTACTTTCCTTTCCTAAAAATCCTTTTATATTTAATTTAAAGTAATCTTTTAGTAACCAATTTAATTGTGTTGATGAATCTAGATTAAAATCTTTTATTTTACTTTTTGCTTTATCTTCTAATTTTTTATATCTTTCAACCGTTTTATTTTTATCTTTCGCTTTTTCTATTCTTATTTGTTTTTTTTGTTCATATTTAGTCTCTATTTCTTTTAGTTTAATATCCTTATAAGTTTTATAGGCTTCTTTCCATAAAGTATCTATCTGAGTTTTTAAACCTATAGTTATATCTTTTGTATTTGTACGCTCTTTTATTAATTCTTTTAAATCAATTTTTATTCCTTTTATTTCGGAAGATAAAAGAACTTTTGCCCATTCAATAAGTTTTGTAAAATAAAATTTATATCCATTTTCTTTTTGTAATTTAGAATAAAATAATTCATATAATTTATATGTGTATTCACAATCTTTTAAAACATATTCTTCATTATTATGATTAGTAGGATCTTCCCAAAAAGGATCTATTTTAAGAAAAAAAGGAGCTAATATTTTTAAAGAGTGATTACCTGTTTTTCTATGATTATAGCCTTTTGGTAATAATTTATTTTTTTCTATTCTTTTTAGTTCATAATTAATTGAATAATCTTCTGGAATTTTTTCTATAAGAACATGTGCCATTATTTGTGTATCATGCGACCAATAATTTATTAAGTCTAAACCATGAACATATAAAGTATGGAGATCAAATTTTAAATTATGGCCTATTAATTCTATGCTTTTAAAAGTATTAAGAAAATACTTTAAGTCATCAACTTTAGTAAATGTAGCAGTTTTATATTCATTATTTTCCTTATAGTATACTCCAATAATTGTTATTTTATTTCTATAAGGATCCAATGGATGTTTACAATGTTTATCTTCACATGTATCCATGTTACATTCAGTTTCAACATCTAAACTAATTAGCATTAATTATAATCCTTGGGTGTTTTATTTGGATAGGCCGTTTTATCTATAATATTAGTTAATATTTTAATTGTTTCTTTTTCTTGTTTCTTTGTTATCATATATGATAATAGCTGAGAAGCCAGATATAGTGACAATAAATAAAATGTTAATGCTGAATCTACTTTATTTAATATTTTAATAAATATTATTAAATATGTAAATTGTAATAATAGTTTTATAACTATCATTTTGTATACTCTTTATATGTTTTATTTTTTGATTTATAATCTTCTGGTAACTCTTTAAGAAAGATTATTGTTTTTTCCCATTCTGATTTAGTTAACGAAAAAACTTGTTGACGATTATCCTTTATTATTTCTACATCAATATAATTAGGTAAAGACCAGTCATATCTATAGTATAAAAGAGTTCCTTTATTTATTTTTCTATCCCCCGTACCATAATATTTTATATAAGGGGCGGCCACTAGCATCCCTAGCATTGTAAAATCTTGATCAACAATATATTCTTTTATTTCTCTATTTTTAAGATGGAATAGATTATCTAGCCAATCTTTTAAACTTGACCCATTTGGTTTATATTTTGTTAAAGGTTTTAAAAACCATTCAACAATTTTATCTCTAACATCCATCAATAACTCCATCTTCTTATTTTGTCATCTCTTGTATCTAGATGTAAAAAGCTCTTAGCTATTCCAATTGATTTAAAATAGCATTCACAAATAAGCATTAATTTATCCATATCTCGACATGTAACGTCTACAGCATTCCCTAAAAGATGCTGAGAATTAGGCGATGTTTTATACCCAAGTGTTTGTAAATATAATTGATACTCGGCTGTTCTATAAGCACTTGTAATAGACAAGGGCATCTTTAAGGCATTTCTTACATTTTGAAGGCGTTGCACTAAGTCTTGGCTTATACATTGAAGATCACCGCTCTTACTCCCAGCACATTCAAATTCTGTTGTAACAAAATGAGATGATAGCTGTAGTATAGTTCCCTTTTGCCATTTATAATAACCTTTTGATAATAATACTTTATCTGGATAGGTCATATTTCCTCACTTTAGTTTTTTCTTTTAAATAAATAATATAATATCCGCAATAAATACAAATATCTTGATAAGCTAATGTGGGCACTAAAGGGGGGCTATTTTTTTCATCATAAATGCTTCCGAATATATATTGTGTTTTTCTAAAGGACAGCCCTGTATAAACAGAATAAGATTTTAAACAGCTACAAGCGGGGTACGGGGGGACTAAGATCTTTTTCCTTTTCCTCACTGTTTGTTCCTTTTTCTAAAGCAGCTAGTTTATTCTCTAACTGCCCCACTTTCATTCTAAGGAACATTAGTCCATAAATCAAGTCATTTTTACTAAATTGTTTTAATCGCTTCTTTTCTTCTTTAAAATTCATTGTTGACTCTTATATATAATAAATCTTATTCCTACGCTATCTTGTACAGGAAATGATGTAGAGGTCCATTTGGTGTCCATTAAGTGCTGAGAAAAATGGGCATATTCTATCTCAATTTGTCTTGTTAAAGCCGCCCCTAAAGAAAAAGCCCAGCTAATAGCTCTAAACTGGCCGTCATGTACATAATTATCCTCGTCTGTATAAGCACTTATATTATTTCTCCAATAAAAGGTGTTGTCTATAAGTCCAAAATCAATCCCTAATATAAGTTCTTTATCTAAGGTTTTACCCGGCACATGATTTATAACTAAATTACGAGATCCATCAAAATAATGTTTATAACTAAGATCTACTTTAGATAGAGATATCAAACTAAAAGCCTGAGCAGGATAGGCTAGAAATAAACATAGGCCTATACAAAGTTTATGGATAGAATTCATCTTCAATCTTTTTAGCACATCCCTTAAATTCTGGTGTGTGCATAAGTTTACAATAAGAACAATAAAAATGCAAAGAACAACTATATAAACTATCTGATTGTTTTAACAAATCTTCAAAAGCTCTTTCTAATTCGCCCATTTCAAAACTATTTAATTCTTGAGGCTGTATTTCTTCTTTACATGGGGAACAATACCAATAAGCATGTGTGACGCCTATGGCTTCCCATTCAACAAATCGGCCTTCTTTGTTACATTTATTACAAATCATAATAGGTCCTATCTGGAGTGTCGAGCTTAGTACGGGGGCCGCAAGTGACTAGATAATTGTTAGGAGCCATTTTAGCGAATTCTTGTACACAAGGCATATCTGGATACATCACTTCGCATTTTTTCTTGCCTTCCCCTAAATTAACAATATCTTGCTGCACCCAAGGCATTTGGCTATTGTTTACCATTTTTGTTTGTGGGCATCCAATAGAAGCAGCTACTAAATAGCTAATCAGAAGATTCATCCTTGTCTCCTTTTGACATTTTCTTACTAAATTCCGCCAATTCTTCTTCTAGTCTACGCTTCTCTTCCTTTTCTGAAAAAGTGAGCCCTGATGTAGATTCTTTGAAAGATAGGGCCACTAGTCTCGCTTTTATTGGATTTATATTAGCCATATTTTCTATTAGCCTTTCTTTGTTCACTAAACGCAATAGCCAAAGCTTGTTTAAGCTCTGTAACTTTTCGGCCATTAGACGATTTTAATTTTCCCTCTTTAAATTCTCTCATCACTTTTTTAGCTTTAGCTTTTATTTTAGTCCCAGCCATAACTAAATATATCATCCTCATCATCTTCTATTTTTATATCAAGTTTTTTCTCAATAGTTTTAAGCCTCTTGCTATGATAAGACATACCGGGATGCATTATACGTCTTACCGAATGCTTAAAAAAATATGGCTTAGAGGCTAGTCTTTTTTCAAGCAAATGTTTAAAAAGAATATAAGACAATGCAGTGTAGAGCGTGAATCCGAAAGCATAAGCAGCTAATTGTATAAGCATTACTAATTATTCCTCATTTGTTGCAAATAAGAGAATAACAAACAAACTAAGAACAAGCAAGACACTTTCAAGCATTAATCGTTATCCAACATTAATCCTTCTAGCATTACATCTTGCACATCTTGTAAAAAATCATCTATATTATTTTCAGAAGGCTTAGCTAGGGTGAGCTCTCGCACATATGTGCCGCCAGTGGTGTGGAGAGTGATGTTAATTTCTATTTCTTTTAATTGATCCATATACCGATAGTCCTTTCTTTATTTAATGCGTCTTCAGCATTTATTCTACTGTATCACATCTTCGATCTAAGCCTCAGCCCTATAAGCATATGCTTATGCCTTGTTTATGCTTATACTTGTATAAGCATAAATAAGTAAATGCTTAAGCAAGTGCTTATGCATAAGCTTTATATAAGCAGTATAGGCTGTATAAGCCGTATACATCAATGTCTATTATATTTCCTATGCTTAAGCAATTGTATATACATATGCCTATACACCAATTGTATATACATATGCTTATACATATAGGTATACAACAATTGTATAAGTACCTTTATAGTAAATAGGCGAAAATATGTATCCTATTGTTATTATTCGTATAAATATATATATTGACTTATACAGACGCGGTAGATATAGTAAGAGACAAAGAGGAGACACAAATGAAAAAGATTTTATTAATAATAGGCTTGATGGCCTTATCATGCGGGGATGAAGAAGGTTCTGTGTTTGCTCCGATGCTAGAATCCTCTCCTTCTCCTGCCCCCTGCACTGTCAATGAATGCGCTTGGATCGACCCAGAGGGGTCATGCTTAAACAAATATGACGCTTGTAAGGCAGCTTGTGAGCCCCAAACACTAAAAAAGTTCACCCCCGGCACAGACGAATGTCTATGCGATACGCACTAACCCCATCCTACACGAAGGGGGAGAGACTAACCCTCTCTTCCCCTATATTTTCTATAGGAGAGAAAGTGAAGCACTTATCTTTTAAAAAATACGGAATCATAATAAAAGTGTTTCCTTCAGAAGCCATTAAAGCAGAATGCAATAGATCTACCCCATATTGTGAATGGCAATATTATGTTCAGCATTCAGGCTGGATATGGTCGGTGTCCGAATATGCACTAAAAAGCTATCAGATAAAACAGGATATGAAAAGTGACAAAAAAGAGCATAATAATATCCACTAGATACAAAGAGCAAAAATGCTAATTTCCAATATGAGGCACGATCGGCATGTTAATTAGGATTTGTACACATTTCTTATTAAAAACTCTGCTAATAGGCGATTTATGATAAAAGATGCCTTATCACTAGCTAGAGATGGATGGAGGGTGTTCCCCTGTGTCCCAAATGACAAAGCCCCTTTAGTGCCAAGGGGTGTGTCAGAAAGTACAACAAATATCGACCAAATACAGCTTTGGTGGAACCGTTGGCCATCAGCCAACATTGGCCTAGCTACAGGTAGGGGGGTAGTGGTGATAGATGTAGATACAAGAGAAGGGGCATTAGCTACTTATAAAGCCTTGCTTAGAGAGGTGAACACCTACACTGTGCGCACTGGTAAGGGGGGACTACATCTTTATTATAAATATGATGAAAAATTAACAATAAGGAATAAAGTAAATCTATTCCCAGGAATTGATGTGAGAGCAGATGGAGGATATGTGCTGGTGCCCCCTAGTCAAACAAATGCCTTATACAAAATAGAGACGGATATGGATCTACAGCCTTTGCCTAAGCATTTGTTAGAACAGTTAATCAATAAGCCTGAGAAGAAAGTGGCTATTATACAAAATAATGTATTAGAAGGGGGCAGAAATGACTATATAATGCGGGCAGCAAGTGCTATGTTAAACAAGGGCTTAGACAAAGAGGCTGTGGTGGAGGCATGTTTAATAGAAAACACTAAAAAATGCTCTCCCCCATTAGAAGACGACGAAATAGAGGCTATTGTCGATAGTGTGAGCAGATATGCCCCAAATAACGTGATACAGCTCTCTAAAACAAATTATATAAAAGCATTTGAATTATTTAATCCAATGTGTCTCTATCTTCAAAATAAGGATAAAGTGCAAGGCGAGCCAACAGGATTTAAAGAAATAGACGGTATGCTTGGTGGCGGAAAACGTACAGGCGAGCTCACAGTGTGGCATGCAGAGGCTAAAACAGGAAAGAATGCTTTTTGGCACAAGCTTATGCACATATGGCTCACTAAAGGAATTCCTATTGGGTATGCATCACGAGAGCTATCGCCAGAAACAGAGGTGTTACCTAATCTATTATCTATAGAATATAAAAAGAATGCTTGGTTAGATAATTTAACAAAGGCTGAAGCAGAGGCTATGCTAAAAAAATGGCCTCTTTATTTTTCTAAGGGATATGGATTTTTTAATATTGTTGAAATAGAGAATTGGATAAAAGATCTTAAAAACTTAGGAGTGAGGTATTTTTATTTTGATCATTTGCATTATATGTTAGAGGAGCCAGAAGAACATAAAGATGCGAGTAAATTAATAAAACAGCTTAAAACATGGTGTAAAGAACAAGATATTCATATTGATATTATTGTTCAGCCTAATAAATTAATGGAAGGACAAAGACTAGGATTGGGCACTATTAAAGGGGGTGCTGCCATTGGCCAGGCTTTAGATAATTTATTTATTTTAGAACGAGAAAAGAATGAGGATAAAAAAGATATTTTAAAAGTAAAACTAGATGTAGCTCGTTCACGTTTAGCTACTCCAGGAGAAACCTATTTTGAATATAATAGAAACACAACAGACTTTATAGAATTGAATGTTGAATATATAAAAGAGATAAAAACAGTTGATCCTAAATCATTTAAGCCTTGGGTTTTCAATAAGAGCTCTTAATTCATTTAATTCATTTTGCATATTTTTATAATTAGCCTCTAAATAATTAAGATAGCCATATACAACAAGTGTATTTATAACAAAAAAGATTATAAAAGCACTAATATAAGAAATAAAATCAAAAAATAGCAGCCCCATTAATAATAAACAAATAGTAACCATACATTATCCTTTCAAGCAGCTTGTTTTAATAAATTTTTAATCATATCTTCTATTGTATTTATCCAAGAATCTAATTTAAATAAATGCTCATCTAATTTCTTTGTAATATAAACTGCCATTGGATTGGTTTTTTCATATATTCTTTCAACAATTTTTCTTTGGCCTTGGAGCATTAAATAGGTTTTCTGTAACTTAATTAAATTCTCTTCTTGATTTGGGGTCATTTTGTTCACTCCTTTTAATAAAATCCTCTATAAAATTTACTAATGTTACTATGTCCCCTACTCTATCTAATTCTTTTTGTAAACTTTCAAGTCTGAGATTAGATCGTTGTTTAATATTTATACATAATCTTAAGATATCTTTATTATTCATAAATTCCTCATTAAAAAATAGTAGCAAAATAAGTAATATAGAAAAGGTGTAGAGATAACTAATAAATTTAAGATTAATTCATAATTAATATTCTTCATTTATATTCTCCTTTTAAAGATTTTGATAAGTTTTTTCTATATATTTTATAGCTTTATTATAGTCTTTTTCTGATACAATTTCAAGCACTATATCTTTCCAATATATATATCCGGAGGAAATAGTATTAACAATTGCATCACAACAAGGATAAACAGCATTTGTATATGCCTTACACGTCATACAATGACCATCAACAAATAGCCAGTCTTTTAACTGTTTTTTTTGATCCTTAGTTAACATGTTCTATTTCCCTATAATAATTAAAAAGTTCTTGTAATATATCTTTTTCTACTAAAAAAACTGTTCTTTCAGTTTCATTTAAACGCATTTTTAAATCTCTTATTTTAGCTTTAAGGAATCTATTTTCAATGTCTTGATCTTTTTTTGTTGTTTTTATCCTATTATTCATATTATTACCTCAATAAATATTTATCTTAAATTGATATTAATGCAACAATTACGCCATTAAAATTGTCTATAATTTCAACCCAAAGTAAAGAAAACAATGGTTAATTGTCAGTCATAGTGACAAATATTGGTTCTATATAATCTATATGTGTTATACTTTTAAGTTACAAAGAAGGGCGCGATGCATGAATATTCGTATCCCTTTATAAGCATAAATATAATTTTTATAGTTTCTCTTTGTTTATTTTTGTGTTTGCAAATGTATAGCAATACATTGTCATCAGTATTACATTATCTAATAGAATCAATAGCTTATCTACCCCCTCTGTATAAGCCCTTGCACCCCTCAGCATTCCTGCCTAACACCCCCCACATTAAGTAAGAGTAATTGTTGTATAAGTTGTGGTCCCTTACCATATCCCCAATAGATACATATACTTAGGCAAGGGGCGCGTACCTGCCCGCTCGCTTACCCTCCCCAATCATATTCTGCTTCACAGATGGATTAGGATTAAAAACTCTCTGCCTAAGCCCTTGTATTCATTAGAGGATTTGTCGCACAAATGCATTTCAAGCCTTTTACTAAAATTAAGCAATTATATCTAAAAAAATATATGCTACACTTGATAAGCCATGTCGAAAAGACAACATAATAGAAAATCCGGCCATCAAGCAGAAGACCATAGGATTCGTTTAGTAGATGATTTAAATGCTTTTGACGAATTTAAGGAGAAAATCCTTCCAGCCCTTCGGCGCGATTTGTTAAAAGGAATGCCTTCAGAAAAGCTAAGAGAAAAATACTCGGCCTATATTACAGCAGGAATGATAACAACGGCTCTTATAGATGAAGATCCAGGCAAGCGCTTAGCAGCAGGCAAAGATTTAATAGATCGAGTGGAAGGCAAAGCTAAGGAACGTAAAGAAATTGAGCATAGGCTTACACGCTTAAGTGAAGACGAACTGAATGCCGTCATAGCTTCCGAAATACAAGATTTAGATGAACTTGAAAAACAGAAACATTAAAGGTCTATCTAAAGAAGAAAAGCTCTATTTATATGACCTCATCCAAGAAAAGAAGAAACGGCTTAGAGCCACCAAACTTCTTTATCAAGCCAACACTATGCAATCCATTATTCATGCCTGCACTAAGCAAATAAGAGTGGTGCTCTCGGGCAACGGAGCAGGCAAAACCGTTGCCCTCATACAAGAAGCATTTTGGGCAGCCACCGGATATAATCCGTCCACCGAATCCTATACAAAAGTGCCTGCCCGCGTCATAGTGGTGCTCGACCATCCAAGCAAGGTGAAGGACAAGTGGATACCAGAGTTTAAAAAATGGTTTAATTTTAATGAGGACCAGTTTAAGAAAGACGGAAAGCCCTACATTTCTAGAATAGAATTTCCTAATGCCTCTGAAATAAGCTTTATGTTTCATGAACAGCCTGATATGGCCTTTGAATCTATAGAAGCCGCAGCCTTTATATATGACGAGCCTCCTCCAAGACGTATATGGTATTCGTTAATGCGCGGCGGCAGAGAGAAAAACTATGCACCAATGTTTCTTTTAGCTGGCACCCCCATTGCTCAAGCCTGGATAAGACAGGAAATATTGGAGCCCTGGTCAAAAGGGAGTTTAAAGGATACAGAATGTTTTAGATTTGATAGCGATGTTAATAAGGATAATTTAAATTGGGCTGCTTTAGAACTTTATTTTGAAAGGCTTTCAGAGAAAGAAAAACAAATAAGACGCCACGGAATGTTCTTTGATTTAGAGGGACTAGCTCTCTCTCATCTTTGGAAGAGGGATGTTCATATTATTACTGATTTGCATTGGGATGAAAAATGGCCTTGTGTAATAGCTATAGATCCGCATCCATCTAAGGCCCATCATGCTGTAATGGCAGGAGCAGACAAAGATGACTATATCGTTGCATTAAAAGAGATGAGCGATAAATGCTCTCCTCGTGAATTTGCTAGAAGAATCAAAAGCTGGTACAAAGGCTATAGGGTTACTGACATTGTTGTTGATAGCTTAGGAAGTCAAGATATGACAGGAGGAGAAGGATTCAAGAGTTTTATACAAGTATTGAATGAAGAAGGAATAAGGGCCCGTAGCACCACATATGAAGAAAAACAAGATGAGGCTTTTATAGCTCGTATTCAGGATGCTTTGCTTATTCCCCAAAAAGCCAATAATTTTGGGATGGCTATACCTAAGCTTAGAGTGCATAGCTTTTGTAGAGGATTAATAAATGATATAGAGAATGTACAATGGGCTAGGGATAAGAGAAACGATGTTAATAAACCAAAGCTAGATATAAGTAATAAAGACTTTTTAGCTTGTCTTAAATATGCCCTAGCTACCAACATTCACTTTAAAAAAGGTAAAGAGAAAGTGCACTATGCAGATAAGCCCACCACATATGGGGGAAAGCCCAAGAAAAATAAACCAGTATATATGTCAGTGAAGGCTTGGCTAAAAGACTAATTTATATGTTAAAATATAGAACAGGAGCTTAATAATGAGTAAGCTAGTTACAGATAAAAATGTTTTAGAAGGGCGAAGAAAGAATAAGCTACAAAATGTAGAGGTGCCGCTTCGCGATCAAATTGTTGATAAGCTCATCACTAAACTTGAAGAAATGCGATTTGGAGAAAAAATAAGTAATCTTTGGCATGATGAGAATGCTAATAGACAAGTGTGGCTAGAGCGCCAGCAAGTGTATTTAGCTAATTGGGATGAATTTAATCTCTCCTCTGCTGAAGGGCCTTTTGAAGATAGCTCCTCTTTACATTTGCCTGTAGCTTTTACGGTGGTAAAGACCTATCATGCCCGAATGTTACAAACTATAGTGGGCGTGGATCCCCCTTTCAATGTAAAGGCACGTCGAGCAGACAGCACTGAACGCACTCAGCTTATAGAAGATTTAATGAGTTATGCATTGAGCGAATGGATAAATGATAGACAAGGCATAGATTTAGTATTGGATACATTTATATGGGATTGGATAACAACCGGTGTAGGCATAGCTAAAATAAGCTGGGATGTTAAATATCAAAAATTTATAGATGTGGAAGAAGTGCCAGAAGAAGGTCCCCCTAGATTTGTAATTGATGAAGAAGGTAATGAACGATCTTTTCCCACTATTCAAATGAAAGAACAAGAAGTGGAGCGAGTTATAGAGAAATTTAGAGGTCCTCGTCTTGATCATATAAGAGCAGAAGATTTGATTATTGTTGGAGGAGATGGTGACCCTGATCAAGCGGATGTGGTGCTTCATAGGCAATATGTCACTGCTTCTGAACTTTGGACTTTATCAGATAGAAAAATTTTTAGAGAAGATGCAGTGAGAAAAACAATACATTCTGGTCCCGATAGCAGAGAATCGGGTATATCAAATAATATAAAGCTTCAGCGGTCACAAGATGCAGGATTTAGTCAATTAGATAATGACAATGATTTAGATAGATATGAAATATATGAAGCATATGCATCAGCTGATGTAGATGGATCTGGAATAAATAGCGAAATAATCGTTTGGGTGCATGCTAAAACGCGTGAAATATTGCGCGCCACTTATTTAAATAGAGTGAATAAGGCAGGAGATAGACCTTTTGCAAAAATAGATTTTCATAAACGTCCTGGAGAAGTGTACGGTATGGGACTCATCGAAATATTGCATCCTCTCACTACCGAAATGGATGCTATGCATAATATGCGTATAGATTTTGGAATGCTCTCCACCATGCCTTATGGTTTTTATAGACCTAGTTCCAGTATAGAGCCGGAAGAAATAGAATTAAGACCTGGAGCCCTCATTCCTGTAGATAATCCGCAAACAGATGTTTTTTTCCCTAATTTAGGAAACCGTACAGTATTTGGATTTCAAGAAGAAGCCGCTCTTCAGACAATGATTGAGCGTCTAACTGGTATAAGCGATCTCTCACTAGGGGTGTTAAGTAGTCAGCAAGGTGCGACTCGTACTGCCACAGGCGCTCGTGCACTAATTGGAGAAGCTAGTGCTAATTTAGATGTTCATCTTCGTCGGCTTAATGTAGGCTGGAAAAAAATTCTTGAGACTATTTTGCATACATTACAGCAACGTATGCCTCAAGGATTTTCTTTCAGAGTGACTGGCCAAGATGGTGCTGATTATTTTGCACAAATAAAAGATCGAGAACAGATAATGGGTGATTTTGATTTTGATCTATCTTCCAACACCTCAAATTCTAACAAAGCTATTCAACAGCAAGCTGCTCAACAAAT